>Ga0114931_10000537_pt1 | contig 45863 bp, 40 predicted proteins | sample 2SBtaG_FD_89579 | JGI IMG/M metagenome (GOLD analysis project Ga0114931, IMG submission 89579) | Deep subsurface microbial communities from Kolumbo volcano to uncover new lineages of life (NeLLi) - 2SBTROV14_V59a metaG | ecosystem: Environmental > Aquatic > Marine > Volcanic | place: Kolumbo... | reverse complement strand
TACGACTTCGCCATGCTCGCGGCGATCGCAAGCTCGTCCGCCGCGTGTTCTTCGGCTACGACGGTCGCGCAGGCTGCTGCGTAGCGCGCTGCGGACTTCGCAGCCTCGACATGCAGGAGCAGGTCCGCGCACTTGTGCATGATCGACTGGAACGAGCCGATGGGACGGCCGAACCGGATGCGCTCCTTTGCATATTCGACGGCCGTCTCCAGGAAGCGCTCCGCTCCGCCCACCTGCTCGCGGGCGAGCGCGGCAACGATGCGATCGCAGGCGCGCGTGATGCCCGCTTCGCCGGAAGCGATCGGACGGGCGGGTGTCTCCGAAAAGCGAAGACGCGCCAGCTTGCGGGTCGGGCCGAGGCCCGGAAATCACGTCCGGATGGACCTCCTCGAGGAGTGCTCGGACGGGCTCGCGCAGTTCTTCGTCCCGGATCTCTGCCACGTCGACCTCGCTACTCGAACTTGCAGACGCCCTGGTCGATGACCACGTCGCCGTCCTGGTTCCGCGTCTGGAACTGCGCCTCGTTTCCGTCGGCCCAGATGGAGACAGTGAGGTCGTCGCCGGGCATGACGGGCTTCGAGAAGCGCGCGTCCATGGCCTTGAAGCGGGCCGGGTCACTGCCGCACAGCGAGTGCAGCAGCGCGCGGCCGGTGATCCCGTAGCTGCAGAGGCCGTGCAGGATCGGACGATCGAAGCCACCCATCTTCGCGAAGGAAGGGTCCGAGTGGAGCGGGTTGCGGTCGCCCGAGAGCCGATAGAGCAGCGGCTGGTCGAGGCGCGTCTCGTAGCGAACTTCGTGATCGGCCTTGCGCGTGGGAAGCTCCCAGGTCGGCGTCGGGCCGCGATCACCGCCCCAGCCACCTTCACCGCGCAGGAACGCGGTCATCTTCGTACGGAAGAGGGGGTTGCCGGTCGCGAGGTCTACCGACTCGGAAACCATCTCCACTGAAGCGGCCTTCCCCTTGTCCCAGATGGCGGCGATGGTGCCCGTGCTCTCGATCTCGCCCTCTGCCGGGATCTCACCGAGCAGCTCGATGCCCTGGGCTCCGTGCAGCATCAGCGCGGCGTTGAACGTGCCGAGCTTGTCGAAGGGAACTCCACCGCCGCCGAGCACTACAGCCATGGTAGGCAGCACGCGCTGCGGCGTGTCCCTGGTGTTCTCGGTGGTGAAGGCCAGCTCTCCGGTGCCGGCGCCGACGCCGAGCGCATAGAGGAGCGCATCCTTGGAATTCCAGGAGCGGCGGACCGGGTCGCCGGCGAGGCCGACTGCATCGGGATCGATGGGCATGGAGCTTCTCCTTGATGAGTGGGTTTCAGGTCACGATCCGGTAGAGGACGGTGCCGCGCGAAACGACCGAGCCGCTGTCGGCGCTCGCCACCTCGACGTCTGTCCAGAAGATCGCGTCGTCACGCTGTACGCAGCGCCCGTAGGCGATGAGGTCGCCCTTCGGTGCCGGCGCCAGGTTCTGCAGCTGCATCGAGACGGTGGACGCCTTGTAGGGGCCGGGGCCGGACTCCGCCCAGGAACCCATGGCGCCGGTCGTGTCCAGCAGCGCCAGGACGGCGCCTTCGTGCACGCCTCCCGAGAGGTCCGCGTTGTTGTCGCTGTTGGGCATGATGAGACGCGAGGTGCCGCCCGTCATGTGCTCGACCGCGATGCCGCGGTTGCCGATGAACGGCACCCTGCCGATGTGGGGCCCCATCGGGCCCGGGTCGGCTTCGCCGTGGTCGCCCGCGGCCTGGGTGGTGTCGATCGGGTCGGCGCCCATGCGACCGCGCACGGTCGTCGTGATGCTCGCGATCTGCTTCCCCTCGCCGGTCTCGACACCGATCGAGACGAAACAGAGCTCCTTGCCACGGCGAAGAAGCCCGGCCTCGGCGATGACGTCCTCACCGATGGCGGCCGCCAGGTAGCTCACCTGCATCTGCGCAGTGTGCCAGGCACCGGAATCCGGGCCGAGCGCGGCGCGCGCAACGGCCTGGCCGCCGATGGCGCCCAACGATGCCGCACAGCCGCCATGCAGCGCCTTGCCAGGGTTCGAGTTCTCGTCCTGGTAGGGGAGGATCAGGCGTACGCTCTTCTCGTCGAGGTGATCGAGGCGAACACCCAGGAACTCGCTGTAGGGGGAGTTCTCGACCCAGTTGCGGATCTCGTCCATTGGTCTCGTCCTTACTGTTCGGGGATCAGGCAGGAGTGAATCGACTCGTCGCCCGGGATCTCGCGGGCGAGAGTGCGAATGGCGAGCTCCGCCTCTCGCAATGTGAAGTCGTGGGTGTGCATGCGCTCGACCGGGTAGCGGCGGGACTCGAGCAGCCGGATGGCATTCGCGTAGCCGGTGCTGGTAACGCCGATCGCCCCCTTGATGGTCACTTCCTTCATCACGATCTTGTCGGAGATGAAGTTCGGGACCTCCTTGAAGCCCTTCACGCCGGCCAACACCACCGTGCCGCCCATCCGCACGTAGTCGAGCGATTGCGCGACCGGCTCGGTCGCGTAGGAGGAGACGTCGACGACGATGTCGGCGCCCCGCCCGTCCGTCAGCTCCCGGATGCGGCTGCGCGTGTTCTCGTTCTGCACGTCGATGGTGGCGTGAGCGCCGAACTCTCGCGCGAGCGCGAGCTTGTCGGCGTCGGCTTCGAGCCCGGTCACGATGATCTTGGCGGCACCTGCCTCGCGGCAGGCCAGCACGCTCGCCAGCCCACGCTGTCCGGGGCCCTGGATCACGACGGTGTCGCCGGGGCCCGTCTCGGGAATCTCGACGGCCCACCGGAAGCCCGCACCCAGCGGGTTGAACATCACCGCAGTCGACGCGTCGAGCGTCGAGTCGACCGCGTGAACCACGCAGTTCGGGTCCAGGTACATGTACTGCGCGTAGGAGCCCCACAACCCGGGGTCGTCGGACAGCGGGATATAGGAGTAGATGCGCCGCGAGTTGCAGAGGTGATAGGAGCCGCCGAGACAGGGGCCGCAGTGACGGCACGACAGCATGGTCTCCACGGCGATGCGGTCGCCGACATCGACGCCCCAGCGCTTCGCGGCCCCATCGCCGATCTTCGCGACGACGCCGAGGGGCTCGTGCCCGGGCACGGCGGGCATCGGGGTGCGGAGGACTCCTTCGAACTGCTCGTAGTCGCTGCCGCAGATGCCACAGGCCTCGATGCGGACGAGTCCCGAGTCGTCGTCGATCTCCGGAAGCGGCAGATCCATGGGCTCGAGCGTGCGCGGTGCGGTCTGCACCATTGCGAGGCTCGTCTTGGGAAGTGTCATGGTCGGCTCCTTCTGACCTGCGCGCGCAGGTTCATGCTTCGAGGGGCGCCTAGCGGCCTTCGTACCTGCCTTCCCGCTTCTGAATGAAGGCCGCGGTTCACGAAGGTTTCCGCGAACCGCGCCGACTCGGCGGCGAACACGATGTCGCAGCCCAGCGCGAGGTTGCAGCCACCGCCGCCGGCCGTGCCGTTGACCGTCGCGATGGTCGGCTTCTGGACCCGGTGGAGGGCCAGCGCGGCGGAGGTGACGTCGCGAATCCACAGGGCGATGGAAACCTGACCCTCGTCGAGGCGATTGGCGTCGTCGCCTCCGCCCGTCAGGTCGGCCCCGGTGCAAAAGGCTTCGCCAGTTCCGGTCAGCACCAGCACCCGGTCTTCCGGATTGGCGGCAACCTCGTCGAAGCGGGCGCCCAGGGCCTGAAAGAGCGCGGGAGTCAGCGCGTTGCGCTCCGCGGGACGGTCGAGGGTGATCGTGGCAACGCCATCCGTGCGATCCAGGTGGATCACATCATCGGGGGGTGCAGAAGACATCAAATCCACCATAGACGTTGGACTTAAAAAATGCAACAATGGTGTTGGAACTAATCCGGGGAATCGTCCGAATGAGTGCTCAAACGAGCGAGAAGCCGCTCAGGAGCGACGCTCTGGCCAGCCGTGCCAGCCTGCTGGCCGCCGCCAAGGAGCTGGTGGCCGAGGACGGGCTGGATGCCCTGACCGTCGTAGCCGTCGCGAAGCGGGCCGGGCTGAATCGCAGCACCGCCTACCAGCACTTCCGTCAGCGCGAGGACCTGGTGAACGCCGTCGGCGCCCAGTTCGCTCGCGAGCTGCGGGAGCTCTTCAGTCAGCCCCGCGAGCTCGGCGCCCAGATCGACTTCTTCAGCCACCACTTTCGCGAGAACCCGGACATCGCCCGCATCTGGATGTTCCACCTCCTTCGCGATGCGGAGACCGTTTCCAAGCCGGGTTGGGACGAGTACGTCGCGGCGCTCGACCGGCTCGCGAAGAGCCCGCGCGGCCAGGACGGCATCGACGCCGAGATGCTATGTGTCATCGGGATGACCTCTGCGCTCGTGTGGTCGCTGATGGTGCGCCAGCGCACGACGAATGAGGACGAGGCCCGAACGGAAACGACGCGCTTCGCCCGCGAGCTGAAGCGGCTCTTCCTCTACGGAGCCCTCCGGCCCGACCAGTGGCCCGATCTCGCCGACGAGCTGGCGCACTATTGATGTCTGCATACAGAACGCAGTGTTTCAGACAAAGAGAGAGCTCACTCTGGTGCACGCTTCGGCGCCGCCGCCGTGGCGATCGCTCGAGGGAGCGAAGCGTCGCATGGAGTCGCTGGTAGAGGACGTCGAGATCGTCGGGGCGACCATTGGCCAGCCGGGCCTTGGAATCGGCCCAGACGCCTTCGTCGGGGTTGAGTTCGGGCGTGTAGGGCGGAAGGAACTCGAGATGGAGGCGTGGATGGCGGCGGCGCAGCCCGCGAAGCGGCTCTCCTTTGTGGATCGAGGCATTGTCGAGGATCGCGATCACATCGCCTCGGAGGCGGCGCCACGCGGGACGGAAGAATGCGCACACCTCGGCCTGGCGGATGTTGTTGCGGTGGCAACGGAAGCAGAGGCCCACCCGGCGGCGCACCGGGCTGACCGACAATCCCGAGAGGACCGAGAAGCGGTCGTGCCGGTAGTGGTAGGAGACCTTCGGAGCCTGTCCGCGAGGCGCCCAGGTCCGCCGAAGGGTGGGGATCGGGAGGAACCCCGCCTCGTCGACGAAGAGGAGATGCGCCTTCCAGCGCGGGGCGTTTCTTTTACCTGCGGGCAGCGGGTTCGCTTCCAACGCTCGATGCGCTCCTCGTCCCGCTCGTAACAGCCGGGAACCGGCGCCTCTACGCTCGCTGCTACATCCAGCCGCTCCGGGGCGAGCGGAACCTGTCAGCCGCCAGCGCAAGCGCCTGACATCGCTGGCGTTCCCCTGGCACCCCGGACTCGAACCTGCGACCCGGTCTGGCCTGGCAGGGGGCAAGACGTTGGCGCCCCGGCCAGGACTCGAACCTGGGACTTGCTGCTTAGAAGGCAGCCGCTCTATCCAGCTGAGCTACCGGGGCGTGGGGGAAGGCTAGCAATCGCGGTTCGGGCGAACGGGTGCGTCCGCGGGGCTCGCATTTGTGGCCCGACAGGCCGATGATGGCCCCTGGGAGGGCACTGTGAGCGAGGAGTTCTGGTGGATCCTGCCGACGGGCCTCGTGTGGGTGCCGTTGATGGCGTGGCTGCTGCACGGGTTCGGGCGGCTGCGGCCCGGGGCGACGTGGCTCGCCGGGTGGGTCTGTCTGTGGCTGGCCGGCCTGTTGGTGACGGTCGGCGAGTTGCCCGACGCCGGCTTCCGGGTGGCTGCGGCGCGGGTGTTCGCGCTGTCGTTCGGGGCGCTGCTGCTCGCAGGCACCTATCCGTTCAGCCAGCAGCCGGTGCCGCGCTGGCTCGCGGCGGTGACGGCCGGCGTCACGCTGGTGCTCGGGGCGATGGCCTACGCTGGGATGCCGGAGGCGAAGTGGCTCACGTCGCTGGCCGGTGCGGGCTTCCTCGGCCTGGGCGCCTACCGGCTCTTCTCCCGCTACACGTTCTCCCCGGAGCATGGGCCGGCCGAACGCACGCTGGGTCCGCTGTTCCTGGCGTTGGCCGTGCGCGAGCTGGTCGATGGAGATGGCGCGAACGCGGTCACCATGGGCGCGTGGCTGGCGCTGGCCATCGTCACGGCCTTCACGATGATCATCACCGTGGGCGAGCGCGCGCGTCGCGGGGCGCGGCGCGGCGAGGCTGCGCTGGACATCGAACGCGCGGTCCTCGCCGGAATGACCGAGGCCGTCCCCGTCGGCATCCTGCTCTCGGATCCCGAGGGCCGCATCGTGCGCATCAACGAGCACCTGCGGGAGCAGTTCCGGCTCGAGAAGCCCACCGAGGCCTGGGCCGGCAAGATCGCCTGGGACCTGATGGAGGTGGCGCAGCAACATCTGGCGCCTCGTGACCGCTCCGAGGTCGAACGCTATGCCGGGTGGATCGCGAAGGACCGGCGGCGGCCCCTGCACGCCCAGGAACTCCACTTCAAGGATGGCAGGATCCTGGTGATGAGTGCCCATCCGGTACACGGAGAGGATGGCGAACACCTCGGGCGCGTCTGGGTCTCTCGTGACGTGACGGAAGAGTCGCGCGTAGCCGAGCGCATCCAGCACGCCGAGCGGATGGAAACGCTCGGCACGCTCACCGGGGGGCTCGCGCACGACTTCAACAACCAGCTCACGGCCATCCTCGGCAATGCGGCACTGGTCCGCGAAGCGCCGGGCCTCGCCGTCGACGACCGGCGCATGCTCGAGGATCTGGAAGAGGCGGCTCAGCACTGTGCGGACCTGACGCGCGGGTTGCTCACGTTCGCGCGGCGGGAGCCCGCCGAGCCCGGTCCCGTGGCCGTCGGCGCGATCGTCGAACGGGTCGGGTCGCTGCTGCGCCCGTCCATCCCGGCCGGCGTCGAGTTGCGCATCCAGGTCGAGCCGGATCTCCCGCGCATCCAGGCCGACGAGGTCCAGTTCCAACGGGTGCTGATGAACCTGCTCGTCAATGCACGCGACGCCGTCGAAGGCGACGGGACCGTGGCGCTTACGGTGCAGCGCGCACCCGACGGCGTCGAAGTCGTCGTGAGCGACGACGGGCGCGGTATGGAAGAGGCGACCCGCCGCCAGATGTTCGACCCGTTCTTCACGACCAAGCCCGTGGGCGAGGGGACCGGCCTCGGCCTGGCCATCGTCTACGGCATCGTCGAAGCCCACGGCGGCCGGATCGAGATCGATACCGCACCCGGCGACGGGACCAGCTTCTCGGTCGTCTGGCCGCTCGCGGCCGAGACGCAGGCCACGCCTGCACGCCAGCCCGTGCCCATGATCGCGGGACGTGTCCTGCTCGCCGAAGACGACCCCTCGGTCCGGCGCCTCGTGCGCCGTGGGCTCGAGCGCTCGGGGCTGCGGGTCACCGCGGTCGAAGGCGGCCGCGAAGCGGTGGAGACGTTCGAGAAGCGGCGCGACGAATTCGACATCGCGGTCTTCGACTACAAGATGCCGGGCGCGACCGGGCTCGAGGCCCTGCGGCGCATTCGCGAACGCGCCCCTGGCTTCCCGGCCCTCGTGGTGAGCGGACATCCCGAAAGCGCGGGCGACGAGGGCTGGCCCACGGACGTTCCGCTGCTGTTGAAACCCTTCGACCCGCGCCGGCTCGCCGAGCGCATCGCCCAGGTCCTGGCGGACGCGGCCGCCGGCTGACGCCGGACCCCGCAGGCTACTCCGGCAGCGCGAAGGCCATCAGCGCGTCGCCCGGGGGCGTGCCGAGGATGCCGTGCCCGCCCGCGGCCACGACCACGAACTGGCGGCTCTCCTTGCGGAGGCGATAGGTCATGGGCGTCGCGTGCGCCGCGGTCGGCAGCCGGTGTTCCCAGAGCTTGCGGCCGGTGGCGGGGTCGAACGCGCGGAAGAAGAAGTCCGTGGTGGCGCCGATGAAGACGAGCCCGCCGGCCGTCAGCAGCGGCCCGCCCAGCGTCGGCGTCCCGGTCTCGAACCAGAAGGGCCAGGGCGCCATGTCGCGGCTCGTGCCCAACGTGGTGCGCCACGCGATCTCGCCCTTCGCCAGGTCGACGCCCACCAGTTCGCCCCACGGCGGCCGGTTGCAGGGCGCCCCGAAGATCGAGTACACGGGCACGCGTTCGAGCGCGTAGGGAGTCCCCGCCTGGGGTTCGATGCCGTACTCGGGGATGCCGTCGGGGTAGGTCTCCCGGATCTCGGCCTGCGGGATCAACCGGACCTTGGTCATGACCTGGTGGAGGTTCACCACCAGGAACGCGCTGCGCGGATCGACCGCGGCGCTGCCCCAGTTCATGCCGCCTAGCATGCCCGGGAACATCGCCGTCCCCCGCGTGCTCGGCGGCGTATAGATGGGGCCGTGAAGCAGCCCCTCGATCGTCTTGCGGCAGCCGATCTCGTCGATGATCCCGAAGCCGAAGGCGTCGTCGGGCGAGATCGACGTGGGGTGGAGGGACGGGGGCCGCGTCGGAAACGGTTGGGTCGGGGAGAGCGTCTCCTCGGGTACGGCGCCCTCCTGCGGCACCGCGCGCTCTTCCACCGGGATCAGCGGCTCGCCCGTGCGCCGGTCGAGGACGAAGAGGAAGCCCATCTTGGTGGGCTGGACCAGCGCCGGCACCGGTCCGGCCTCGGTCGGAAAGTCGAACAGCGTCGGCTGCGAGGGCATGTCGTAGTCCCAGATGTCGTGGTGCACGGCCTGGAACTGCCAGCGGAGCTCGCCCGTCGCCACGTCGAGCGCCACGACCGAGCTCGAGTAGCGGTCGAGGCCGTTGCGGAGACCGCCGAAGTGGTCGGGCGAGGTGTTGCCGGTCGGGACGTAGACGAGCCCGAGCTCCGGGTCGGCCGAGAGCGTGCTCCACGCGTTGGTCGTGCCGCGCCGGTACCAGACGTCCGTGGCCGCAGCACCCTCCGGTCGCGTGACCGCGTCGGCCGGCAGCACGGGGTCCCACGCCCACGCCAGCGCCCCGGTGCGGGCATCGAACGCGCGCACGACGCCGCCCGGCGCATCGACGCGGCGGTTGTCGAGCACCATCGTTCCGGTCACGATGCGGTCGCCGACGATGGTCGGCGCAGACGTCACGCCGTACTCCCCGGGCGCGACGTCGCCGATTCCGTTGGTGAGGTCGACGCTGCCGCCCTCGCCGAAGTCCGCGCAGGGCTTGCCGGTCGCGGCGTCCAGGCTGATCAGCCGCGCGTCGAGGGTGCCGAGGACGATCCGGGAGCGGCAGACCGCGCCTTCGGCTGCGCCTTCATCGACCCAGTGCGAGACGCCGCGGCAGTTCGTGATGTAGAGGCGCGAGATGTCGACGGCCGGGTCGTAGACCCAGCGCTGCTGGCCGGTCTCGGGGTCGAGGGCGAACACGCGGTCGCGCGGCGTACAGTAGTAGAGCGTGTCGTCCACGACGATGGGCGTGGCCTGGAACGAGGTCGGTGCGAGCCCGCCGTCGGCGTCGGCCCAGTCGCCGGAACGGTGGATCCACGCCACTTCCAGTTCGTCCACGTTCGCGGCCGTGATCTGGTCCAGCGGAGAGAAGCGGAGCCCGCCCTTGTCGCCGCCGTACTCGGGCCAGTCCGCGACCGGGCCCGAACGGTCGAGGGGCGCCGGCTGCGAACACGCGGCCAGCGCGGAGACCGTCAGGAGAGCCAGCGCGACGAAGAACGGGGACACGGATCGGGACACGAGGGAGCCTCCAGCGGCGGATGGAACGCGGTGCTATGCGCCCGCGAGGCGCGGGCCGAACCAGGAGAAGAAGGGCTCCACCAGTGCGCGCCGCGCGGGAGGCAGGTAGGAGAAGTTCACGCCGCGATCCGTGAACTCCCAGTACTGGGCGCGTTCCTCTCCGAGCAGTTCCTCGCGGATCGCGAGCAGGCGCTCGGCCTGCTCGTCCTCCATGTCTGCAAAGATCCGGCGCGCGCTCACCTCGTCGCCGCGTTCGAGGAAGAACGTTGCGAGCTGCACCTGGCAGCGCCGGACGCCGCGCAGCCGGACCTCGTCGCCGGGTCCGTGCGGCTCGCGGTCGACCTCGAGAAAGAGGTCGAGGAGGGCACCGGCTTCGGGAAGCTCGTGTTCGACCGCGAACTCGACGAGCTGCCCGACGTCGTACGCGACGACCTCGAGCAGGAAGCCCTGGTCCTGGCCGAGCGCCTCCTGGCCATATGTGCGGAAGTGTTCCGTGATCGCGAGCGCGACCTCGCTCCGGCCGCGCTGCAGCACGGCTTCGCACAGCAGCCGGTACTGCTGCAGCACGTAGTACGCGGTGCGCAGGTCGCGCGCGTTGATGGCCGCGCGCAGGTAGCTGTTGAAGAAGCGCACGCACAGCCGCAACAGGTCCGGGTGGTCCTCTGCTGCATCGGTCCCGACCCTGCGGGTATCGAGGGCGACCAGGTTCGCGATGTCGCGCGCCCGGACCAGGCTGGCGACGAAGAGGGTGTGGAACTGGCGCAGGACCTTGGTCTCGAACCAGAGGCGCTCCGCGACGAGGTCGGCGACGACGGTGGGGTCCATCGAGACGAAGTCGACGTCGTGCAGCAGCGAGCCGTCCATCTCGAACCAGCGGTCCGGGAGCCGGTCGCGCACCTCCTGGTAGTCCGAGAGGAGGTCCCGCATCGCCCCGACGGCCGCCATCGCGATGCCGTGGTCGTCGTGGGCGCGCGCGCCGTGGGCGATGTCCTGCAGTTCCTCGATGGCCTCGATCACGCTCGCCCTCGTGCCCGGCACGAAGCCCCGGACCCCGCGTTCGAACGCGGCCCGCGCCTGGTCCGCGATCCGCTCGACGATGCGGACCGGCGAGAGGAAGCGGGAGACGAAAGCGAAGTACGGAAGCAGCATCAGCAGGCACGCGGTCACCATGGCCATCGTCAGCAGGAGTCCCGCGTGCGGCAGGCGCGCCTCTCCGGAAGCGACGCTCCCGGGCGTCGTCGAGACCCACACGCAGAGCACGGTCGTCAACACGAAGAAGCCCATCACCGCGATGTTCGTGGGTTCGCGGACGAAGAGCTGCATGATGCGGTGCGTGTACCGGTTGGCCGCGAGTTCCACGACGATGGCGACCACGGTGATCGCGATCGCGAGCACGCCGGCCACGACCTCGGCCGCGCTGGCGACGCCGGCGATGGCGCTCGGCCCGTCGAGGCGGGCCAGCCAGTCGGCCGGACCAGGCGTCTCGCCCGGACGGGCCTCGAGCCAGGCCGCGAGCGCGAAGAGCGCCAGCGAGACCGCGAGCAGACCGAAGAACACGAAGGCCGCCCATCCGGCGTTCCGGGTCCGCTGCTTCGTCGGCGTTGCGCTCACGCGTCCCCCTGGCTCGCCTCTCCCGCGGTCGCGGTCGCGGTCGCGGCGGCGGCCGGCGGAAGGCTAGCGCGACGGGTCGAGCAGCACCTTGAGGATGCCGTTCTCGCGCGCGTCGAACGCACGATAGGCCTCGGCGCCTTCGCTGAGCCCCATGCGATGCGTGAAGACCACCTCCGGACGGAGTCTCCCGGCCGCGACCAGCGGGACCAGCTGCGACCACAATCCTGGAACCGGCACCAGGCCGGTCCGGAACGTGAGGTCCTTCATGAAGGCCGCGCCCATCGGAAACGCGAGGGCGGAGGAGGTGTTCACCCCGATCACGGCGACCGTCCCGCCGGCGCGGGCCAGGTGGAGCGCCTGCTGGATCGTGGCATCGAGGCCGACCGCCTCGATCACGCACCCGGCGCCGAGTCCCGCGGTCGCTTCCGCGATCACGGCGTCGGCCTCGTCGGCCAGCACGGGGATGGCGCCGAGGCGCTCCGCCATCGCGAGCCGCTCGGGCACCCGGTCGATCTGGAAGACGCGCGCGGGTCCGAAGAGCTGGGCCGAGAGCAGCGCCTGGATCCCGACCGGTCCGGCGCCGATGATCACGACGGTGTCGCCGGGCGAGATGTCGGCCATGCGCGCGCCGAAGAAGCCGGTCGGCAGGATGTCGGTCAGCAGCACCGCCTGCTCGGTCGTGACGCCATCGGGAATCCGCAGCAGCGCGTGGTCGGCGACCGGAACCGCTGCGGCTTCCGCCTGCCCGCCATCGAGGTGCTCGGTCGTCCCGAAGACCCGGGTCTGCTGGTTCAGGCAGCAGACGACCTCGCCGCGCGCGCAGGGTGCGCACGCGCCGCAGCCGATCACGCCCGAGACGAGCACCTCGTCGCCGGGCCGGAAGCCCGTGACGGCGCTCCCGGTCTCCATCACCTCGCCCACGAACTCGTGGCCGAGCGTAAAGGCGTTCGCGCTCTCGAGCGGGAAGTTCGCGTGGTAGAGGTGGAGATCGGAGCCGCAGATGGCGGTCGCTTCGATCTTCACCACCGCGCCGCGGGCATCCGGCGGCGTCGGGTCCGGCAGGGTCTCGACGCGGACGTCCTTCTCTCCGTGATAGACGATGCCCTTCATGTGTCCTCCGCCCGGGTTCGTGGGGAGGGCGAGCGTAGCGCTCCGGCCGCTGCGCCCGCTGCCGCTAGACTCTGCCCCCGTGTCCGATGCAACGCACGAACCCTACGAGGGCTGGCGCCTCGCCGCCCTGGCGGGCCTGGCGTTGCTGATGCTGCTCCCCGTGACGCTGCCGGTGCCCGTGCTCCGGGAACTCGTGACCGTCCGCTTCGGCGTCTCGACGTTCTGGGCCTCGAGCTTCATGTCGGTGAACATGCTCGGCGCGGTGCTCGCGGCGCCGTTGGCCGGCGCGGCCGCCGATCGCTTCGGCCACCGCCCGCGCTGGATCGCGGGCGCCCTCGTGCTCGACGCGCTGTGCTTCCTCGGGTTGACGCGGGAGCTGCCGTTTCCGGCCTTCATGGCGATCCGCTTCGTCGAGGGGAGCGCGCACATCTTCGGACTCTCGCTGCTGATGGGTCTGGCTGCGACCGCGCGGCCGCTCGCCGGCCGCGGCGTCGCGATGGGGGCGACCGGTGCCGGGCTCTTGCTGGGCGTCGCGATCGGGGCCCCGATCGGGGGTGTGCTCGGGGCCTTGGACCCGGTGCGGCCGCTCTACACCGGCGCCCTCGTGGTCGCCGTCGCCGCCGCGCTGGTGCCGCTGCTGTTGCGCGAGACCGGGGTGGCGCCGGGCCGCCGCCCCGGCTTCGCCGAGATCCGGCGCATGCTCACCGGGAACCGGCTCCTCTGGGTACCGATCCTCTTCGCGTTCGCGGACCGCTTCACGGTGGGCTTCTTCACGTCGACGTTCTCGCTCTTCCTGCGCGAGGTCCACGAGCTCGAACCCGTGCGGATCGGCCTGCTCATCGCGATCTTCATGGTGCCGTTCGCGCTGCTCTCGTTCCCGTTCGGGTGGGTGTCGCAGCGCAGCTCGCGTGCGTGGCTCCTGTGCGGAGGCAGCCTGCTCTACGGCTTCGGCGTCGCCAGCATCGGCTTCTGGCCCGGAAGCGCGTTGCTCGTCCCGATGCTGGCCACCGGGACGGCGGCCGCGGTGATGTTCGTCCCCTCGATGCTGATGACCACGGAGATGACGCCGGAGGCGGTGCGCACCACCTCGATGGGGGCCTTCAACGCGGCCGGGAGCCTGGGCTTCATCCTCGGTCCGCTGACCGGCGGCTTCGTGAGCCAGGCGGTGGCCGCGCATAGCGGGGACTGGCACACCGGCTACCAGGCCGCGTTCCTGGTGGCCGGCGCCGCCGAGGTGGCGCTGGCGCTGGTGGCGTTCCCGGCGCTCTGGCGCTTCGAACGGCGGGCCGCCGCCTAGCCCCGGTTCGGTTACGCTCCGCTGCCAACCCCGGAAGCGGAGGCGGGAGCAGGAGATGGCGACGGAAGCCGGGGTCGATCCCCGGACCCCGGTCCTCGTGGGCCAGGGCCAGGTGACGCAGCGGGTCGAGACGCTCGGAGAGGCCCGCGAGCCGCTGGAACTGATGGCCGAGGCGATGGAGCGGGCGGCCGCCGACGCGGGAGCACCGGCGCTGCTCGCACGAGCGGATTCGATCCGCGTGCCGCAGGGCCTCTGGAAGTACCAGAACCCGGCGCGCGTGCTCGGCGAGCGCTTCGGTGCCACCGGCTTCGAGACCGCGACGGCCGCGATCGCGGGCACGTCGGTGCAGAGCATGCTCAACGACGCCGCGCTCGCGATTGCTTCGGGCACGCGCGACGTCGTGGTGATCGTGGGCGCCGAGACCGAGCACTCGAAGCGTCGCGCGAAGCGCGCCGGCAGCGTGTTCGAGCACTCGCAGGTCGCCGGCGGCGAGCCCGACCGCGTCTTCGGCGCCCGGGGCCAAGGCGACTGGCGCGAAAACCCGGACGTGCAGTCCGGCATCACGAGCCCGGCCCTGACCTTCGCGCTCTTCGAGAGCGCGATCCGCCACCACCGGGGCGAGACCGTCGCGGCGCACCGCGCCAGGATCTCGGGCCTGTGGGCCGCGTTCGCGCAGGTAGCGGCGCGCAACCCCGGCGCCTGGAACCGGGAGGGGTTGGATGCCGAGACGATCGCGACCCCGTCCGGCCGCAACCGCATGATCGCGGCGCCCTATACGAAGTTCCACGTCTCGAACATGGTGGTGGACCAGGGCGCGGCGCTGATCCTGACCTCGGCCGCGACCGCGCGGGCGCTGGGGATTCCCGAGAGCCGCTGCGTCTACCCGCTGGCGGGGACCGACGCCGTCGTGGTGCGCCATGTGTCCGAGCGCGAGCAGCTCCACGAGGAGCCGGCGATCCGCGTGGCCGGGCGGCGGGTCTACGAGCTCGCCGGCACGGCGCCCGAGGACCTCGGGCCGGTCGAACTCTACAGCTGCTTCCCCGCGGCCGTGCAACTCGGGGCCGAAGGCCTGGGGCTCGCGATGGACCGGCCGCTCACGGTCACCGGCGGCATGGCGTTCCACGGCGGCCCCTTCAACAGCTACGTGCTCCACGCGATCGCGACGATGATGGAACGGTTGCGGGAAGCGCCCGGCAGCACCGGCCTGGTGTCGTCGGTGGGCGGCTTCTTCTCGAAGCACGCGTTCGGCGTCTACGCGTCGCGGCCGCCGGCCCGGCCGTTCCGCTTCGAGGACGTGGCGGACGAGGTGGCGAAGCTTCCGGGCCGCGCGTTCGACCTGGCGCACACGGGCGACGTGGCGATCGAGGCCTACACCGTCGCCCACGAGCACGGCGAGCCGGTGCGCGGCGTCGTGGCCTGCCGGACCGCCGCGGGCGCACGCACCTGGGCCTTCACCCGGGAGCCGGACCGGATGCAGCGGCTGGTCCACGAGGAGCTCGTGGGGCAGCCCGCGCGCATCGGTCCGGACCGCGCGCTGACGTTCTAGCCCGCAGCCTCCCGCAGGGTCGTGAGCGCGAAGGCCAGCATCCGCTCGTCGCGATCGAGGAAGCGCGACTCGACCCAGACCATGCGCCCGCGGCGGGTCACGACGCGGTTGTCGATCTCGAACGCGTCCGTGATCGGCTCGATGTAGTCGATGCGCATGTTCACGGTATCGAGCCAGTGACGCCGGCCCTCGGCGGGCTCGCCCGCGCGGCAGCTGAAGATGGCGGCGAGATCGACGTAGGTCGCGGTGAACCCCCCGAAGAGCACGCCGCGGGGGTTGCGCAGCGCGTCGGGAAGGTGGCAGGCGATGCGGAGGTGACCGGGTTCCTCCGCGAGGACCCGCCACTCGTAGGCTTCGAGGAGGTCGCCGGCGGGGTGCCCGCGGCCGATCATCCGGCCCGGTTCCCGTTCCGAGAAGAGCCGCTTCACGCTCTCGGGGATCTCGTCGTCGTCGTTCATGGCGCGGGACGCTAGCAGGCGCGAAACTCCCGGTTCCAGAACCCCCGCACCTGCCCAGGAGCGCCGCATGCGAACCCCCCTCTGCGACCCGCTCGGGATCGAGTTCCCGATCTTCGCCTTCACCCACTGCCGCGACGTGGTGGCCGCGGTGTCGAACGCGGGCGGCATCGGCGTGCTCGGCGCGGTCGGCTTCACGCCCGAGCAGCTCGAGATCGAATGCAGATGGATCGACGAGCACGTCGGCGACAAGCCGTACGGCGTCGATCTCGTGATCCCGCAGAAGTACGAGGGCATGGGCGAACTCGACCCGGAGAAGCTGGAGGCGCAGCTGCGCGCGGCCATCCCGCCCCAGCACCGCGAGTTCGCGGCCAAGCTGCTGGCGGACCACGGCGTCCCCGAGATGCCGCCCGAGGAGAAGCACCACGAGCTGCTGGGCATGTCGCTCGCGACGGCCACGCCGCAGCTCGACGTCGCCCTCGGGCACGAGAAGGTGCGGCTCATCGCCAACGCGCTCGGGACGCCGCCGCCCGAAGTCGTCGAGAAGGTGAAGGCGTCGGGCCGCCTCGTGGGCGCGCTGTGCGGCAAGATCCACCAGGCCGTCCAACACGCGGAAGCAGGGCTCGACTTCATCATCGCCCAGGGCACCGAGGGGGGAGGGCACACGGGCGAGGTCGGCAGCATGGTCCTTTGGCCCCAGATCATCGAGGCCGTGGCGCCGCTCCCGGTCCTGGCCGCGGGCGGGATCGCGACCGGGAGCCAGGTGGCCGCGGCGCTGGCGCTCGGCGCCGCCGGCGCCTGGACCGGCTCGCTCTGGTTGACGGTCGAGGAGGCCGAGTGTCCGCCGGCGCAACTGGACTCCTACCTCCACGCGACCAGCCTCGACACCGTGCGCTCCCGGTCGTTCACGGGCAAGAACTGCCGGATGCTGAAGAACGACTGGACCGAGGCCTGGGCCGCCGACGACACCCCGGACCCCCTCGGCATGCCGCTCCAGAACATGGTGACGATGGACGCGGTCACGCGGACCCATCGTTATGCGTCGAGCCCGGCGGCGCAGAAGGTCGCGTTCAACCCGGTCGGCCAGACCGTGGGCATGATGAACGAGATCAAGTCCTGCCGCGAGGTGATCTACGAACTCGTCGAGGGTTACCTCGAGGCCGTGGAGCGCCTCCAGCGCCTGTCGCCCGAATAGCCCGCCGAGCGGGGCCCGCCCGGGTTCCGCACGCTACTCCGGGTCCACCCCCTGCCCCTCGTTGAACGCGGTCGCGTACGCGCCGGCCATCTGCTTCATGATGTCGCCGATCGTGCAGTAGCCGCTGGCGTAGTCCGAGGGGACCTTGCCGCCGCCGCCAGAAACCGGCTTCGTATCCACGTGCGCGGCCTTCGCGCGCAGCGCCCCCACGGTCGCCTCGGCCCGCGGGACGTGTGCGAACGGGTCGTAGCGGAAGTGCCGCATCGCGTTGCCGTGGGTGATCGCATCGATCTCGGCGTCCGGAAGCCCGCCGATCGAGCGCCAGAGCGTCTCGGGCGAATTCGGCCAGGTGCTGTCCGAGTGCGGGTAGTCGCACTCCCATGTCATCGTATCGACCCCGACCCGCTCCCGGGTCGCGAGACCGACCGCGTCGTCGATGAAGCAGGTCACGATGTGCTCGCGGAAGATGTCCGAGGGCTTCTTGCCGTCCAAGTGGTTGTGGGTCCAGCGGTGGTGGTGCTCGTGCACGTAGTCGGCGCGTTCCAGGAAGTAGGGGACCCAGCCCGTACCGCCCTCCGAGAGCGCGATCTTCAGGTCCGGGTACTTCGGCAGGAACTTCGAGAAGACCAGCTCGTTCGCGACGTTGAACAGCGTGATCGGCGTGCCCGTGATCATGATCTCGACCGGGGCGGTGGCGTCCTGCAGGTTCATCCCGGTGCCGGAGCCGATGTGGATGCAGATGATCGTCCCTTCTTCGTGGCACGCGCGCCAGATCGGGTCCCAGACCTCGGAGTGGATCGAGGGGTAGCCGAGCCCGGACGGCGTGTCCGGGAAGGTGATGGCGTGGCAGCCCTTCTTCGCGAGTCGCCGGATCTCGTCCGCGGTCCCCTTCGGGTCCCACAACATCGGGATCGCCAGCGGAATGAAGCGGCCCGGATGCCGCCCGCACCAGTCGTCGATGTGCCAGTCGTTGTATGCGTGCGACATCGCGGCGCCGAGTTCGCGGTCCTCGCAGCGGTGGAAGAGCTCGCCCACGAAGCCGCACATGCTCGCGAAGCACATCGATCCGAGCACACCGTTCGCGTTCATGTCGTCGATCCGGGCATCGACGTCGTAGCAGCCCTTCCGCAACTGCGAGAGGGAGGTGGGTTCCATGCCGTACTCGTCGGCCGGCCGGCCGACGACCGCATTCAGTCCGACGTTGGGGATCTGGTTGCCCTCGAAGTACCAGACGTTGGAGCCGTCGGTCTTCTCCAGCAGCCGCGGTGCCCGATCGCGAAACTTCGCCGGCGCGAATTTCTCGAAGAGATCGGGGGGCTCGCAGACGTGGTCGTCCACCGAAACCAGGACCATGTCTTCCATCTGCATCCGAAACCCTCCGTTGCGGTCTCCCCCAGTATTTGACGGATCGTCAACTCCGTCAACCGCAGGGGCCTGGGGCGCGATCGCCGGGCCCCGCGGCGGGGCTACGCGAGGTAGAGGCCGCCGTTGACCTGGAGGACCTGGCCGGTGATGTAGCCGCTGATCCGGGGGTCCGCGAGCGCGCAGATGACCGCGGCCATCTCCTCGGGCTGCGCGATCCGTCCCGTCAGCGTGCCGCGCCCCATCGCGGCGACGCCGGCTTCGCCGACGCCGGCGAGCATCTCGGTATCGACCGGGCCCGGCGCGATCGCGTTGGCGCGCGCACGGTAGCTCGCGAACTCCCGCGCCGTCGTCTTCGTCGCGCTCTCGATCGCGCCCTTCGCGGCGGTGTAGTCGATCTGGCCGATGTTGCCGTTGCGCGCCGACACGGACGAGAAGTTCAGGATGAAGCGGTTCACGCCGTCGTCGAGCGGCTCGTTGCCGTTCGCCTTGAACAGCGGGTGCCAGTGCTGCGCTGCGACCTCGCGGGTGAAGAGGAATGTCCCGTGCAGGTGCACGGCGAGCACGAGCTTGAAGTCCTCGTAGCTCTTCTTCGCGATGCGGGCGTCGCGCGTGATGCCGGCCACGTTGACGACGCCGTTCACCACACCGGTCGCTTCCAGCGCGGTGGCGACGACGCCCTTCACGGCCTCTTCGTCGGTGACGTTGGCGGGAGCGACGATGGGCGTCACCGGCGCGACCCTGGCGATCTCGGCACTGGCGTCCGCGAGCTTGTCCGCGTTCATGTCCACCAGGACGACCTGGGCGCCGTGCTCGGCCAGCGCGGTGGCGACGGCGTTGCCGATCCCCTGGGCCGCGCCCGTCACGATGTGGGTTTCGCCTTCGAATGCTCCGTCGCGCAGGACCCGGGCCATCTGACTCTCCTCGGATGCGGGGGAGGGCGGATCATGGCCCCTCGCTCCGGGTGGCGCCACCCGCGCACCCCGCACGGCACACCGCGTGGGGCTGCCCTTGCCGGCCGTCGTCAGAAGGTGGCGAGGACGAGCGAGCGCGGCGGGAGCGAGATGCGGGGTCCCGCGGCCGGGATCGTCTGGAGCCCGGCCGCCGGATCGCGGAACGCCACGAGTCCGGTCGGACCGACACCGTCGCCGAGGTGCGCATCGACCAGACGCGACGAGGCCCCGCGGTTGACGAACAACATCCGGACCGTGCCCGAGCCGTCGCGCGACGCGAGGACCGAGACGTCGGCCGAGATGCGTCCGTCCGCGGCACCGATGGGCGCGAGCCGGACGCTGTCGCCGGTGATCACGCGCGAGAGCAGCTCAAAGGCGCGGTGGGCCGGCTTGGGAGCCACGGCGCCATCGAGCGTGCCCAGCTGGATGATGCCGGGGTAGAAGTCCCAAAGGATCGCATGGTGCGCGCGATCGAGGCCGGCCGCGGCTCCGAGTGCGAGCACGGTCGCCACGTGGAGCGCGGGCGCCATGCTCGCGGCGTAGGCCGCGTCGCCGCCCGACGTCTGGAGGTCGGGTCCCCATTCCGAGAGGACCAGTTCCACGTTCGCATAACGAGACGAGGCGGCTGCGGCCGCCGCCACGGACTCGATCCGCGCCACGATCTGCAACGGGTCGTCGTGGTACCCGTGGAACGAGATGAAGTCGAGCGGGATCCGGCGCCCGCCCGGAAGCACCGCCGCGTCGAACGAGGCCAGCACCGTTTCCGGCACGCCCGCACCCGCGAAGCCGGCGAGCCCGATCCGGAGGTTCGCCAGCGCCGGATCGGCCGAGGCGGCTCGAAGGTCGTCGAGCGCGACCAGCGACGTGATCGCCATCTCGAAGAAGCGGTCGAGCGGGCCGGCCAGGTCCTCGAATGCGGGGTCCCAGAAGAACGGGAGTTCCGGTTCGTTCCAGACCTCGACGTGGGTGATGGGGCGCCCGGGTTCGCCGCCCGAGCCCGCGACCAGGCGTTCGACCGCGCCCGAAAGGGCCGCCGCGAAGACCGCGGCGTTCGCGGGACGCGCGTTCGAGACCCGGTTGCGGAAGGTCCACAGGCAGTCGTCCCGCAGCGGCGCCCGGTTGATCGCCAGCGCCCGCGGCATCGCATCGACCGACAGGAACGGCGTGGCACCGAACGCGCTGGCGACATCGATGGCGCTGCGCGCATAGCCGAGCGCATAACGCGCATCGTCCGCGGTATCGGCGAGCGTGACGGGGGCCCCGTCGTCGGTGAACCAGTCGCGGGTCGCGATCAGCTGCAGGTCGTCGGCGCCGGCGGGGGCTGCGGCGGCCGGCGTCGGGATCGGGCAGGGCGTGCCGTCCGGAAGCGTCGGCAGGAGCCGGGTCGCGGCTTCCCACCGGCCCAGGCCGACCCGCCAGTCCGCACCCTGGAAACCGGCGTCGGCCATGCCCGCGATCAGCCCCGGGACCTGGTCGTAGCCGAACAGCGAACCCGAGAGGTCGTAGTGGCCCAGCAATGCACGGGGGAGCGGGCTTCCGGCCTCCGCCGGATCGACCACGACCGCGAGCGGGGTCGCCGTCGGCGCGCAGCTCATGCCGGACGCGGCGAGCGCGAACCCCGCGGTCGCGAGCACGCGGAGCCAGCGGCGTCGTCGGCGCATCAGTCGCGGTCGCTGTCGCGAATCTTCGCGAGTTCCGCTCGCTGCTCCGGGGTGAGCGCGTTGCGCAGCCGGATCAGCAGCACCAGGTGGGCGGTCTTGATGCGGCTCTCGGCCTCGAAGACCGGCCGTGCCGCTTCGACCATCGCGTCCTCGTCGATCACGTCCTCGCTGGCGAGGTCGTTCAGCGCCTCGGCGGCCTCGAACATGCTCCACTGCGCGTCGCTGGTGGCCATCTGGGTCGCCTTCAGCTCCTTCATGATCTCGTGGCGCTGTTCCTTCGACAGCCCCACCGTCCGCGCGTTGGCGAGGATGAGCTCGGGCGCGAAGAGGTATTGCATGAAGGCGGGTTCGTCGTCGTCCTCGGCGAGCGAGCCCATGGGCACGGCGACGAGGAGGCAGACAGCGAAGAGCGAGGTCAGGGTCTTGCGGGAGCGGGTCGTCACGAGAGGGTCCTCCGGTGGGAAAGCGATTCGCGCAGCGGGACGGTCCCCGGGACGCCCGAGGGCGGCCCCGGAATCCGCAGCAGTTCGGGGGCGCGCAGGCCCCGCGGTGTCGGTACGCCGATGTCGAGCAACGCGTCCGTCGGGGTCCGCAGCCGCCCGAGCGCCTGCAGGGTCGATGCGTCGAAGTCGGGCTCCCGGGCGGGTTCGCCGCGGAGGGTCCACAGCGAGATCGCGGCCACCGCGACCGCGGCGGCCACGGCCCACCGGCCCCGTCTCACCCACCCCGCCGGCTCACGCGTGGCGGCGGCGCGGGCCCGCGCCCGGCCGAGGACGCGCTCGAAGGGCTCCGCGCGCGCGGCGTCCTCGCGGCGCAGTCTTGCGAACCGGTGGCGCAGGTCGTCGTCGTTCATCGCGTTTCTCCATCGCCCGCCGTTTCCGCGGCCAGCAATTCTCGCAGGCGCTTCTTGCCCCGCGCGTAGTGGGTGCGCGCCGTGCCGACCGAGACGCCCATCACCCCGGCTGCGGCCTCCACGGTGAGGTCCTCGTAGAACACCAGGTGCAGGACCTCCTGCTGGCGCCGCCCGAGCGCGCCCAGCGCGCGGAGCAGGGAGGCCGTGGTCTCGTGCTGGACGGCGACCTCGTGTTGGTTGCGGTCCGGTTCGGGCGGGGTCAGCCTCCCGGGCAGCAGACGCGCCAGCTGGCCGCGCCGGTAGCGTTCGAGGGCCGTGCGGCGGATGACGCCGAACAGGAACGTGCGCGGCGCCGAGCGTCCCGAGAAGCGGGCGCGGCCATCGAGGACCTTCAGGTAGGCCGTCTGCAACACTTCGTCTGCCTCCGCCCGGTTGCCGGCGCAACAGCGCAGGGCCCAACCGAAACTCGCGTCGTGCGACCGTGCGAGCTCCGTTCCCCAATCCACGGTCACCTCGGAACCTGGCCCGGGGGGACCGGGCACCGTCCATGGGTGGGCCGGGGCCGCATTCCATAGGACAGCAGCGATGCCCGCCGGCTCATGGCCCGGACCCCGGGCCGGACGCTACCCGGGGCAGGAGACGCCGACGCCTCCGAGGCCGCAGTAGCCGCCCGGGTTCTTGTCCAGGTACTGCTGGTGGTAGTCCTCGGCGTAGTAGAACTGCGGCGCGGGAAGGATCTCGGTCGTGATCTCGCCGAGTCCCGCCTGTGCCAGCGCCTTCTGGTAGGCCTCCAGCGAGGCCCGCGCGGCCCGTTCCTGCGCCGGCGAGCCGGTGTAGATGCCGGACCGGTACTGGGTGCCGATGTCGTTGCCCTGCCGCATGCCCTGGGTCGGGTCATGGGATTCCCAGAACACGCGGAGCAGCGCGTCGTACGAGACCTCGGACGGATCGAAGACCACGCGGACCACCTCGTTGTGGCCGGTGGCGCCGGTGCACACCTCCTCGTAGGTCGGGTTCGGGGTGTGGCCGGCCGCATAACCGACGGCCGTGGTCCAGACCCCGGGCGTCTGCCAGAACACCCGCTCGGCACCCCAGAAGCAGCCGAGACCGAAGAGCGCGACCTCGAGCGGCTCCGGGTACGGGGGCAGCAGGGGATGGCCGAGCACGGTATGTCGCGCCGCGACCGGCATCTTTTCGGCGCGCCCCGGAAGCGCCTGTTCCGGGCTGGGCATCGCGGCCTTGCGCGTGAGCCAACGCATCGCTTCTCCTCCGATGGTCGCGCCAGTCTAGCGCCTGTGGCCCGGGCACCGGTCCCGCTGCCGTCAGGCCTCCCGCCAGTCGAACGAGGTCTCGAAGGCGTGGGCGATGCGGTACAGCACGGTCTCGCCCCAGTGCCGGCCGACCAGCATCGCGCCGACCGGCAAGCCGTCGACGCGGCCGCAGGGGACGGACAGCGCCGGATGCCCGGTCAGGTCGGCGGCGCCCGTGTTGCTGACGCCTTCGCCCGACTTCGCGAACCAGACGTCCTTGCCCGCGCCGGGTTCGGGCAACGCGGGTGCGGGCCCGTCCGTGGTCGGCAACAGCAGCGCGTCGAAGGTCGCGAGGCGCGCGTCGTACGCAGCGCGCAGGGCGCGGCGTACCGCGTGGGCCTGTGCGTAGATCTCGCGCGCACGGTCGGGTTCTGCCGCGGCCGCGGTCAGGGACCACGCCATCGCCATCGGCGGGATCCGTTCGGGGTGCGCCCGCCAGCGGTGGAACGCGGCCGCCAGTCCCGGCAGTCCGAGGCCCGCGACCTGCGACGGCACGCCGTCGGCCAGCAGGGTGTCGGTGGCGCCGATGGCAAAGAAGGCCACGAGCGCGACCGGGTGGGTGGCGTGTTCCGGGAGCGAGACGTGCGCGACCCGGGCGCCGAGTGCTCGCAACCGCTCCGCCGCCTCGAGGACGCGGGGCGTCGCGGCGCCGTCCTCACGGAACCCCTCCTCCACGAGGCCGATGCGGAGGCCGCGGATATCCCGGCCCAGCGCCGCGGTGTAGCGCGAAGGCCGGCAGCCGCCCTGTCGCGGGTCGAGGCCGTCGGGCCCTGCGAGCACTTCGAGCAAGCGCGCGTTGTCGGCGACGTCGGCCGTGATCGGGCCCGTGTGGTCGATCGTCGCCTCGATCGAGAGGATGCCCGAGTACGGCACCAGGCCGAACGTGGGCTTCATGCCGACGGTTCCGCAGCGCGACGACGGGATCCGGATCGAGCCGCCCTGGTCGCCCCCGATCGCGAGGTCCACCTCGCCCGCTCCGACGAGCGCGGCGCTTCCGGACGAGGATCCGCCGGCCATGTGTCCGTGCCGGTGGGGGTTGTGGACGAAGCCGGCCGCCGCCGTGTGGCTCCCGCCAGATGCCGACAGGTACTCGCAGTGGGCCTTGCCCAGGATCCGCCCGCCGGCGCGCAGGATCCGGCGCACCACCGTCGCATCGACCGGCGGCGTGTAGCCGGCAAGGAAGTCCGTGCCGCCGGCCATCGGCACGCCGGCCAGCGCCACGTTGTCCTTGAGCGCGACGGTCCGCCCGGCGAGAGGCCCGCGCTCGTGGGTCCGGAGGTCCGTCCGCACGACCCAGGCACCCAGCGGGTTCTCGTCGGGCGCCGGGATCGTCCACGCGCGGTCGCCGGCCGGTGACGGGCCGGGGTCCGCGCAGAGATCGCCGATGGACTCGAGCGCCCCGACGAGGCCCTTCACCACGGCGTGGTAGAACGCGAGGTCCGCTCCCTCGAGCGACAGTCCGAGACGGGCCGCGGCGCGTCGGACGTCGTCCTCGGTCGTCGGGTTCCCGGCCATCTCATTCCTCCGTCCGCCAGAAGCTACCATCGCGCGCGGAGGAATGGATTCGTGCGCATCGCCACCTGGAACGTGAACGGGCTCCGGGCTCGGCTCGACTTCGTGCTGCGCTGGCTCGAGGCGCGGAAGCCCGACGTCGTGGGGTTGCAGGAGTTGAAGCTGCCGGACGAGGCGTTCCCCCACGACGCCCTGGCCGAGGCCGGCTACCACGCGCTGACGCACGGGCAGAAGAGCTGGAACGGCGTCGCCGTGCTCACGCGGGAGCCGGCCGAGGTGTTGCAGCGCGGCCTCCCGGGGCAGGAGGACTTCGGCGCGCGGCTGCTGACCGCCCGGGTCGGCGAGCTCGTCTTCACCACGGTCTACTGCCCGAACGGCAAGCAGGTCGAGCACGACGACTACGCCCGCAAGCTCGCGTGGTTCGATGCGCTGGCCACGCATCTCGGGGAGCATCATCGCGACGGCGTGCCCGCGGTCCTGTGCGGCGACTTCAACATCGTGCCGGAGGCGATCGACAGCTGGGACGAGGCCGGTCACGCCGGACGGATCTTCCACACCGCGGCCGAACGCGAACGCATCCAGCGGCTCTTCGCCGCCGGGTGGTCGGACCTCTACCGCCGGCTCCACCCGGACGAGAAGGCCTTCTCCTGGTGGGACTACCGCGGGGGCGCCTTCCATCGCGGGATGGGGCTGCGCATCGATTTCCTGCTGGGGCGCGGCGCCGTGGTCGACCGTGTGCGCGCCGCCCTGATCGACCGCGAGTTCCGCAAGAAACAGGACGGACTCACCGCCTCGGACCACGCACCGGTCTTCGCCGACCTCGACTGACCGGCGCACAGAAGTCGCCGCCCCGTCAGGCGAGGTCGAAGCGTTCGCCCAGCAGCCCTTCGGTGTGGGCCCAGAGCCGGCGCGCGTTCTCGGGATCGAGCGCATAGGCCGAGCAGCCCAGCGCGCCTTCCGGCGGCGTCGTGCCCGAGACCTGGCAGTCCTCCAGGTACAGGGCGCCACGGCCTTCGAGTTCCGGAGCGGTGCCGGCGAAGACCCCGGTCGCGGCACCGGCCTCGACCGACTGGAGCGTCATCGGAGGCTGGTCCTCGCTCCGGCTGCCCGTGATCGCGTGGATGTCCTCGGCACTCATGTGACGCGCCAGCTCGGTCATGATCACGCCGGGGTGGATCGCGTAGGCGTGGACCCCGGCGGGTCCGAGGCGGCGGTCGAGTTCGACTGCGTGGAGGATGTTCGCGGTCTTGCTCTGGCCGTAGGCCACGAACTTGTCGTACGCCCGCTCCTCGAAATGGGTGTCCTCGTAGTCGACGTCGCTGAGGCGATGTCCGCCCGACGAGACGTTCACGACGCGGCTCGGCGCTGCGGCCTTCAACGCGGGCGCGAGCAGCGCCGTCAACAGGAAGTGTCCGACGTGATTGGTGGCGAACTGTTGTTCCCACCCTTCGGCGGTCCGTCGGAGAGGACACGCCATCACGCCGGCGTTGTTCAGCAGCAGGTCGAGGCGGTCGTGGTCGGCGAGCCAGCCCTTCGCGAACGCGCGGACGCTGTCCGGCACGTCGAGTTCCAGCGCGCGCACGTCGAGCCGGTCGTTGCCCGTGCTCTCGCGGATCGTGTCGGCGACGGCCCGGGTCTTCTCGACGTCCCGGCCCGTCAGCGTGACGGCGGCGCCTCGGGACGCGAGGGCGCGGGCCGCCTCCGCCCCGAGCCCGCTCGAGCAGCCCGTGATCACCACGCGCTTGCCGGAAAGGTCGATCCCGTCGAGCACCTGATCGGTGGTGGAGGTGGCATCGAATTGCCGTTCGCTCATCGGGCGCTCCTAGAGGACCACGGGGAGCACGAGGTGCTCCGCGTAGACGAGGTCGCGGTGGGCGAGCAGGCCTTCGGTCAGGATCTGGGCCACCACGGGGTCGGTGGAGGTGAACATCGTGGCCACCGCGGGGGCCATCGCCATCCGGTCCGGCGGCAGCGGCGAAAGGAGGTTGCAGAACGTGGCCCAGTAGATGTCGAGCGCGGTCAGCGACGCGCCCATCAGGTAGCGGTGCCCGGCGGCCTGCTGCGCAGCGAGACGCGCGCTCAGCATCCGCAGGATCTCGTGGACGCGCCCGGTGGCCTGGGCCGCGTGGACCTCGTTGTAGCCGTACTTGCCGCCGAGGTAGCGCGACATCGGGTCCGGCGGTTCGGACTGCATGCCGCGGGCCACCATCTCGAGCCGGCGGCACCAGCCCAGGCCCATCTCGCCCGCGATCTCGTGGCAGAGACCGAAGAAGAGCGTGCGCTCCTCCGCCTCTGCCGGGATCAGGGCCGGGGCCGGAGCCAGCCGTTCGGCCAGCAGCAGGATCTCGGCCCAGCCGTCGCGCGGCGGCTCGTCGCCGAGCACCGCCACCGGGTAGCTCGCCTGGCCCGTCCACGCCTCGAGGGTTCCGGGCGCATCGTCGGCCGTCGGTTGGGCGAGGGTATGGGCGAGCTTCTTCACGTGGAAGATGCCCTTGGCGGCCTGGCTCCACGGGCTCGGGACGCCCCCGAGTGCCAGCAAACGGAGCCCCGGCAACGCGCGGGCCTCGGTGAGGGAGACGGGACCGGGTGCGGCGGACATGGGCATCCTTCGTCGGTGGACACGGGCACCGCTCGTGGGTGATGGGCGGCCGCCTATGCTAGCAGCACGCCGGGGAGGGGTGCGTGATCGAACGGAGGCTACCGCGCGACCGGGCCGTCGATCTGGCGCGCTCGCTGAAGCCGATCTCGGCGGGTCGCCACGACCCGACGCTGCGGTTGCGGGCGGACGCGCTGCTGCACGCGACCCACACCCCCGAAGGCCCGGCGACGTTGGGGATCGAACCCGCCGGCGAGGACGGCTGGGTCGCTCGCGCCTGGGGGACGGGCGCCGCGTGGGTCCTCGCGCGTGCCGAACGCTGGGTCGGCACCGGGGACGCGGTGCCGGTGGGCTTCCTCGAGGCGCACCCGGAACTCGAGACATTCGCGAAGCGGGCGCGCGGCGTCCGGCTGGTGCGGCCCGGGCGCATCGTCGAGCACCTGACGCTGCTCGTGCTCCAGCAACTCGTCACCGGCAAGGAATCGAAGCGCGCCTTCGGGCGCCTCGTCCGGGAGTTCTCCGAGCCCGCGCCGGGGCCGTTCCCGGGCCTGTGGTTGCCGCTTCATCCCGAACGGTTGCGGGCCATCCCGTCGGCCGCGTTCATTCCCCTCGGAATCGTGCCCCGGATGGGCGAGACCCTGCATCGCGTCGGAACCTTCGCGGCGCGGCTCGAAGCGGCAGGCGGGATGGCGCTCGCCGATGCCTGCGCACGGTTGCGCGCGGTTCGCGGGATCGGGCCGTGGACGGCCGCGTCGGTGGCGCTGGGCTCGCTGGGGCACCCGGACGCCGTGGTGGTCGGGGACTACCACCTGCCGAACACGATCGCCTACCACCTCGCCGGCGAGGCCCGCGCGGACGATGCCCGGATGCTCGACCTGCTGGCACCGTACACGGGCCAACGGGGCCGCGTGCAGCGCTGGGTCTCCGTGGCCGGGGGCAAGGCGCCGCGCTTCGGGCCGCGGCTCGCGCTGCGGGATCTCCCCGACGACGCGGACCGCTGGCTCCGGCGTCGGACGCGCCGCGGCGAGTGAAGGGCCTTCCCCCGGGCCCGGTGGCGGAGGAAGGACGGCGCGGCGGGTGTCGAGGTCGTCGTCCGAAGCCGCCTACACTGCTCCCGTGATCCCCTACCTGGCGCATCCGACCCTCGACCTGGGCTTCTACACCTTGAAGGCCTTTCCGGTCCTGGTGCTGTCCGCGATCGTGGTGCAGTTCGAGGTGACGGTGCGCCGCGCACCGCGCGTCGGCATCTCGCGCGATACGGCGACGAGCCTGATCGCGTGGGCCATCGGCTTGGGCCTGGCCTCGGCCCATGTCTTCGACGTCCTCACGTACTTTCCCGAGCGGCTGCGCGCGGACCCGTTGGAGCTCTTCCGGGTGTGGGGAAGCCTGTCCTCGACCGGGGGGATGCTAGGCGGCCTCGCGGGCCTGTACCTCGTGGCCCGGAACAAGGGGCTCCGGGGCGCCGAACTCGTCGGCTTCTTCGACGTCGTCGCGTTCGCGCTTCCGTTCACGTTGGCGCTCGGGCGGCTCGGCTGTGCATTGCAACACGACCACCTGGGCCTTGCCTCCCACCACTGGCTCGCGGTCGCGTTCCCGGACGGCCCGCGCTTCGACCTGGGGTTGCTGGAGTTCCTCTGGGTCGCGGCAGTCGCGGCCTGCTTCCTGGCACTCGACCGCGCGCCGCGCCGCCCGGGTTTCTGGATGGCCGCCTTCTTCGCGCTCTATGCACCCGTCCGCTTCGGCCTCGACTTCCTGCGCACCGGCGATGCGACCTACCTCGGTTGGACGCCGGCCCAATACCTGGCCGTCGCGGCGACGCTTGCAGCGGGAGGTTGGCTCGTCCGGACGTGGCGGCGCCCGCTCGCTTGAGCGCGCGCGCCGGTGCGCCCGTCGCGATTCCGGCTGCCGACCGGGTTCGCCGGCTGGTACCATCGCCCGTCATGCGGCCGGAAGAAGCAGACCTCGTCGCGCGTGCGCTGGCCTTCGCGCTCGAGTCGCACGCGGGCCAGACGCGCAAGGGCACCTCGGTCCCCTACGTCACCCACTGTCTGCGCGTGGCCGCGCTCGTACTCGAGAACGGCGGGAGCGCGGCCCAGGCCGCAACCGGGCTGCTGCACGACACGCTCGAAGACTGCGACGACGTGACCGAGCAGGAGCTGCGTCGCCGCTTCGGCCCCGAAATCGCCGAAATGGTCGCGACCCTGAGCGATACGATGCCGGGGGACACCGCCGACGAGAAGAGCCCGTGGCGTGTGCGGAAGGAAGCCTACGTCGAGACGCTGGCGCGCTCGTGCGGGCGCACGCAGCTCGTCGCGGCCTGCGACAAGCTCGACAACCTCCGGGCCCTGGTCGAAGACCTGGAGAGCGTCGGAATCGGGACCCTCGAGCGCTTCTCGGCCTCACCCCGTCAGACCCGGTGGTACTACGAGTCCGTCCGCCGCGCGCTCTCCGAGGCCCCGGTGGCCGTGACCCGGGAACTCGACGAACTGCTCGCCACGTTGGCGCGCCACGTTCCGGAGGCGTCGGTCGAGCGATGATCCGGAATCTCTTCGCCGGGCTCCTGCTGGTCGCGGTCGCTGCGCTCTTCTTCGTCGTGCCCGGCCAGGTCGACCGCGCATCGAACCGCGTCGTGGGCACGCCGCCCCCGATCTCGGAACGCGCAGCCGCGCTGTACGCGACGATGGACGTGGTCGATCTCCACGCGGATCCGCTGCTCTGGGATCGCGATCTGCTCGATCGGCAGGCGCACGGCCAGGTGGACCTGCCGCGGCTCGTGCGCGGAAGGGTCGCGGTGCAGGTCTTCGGCGTCGTCACGCAGGCGCCGCGCGGGCAGAACTATCGGAGCACGCGGTCGGATGTGCTCGACATGGTCACGGTGCTCGCCGTCCTGCAGCGCTGGCCGCCCGGGACGTGGTGGAGCCGCCGCGCGCGCGCGGAGCTTCTGGCAGCGAAACTGGCCGATGCGGCCCGTCGGTCCACGGGCGACCCCGACGGAGAGCTCGTCGTCGTCCGTACCACCGAGGACCTGGACGCGCTGCTCGCGGCCCGCCACGAGGGCGTCCGCCGGGTCGGCGGGCTGCTCGGATTGGAGGGAATGCAGGCGCTCGAGGGCGATCCCGCCAACGTCGACGTGCTGTTCGACGCCGGCCTCCGCATGATGGCGCCCACGCACTTCTTCGACAACGCGATGGCGGGCTCCTCCGGTGGCGTCGAGAAGTACGGGTTGACCGACGCCGGCCGCCACGCCATCGCGAGGGCCCAGCAGCGGGGCATCGTGCTCGACCTGGCGCACGCGTCGCCGGCCACGATCCGGGACGTGACCGCGCTCGCGACGGCGCCGCTGGTGGTTTCCCACACCGGCGTGCAGGCGACCTGTCCGGGGCCCCGGAACCTGAGCGACGCCGACGTGCGCGCGGTCGCGCGCACCGGCGGCGTGGTCGGGATCGGCTACTGGGACGGCGCGGTCTGCGGGCGCGCGCCGGCCGACATCGCACGCGCGATGGTCTACGTCCGCGACCTCGTCGGCGCGCAGCACGTGGGCCTCGGGTCCGATTTCGACGGTGGGGTGACCACGGCCTTCGACACCCGCTACCTGGCCGTCATCGTCGATGCGCTGCTGGCGCAGGGGATGAGCGAGGACGAGATCCGCGGCGTGATGGGCGGCAACGCGCTCCGGGTCTTCCGCGCGGTCCTGCCGGCCCGGTAAGCGGCGCGCGACCCGCGTCGGCCGTGGTCCCGATCCCCACGGGAAACACGGTCCCGGGCCACTCCGGTCGCTCCTGCCGCTGTCCTGCGCGTCGGTGTGCCTCCCGTCCCGCCCCGAGAGCCTTCCTTCGCGTCGTTGCGAGCAAGAAACCCGCCACGAACTCGTGCGCGCGGGCCACTCATCTGGCACGATCGTCCGGGCGCCATCCCGCGTTTTCCGACGGTGGGATCCCCTCGGAGAGTCGAACACGAGTCGAAGAGGGATGGCCATCTCGCGATGGCCGGCGTACACTGATCGAAGTCTACGGAGAAACCCTCATGTTGCCCCAGTCCCACCGCCTTGCGCGCATCCTGTTCGTGGCCTTCTTCGCAGTCGCGAGCGCGGGACTGATGGGTCTGGCCCGGCCGCCCGCTTCGACTTCCGGCGGGACCGTCTCGCCGGGTCCGGTATCCGCCGTGCCCGAGCCCACCGGCTTCCTGGTGTTCGCGCTCGGCGCGGGTGCGGTCGGCCTCGAGCTGCATCGCCGCGGCCGCAAGTCCTAGCCCGACCTTCGGCGCCACGCGCCTTCGCCGCCCCGGATCTACGAGGCGCGTGGAGCGGGAGTGCTTGACCCACGGTCGGGTATGCCGCAGGGTTGCGCCCCGATGGCCGAAGCGACCCGTTCCGACCCGCCGCCCGGCGCGCCCGAGTTCGGGATCGGCTATCAGCGGTACGCGCTCGCGCTCCTGCTGTTGGTCTACATCTTCAACTTCGTCGATCGTCAGGTCGTCACGATCCTGCTCGAGGACATCCGGCGGGAATTCGATCTGAGCGACAGCCAGCTCGGCTTCTTCGGCGGCACCGCGTTCGCGCTCTTCTACTCGACGCTGGGCATCCCGATCGCTCGCTGGGCGGACCGCGGCGTGCGCCGGAACATCATCGCGCTCGCCCTCGCGGTCTGGAGCCTGATGACGGCCTTCCAGGGCACGGCCCGGTCCTTCCTGGTGCTGGCAATTGCCCGGGTCGGCGTCGGCGTCGGCGAGGCCGGTTGCAGCCCGCCCGCGCATTCGATGATCGCCGACTACTTCCCCCCCGAGCGGCGCGCCACCGCGCTCGGCTTCTACGCGATGGGCATCCCGATCGGCAGCGCGATCGGGCTGATGCTGGGCGGTTGGGTGACCGAGAACATCGGTTGGCGGGAGGCCTTCATGATCGTCGGCCTCCCGGGGCTCGCGCTGGCGGTCCTGGTGCGGGCGACGCTGAAGGAGCCGATCCGCGGCTACTACGATCCGCCGACGAAACCCGTGCCGCAGGACTCGATCCTCGACGTGGCCCGCTTCCTGATGGCGCGTCGCTCCTTCGTGCACCTGGCCTTCGCGGGCTCCCTGCACGCGTTCTACGGGTACGGCGCGGCCAGTTTCGTGGCCCCGTTCTTCCAGCGCGTGCACGCGTTCGCGCCCGCCGAACTCGGGATGTGGCTGGGCCTGATCTCGCTGACGACCGGGGTCGCCGGGACCTTCCTGGGCGGTTACGTGGCCGACCGGATCGCGATCCGGGACGTGCGCTGGTACGCGTGGCTGCCGGGCCTCGCGACGGTGGCGGCCCTCCCGTTCGTCTTCCTCTACTACCTCTGGCCGGACCGATACATCGCGCTCGCGCTGGGGATGGCGCCATCGCTGCTGGGCGGCATGTACCTCGGTCCGACGTTCGCGATCACGCAGGCGATGGTGCCGCCGCGGATGCGGGCGCAGGCGTCGGCGGTCCTGCTCCTGGTCCTCAACCTGATCGGGCTCGGGCTGGGTCCGCAGTTCGTGGGGCTGGCGTCCGATCTGTTGCGGCCCACGTTCGGCGAGGAGTCGCTGCGTTGGGCCCTGCTCGCGACCGTGGCCGGGGGTGCGGCCTGGGCCACGCTCCACTACTTCTTGGGCGCTCGGACCCTGGCGAAGGATCTCGAGGCCAAGGAGGGCCTGGCGTGAGGCGCATCGTGAGAAGCGGGTTCCTGTGCGGGGCGCTCGTGGCGATGCTGGCGGCACCGGGCTGGGCGCAGGATCCGCCGCCGGCCGGGGACCCGGGCGCGCCCGCCCATGCGGCCGCGGGCAGCGCCGCACCGCAGGCACAGGCCGACCTCTTCCGGCTCGCGAGTCCGCGGGCGACCATGGAGACGTTCCTCCGCGCGATGAACGAACTCTGGTCGCGAACCGACGCGTGGGCCGAGGCCGAGGCGTGTCTCGATCTGTCGCGGTCCGATCCCGCGGTGGGGCGCGAGCGCGCGCGGCAGCTCTACGCGGTGCTCAATCGGATCGCCCTTGTCGATCCGGTCGCGCTCCCGGGCGCCGAGGCGGCCGAGGGCCTCGATCGCTTCCGCTACTTCCCGGATCGCGCGAGGGACCGCGCGCTGCTGCGCCGGGTCGGCGTTCCGGCCGGCGAGATCGTGCTGGCGCGCGGCGCCGACGGCGGTTTCCGCTTCAGCCCGGCGACGGTAGAGAGCCTGCCGGCCCTCTTCGCGCAACTCCAGGGCCTGCCGCTCGTGGCGGGCAAGGAGATCCTGACGGTCTCGGACTGGCTCGAGACGAAACTCCCCCGGAGCGTGGTCGAGAACACCTTCCTGACGGTCAAGTACTGGGCCTGGGCCGCGATCTTCGCGGTGATCGTCGCGGGGCTGCTGGCGGATCTGGTGGCGCGCACGGTCGTGCGCAGCCTCTCGAACCGCCTGGCGCGCCACGTCGGAACCGGCGAAGACCCGGCCGAGTTGCGTCGCACCCTCCGCCCGATCGGCTGGACCGTCGCCGCGATGGTCTGGATGCTTCCGATCGGCATCCTCGATCTCGAACCCTTCCTCGAGAGCGTCGTGGGCGGCGCACTCGGGATCTTCCTGGTCGCGATGGCCACCCTCTCCGCGTGGCGCGTGATCGACCTGGCGTCGGCGGTGCTGCGGGTCCGCGCCGAGGGAACCGAGAGCCGCGTCGACGACATCATCGTGCCGCTGGTCACGCGCGCGACGAAGCTCTTCGTGCTGACGATGGGCGTCGTGTACGGCGCCGACGCGCTGGCGCTTCCGATCGCGCCGCTGCTGGCGTCGCTGACGGTGGCCGGCGTCGGCTTCTCGTTCGCGGCAAAGGACACGGTCGAGAACTTCTTCGGCTCGGTCGCGGTCGTCCTCGACCGACCCTTCGACATCGGCGACTGGGTGGTGATCGACGACACCGAAGGCATCGTCGAAGAGGTCGGCTTCCGCTCGACGCGGGTGCGGACGTTCTACAACTCGCAGATCACGGTGCCGAACTCGAATCTGGTCCGCGCCGTCGTCGACAACTACGGCCGGCGACAGTACCGGCGCTGGAAGACGACGCTGGGCGTCCAGTACGACACGCCGCCCGAGAAGCTCGTGGCCTTCACGGAGGGCGTCCGCGAGCTGATCCGGCTCCATCCCTACACGCGCAAGGACTACTTCCAGGTGTGGTGCAACGAGTTCGGCCCTTCGAGCCTCGACATCATGCTCTACATGTTCTTCGAGGTTCCGGACTGGAACACCGAGCTGCGCGAGCGCGAGCGGCTGTTCCTCGACATCGTCCGCCTGGCCGACCAGTTGGGCGTCTCGTTCGCGTTCCCGACCCAGACCGTCCACGTGCACGCGGCCGGCAGCACCCCGGCCCCGACGCCGGCGCCCGTTCCGCTCGCGAACACCGACCGCGATGCGGCGCGCGACGGCATCGTGGCGGTCCGGGCGCTGGTGCGCGACCAACCGTGGCGCCGGCAGCGGCCGGGTCCCGTGGTCTTCGCGACGGAGCCGAGCGGGGGGCTCGAGCTCGACGCCGCCGGCAATCCGGTGGAGCCCACGACGGCCGGTCCCGATGCGGACGACGGCGACGGAACGCGCGGGGAGGGCGCATGAGCGAGCCGGCCGCGCCGACCGTCCGCACGAGCCGGGACGACGACGCGCTGAGGCAGCGCCTCCGGCGCTGGCTGGCGGACCGGCTTCCCGAAGGCGCCGAACCCACGGTCTCGGAACTGTCGAGCCCGTCCGCTTCCGGAATGTCGAGCGAGACGCTGCTCTTCGACGCGACCTGGTCGGACGGCCAGGAGGGCGGCGCGTTCGTGGCCCGGATGGCGCCCGCCGAAGCGGACCTTCCGACCTTTCCCACGTACGATCTCTCGCTGCAGGCACGCGTGCTGGGCCTGGCCGGACGTGCCGGGGTCCCGGTCCCGGCCGTCCGCTGGCTCGAGACGGATCCGGCTCCGCTCGGTGCGCCCTTCTTCGTGATGGAGCGGTTGTCCGGCCGCGTGCCCGGCGACGTCCCGCCGTATGTGATGGACGGGTGGCTGAAGGATGCGTCGCCGGAGCAGCGACGGACTCTCCAGGACCGGACCGTGGCCGCGATCGCCCGCATCCACGCGATCGACACGGCCGCCGAGGATGTCTCCTTCCTCGAGTTCCCGCTTCCGGGCGAGACGCCGCTGGCGCGTCACTTCGCGAACCAGCGGAACTACCACGTCTGGGCGGCCGAAGGAGAACCCTCTCCCCTGATCGAGCGCGCCTTCGCCTACCTCGCGGAGCACTGGCCCGCCGAGGGTCCGGCCGTCGTCAGCTGGGGCGATTCGCGGATCGGAAACGTGATGTACGACGGTTTCGAGCCCGTCGCGATCCTGGACTGGGAGATGGCGGCCCTCGGCCCGCGCGAGCTCGACCTGGGTTGGCTCGTGTTCATGCACACCTTCTTCCAGACGATCTTCGAGGCGATGGGCCAGCCCGGGCTCCCGGAATTCCTGCGCGGACCCGACGTCGTCCGCACCTATGAGCGGTACAGCGGTCACGCGGTCGCGGACCTGCACTGGTACGAGACGTACGCGGCGCTCCGGCACGCGATCATCATGACCCGGATCAGCAGGCGGATGGCGCACTTTGGGCAGGGCGAGATGGCGCCGGACCCCGACGACCGCTTCCCCCATCGGGCAACGCTGGAGGCCATGCTGGACGGCAGCCACTGGCGCCGCTGACCGCGCTCCGGACCTGGCCTTGATCCGGCATTCGCCGCTCGACCTCGCCACCTCCGTGGCCGATCGGAATGCCGAATCAAGGCTCAGCTTCGGGGGCGGAAGTGCACCAGCGTCATGCCGTCCACGTCTTCGAAGGCGGGTTCGACCGGCATGCCGACCGCGACCTCGTCGACGTCGGCATCGACGAGCCGGGCCGTGATCCGCGGACCCTCGTCGAGTTCGACGATCGCGATCGCGAAGGGCGCGAGTGCACGCAGCGCCGGGAGGTGTCCGATCCGGTCGATCGTGAAGGAGTGGACTTCGCCCCGACCCGAGCACTCCTCCCAGGTCCAGTCGTCGCCCAGGCACGCGGGGCAACGGCTGCGCGGGTAGTAGAAGAAGCCGTCGCGTGGGCAGCGCTGGAGCACGAGCCGGTGCTCGCGCGCGGCGTCGAAGAACGGCTGCGTCGTCGGGTTCGGCCGGGGCAGGGGGCGGCCGTCCTCGGTGTGGCGCAGGCCCATGGCTAGGCGCCCTCCAGCACGAGGGCCACCTGTTCGGCCATCATGCCGCCGGTGCCGTTGACGTAGGCCAGGTCGGCCCGCCCGAGCTGGCGCTCTCCGGCTCGGCCCATCAGTTGCCGCACGGCCTCGGTCGCATGGCCCATGCCGCCCGCGGTTCCGGCCTGACCCATGCCCAACTGGCCGCCGTGGGTGTTGAGCGGCCAGTCGCCGTCCCAGCGCAGACTTCGTTCCGAGACGAAGGACTCGCCCTCGCCCTTGCCGCAGAAGCCGGCGTTCTCGATCGTGACCAGCACCGTGATCGTGAAGCAGTCGTACATCGAAGCCATGTCGACGGCGCTGCGCTCGGCTCCGGCCATGCGGAACGCGCGGTCCGCGGCGACGCGGATCGGGTTGTCGAGCAGATCCGGCGCGTACGTGATGCTCTTGTGGGTGCAGTGCTCGCCGAAGCCGGAGACGTAGACCGGGCGATGGCGGGTGCGTCCGGCGCGCTCGGGCGTCGTGACCAGGACCGCCGCGCCCCCGAAGCACGGCATCACGATCTCGAGCAGCTTCAACGGGTCGCAGACGCGGCGCGAAGCCATCACGTCGTCGATCGTGATCGGCTTGCCGTGGAAGATCGCCTGCGGGTTCCGCTGCGCGTTGTCCCGCTCCTCCACCGCGATCTTCGCCAGGGTCTCCTCGCGGAGCCCGTACCGGGCCATGTAGCGCTGGGCGACCATGGCGAAACTCGGTGTCGCGGCCACCAGGCCTTCGGGAATCTCGAACTGTCCCTGCGGCGAGCCCCACGCATCCCCGCCGAGGTAGATCGGAAAGTCCATCTTGCGCGGCCCGTCGCCGTCCGGAAGCGGCGGCGTCACGGACGGGCAGAGAACGAGGCAGGTCTCGCAGGCGCCGACCTCGATCGCGGCCGCCGCGCGCCAGATCATTCCGCACGCGGTCGCGCCGCCCAGATCGACGATCTCGGCGAAGTTCGTCTTCACGCCCAGGTACTCGGCCGCCGCGGAGGGCCCGAACAGGGGCGACTCGTAGACGGCCGACACCACCAGGCCGTCGACCTCGCCCTTCTCGACGCCGGCGTCCTCCAATACCTCTGCAGCCAGCCGCGCATGCGCCTCCAGGCTGAACATGGGTTCGTCCCAGACGCGCTTCGGCGTCCACTCGCTCAGACCGACGATGGCGGCCCGCTTCTTTCCCATCGGGTGCTCCTGCGCTTGGTTTCGCTCGCCGGGCGGACCTCCGAATGGATGGCCCGGCTCAGGACCGTCGTCGCCGGAGCATCGCCAGGAGCGGCAGCAGCAGCGCGAGTTCGGGGCCGATGCCGCAGCTCGGCGTCGGCGGCGACGCGGTCTCGGTCGTGTCGGTCGCCGCGAAGCAGCCGGCATCCGCGACGCCGCCGAAACCGCCGTCCCAATCGATGGCGCCGTCTCCGTCGTTGTCGAGTCCGTCGTCGCAGGCCGGGTCTTCGATTGCGAAGCCCGACACGCAACCCGGGTCTCCCGGGTGGTCGACGTCGCCGTCGCCATCGTTGTCGAGGCCGTCGAAGCAGTCTCCCGGTGCGATCCCGCGGGCGGAGCCGTCGACACGCAGCCGGGGCTTCGTGACGCCGTTGCGGGGGTCGGTGAAGAGCGGCGCGAACGGGTCTTCCAGGAACGTGCGCAGCTCGAACGCGGTGGCGCCCGGAAGGAGACTCCGCAGCACGGTCAGTGCGCCCGCGACGTGGGGCGTCGCCATCGACGTGCCGGTGGCGTTCCTGAACCCCGAGGAGATATAGGCCGTCGGGACCGAGGACTGCACCTGCACCGCCGGCGCGAAGATGTCGACCATCCAGTTGGAGTTCGAATTGACGTAGACGTTGAGGCTGTCGTCGATGCCGGCGACGCCGATCGCGGACGAGATGCAGGCGGGTTCGTCGATCGCAGACGTGTCGGCAGCGTTTCCGGCGGCCGCGACGACGTTGATGCCGTTGGCGACCAGGATGTCGATCGCGTTCTTGGTCACGCCATTCTGCCCGTCGCACTGCCCCTGGCTCGAGTACGCGCCCAAGCCGAGACTCAGGTTGACGGCCCCGATCGTGAAGCCGACGAGGTTGTTCACCCACGCCATGCCGGCCAGGATGTCCGAGTTGTAACTGAGGATGCACGGATCGGGGCCGGAGGCACCGCAGTCCGCGGCGCCCGAGAACACGCTGAAGACCTGGACCGCGATGATGTCGGCCATCGGCGCGACCCCGTGCCGGATCGCGTCGAAGCCGGCCGCGATGCCGGCCACGTGCGTGCCGTGGAAGCACTGGTTGGCGATCGAGCACGGCGCGGCGGATCCGGGCCCGCTCTCGGCCGTCGAGCCCCCGGGGCAATCCCCATTGGCCGAGAAGCAGGCCTCGGCGGCGACCCGTCCGCCGAAGAACGGGTGCGCCGCGTCGATGCCGGAATCGAGGATGGCGACCGCGACGCCGGCCCCGCCGAAGCCCGCGGCCGTCGTCACGTCCGCGCCGGCGGTGACGACGGATTGCACCAGGCTCGGGCGCAGCAGACGGTCCGGTTGGATCTCGGCGACCGACGGGTCCACCGCGAGGCGCGCCAGCATCGCGGGCGTGGCGTCGAAGGCCATGACCGGCATGTCGGTGAAGCGGCGCACGCGACGGCGCGCATCGACTCCGACGCGGGCCGCGACGGCGTCCTGGTGCCATCCGACGGCCGCGCGCAGGATGCGGGATTCGACCGAGGACGACCGCACGCTGGGGGCCGGCGTCGCCAACGTCACCAGCACCCGGGCGGTGCCGCGCTGTCGGGCCCGCGCGGTGACCTCGGCCGGCACGGAGGCCGCGTGGGCTCCCGCCGCCGCGTACGTCACCGCGAGCAGCAGTGCCTGCCACGCTCGTTTCTGCCCGGGCCTGTGGAAGTTGCGCATGTCCTGCCGGTCGTCCATCTGGACCCGGATTCTAGCGGTTCGGGGCTTCGTCGGGGATGACGCGCATTCACGGGCCGGCACCGGGAGTGCGCGGCGCATCGCCCCGCGAGCCGGGGTCGGAACCGCCGTACCGGAACCGGTATGGTCCCGGCGATGAGCGACGCCGCCCGCGATCTGATCGGTTTCATCGACTGCGCCCCGACCCCGTACCACGCCGTCGCCGAGTGCGCGCGGCGGCTCGAAGCGGCCGGGTTCGAGGCCCTCTCGGAGGCCGAAGCCTGGCCCCAGGAACCCGGCGCCCGCCACTACGTGGTGCGCAACGAGGGGTCGATCGCGGCGTTCGAACGCGGCCAGGCCCGGCCGGCCGAGGCCGGCTTCCGCCTGGTCGGGGCGCACACGGACTCGCCCAACCTGCGGCTCAAGCCCGTGGCCGACGTCAGCGCGCAGCGGCTGCGCCAGTTGGCGGTCGAGCCGTACGGCGGGCTGCTGTTGCACACCTGGCTCGATCGCGATCTCTCGCTCGCGGGTCGCGTGATGGTTCGCGAGGACGGCGTCACCCGGATGGTGCTCGTCGACTTCGGGCGGGCGTTGCTCCGCATCCCCAACCTCGCGATCCATCTCCATCGCGAGCTCCGGAAGAAGGGGTTGGAGCTCGACGCGCAGAAGCACGCGGTCCCGGTGCTGGGGCTCGAGGACGCGCCGCCGCTCGCGGAGCTGCTGGCCCAGGAACTCGCGGCGCAGGGCACGGCCCGGGTGGCCCCCGAGGCGATCCAGGCGTTCGACCTGATGACCTACGACGTGCAGCCATCGACGCTGTCCGGGGTCGATGGAGCGTTCGTGCACGCGCCGCGGCTCGACAACCTGGCCTCCTGCCATGCGGCGCTCGGCGCACTGCTCGACGCGAGCGCGGCCGGTGCGGCCGACTTCACCCGCGGCGTCGTCTTCTACGACCACGAGGAGGTGGGCAGCCGGAGTGCGGGCGGGGCCGGTGGGACCTTCCTCGCGGATCTGCTCGAACGGCTCTCGGGCGCGGGTCACGAGGCCCTCCCGCGCGCGATCGCCCGTTCGCTGCTGGTCTCGGCGGACATGGCACACGCGGTCCATCCCAACTATGCGGACCGGCACGAGCCCGGACACCGGCCGCACCTCGGCGGCGGCCCCGTGGTGAAGGTCAACGCCAACCAGTCGTACGCGAGCGACGCGGCGACGATCGGGCACTTCAAGGCGCTGTGCGCCGACGCCGGCGTCGCGGTACAGCACTTCGTCACCCGCAGCGACCTCGCCTGCGGGAGCACGATCGGGCCGATCTCGGCCGCGCGGCTCGGCATCCGCACGGTCGACGTCGGCAACCCGATGCTGTCGATGCACTCCTGCCGCGAGATGGCCGCCACCGCCGACGTCGCTCCGATGATCGAGGTCCTGCGGTGCTTCTTCGAGCGGCCGATCGACATGGCGTGAGGACGCTCGGACGATGAACGCGGAATCCGATCGCTTCGCGCCGTACGACGCCAGGATGCGTGCCGCCGGCCTCCCCGACGTGGCCATTCGCGCGTTCCGGGACGCCTATTCCCAGCTCGTCTCCGGCGCGACCGGGCTGCTCGATCGCCACCAGATCGCGCCCGTCGACGAGGTCCCCGCGGCCGAGGACCTGGCCGCCGGTGCCAGCGCGCGCGGCGCGGCCGCGCTCGGCGAGGCCGTGGTGATCAAGCTGAACGGGGGGCTCGGCACCTCGATGGGCATGACGCGGGCGAAATCGCTGCTGGAGGTCAAGGAGGGGCTTTCGTTCCTGGACGTCACGGCGCGCCAGATGCAGCACCTCGAGGCGGCGCACGGCACCCCGGTTCCGCTGATCCTGATGAACAGCTTCCGCACCCGGAGCGATTCGCGTGCCGCGTTGGCGCCCTACGGGGACCTCGCCTGCGGATTGGCACCCGACTTCCTGCAACACAAGGTGCCGCGGGTGCTGGCCGACGGGCTTCGGCCGGCCGAATGGCCGGCCGACGAGGCCCACGAGTGGTGTCCGCCCGGCCACGGCGACATCTACACCGCGCTCGTCACCTCGGGGCTGCTCGACGCGCTCCTGGCGGCCGGACGACGGGTCGCATTCGTCTCCAACGCCGACAACCTGGGCGCGGTCCTCGATCTCGGGCTGCTCGGCTGGTTCGCCGATAGCGGCGCCCCCTTCGCGATGGAAGTGAAGGAGCGCGGCGAGGCCGATCGGAAGGGCGGTCACCTCGCGCGCCTGGTGGACGGGCGCCTGACGCTGCGCGAGATCGCGCAGTGCCCCGAGGAGGAACTGGACGAGTTCCAGGACGTCGCCCGCTATCGCTTCTTCAACACGAACAACCTGTGGATCGACCTGCGGGCGCTGAAGGCCGAACTCGGCAAGCGGGGTGCCGTGCTGGGGTTGCCCATGATCCGCAACGAGAAGCCGATCGACCCCGCCGATCCGGCGTCGCCCCGGGTCTTCCAGCTCGAGACCGCGATGGGCGCGGCCATCTCGCTGTTCGACGGAGCGATCGCGGTGCGGGTGGCTTCGGACCGCTTCGCACCGGTGAAGACCACCAACGACCTGTTGCGGATCCGGTCGGATGCCTACGAACTCTCTGGGGACTTCCGGGTCGTGCCCAGCGCCGGAAGTGCCGGGGACCGCCTCTTCGTCGATCTCGATCGCGCGCACTACACGCGGGTGGGCGACCTGGAGGCCCGCGTCCCGCACGGCTCGCCGTCGTTGCGCGCCTGTCGGCGCCTCGTGGTTCGCGGCGACGTCCGCTTCGGCCGCGGCGTCGTCGCCTGCGGGGACGCGGTCGTGGAGGCGCCCGCGGGCCGGCGGCTGGACCTGGCGGACGGGGTCCGGATCGGACGTTAGGTCTGCGCGCCCGAGCCTCGCGGGATCAGTGCACGGTCACGCTGTGCGTGCGCAGCCGCGCCAGCTGCGCGGCGACCCGCTCGGCATCGGGCGCCTCCGGCACTTCCGTCAGGTACCGCTCGAGATCCTCGATCGCGGGTCCGGTGAAGCCGAGCCGCGCCCAGAGGAGGCCGCGGTCGCGCCGCTCGGTCCGGCGTTCCGGCTCCACCAGCAGGATGCGGTCGCAGCAATCGATCGCCCCGATCCAATCGGTCGACCGCGCGAAGCCGTGCTTCAGGTTGCCCAGCATCCGGACCATCACCTCGGCCGGGGTGGCCGGGCGCAGCATCGCCGGCTCGAGGACGGCGCCGGGGCCCGCGACGGCGCGCAGGCGGTCGCGGCACTCCGACAAGCTCAGGATTCGCCCGTGGAACGGATCGAGGACGACCGGGGGCTCGCCGGCGCTCCGCACCAGGAAGTGGGCCGGAAAGGAGACGCCGGAGAGTTGGAAGCCGGCCCGGGCGGCCACCTCGATCGCCACGATCGACAGCGTGATCGGAATGCCGACGCGGCGCTCGAGGACCTGGTCGAGGAAGCTGTTGCGGGGGTCGTCGTAGGCGGCGGTGTTGCCGCGGAACCCCTCTTCTCCGAGGAGCCGGAGCAGTGCACGGGCGCGCTCCACGTCGCCTCGTGCGGACGACAGCCGGTCGCTGGCGCAGGCGCCGAGGCGGTCGAGTTCGGCCCGCGCCCGCTCGGCGTCGACACCGTCCGCCAGGTCCTGGGCCAGGGTCAGGGCCGCTTCTCCGAGGGCGACCCCGGCCCCGGCCCGCAGGGACTCGGCCTGGCGGCGGAAGGCAAAGGACACGGGGCGCGAACTCACGCAGCGTTGGTACCCGAGCCCGGCCCGCGTGCGCAAACCTCCGGGCGCGCAACGGCCGGCCGCGCATTCGGTAGAATCGCCGGCCATGGGTTCCCTGATCCGCAGAGAGATCGCCGGGGTTCCGGTCGCCGAGCTGGCGCGCGACTTCGGGACCCCCACGTACGTCTACGACGCCGCCACGATCGTCGAGCGGATCCGCTCGCTGGCGCCCTTCGACGTGGTGCGATTCGCCCAGAAGGCGAACTCGAACCTGGCGATCCTCGACCTGTGCCGCCGCCACGGCGTCCTGGTCGATGCGGTTTCGGCCGGCGAGATCCACCGCGCGATGGCGGCCGGATACGCGCCCGAGGGCGACCCGCCGCCGATCGTCTACACCGCCGATCTCTTCGACCGGGAGTCGCTCGCGCTCGTGGTCGAGCACGACATCGCCGTCAACTGCGGCTCGGCGGACATGATCGACCAGTACGCGGCCGAGGTGGGAAGCGGCGAGATCACGCTCCGGATCAACCCGGGCTTCGGTCACGGCCACAGCCAGAAGACCAACACCGGGGGCGACCACTCGAAGCACGGCATCTGGTACCGGGATCTTCCCGACTGCCTGCGCCGGGCAGAGCGCGGCGGCTTGCGCGTGGCCGGCATCCACGTCCATATCGGCTCGGGCGCCGACCTCGAACACCTGGCGCTCGTGGCGGGCGCGGTCGAGAAGTTCGCCAACGAGGTGGGCGACCAGGTGCACACGATCAGCACCGGCGGCGGCCTCCCGGTGCCCTACCGCGACAGCGACCCCACGATGGACGTCGCGGCGTACTTCGTCCCGTGGGACCAGGCCCGCAAGCGGCTCGAAGACCGCTTCGGTCACGCGGTCCGGATCGAGATCGAGCCCGGGCGTTACCTCGTCGCCGAATCCGGTGTGCTGGTGACCGAGGTGCGCGCGTGCAAGCACCAGGGCGACAACGACTTCGTGCTCGTCGACGCCGGCTTCAACGTCCTGGCCCGGCCCGTGATGTACGGCGCCTATCATCCGATGTCGCTCGCGCCCGGCGACGGAGAGCCCCGCGAGGTCCGCGACCTCGTGGTTGGCGGTCCCCTCTGCGAGTCCGGCGACATCTTCACGCAGGAGGAGGGCGGCTACGTGCGGACCCAGCGCCTGCCCGAAGCGCGCGTCGGCGACCTGCTGCTGATCGAGTGCGCCGGGGCCTACGGCTTCGTGATGGCGTCCAACTACAACAGCAAGCCGCTCCCGGCCGAGGTGATGATCGTCGATGGCAAGGCGCACGGGGTCCGGGCGCGCCAGACGAACGACGACCTGACGAGGCTCGAGACGATTCCGCCGAAGGCCTAGGGCTTCTGGCCGGCTCGATCGATCGGCCGCGCGGTCGACAGCCGGTGCGCCATCGATCGGATCACGCGCAGCGCCATCGCCGGGTTGACGGTGAGGAAGCGCTCCAGCTCGGCCTCGTTCAGCACGATCGCCAGCACCGGGCCGGACGCGCGCAGCGTCGCGGTGCGTTCGATCCCGGAGAGGGTTCCGACCTCGCCCAGGATCCGCCCCTCGCCGGTGACGCGCGTGATCTCGCGCGCGTTGCGCGAGACCTCGACGGTGCCGCGCAGGAGCAGGAAGGCGTAGGACATGCCCTCGCCTTCGGCACACAGGGCCTCGCCGTCTTCGAAGCGCACGAAGAAGTTCCGGAACGCGCGGTTGCGACAGATCGAGATCAGCAACGGGTCCACCAGCGACTCGATCAGATCCTCGACCTCGTCGTCGTCGAGGTTGGTGCGCCGGTCGGCCGAGAAGGCCGGCGGCGCCGTCCGCGGGCCGCCGCAGGCGGCGGTCACGCGCGCCAGCACCTCGGTCACGCTCCCGGGGCGCTCGGCCAGATCGACGCGCAGCATCCGCATCACGACGTCTTCGAGTTCCGGAGAGACGCCGGGGCGATGGTCCGAAAGCGGCGGCAGGCCGGCCGCCTTCGCGTCGTCGAACCGCATCAGGTCCGCGCGATCGGCCAGGTGGACGCCGGTGGCGAACGCCCATGCGGTAGCGCCCAGGCTCCACAGATCCGTGCGGAGATCGTATTCGTCGAAGCGCTCCGCGCGTTGCTCGGGCGCCTGGTAGCCGCGCGTGCCGACGCTGAAGGGCAACAATCCGCGCGCCATGCGCGACGCCTGCGACACCCCGAAGTCCGTCAGCACGAACCCGCCGAGGCCATCGAGCAGCACGTTCGCGGGCTTGATGTCGAGGTGCAGCACGGAGGCCCGGTGCGCTGTGTCGAGCGCGCCCAACATGTCGGCCAGCAGCTTCCAGACGGTCTCCTCGGAGACCTGTCCGTCCATCGGCATGACGTCGCGGAGGTTTCCGGCCGGGAAGTACTGCATCACCACGAACGCACAGCCCTGCTCCAGCGACCAGTCGTAGACGCGCGGGATGTTCTCGTGGCGGATCGCCAGCATGGCGGCCAGTTCGCGCCGCAGGAGTTCGGTGGCGTTCTTCCGCGACGCGCCCAGGATCTTGATCGCCACGCGCGCCGGCGGGCTGTCGTCGCGCCGCGGGTCGTGGTCGAGGCAGCGTGCGAAGAAGACGGATCCGAAGGAGCCGCGGCCGAGCCGCTTGATCAGGCGGTAGCGGAAGCGGGCGCGCAGCTCGCTCCCGACACCGGGCGCGGGCTGGTGCTGCGGCCCCGGGTCGTTGGCCGGCAGCTGCCCGGCGAGCCCGGTCGGCTCGGCGATCACGGTCTGTTCGCTGCTCGCAGTGCCCGGCGGCGTGGGGCTGGGGTCGGTGGGGTCCACGGCCGATGGAACGGCCGATCCCGGTGCGGACTTGAGGCGCGCGGCCCTCCCGAACGCGGTCCGTGCGGGTACAATCGCGCGCACAACCAGAGGGGGAGGAGGCGCCATGGCGGTCCCGGATCGGGTGCTCCGCGAGATGTGCGACCGGACGCTGGCGAGGACCGACCTGTCCGCGCTCGGCCGCCGGATCGAGGGCAAGGTCCGCGACAGCTATCTCGGCGAGAAGCGCCGCACCCTGGTGGT
>Ga0114931_10000535_pt1 | contig 46021 bp, 34 predicted proteins | sample 2SBtaG_FD_89579 | JGI IMG/M metagenome (GOLD analysis project Ga0114931, IMG submission 89579) | Deep subsurface microbial communities from Kolumbo volcano to uncover new lineages of life (NeLLi) - 2SBTROV14_V59a metaG | ecosystem: Environmental > Aquatic > Marine > Volcanic | place: Kolumbo... | reverse complement strand
GCCCGAACAGGCCCTGCGGGTCGTCGCAGGCCTGGTCCCACTCCTCCTTGTCGACCTCGGCGCCCAGCACGGCGGCGATCTCGAGGTAGGTCCGCGCCTCCTCCCGGAACTCCTCGAGGATTCGGTCGAGGTGGCTCGTCCACACCTGCAGCACGTCCTCGGGCAGGTCGGCCGACGCGCCCGCGCGCAGGGCGAAGCCGCGGGGGGTCACCCGGAGCAGGCCGCGCTGCACCCAGTCCCCGACGAGCTGCACCGCGAAGAGCGGGTTGCCGCCGGTGCGCTGCTCGACCTGCTTGGCCAGGGACTCGTCCAGCCCGAGCAGCTCCCGGACCAGGCGTGCGTGCTCGGCGGGCGGGAGCGGGCCCAGGGGCAGCTCCGAGGCGCCCGGCATGGCCATCAGCCGCCCCAAGCCCTCGGCCTCGTCGGGACGCTCGGCCAGGGCTTCCTCGCGCAGGGTCGCCACCACGAGGATCGGGCAGGGCGACTCCTCCTGGGTGCGGAGCACGAGGCGGGCCAGCCCGAGGCCGTGGGGCCCCCACTGCACGTCGTCCATCCACACGATCAGCGGGCGCTCGCGGGCCAGGGTCATCATCGCGTGGTGCACGCCCCGGTAGTACTGGTAGGGGCGGGTCAGCCGGACGGGGTTGGCGCCGCGCTCGACGTCGCGGCGGGTGGACGGGCAGAGCAGCTCCGTGAGCACCGCGACCGCGTCCTCGTCGTCGACGCCGTGGGCGTGGTACCAGGTGCGGACGCGGTCCTCGACGGCGCCGCGGGGGAGCTGCCCGGTGCGCAGGTAGGCGCGACCCATGCGCTGCAGGCCCTCGTCGGGGGCCTGGTTCGGGCCGAAGATCGCGCGCGCGTGGTTGGCAGCCCCCAGCTCGTGGGACCGTTCGCACATCCACCGGGCCAGGCGGCTCTTGCCCGTGCCCGCCGGCCCGCGGATCAGCACGACCTGGGCGCGGCCGTTCTCGCTGACCTCGCGCAGGGCGCCCCACAGGCGATCCCGCTCGGCGCTGCGGCCCACGAGCGGCAGGGAGCGGAGCCCGTACAGGCTCAGGCCGGCGCCGACCAGCCGCATGGGTGCCGGGCCGGGCAGACGGCGGCGCCAGGTGGCGGGGAAGGGGACCACGGTGCGCCGCATCCGGAGCGACGGCGGCTCCTCCGGCGGTAGGGCGGGGCGCTCGTCGAGGGTGAGCCGCCAGGTCTCGCCCAGGGAGAGCCGCGTCTCCTGCAGCGCCTCGGCGGTGTCCATCTCGCCGAGGATCGCCTGGGTGGGGCAGTCCTGTGGGGGGTCGCCGAGGGCCTGCAGGGCTGCGGCGGCGTCGGCGGCGCACTGGAAGCGGTCCCAGCTGCGCTTGGACATCAGCCCGGCCACCCAGTCGTCGAAGCCGTCGGGGACGGAGCAGCGCGGCTCCAGCGGCAGTGGCTCGTCGTGGAGGTGCGCCATGAGCAGGCCCGTGCTGCCGCGCGCGTCGTAGGGGCCGCGGGCGCCGACCAGCCAGTAGACCAAGCAGCCCAGCGCGTACAGGTCGGTCCACGGGCCGTAGTCGCGCCAGTGGCCGCGCACCTGCTCGGGGGCCATGTACATCGGCGTGCCGGAGATCAGGTCCTCGTGGGTGCCCTCGCGGTCGGCCTCGCCCATGGCGTGCGCGATGCCGAAGTCCGACAGCTTCAGCCCGGGGCGGAGGTCGGCGCGGGTGGCCAGGAGCACGTTGCCCGGCTTCAGGTCGCGGTGGACGACGCCCCGAGCGTGGGCGTGGGCGAGCGCGTCGAGGATCGCGAGGAGGATCGCCTTGGCGTCGCGCCAGCCGAGGGCGCCGCGCAGGGTCTTCAGGGTGCCGCCCGAGCACATCTCCATCGCGAGCCACGGGCTGCCGGCGACGAGCGCACCCTCGCTGTGGCGCGCGGTCTCGGCGTCGACCTCTCCGTGGTCCAGCACCATCACCACGCCGGGGTGATCCAGCCCGGCCACCGCGCGCACCTCGTCGCGAAAGATCTCGACCAGCTCCGGCTCGCCCGCGAAGCGCTCGGACATCACCTTGATCGCGACCGGGATGCCCTGCTCGCGGTGCACGCCGCGAAAGACCGCCGCCATCCCGCCCCGGGCGAGGGGACCGAGGAGTCGAAACGGACCGAGTGCGGGTTCGCGTGGCATCGGGGCATGCTACATCGGGTGCCGAGTCGGAGGGTCCCCCCCATGCCCATCGTTGCCCTGATCTTCGGGCTGACCACGACGGCGCTCGCCGCGGACGTCCCCTGCTACGGGCACACCGAGGCGAACCGGCTCGACACCGATCACTTCTGGGTCGAGTGGGCCGACGGGGTGATCGACCAGCCCGCCGCGCAGGTGATCGGCGACGCCGCCGAGCACGCGCGCGTCACCTACCTGGACATGGGCTGGCCCATGACCGACGAGCCCGTGGTGATCACGGTGGTCGGGGGCAACGGCGGCGGGATCTCCGGGCTCACCGAGACCTCGAGCTGCGACGGGATCGGCCCGGTGCCGCGGGTGACGCTGACCGTGGGCCACTACACCCCGAACAACGCCAAGGCGGTGACCGCCCACGAGCTCGGGCACGTCGCCCAGTACGGCTACATGGGGGCCTACCTCGACAGCGTGGCCTCGTGGACCTGGTGGATGGAGGCCACCGCGGTGTGGCTCGCCGCCCACGATCAGGACAGCCAGACCGACTGGGGGCGGTCCGCCAGCGGGTACCTCGGCGAGCCCTGGCAGCAGCTCCAGCAGGTCCCGCCCGCCTACGCCGTCCCGGAGCTCTCCGACCACATGTACGGCGAGACGGTGCTCACCCGGTTCCTGGAGCAGGTCGGCGGGGGCCCGGACGCGGTGCGCCAGACCTGGGCGTGGGGCGCGCAGTACACGGGCCAGGCCATCGCCTTCCCCGACGCCATCGACGCGCTGGGCCTCGACTTCGATGCCTTCTGGGCCCAGTGGATGGCCACCACCACGACGGTCGAGATGGACTGGAGCGACGCCCTGCGCATGCGCATCGCTGCCACCGACGTCGACGCGCTCCCCTTCGACGGCGCGCCGGACACGATGCCCCAGGGGCTGGGGCTGGTCGCGGTGCACTTCCTGCCGAGCACCGGCGCGGCGGGCAAGGCGCTGCAGGTCGACGTGGACGGCGAGGCGGACGTGCCGTGGCACGTGGTCCTCGTGCGCACCGTCGGCGCCGACCCGGGGAGCCCGCTCATCGACTACGTGTCGGTCCCCTTCGATGACGTCACCGGCAAGGCCAGCGGGTGGATCACGGGCTTCGACGGGTCCATCGACGGGTGGCTCGTCGTCTCCCCCGAGGCGGGGGGGCCCACCCACTACGATGTGCAGTACTCGGCGCAGCTCATCGACGATCCGGGTCCGATGGACAGCGTCGTGCACCCGAGCCAGGACACCGGCACGCCGCAACCTGTCGCCTGCGCCTGCGAGACCGGCCCCACGGGTGGCTCCCTGGGGCTGCTGCTGCTGCCGTTGCTCGCCCTCCGGCGCCGCTCGCGCCGCCGGCTGGGCTAGAAGCCCGACACCTCGACGGAGACGAGGACGGTCGTCCCGTCGTTCCCGTCGCCCACCTCGCCGTACTCGTCCTGGCCCCAGCCCAGGAGCGTGCCGTCGGTGGTGAGCGCGAAGGCGTCCTCGCCGCAGGTGGCGATGGCGACGACATGGTCCGGCGCTACTTGCGCGCGAAGAACCCGTTCGCGCCGGCGACGGTCAGCGTGTCGTCCGCGAGGATCACGCATCGGCTCAGGGTCGGCGAGCCGGTCGGGGTGTGGTCGCTCCAGGTGGCTCCGCCGTCCTGGGACTCGATCAGCAGGCCCTCGGAGCGGCGGCTGTACTCGCCGACGGCGACGACGTGCTGGCCGCGGCGGCACACGCCGCGGATCCACGTCGCGTCGGTGTCGGTGACCACGCTGGAGACGTCGGTGCGGGTCCACTCGCCCGGGTCGCGGCCGTCGCCCGAGGTGGTGAACACCACGCCCACGCTGGTGCCCTGGTTCACCCCGCCGACCACGATCCCGCTGCTGTCGGCGTCGATACCCCACATCTCGCCCATGACGTGCTCGTCGAGGACCACCGGGTCGAAGGCGAAGCTGGAGGAAGAGGCATCGGCCTGGGGCAGGAACACGTAGGGCGGCTGGCTGATCCGGCTGCCGCAGCCGAACAGCTGGTCATCGACCGCGGCCATGTCGAGGATCTGCACCGCGTCGTTGCTGCCCCACCAGCCGTAGCCGTTGTGCCAGTCGTCGTTGTCGTCGGCGCGCCACACGAGGTCTACGCCGGTGAGGGACTCGGCGACGGCCAACCCGCTCGACGTGCGCCGGAAGGTGCCGACCTGGAAGGAGTTCCAGGTCTGGCCCATGCTCGAGAACACGGGGGTGACCTTCATCGGGCTGCTGCTCGTGTCGACCTGCACGACGCGGTCGCCGCTGCCGGTGCCGCCCACGTAGAGCATCCCGTCCGAGGAGCGGCTGACGCTGTCGACGCGGAACCCGCTGAAGTAGCCGGCCGGGTCGGTGGTCGGCGCGGACCAGGAGCGCCCGCCGTTGGTCGTGTAGAACAGCCCGTAGCCCGAGGTGGTGCTCCCGCAGCCCACCCAGCCGGTCTGGCCGTCGCTGTCGAACCACAGCGTGTCGGTGCGGTTGCCCGAGCAGGGGTGACTGTAGGTCGCCCACAGGCCCGGAATGCCGCTGCAGGCTGACAGGAACAGGAAGAAGGGGACGCCGAACAGGGGGGTGGTTCGCATGGGCGCAGGCTACCGCATGCGGGGCGTGCGTGTCTGCACTCCGGGATCGGTTAGATGGGCCCCCGATGTGGTGGCTCCTCGCCAGCGTTGCGTTCGCGGGCCCCTCGCAGCTGTGGGGGAGCGCGGGCGATGCGTGGGATCCACGCGGGCGCCTGCCGGACTTCTCCTGGGCGGGCTACCACGCCGGCGAGGCCGATCTCCCGTCGCCCGCGGTGGTGGCGAATATCGACGACTTCAGCGCGGTGGGCGACGGGGTCACCGACGACACCGCGGCCTTCCAGGCGGCCCTCGATGCGACCACCGGCGGGGCGATCCGCGTACCCGCCGGCACCTACCGGATCACCGACGTGCTCGAGCTGTCCCACGGCGACGTGGTCCTCCGCGGGGACGGGTCGGACCGGACCGTGCTGCAGATCGACAAGTCGCTCACCGACGTGCGCGGCGCCCGCCCCCAGTGGTCCTGGGAGGGCGGGTTCGTGTGGATCGCCGGCCCGGGCGGCGCGAGCAAGCTGACCGACGTCTCGGCTCCAGCGCTCCGGGGCGACACGACCCTGACGGTCTCGGACGCCTCGAACATCGCGCCGGGCGACCTCGTGCTGCTGCGCCTGCACGACGACGACGCGGGGAGTCTCGGGCGGCACCTGCACGACGACCAGGCCTCCGCCGGCACCTGCACCTGGCAGGTCCCCTACGGCTTCGACTGGCCGGTGACCGTGGCCGCGGTGGACGGCGACACGCTGACGCTGGCCGAGCCGCTGCGCACCGACGTCCGCCCCGAGTGGACCCCGGAGGTCGACACCGCGCCCCACATCTCGGAGATCGGGGTGGAGGGTCTGACCTTCCGGTTCCCCGACGTGCCCTACGCGGGGCACCTGAACGAGCCCGGGTACAACGGGATCTACCTGACCGATGGCGTCACCGACACCTGGGTGCGCGACGTCGTGTTCGAGAATGTCGACGGCGGCCTGCTCACCGGTTCCTGGACCAAGCGGATCCAGGCTCAGGACCTCGCGTTCCGCGGCCGCGAGGGTCACCACGGCCTGAACATCGCCTTCGCCTCGGACGGCCTGTTCCGCGACCTGCACTACGCCGAGCCCTTCGTCCACGAGCTGACCGTGGACCACCGCACCAACGGGTGCGTCTTCGAGCGGGTCAGCTCCGAGGACGGCCAGGTGGTCTCTCTCGACCACCACCGCGACGCGTCCTTCGAGAACCTGTGGACGGCGTTCTCCGCCCCGACGAACTGGGTCTCCGGAGGGTCCGCGTGCGCGGGCCCGAACGCTGGCGCCCGGGAGACCTTCTGGGGGATGGCGGGGCCGCTGCTTCCGCCCTGGTGGGCCGACATCCAGGCGAACCTGGTCGGCGACGTCGACGCCGAGCCCACCTATACGACCGACGGCGTCTGGATCGAGCCGGTCGCCGACCTGTACCCGGCCGACCTGTACGAGGCGCAGCTTCGTCATCGCCTCGGCGAGCCCCCTCTCGACACGGGCGTCGCCGACACGGGATCCGGTGACACGGCGATCGACCCCGCTCCGAAGGGCTGTGGCTGCGGCGGGTCGGCGCCGACCGCAGGCTGGTGGCTACCCCTGCTCGCCCTGGCCCTCCGCAGGCGACGAGGGGGTCAGGATGTAAGCGCTTACATCGATCAGCCCGATCCGAAGGGCTTCTCAGGTGGGGTCAGGTAGTAAGAAGTTACCGCTGTTGCTTCACGCGGTGACGGGTGGAAGGTGGTCCCCGCGTTGGCGACTCCGAGTGGGCAGGCGAATGCGCGCGCCTCCCCCTTCGACCCGCCTGGGGGGCCAGGATGGGCGGGAGGCGTGGGAGCCGGCCGGAGCGCCTTCGCGCGGGTCCGCAGCGGGACCCGTCCGCGCTTGACCCCCGCCTGCGCCGACAACGCCGCTGGCCGTGCCCCGGTCGGGGGGAACCGGGCCTTCCCGGACCCTGCGGACCGGCAGGACGCACGTGGTCGAGGTGACCCGCCACCCGCCCGACAAGGCGCGCATTTTCCGCTTGGTGAGGCGCCACCCGCGCCAATCCGAGCGCCCGGCGCGCCGCGTTCATCGCCGCCGCCGTCGCGGAGAGCGCGCTCCCACCTGCCCTGATGGCCGGGTTGACCCGCGCCCTTCAGGCGGTCAGCTTCCGTCCATGGTCTCCGACCCTTCCCCTCGCGGCCTGCGCCGCTACCTCTCCGTCTTCGCCTGGACCCGCCAGGCCGTCTCGCTCGTGTGGCAGACCAACCCGCGGCTCACCGGCGTGCTCGCCGTCCTCACCGTGCTCGGCGGCCTGCTCCCGCCCGCTACCGCCTGGGTCGGGAAGCTCGTCGTCGACGCCGTCGTCGCCAAGCAGGGCACCGCCGCCGTCGGCTTCGTCGCCCTCGAAGCGCTCCTCGTCGTCGCCATGGCCGGCGCGCAGCGGGGCCTCGACGTGTCGAACAGCCTGCTCCGGGTGCAGCTCGGACATCGCGTCAACGTGCTCATCCTCGACAAAGCTCTGGAGCTCGACCTCACCCACTTCGAGGACTCCGAGACCTACGACCGGATGACCCAGGCGCGGCGCGAGGCGTCGAGCCGCCCGCTCTCACTGGTGCAGCGCTCCTTCGGCCTGGTCCAGAACGGCCTGTCGCTGGTGACCTACGGGGCGCTGCTCCTGCGGTTCTCGCCGTGGGCGGTGCTCGTGCTCCTCCTCGCCTCGATCCCCGCCTTCGTCGCCGAGACCCGCTTCGCCGGCCAGGCCTTCCGCCTCTTCCGCTGGCGGAGCCCCGAGACCCGCAAGCAGGCCTACCTCGAGGTGGTCGTCGCCCGCGAGGACCACGCGAAGGAGGTCAAGCTCCTGGAGCTCGGCCCCCGGCTCGTCGGCGAGTACAAGCGGATCTTCGAGACGGTCTACGCCGAGGACCGCGACCTCACCCTGCGCCGCGGCGCCTGGGGCTTCGGGCTCGGCCTGCTGTCGACCGCCGCCCTGTACGGCGCCTACGCGTGGACGGCACTCACCGCGGTCGCCGGCCGGATCAGCCTCGGTGACATGACCATGTACCTGCTCGTGTTCAAGCAGGGGCAGTCCGCCTTCTCCTCGCTACTGCGCGCCATCGCGCAGATGTACGAGGACAACCTGTACGTCGCGAACCTCTACGAGTTCCTCGACATCCCGGTCGCCCGCGCGCCCGGAACCGTCACCGCGGGTCCGGTCCCCGGCGACGGCTTCCGCGTCGAGCACGTCTCCTTCACCTACCCGGGCTCCACGACGCCCGCGCTCGACGACGTGAGCCTGCACATCCGCCCGGGGGTCAAGCTCGCGCTGGTCGGCCACAACGGCAGCGGCAAGACCACGCTGATCAAGCTGCTCGCCGGCCTGTACGTCCCCGACGCCGGTCGGATCACCCTGGACGGCCTGGATCTGGCAGCCTGGGACCCCCACGCGCTGCGCCGTCGCATCGGCGTCATCTTCCAGGACTTCGTGCGCTACCAGTTCACCGTCGGCGAGAACATCGGCGTCGGCGACGTGCCGCGCATCGAGGACGAGGTCGGCTGGCGCCGCGCCGCGGACAAGGGGATGGCGCTCCCGGCGATCGAGCGGCTCCCCGAGGGGTTCGCGACCCAGCTCGGGCGGTGGTTCCACGCCGGCCAGGAGCTGTCCATGGGCCAGTGGCAGAAGGTCGCCCTCGCCCGCGCCTTCATGCGCGAGCAGGCCGACATCCTCGTGCTGGACGAGCCCACCGCGGCGATGGACGCCGAGGCCGAGGCGGAGATCTTCGACCGGTTCCGGGCGATGACCGACGACCAGATGGCGATCCTGATCTCGCACCGGTTCTCGACCGTCCGCATGGCCGACGAGATCGTGGTCCTCGACCAGGGCCGGGTGGTCGAGCAGGGCGACCACGACGCGCTGATGGCCGAGGACGGCCGCTATGCGCACCTGTTCTCGCTCCAGGCCGCCGGGTACCGCTGACCTCGGGGGCGGAGACGACACGAGCCGGCGAGGGAAGTCCCCCGCCGGCTCGGCGATCAGGCATCGGCCCGCCCCAGAGGAGCGGGCCGCACGACTAGCAGGTCTCGGGAGAAAGCCGGACCGAGCCCGCTGAGCCAGGCTCGAGTCGAGGTCGACGAGCCAGGCGAAGCCTGGCGTACCCGAGGAAGGAGCGTGCTTGTAACACGTGACCGACGAGCGGGCGCCGGCATCGGCCGAGACCGGCCAGCGGGCGATGGGAGGATTTCCCCGAGCCCTGCTAGCGGCGGTTGCTGCGAGCCTGTGCCTCGTTGACCTTCAGGTTCCGGCCGTCGAGCATGGTTCCGTCCATCGCCTGGATGGCGGCGTCGGCGTTGGCCGCGTCGTCGTAGGTGATGAAGGCGAAGCCGCGGCTACGCCCGGTGTCGCGGTCGGTGATGACCTTGGCCTCGGAGATGGCGCCGAACTTCTCGAACGCGGTGCGGAGGCCCTGATCCGAGGTGTCCCAGGAAAGGCCACCGATAAAAAGCTTCTTGGACAAGTTGCGTATCCTCTGTGGCACCGAGCCTTCGGCGCCACTCTTTTCGAGGCTTCGCGGGTGAATCCCGGCGTAGAGCCCATCCACAGGGTTCTCACGTACCGGAACCAGGGCGAAAAGACGTCGTCTCTGACGACTGCCGGGTGACTATCGCAGGCCGGGTCTGCAGGCTCGTGCTCGCTGCGAGATTCCTGGCGCCGACCATCCCGAGGTACCGCAGGGGCCAACGCGCGAATATGAAGGGCCCTCCCCGTCGCCCCGGCTCGCCGACGTGCTGCTTCCCCTCTCCGGAACCCCCGGTGTCGTGTTTCCCGCGCTGCCGCCCCCCGCGGCGGCCCTCGCCCTCGCAATCCAGGCGCAGCTCGACGAGACCCAGTGGCTGCCGGTCGCGGAGCTGCGCCGCCTTCAGCTCGCGCAGCTCGACCTGCTCCTCCGCCACGCCCACGCGACCTCGCCCGGCTGGCGCGCCCGCCTCGAGGCGGCCGGCTACCGACCGGATCGCCCGCTGGCCGAGGACACCTTCGCGCGCCTGTCTGTGCTGCGCCGTGAGGACCTGCAGCGCGAGGAGGAGGCGCTCCGCTGCGCGCAGGTTCCCCAGGCCCACGGCACCCTGACCACCGCGGCCACCTCCGGCTCCACCGGGCGCCCCGTCCGCGTCCAGAAGACGGGGCTCTGCGACCTGTTCTGGCAGGCTCTCACCCTGCGCGAGCATCGGTGGCACCACCGGGATCTCTCCGGCAAGCTCGCGGTGATCCGCCACTTCAAGCAGCCCGGCGTCGAGCCTCCGGCCGGGCACCGTCTGGACGTGTGGGGCCCCTCCACGAACGTCGCCTACCGCACCGGGCCCTCGTCGCTGCTGACGATCTGGGCCGACCCGAGGGCCCAGGCCAAGTGGCTCCGGCGCGAGAATCCAGACTACCTGCTGACCTACCCCTCGAACCTCCGCGCGCTGGCACGGCTGTTCGAGCGACGCCAGAAGCGCCTGCCGAAGCTCCGCGAGATCCGCACCGTGAGCGAGATGCTCACCCCCGACGTGAAGGCCTACGCCGAGCGGGTCTTCGGCGTGCCGATCACCGATGTCTACAGCTCGCAGGAGGTCGGCTACGTCGCGGCCCAGTGCGACCAGCACCGGTACCACGTCCAGAGCGAGGCGTGCCGGGTCGAGGTGCTCGACGACGCCGGGCGCCCCTGTGGGCCCGGCGAGGTGGGGCGGGTCGTCGTGACGCCGTTGCACAACTTCGCGCAGCCCCTGCTCCGCTACGACCTCGGCGACCTGGCCGAGGTGGGCGAGCCCTGCTCCTGCGGTCGCGGCCTCCCCGTGCTCGCCCGCGTCCTCGACCGGGTGCGCAACCTCCTCGTCTACCCCGACGGCCACCGCGCCTGGCCCCTCTTCCGCGACGACCGCTTCGCGGAGATCGCCCCGGTGCGCCAGTACCAGCTCGTGCAGAAGACGCTGGAGCACCTGGAGCTGCGCCTGGTGGCCGACCGGCCGCTGACCGGCTCCGAGGAGGACGCCCTGCGGGCGATCCTCGTGGATCGGCTCCGGCACCCCTTCCGGATCACCTTCGCCTACCCCTCGGAGATCCCCCGCAGCGCCGGGGGCAAGTACGAGGACTTCCGCTCCGAGGTGGATCCGTGAGCCGCTCGGCGTGCGGATCGGCATGATCCCACGGCCGTGGGGATTCGTGACACCATCGGGTTGAGGGTAGGCTGCGCCCTTCCCTACGGTGTGCCTGTTCGTTTCGCTGGAGCCCCCCGTGAGCACGACTCGTCTGTTGCTCTCCCCCGTGCGTCGCGCCTGGCCCCTCGTGGGCCTCGCCCTCGCCCTCGCCGCGTGCAGCGCCCCTGTGCAGGGTCCGGCCGGGCCCAAGGGTCCCACCGGGTCCGACGGCGACACCGGACCCCAGGGCGCCTCGGGCGAGGCGGGTCACGCGTCCCTCACGACCACCACCGACCTGCCGCGCGGCGACGCGGACTGCCCCTACGGCGGGGTTCGCTACGACTCCGTCATCGACAACGGTGACGGCGGAGGCACCGCGGACGACGGCGTGCTGCAGCCGGGCGAGGTCGACACCACGAGCACGGCCTGCGACGGGCCCTCCAGCTTCGACTACGGCATCGACGCGCCCCAGGAGCCCGTCGGCACCCACGTCATCGACCTGCACGGTGGAGACGGGGGCGACGCGGGCGGCCGCGGAGGCGTGCTCCGGGCCACGATCCCGAACGGCACGGGAGGCAACCTCGCGGTGGTCGCCAACGGTGCGCCGGACACCGCCTTCACGCTGCCCGGGCTCGACCACGTCGACCTCGGGAGCCACCCGCTCGACGTGCCGGCCGGCACGACGCTCACGCCCGAGGTCATCGTCGCGGGCGGCGAGAGCGGGCTCGCGGTCGGGGACGTGTTCCGCTACCGCGACAACGGCGACGGCGTCCCCCAGTCCGAGGACTCCGACGAGCAGCTGTACGAGTGGACGAGTGGCGGGCGCAGCGCGTACACCGGCGTCCGCGTCGAGCAAGGCGCCACCCTGGTCGTTCCGGCGACCTACAGCCCGTCCTACGGCACCAACTCCCGGCTCACGGTGGTCTCCGACATCGACAACGCCGGGGTGATCGAGAGCGCCCTGTCCGGAAATCACCGCTACACCCTGTACCTGTGGGTGCAGCACTACTACGGCGAGCAGGGCTCCCGCATCGACCTCGAGGGGCGCGACGCGAGCAACTCCCAGCCCTACGGCGGTGAGGGAGGGGCCCTGTTCCTTCGCGCGATCCGCTACCCTCTGGGCAAGTCGCCGGACTGCGAAACCAGCGCCTTCGGCGGCATCTACAACCAGGGGGCCGTCGACACGCGTCCGGGCGGGGTCGGCGCGAACAGCTACGGCCAGGCGGGTCGCCAGGCCAGCCTGTGCGCTTCGGACGAGATCTACAACACCGGTCCGATCCTCACCGGAGGGTCGACCGCCAGCGTACAGTCCGGTGCAGGGGGCCCGATCCTCCTCCGCGCCATGACGGGCCCGCTGTACAACAGCGGCACCCTCGACGCCCGCGGCGGCGACGGCGGTGAGATGGCCGGCTCGGGGGGGCAGGTGACCCTGATGGGTCGGGGAGTGGTGAACTCGGGGTCCATCGTCGCGCCCGGTGGTGCGATCGGACCGGGTCGAGAATGCGTCGACCTGTGCGCCGGCGGAGTCGGCGGTGTGGTCGACTTCGAGTCCCGCGGCGGAGGGATCCGCAACGACGGATCCATCGACAGCGCGGGCGGGGCAGCCGTGGGCGACACGGGGACAGTCCGCGGAGGCCACGGCGGAACCCTGTCCGTGTACGCCCACGAAGGAACCGACGGGGTCTCGGGGTACCGTCCCCCCGGTTCCATCGAGTGGACGGGGGACGTCCAGCTCTTCGGGGGCGCCACCGATCCGCAGCTGCAACAGGTGGGTGGGGACGGCGGCGAGGCGTCCTTCCAGCTCGAGCTGGGCACCGCGAGCCCCGACGAGGTCCAGGGCCAGGCCATCACGCTCTACGGCTATCCGTCGATCGACGCCGAGGGTGGCGCCGGGCGGAACGGCGGCGACGCCGGAGGCATGATCCTCCAGCAGCTGGGCGGATCCTCCCCGACCTACGCTGGCGTGGTCTACACCGAGACGAACTTCGCAGCCAGCGGCGGGCCCGGCGTGGCGCCCACCTCCGCGGACATCTCCTACGGGGGGAACGGCGGAGGCCTGAGCCTGCAGGCCGTGGTGTCCTCGAGCCCCGCGGCGCGGGCGGTCAATCGCGGCGAGGTGGTCGCGGAGGGCGGCCCGGGCACCCAAGGGGGGGAATCGGGTATCGCTACGCTCCGCTCCACCGTCGGCGTGGAGTCGAGCGGGGCGCTCGACCTGGTCGGCGGTGCGGGGGACGCGAGCTCCGGGGTGGGCGGACCCGCAAACCAGGGCTGTGCGACCCTCGGAGCCGACCTCGGCCCCGTGTCCATCGGTCAGCCGATCACCTGCACCGGGGGCGATGGGGCTTCGGCTGGCTCCGGCGGGCTGGTGAACGTGTGGGGTACCGAGGTGGACGTGGCGGCCGACGTCGACACCAGCGGGGGGACGGGCTTCGCCAGTCCTGGCGGCTCGGGCAACGCCATCCTGGTCTACAGCCTCCAGACCTTCACGGTGGTGACGGGCCAGCTCACCGCCAACGGAGGGCCGGGATCTCCACCCGGCGGCCCGGGAGCGATCGTCATCGACGGTCAGAACTGGCAGGAAGGGATGGGGGGTGACCGATGAGCCTCCACGATCGACGACTGCAGGGCGACGTTCAAGTGCGCAGCAGCGGCTACCTCCTCTCGCCCGCGCGCCGGGCCTGGCCGCTCGTGGGCCTCGCCCTCGCGCTGTCCGGGTGTGGTGGGCAGGGCACCCAGGGGCCGGTCGGGCCCCAGGGCGATCCGGGGGCCGCCGGGGCGACCGGCTCCCAGGGTGACCCCGGCGCCGACGGCGCCAGCACCCTGGTCGATGCGGTGTCGCTGGCACGCGGCGACGACCACTGTCCCTACGGCGGAACCCGCTACGACACCGGGCTCGACAACGGCGATGGGGGCGGTGTCGCCGGCGATGGCGCGCTGCAGCCCGGCGAGGTCGACGACTCTCGGTACGCCTGCAACGCGCCGGCCACCTTCGACTACGACATCGCGTCGCCCACCGCGCCCGCGGGCGCCTCGGTCATCGACACGAGCGGCGGAGACGGCGGGCAGAGTGGGGGTCGGGCGGGCGACCAGGTCTTCCAGATCCAGTACCCGTCGGGGGGCAACGTACAGGCCTTCCAGAACGGCACGGTGGACACCTCCTTCGACGCGCCCGTCGCCGGCCACGCCTACTTCGGCACGCACCCCCTCGTCGTCCCCGCGGGCACGACCGAGGTGCCAGAGATCGTCTCGCCCGGCGCAGAGGGCACGCTCCCGGCCGGCACCTGGTTCCACTACGACGGCACCACCGACGACCACCTCTACGAGTGGACCGGCGGCAGCGCCGTCGCGGCGACCGGTGTGCACGTCGAGGCGGGCGCGACCTTGCTCGTCCCCGAGAGCACCAACCCGAACAACCCACCCGCGCCCAACGGCGCCCGACTGGTCGTTCCCTTCGACGTCCAGAACGAGGGGACGCTGACCACCCGGCTCGTGAACACGAACCGGTACTCGCTCGCGATCTGGGCGACCAACTACTGGGGCGGCCCCTCCTCCCAGATCGACCTGCGCGGCGCCGACCCGGGCTCCGGCTACGGCGGCGAGGCCGGGGGGCTGTGGATCTTCGCGGTCGAGTCCCCGGAGAGCGAGAGCGACTGCAGCGGAACCCGCGGGGGCGGTGTGTACAACCAGGGCTCCATCGACGGGCGCCCCGGCGGGGTCCCCTCGCCCGGCAGCGCCTCCGGTGCGAGCGCCATCACGCTCTGCGGCACGAAAGCGGTGTACAACACCGGCGTCCTGGCGTTCTCCGGCGGCGACGGCTTCAGCGGCCGGGGCGGCGCGGTCACCCTTCAGGCGGTCGTGGGCGGCGTGTACAACGCGGGCACCATCGACGTCAGCGGGGGGCAGGGCGGGATCCTCGGCGGCTCCGGCGGGCGGATCCTCCTGACGGGCACCGGCATCTGGAACTCCGGCGACCTGATCGCCAGCGGGGCGGACGTGCCGTCCAGCGCGAGCTGCGCCGAGGTCTGCAACGGCGGGGACGGCGGCGAGATCGGCTTCCAGTCCTTCGGCGGCCCGGTGCGCAACTCCGGCGCGCTCATCTCGGACGGAGGGTCGGTGCTCGTCGCCGGCAACTCCTCGGGCGGTTCCGCGGGTCGGCTCTCGGTGCAGTCCGACACGGGCACGGTGGTGCCCTCGCCGCCGGGATCCATCGAGTGGACCGGTGACATTCACCTCGTCGGTGGGGGCGTTTCGGGTGCCACGGCGGACGGCGGGTACGGCGGCGAGGCGGTCATGGTCATCACCGGTGACGCCTCCAACGGAGATCCCGCGGACGGCCAGAGCCTCACCCTGTACGGCTACACCTCGATGGTGGCCGCGGGGGGGGACGGCGCGACCGCGGGACCCGGCGGGTACTACATCCTCGAGAACATCGGCGGCAGTAGCAACGGGTCGGCGTTCACCGGGGCCACCTACAACGAGGTGCCGCTGAACGCCCCGGGCGGACAGGGTGTCGGAACCGACAGCACCTACGGCGGCGAGGGCGGCCTGCTCGGCGTCCTGGCCCTCGACGGCCTGCAGGGCCCTCACGCGCTGGCCATCAACGTAGCGCCGCTCGAGATCGAGGGCGGCTCGGGGACCACCGGCGGTGTGCCCGGCACCCTGGTGCTCATCGGTACCAGCGGGGTTCAGAGCTCGGGCGAGGTCCACGCCGCCGGCGGCGCGGGTGACATGACCAACGGCGGGAGCGTTCCGATCTACGGCGGCGAGGGCAGCCTGCTCAGCGGCCAGGAGGTTTCGATCACCGCGGACATCGACATGCGCGGCGCTGACGGCGCCGAGGGGGGCGCGGGACGGACCCTGCCCATCTACGGCGGCACGGTCGACATCGCGTCCACGATCGACGTGAGCGGCGGCGACGGCAACTCGTCGACGGGATCGGGCGGCGCGGGCGGCCTGCTGGACGTGTTCAGTACCGACGCGCCGACCGTGGTGACCGGCGCGCTCGTCTCGGACGGTGGTGGCGGCGCCACGCCGGGGGCCGCGGGCGAGATCGACGTCGAAGGCTTCCCCTGGCAGGCGGGGGGGCAGTGATGCGCAGGAATCCCATGGAGCGTCCGATGCAGTCCACCTTCCTGCTCCTCTCGCCGGTCCGGCGGGCCTGGCCGCTCGTCGGCCTCGCGCTCGCCCTCGCGGGGTGCTCGAACGTCGGTCCCGAGGGGCCGACGGGGCCGGAGGGTCCTCCGGGTGCGACGGGTGCGCCCGGGCCCCAGGGCGAGCCGGGCCAGGACGGCTACCTCACGCTGGTCCAGGCGACGACCCTGCCGCGGGGCGACGCGGAATGCCCGTTCGGGGGCACCCGCTACGACACCGGCGTCGACAACGGCGACGGGGGCGGCGTCGCGGGCAACGGCACCCTCGAGCCGGGGGAGGTCGACGGCTCCAGCTCCGTGTGCGGCGTGGTCAGCACCGCGTCCCTCGTCGATGCACCGACGACGCCCACCGGCACGGCGACGATCGACCTGCACGGTGGGGATGGGGTGTCCACCGGTGGGCAAGCCGGCAGCGTGCAGCTGCAGCTGCAGCTCGCCACCGGCGGGCACGTGGCGATGTTTCGCAATGGCACGGTCGATGCGTCCTTCGACATGCCGGGCACGGACTACGTGAACCTCGGGAGCAATCCCCTGGTCGTCGGCGCGGGCGAGACCGTGACGCCCAGGGTGATCTCCGCGGGGAGCGAGGGCACGCTGAACGACGGCGACCTCTACCGCTACCAGGACAACTTCGACGGCACCATCCAGCCCGAGGACACCGACGAGCACCTGTACCGCTGGAGCGTGGCCAACGGCCGGCAGACGATCACCGGGATCCGAGTCGACGCGAGTGGGACCCTGGTCCTTCCCTACGCCGCGAGCGCCCGGTTCCCGTCGAGCGGCCGCGTGGCGGTCGCCGACGACATCGACAACGCGGGCACGATCTCGGCGTCGCTGACGGGGCAGAGCCGCTACCGGCTCCGCCTGTGGGCGACGCACTTCTACGGCGAAGCGGGCTCGAACCTCGACCAGAGGGGTCTCGACGCAGGATCCTACGGCGACGAAGGGGGCGCGGTCTTCATCTACGCGGTGCGGCACCCCGAGCAGGCCTCGACCATCTGCGACGATCAGGGTCTGGGTGGCGTGTACAACCAGGGGACCATCGACACCCGGCGTGGTGTCGACCTCGACAGCGTCGGACTCTACCCGACCGGAACGGTGACCCTGTGCGGTGCCACGGGTGTGTACAACACCGGCGACATCCTCGCCTCGGGTCGGCCCGGTCCGGTGCAGGGTGGGAACGGCGCTTCGATCAGCTTCATGGCGCCCCAGGGCGGCGTCTTCAACTCGGGTGCCCTCGACGTGAGCGGCGCGGACGACACGGTCGGCGGCACGGGCGGCAACGTCTCGGTGGACGCGCGGCGCTTCGTCAACTCGGGTCCTCTCGACCTGTCCGGGGGCAGCTCGCCGTCCGGTCGCGACTGCACGGCGAGCGTCTCGGGGTGCGCGGGCGGCCATGGGGGCAGCCTGAGTGTCGTGACGCGCGGTGGGCGGGTGGCCAACACCGGCGACGCGGTGTTCACGGGCGGCGACACGGCGTCGGGGACGTCCGGGGCCGCGGGGACGCTGTCGGTGAACGCCATGGACGGGTACGACAGCTTCGTCGACGCCTCCCTCGCGCCGGGGCGGATCGACTGGACCGGCGACCTCGACGGATGGGGTGGGACCGTCGGCGACGCGGGCGGCCGAGGTGCCGAGGTCGTGATGAGCATCCATGTGAGTTCGGACGATCGCCCCGAGGGGGGGGGGACGACCCTGTACGGCTACCAGGGCTTCGAGGCGACCGGCGGGAGTGGCGTGCAGGGCGGGGGGGGGGGTGCACTGGGCCTGTGGAATCAGCCGAGCATCTTCCCGAACGGGCGGCCGGGCATCAGCGGGGGGCCGGCCTACCTCGACGCGCCGGTCGAGGCCAGCGGTGGTGCGGGCGTGTCCGACGCGGCGGCGACCACCTGGGGCGGCGCGGCCGGGAGCCTTCAGGTCTCCGCCTTCGCCAACATGGAGGACAGCGCCTATCTGCAGGCGACCGTGTTCGCGGACTTCCACGCCCTCGGGGGGGACGGTACCCACGGAGCCTATGGAGGCTACCTGTCGGTCCAGGCGAGACACGGTCTCACCTTCGACGGCTCCGTCGACATTCGGAGCGGGACCGGGGACCCGGCGACGGGCACCGTCTCGGATGGCGCCGGCGTGTACCTGGCGGCGGGCGTCGGGCCGGCGGAGGTGACCATGGACCTCGACGGACGCGGCGGCGATGCGTTCACGGGCGGCGAGGGGGCTCCGGTGGACGTCCAGGGCGCCTGGATCGACTTCTCGGGCACCGTGGACACGACCGGCGGCGCCGGGAGCACGTCCGGAGGCACCGGGGGCGACGGAGGCGACGTGAACCTGCTCGGCACCGACAACGGCTCCGTGGTGCAGGGCACCTTCACGACCGACGCCGGGGTGGGCTCGACGCCCGGGACCCCGGGGCACGTCACCGTCGACGGGTTCCCCTGGAACTGACGCCCACCGGCGCACTGCGGGCCGGGGTCTTCGCCGGCCCCTGGGACTCCGGGGAGGTGGCCGCCGACGGTGCGGTGCACGGGTTCGCCGACGTGGAGCGCGCGGTACGCACGGCGGCGGAGGCACATCCCGACGCGCTCCGCGTGGTGCCGCTCGACGTCGCCGACCTCCTCGACCCGGGGCTCGCCGTGCGGCTCGCGAAGCTCGACGTGGTCGTCGGGAACTGCGGCCCCGCGGCGGTGCTCCTCGGGTGGCTACGCGCGCGGCACGGGTTGCGGTTCCGGTGGATCCGCGAGATCCGCACGACGGGGTGGGTCGGCTACGCCTTCCAGGAGTGGGCCGCCCGCGCCTGGCACCACCCCGGCGACCGCACGGTGCACACCTCGCCCTCCTCGGTGGCCCTGTGGCGGGGCGCCCGCGGGGAGCGGGGCGACGTGTTCCACTACCCGATCCTCCCGGGGCGTCCGCCCGATCGGGTCCTCGAACGCCCGCGCCGGGCGGCCTGCGTCGGGCGTCTCGCCGCCGAGAAGGGCCTCGGGCGCCTGCCGGAGGTGGTCGCGCGGCTGCGTGCGGCCGGCTGGCCGCTGGAGGAGGTGACCCTCGTGGGTCGGATCGTCGAGCCTGGGGTCGTGGAGGAGGTGCGGGAGCGGCTCGCGCACGCGGGGCTCCACGTCGAGGTGACCGGCCCGGTGTCCCATGCGGCGGTCGAGGAACTCCTGCGCGCCACCGACGTGCTGCTCTTCCCGAGCCGCTCCTCCGTCGAGGGCTCGGGGCGGACCGTGGTGGAGGCGGTGGGCGCCGGAGCCGCGGTGGTCGGCAGTGACTGGGTGGCCTGCCACGACCTGCTCCCGCCGGCCTTTCGGATCCCGGTGCGCCCCGGGCCGGGGGGCTCGGGTCGGGATCCGTTCCCGTGGCTGGACCTCGACCTCGACGCCTGGGAGCCGCCGGCGCTCCCGGTGCGGTGCGCGCTCTCCGACGCGGTCGAGGGCTTCGTCGCCGACCCGTCGCGCACCCTGGCGCTCCTTCGCGGCGAGCCCCTGCCGCCTTGTCCCGAGGTGCCGCTGCGGATGCACGTCGCCTGGGAGGACTTCGCGTCGACGCCCGACGCCGCGTGCGCCGCGCTGCTCGAGCGCCTGCGTCGCGAGCGCCCGCCCCGAGAGGCCCTCGTGAACCTCGGGGGCGCGGTGAAGCAGGCGATCCTCGCCCTCGGCTTCGACCCCGCGGTCCGGCTCTCCGCCAGCGTGGACGGGCAGCAGACGTGACGGTGACACGACCGCGGCTACGTTGTGGGCATGGAGCCGTGGGCCTGGTTCGGGTTGATCGTGCTTCCGCTGGTCGGAGTGGGGGCGTGGATGGCTGCCGCCCACGCGTGGTTCGTTCGCTGGCACCGCCGCGCGCGCCTGCCGCTGCCCTGGGCTGACGCGCGCGAGGTCGCGGCCTGGCACCTGCGCGAGATCGGGGCCTTCCTGCGCATCGCGGTGTGGCACCTGCGGGCTCGCTTCTCCGACGGGCTGCGCACCCCGCGCGTCGCGGTGACCGGACCACCCGTGCTGCTGGTGCACGGGTTCACCCAGAACGGCAGCAACTGGTGGGGGCTGCGGCGACGTCTCGAGGGGGTCGGGCGGCCGACGATGGCGGTGAGCCTCGGGCGGCCCTTCCGCAGCCTGGCGGCCCATTCCGGGGCGCTCGTCGCCCGGTTGCGCGACCTCGTGGGACGCTTCCCGGAGGGCGTCGACGTCGTCGCGCACTCCATGGGCGGGATCGTGGTGCGCCAGGTGCTCGCCGAGCACCCGGAGCTCGCCCGCGCCGTGCGCCGCGTGGTCACCCTGGGATCGCCTCACGCCGGCACGGCCGGGGCACGGATCGCGCCACCCACCTGGGAGATCGACTTCGCGCAGCTCGCCCCGGGGTCGCGCTACCTCCGTACCCTCCCCACCCTCGCCCAGGTCGCGCCCCACGCCGAGATCACCACCGTAGCCGCCACCGCCGACCTGATCGTCTACCCGGTCGCCGCCTGCCACGAGCGCGGCGCACGACGGATCGTCCTGCCCGGGCTGGGCCACGCCGGGCTCCTCACGCGAAACGAGGCCCATGCCGCGGTCCTGGGCGCGCTGGGGGCCGAGCCGGCCAGATTGGCCGCCAAGTAGGCGCGCAAGAGGTCGACCGTGCGATGTGCGCCGGGGCGTGCCGCGATACGCTTATCAACAGCAACGGGGCCTGACACGCGAGACCTCGAAGGAGGTGGCCATGAAGGTCGAGGTCCACCGAGATCAAGCAGCCTGGACACCTGAAGCGGAGCGAAGGCTCGAGCGGTGCGTGCGACGCATGGAGGCGCGCGCCGAGCGCTATCCGGAGTACTGGACCGAGCTCGAGGTGGTCGTCGAGCACACCGGGAACGATGTCGACGAGGTGGAGTTGCGCCTTGCGCTCTCCGGTCACGAGATCGAGGTCGCGGAGCGCGGCCGGAGCCTGCCGCAGCTCCTCGAGGCCGCCTTCGACGACCTCTTCCGGCGCTTCGACGCCTATCGCCTCGTGGCGAACCGCACCCTCCGCGAGCGCGTCGAGCAGCGGATTGGCCGCGCCCGACGAGTCGACGCGCAGATGGACGATCTGCTCGTGCGCCGGCTGTACCCGGTGCTCCTGCGTGCCGCCCAGCACGAGATCGCCGTCCGACAGGTCGAGGGGGACCTCGAGCCGGGCCTCGTGGACCCGGTCGAGGCGGCCGACATGGTCCTGGCCGATGCCTGGGGGGAGCTCGACCCCGACGTCTCGGAGGTCGACGCGGCGATGCACCTCGAGGACCGCCTGCTCGCGGTGCTCGATGAGATCGCCGAGGCCCGTCACGAGCACGAGGAGCAGGACGTCTCCCTGAACGCCGAGGTCCCGGATGGTTTCGCCGTCTCGCCCGAGGGCGAGGAGATCGGCGACCTGTGGACCCTGGACGAGGTCGCCTTCGAGGAGACCGTGCCCGATCCCGAGGAGGACCTGGAGGCGATCTGGCAGCGCCAGGAGCTGCGCGACACCTTGAGCCAGGCGTTGTTCCAGCTCCCGCGCGATGCCCGCCGCGCCTTCAGCCAGGTCGTGATCGATGGCTGGGCGCCCGACGCCCTGGCGGCGGCCCAGGGGCGCACCCTCCGCGCGGTCCTCGACGAGGTAGACGTGGCGGCCCACGATCTCGCCCACCACCTGAGCCGCTCGGGGACCGCGTGGAGCGCCGACCGCGTGAAGGAGCTCTACGGGGCCCTCGGCGAGCGCCTCCGCGACGAGCGTCTCGCGCTGGCCGCCACGAGCTGACGCCTGCCCGGAGTTCCGCGTGACCGGTGACGTGATCCGTCCGACCTTCCGCCCCCCCGGCGTCGACGCCGATGACCGCGCGGGCACCCTGCTCCTGCGCGATGGGACCTTCCTGCCCCTGCAGCGCGCGGTGTCCGAGGACGCCCAGCGCATCGGGGCGTTCCTCGAGCGCCTCGCCGCGCCCGAGCGGCGCACCATCGGCTACGGCCTGCGGGTCGAGTCGGAGGCGCTGCCCGCGATCCTCGAGCGGCTGAGCGAGCGCGAGACCGGCGAGGCATTCATCGCCGAGGATGCCGAGGGCGAGCAGGTCGCCGGCCTGGGCATCTACCGCCTCGACGAGGGCAGCGAGACCGGCGCGGTGGCGGTCGCGGTCGCGCCGGAGCTACGGGGGCAGGCGCTCGCCTCGCTGCTTCTCGAGCGCCTCGTGGTCCTGGCCGCCCGGCGCGGAGTGCGCCGGCTCGTCGGCGAGGCACCGGTCGGGGCGGAGACCCTCGGCCACGTGCTGCGCCGTGGCGGCTTCGTGCCCATCCCCGGGGGCGACGACCGGGTCACCTGGGAGCTCGACCTGTCGCGCGCCAACGGCGACGAGGGCGTGAAGGGGCGCGCCTTCACCCAGTCCTCGCTGCGCGCCCTGTTCTACCCGAAGTCCGTCGGGGTGATCGGCGCCTCGCGCAACCCCCAGGCGGTCGGCCACCGGATCGTGGCCTCCCTCGTCCGCGGCGGGTTCGAGGGGCCGGTCTACCCGATCAACCCGAAGGCGGCGCACATCGCCTCGGTCCCTGCCTTCCCGTCCCTGGCCGCCGTCGGGCGGCCCATCTCGCTGGCGGTGATCGCGGTGCCGGCGGCGGCGGTGCTCGACGTGCTCGAGGAGTGCGCGGAGCAAGGCGTGCGCAGCATCGTGCTCGTCTCCGCGGGCTTCGCCGAGGTGGGCGCCGGGGGCCGCGCGCTGCAGGACGCCGTCGTCGACAAGGTGCGCGCGCACGGGATGCGGCTCATCGGCCCGAACTGCCTCGGGATGATCCACACCCACCCCGACGTGCGGCTCAACGCCTCCTTCGCTCCGGAGCTACCGCCGCACGGGCGCATCGCGCTCTCCTCGCAGTCCGGCGCGCTCGGGGTCGCGATCATCGCGCTCGCGCGCAGCCTGGGCCTCGGCTTGTCCAGCTTCGTGAGCGTCGGGAACAAGGCGGACGTCAGCGGCAACGACCTGCTCGAGTACTGGGAGGAGGACCCGGAGACCGACGTGATCCTGCTCTACCTCGAGTCCTTCGGGAACCCGCGGCGCTTCGCGCGCATCGCGCGGCGGGTCGGGCGGGTCAAGACGATCGTCACGGTGAAGGCGGGTCGCTCCGAGGCGGGCAGCCGCGCGGCGAGCAGCCACACCGCGGCCTTGTCGGCACCCGACACCGGCGTGCAGGCGATGCTCGACCAGACCGGCGTGATTCGCGCCGACACCCTGGAGGAGATGTTCGGGATCGCGCGCGCTCTCACCGAGCAGCCCCTGCCCGCCGGCCGCCGGGTGGCGATCGTGACCAACGCGGGCGGTCCGGCGATCCTCGCCGCCGATGCGCTGGAGGCCGGTGGCCTCGTCGTCGCGGAGCTCTCCGAGGCGATCCAGCAGGCGCTCCAGAGCTTCCTGCCCGCCGCGGCCTCCACCCACAACCCCGTCGACATGATCGCCTCGGCGGGGCCGGAGGCCTACGGCCGTGCGGTCGAGATCGTGCTCGCCGACCCGGAGATCGACGCGCTGGTGGTGATCTACACCCCCGTGGGCATGTTCTCGACCGTCGACATCGGCGTGGCCATCGCCGAAGGCGTGCTCCGCGGGCGCGAGACCGCGGGGGTGGACAAGCCGATCTACGGGAACATCACCGGGCTCGACGCCTCGGGGGCCACGCGCTTCGCGGGCGCCACCGCCGCTGGGCCGATCCCGATCTACCCGTTCCCGGAGGTCATCGGCCGGGTGCTCGGCAAGGTCGCCGACTACGCCGAGTGGCGCCGCTCCGACCCGGGGGTCTTCCCGGAGTTCGCCGACCAGCACCTCGACCGGGCGCGCCAGGTCTGCCTCGACGCCCTGGCCGAGCGGGGAGGTGGATGGCTCTCCGCCGAAGAGGCCCGGGCGGTCCTCGATGCCGCCGGGATCACCTCGGCGCCCGGCGGCGTAGCCCGCGACCCGGACGAGGCCGCGTCGCTCGCCCAGTCCATCGGCTTCCCGGTCGCGGTCAAGCTCGTGAGCCTCGAAATCACCCACAAGACCGACATCGGGGCGGTCGTCCTCGGGCTGAAGGACGCGGCCGCGGTTCGCGACGCCTTCGGGCAGATCCGCGCTCGGGTCGAGGAGCAGGACGGGTCCATGCAGGGCGTCCTCGTGCAGCCGATGCTGGAGGGCACCGAGGTGATGATCGGGGTCAACGCCGACTCGGGCACCGGTCCACTCGTCGTCTTCGGCCTCGGTGGGATCTACGTCGAGGTGCTCCGCGACGTCGTGTTCCGCGTCTCACCGCTCACCGACCGGGACGCCCGCGAGATGGTGCGGCGGATCCGTGGCAACCGGTTGCTCCAGGGCTACCGCGGCCACCCCGCGGCCGACGTGGAGACGCTGCACGAGGCGCTGCTGCGCATCAGCCGCCTCGTCGAGACCGTCCCCGAGATCCGCGAGCTCGACCTGAACCCCCTCTTCGCCCTCGAGCCGGGCCGGGGCTACCGGGTCGTAGACTCGCGGATCCGCGTGGGAACACCGCCAGCGCGCACACACCGCCGCAAGAAGGGCTCGTGAGTCGTCCGGTCCTCGTCCAGGGGCTCGGCGCCATCGGGCGCGCCATCGCCGAGGCGGCTCGGGACAGCGTAGACTTCGACCTCGCCGGGGTGGTCGACGTGGACCCGGTGCTCGCCGGGCGGCGGGTGATCGACGGGGTCCCCCAGGTCTTCCCGACCTTGTCTGCGGCGCACCTGCACGCGCCCGAAGCCGACCTCGTGCTGCACGCGACCTCGTCGTGGCTCGAGGAGGTGACCGACCAGCTCGTCGAGGCCGTCGGGCTGGGCCTGTCGGTGGTCTCCACCTGCGAGGAGCTGGTGTGGCCCTACGCGACGCACCCCGAGCAGGCCCAGACCATCCATCGGAAGGCCCTGGCGGCCGGGCGCGCGGTCCTCGGCACCGGGGTGAACCCGGGATTCCTCATGGACCGGCTCGTGGTCTTCCTGCGTTCGGCCAGTCGCGACGTGCGCCGGGTGGAGGTCGAACGGTACATCGCCCCCGGCCCGCGACGGCTGGCCTTTCGCGACAAGGTGGGGATCGGGATGCCGCGAGCCGACTACCAAGCGCGGGTCGCGAGCGACCACTTCGGGCACGTGGGGCTGCGGCAGAGCGCGGAGCTGATCGCGGCGGGGCTCGGGTGGGGCCCCCTGCAGTGGCACACGAGCCAGCAGCCGGTGCTCGCAAAGGACGGCGAGACCCTGCTCGGCGTGGCGCAGCAGATCGACGGGGCGAGCGCCGAGCACGGCCTCTCCCTGCGGTTCGTCGTGCACGAGGGCATCCGCGAGAGCGTGGATCGCATCGTCGTCGAGGGCACGCCCTCCCTCGCGCTGAAGTTCGAGGGGGGCGTGGCCGGCGAGCAGGCGACGGTGGCCGCGGTGCTCGAGGGCGCGCGGGTGCTGCCGAGCGCACCGCGGGGGCTGGTCACCGTGCTGGACCTGCCGCTCCGGGTGCGCGGCGAGGCTACGGCGGATCCGCGCTGACCGGCGCGGAGGAGTGGGGGCTGCCCGCCACCCACGCGGTCGTGAGCGCCGCCGCCGCCAGCAGCGCCAGCACGACGAGGACCCACCGAAGGCTGCGCCGCGGTCTCGGCGGCGGGACGACGGGTCGCTCGGTGAGCGGACGCTCCGGGTCCAGGGCCGGGTCGGTGGGTGGGTCGAGCAGGGTGACGGGCGAGTGGCCGTGCGAGGAAGTGCGCTGCAGGGGGATGCTCGGATCGGTCGGCTCGTCCTCCTCGAGGGGAGGGAGCGGGACCGCAAGCTCGTCGGGGGACTCGATGCCGCCGGTGAGCAGGGCGCGGACGCGCTGGGCGGCGTGCACCGCGTAGGGGCGGCGGTCGGGATCGGTGGCGAGCATCTGCTCGAGCACGTCGCGCAGTGCCGGATCGACCGTGGCGTGGGCCGTCCAGTCGAGGCGCCCCTCCGCGTCGAGCATCGCGCGTGGCGGCTGGCGGGTGAGGAGGGTGACCGCGATGGCGGCCGCGGCGTAGACGTCCGAGCCGAGGGTCGCCGCCCCCGCGAGCTGCTCGGGGGCCATGTACCCGAAGGCGCCGACCAGCGCGTAGCGCTGCTGCATCGGGTCGGTGAGCGCGGCGAGGGGACCGCCGAAGTCGACCACCACGAGCCGCCCGTCCGAGGCGCGGACCACGTTGCCCGGGTGCAGGTTGCGGTGGATCACTGGCGGGTTGTGGGCGTGCAGGTGACCGATCACCTCCAGGAGGTCGGCCAGGGTCGCGGTGACCGCGCCGGCGCCCAGCCGCGGTCCGGCCAGCTCCTCCGCCAGGGAGTGCCCGGGCACCCAGTCGCGCACCAGGGCGAAAGCGGGGAGCTCGCGCTCGAGCACCAGGGAGGGACGGACCCGGGCGACGCTCGGGTGGCGCACGCTGCGCAGGGAGGCCGCCGCCGCCTTGAAGCGGCCGCGCGCGATGGAGTCGGTGCCGCGGAACAGCGCGCGCACCACCACCGGCTCGCCATCCTGCTGGTCGACGCCGCGCCAGGTCTCCGACAGGTCGTCGAAGCCGATCAGGCTGCCGAGGCGGATCTGTCCGCCGAGGACGACACCAGCGCGGATCTCCTCGGGCTCGGGGTGCGGATCGGGCCAGGGGACCGGGGGCCGCGGGGGCCAGTCCGCGCCCGACGCGACCTCGAGGAAGGTGGCCACGTCCCCGATCCGGCGGGCCGGATCGGGCTCGAGCGCGCCGTCCACGGCGGCCACGAGGCGTTGGGGGACCCGAGGCGCGAGGGAGTGCAGCGTGGGGTAGTCGCGCTGCCGGGCCGCGTGGCGGAGGGCGATCGGGTCGGCGCCGCGGAAGGGCGGTCGCCCGGTGAGCATCTCGTAGACGAGCGCACCGAGCGCCCACAGGTCGGCACGGGGCTCGGGCGGGGCGCCCTCGAGCTGCTCGGGAGCCTGGTAGCGGGGCGTGCCGGGCAGTACGCCCACTCGCACCGCGTTCTCCCCCAGCGTGTCCGCGAGCACCCGGGCGATGCCGACGTCCGCCACCAGGGGCACGAGGTGCGGGCCACGGGTGTCGAGGAGCACGTTGCCGGGCTTCAGGTCGCGATGCACGAGCCCCCGACCGTGCAGGTAGCTCAGGGCCTCGCCGATCCCCACGAGCAGGTGTTCGACCTCGTCCGGCGCCAGCGCCCCCCGCGCGAGGCGATCTTCGAGGCTCGGCCCCTCGACGAGGTCGTAGAGCAGCCCCGGGTGACCGCCGACGTCGAGCAGGTCGTGGAACTGCACCAGGTTCGGGTGGCGTAGCCGCGCGAGGGTCCGCGCCAGGTCGTACATCCCGGTGTCGACCCGTGGGTCCGCGGGCGCCAGCACCTTGAGCGCGAAGCGGCGCGCCGTGTCGTGGTCGGTCACCAGGTAGACGAGAGCGAGCCCTCCCTTGCCGAGAAGGTGCCGCACGATGTAGCGCTCGAGGCGGTCTCCAGAGACCGGCAAGACATGTCCCCCACCCTGAGCTTGCCACGGAGAACCGTTGCCTGGCTGCCCTTCGCGTTGCTCGCGGGGATCTCGGGCCCTTCCCTTCCGATCACCGTCGCGCGGGCTGCGAGGACGCCTTGGGCTCACGAGGGTGTGCTCCGTAGCTCAGGGGCGTCGCGTGAAGCCGAGCACGAAGCCCGCCAGCAGCCCGGTGACCAGCACGATCAGCAGGTTGCGCCACAGGTTGCCGGTGAACGCCTGCTCGGCGCGGTGCTCCGCGCGTCGCGTGATCTCCTGGCTGCGGAGCTCCAGGGACTGGACCACGTGCTGGAGACGTCCAGTGAGGCTGAGCGGCCCTTCCTGCGCCTGGGCGGCCAGCTCCCTGAGCATGAGCCGCACGAGATCCTGCTGGTCGGCGGTCTTTGCGACGAGGGCGACCACCTTCTCGGGGTCGCCGTTGGTCGCGTCGAGGGCGTGGACGTCGATCGCGGGCCACCGTTCGAGGATCAGCGGCTTGATGAACAGGAAGTGGCGCCCGAACTCGTCGGACGCCAGCGGATCGGGATGACGGGGCACGGGCGTAGCGTTCGCGGCGGCCATGAGTCCTCCATAACGTCCTTCTAATGGGACGCTTCGGGCTTCTCCATGCGAAGCCCGTGGACCGGCCGCTAGACCGCGAGCACGCCCGCATAGGTCTCCATCATCCGCACGCGGCGGCGGGTGACCTGGGAGGATCCGTCGAGCAGCGCGGCGGTCTCTTCCAGGACGCGCGTGAGCGGGAAGCGCCACACGCTCGGGTCCTCCGTGGGGATCCCGCCCTCGCGGGTCCACGGCTGCCAGGCGATCATCTCCGCGCTCCGTCCCAGCAGGAGCGCCTGGACCGCCGCGGCCGAGATGCGTCCCGCCACCATCCGGTCCTGGTAGGAGGGGCTCCCGCCGCGCACGAGGTGCCCGAGGATCGTCGCGCGGACGTCCACGTGCAGGTCATGGGCGTCGGCGTGGTCCTGCAGGTTCCGCACCAGGGTGTCGGTGCCGACGGCGACGCCCTCCGCCTTGATGATCAGGATCCGCTTCTTGTCGCGCTCGGGGGACAAGCCCCGGTCGAGCACCGCGCACAGCTCCGCCACGAGGGTCTCCTCGTCCTTGCCCTGCTCGCGGAACAGGCAGGCGTCGGCGTTGGCAGCCACGGCGCTCGCCATCGCGAGGTACCCGCACTGTCGGCCCATCACCTCGACGACGAAGGCCCGGCGGTGGGCACGGGCCGTGTCGCTGATCCGCTCGCACGCCTCGACGATCGTGTTCAGGGCGGTGTCGACGCCGATGGCGGTCGAGGTGCACCCGATGTCGTTGTCGATGGAGGCGGGCAGGCCGATCACCCGCGCCCCGGTCTCCTGCGCGAGCTTCAGCGCACCGGTGAGCGAGCCGTTCCCGCCGATCACCACGAGTCCCTGGGTGCCCTCGAGCTGCTTGGCGGCCTGCGCGCGGCCTGCGGGTGTCAGGAACGCCTTCGAGCGCGCCGAGCCGAGGATCGTGCCGCCCCAGCCGGCCACCGCGTCGACGTCCTGGGGCCGGAGCGGGTGCAGGTCCCCCGCGATCAGCCCGTCGTAGCCGTGGCGCACGCCCAGCACGTCGACGCCCTGCCGCGCGCAGAGCTTCACGATGGCGTGCAGGCAGGCGTTCATCCCGGGGGCGTCCCCGCCCGAGGTCAGCACAGCGATCGGCTCCATGGGGGTCCTCCCGCGGCCATCATACGGTGGCTTCTTGTTCCGTGATCGTCGCATCCCCCTCGCCTTCGTCGTGCTGCTGATGGTCGTGCCACGTCGGGGATCTCCGGGTCGGGGTCCAGCCCGGCCAGCACGCGCGCCCGGGCGACCTTGGCATCCCAGTCGATCGTGCGCTCGAGCACGATGCGCTGGGCCTGGGGCGAGCCGGGAACCTGAACGGGGACGCAGCGGACGACGTGCTGTTGGTTCATGGACGGCAAGGGGCCGTAGGGTGACGGCGCCGCACGTTGCCGCTCACCCGTCCGGATGCACGCAGCCCGTGTAGGGGTTCTGCCAGATTTCAAGCTTGTAGGGGCCCGAGTCGAGGCCATTGGCACCCGTGACCCCAATGAGCACCGAGTACTCGTAGCCTGTGAACGCCGCGAGGCAGACGACTTCGGGCTGACTGGGGTTGGGCGAGGAGGGATAGGTGTTCGTGCAGTCGCCCGCGCCCGCAACGGTGACATCTGGGGGTAGCGTGTGACTCCCCGCTGGGCGTTGGACGAGGTAGGCCGCCATGTCGAGCCCCTGGCTCGGTGTCACGCGGACCCAGAGGTCGGTCTGCTGAGGCTGATCCCACTCATGGAAGTCGTGCGCGCCATTGTGGTTCTCGTCTTGGTTCGTCCCCCAGCACATGAGCTGATGAGCCCATTCCAGGTTGTCATAGACGGTGCCATCCGCTAGATTGCCGTAGATCACCTGGTCGGGCTCTCGACTCGGGGCCGTGCCGACATCCGCGCCCGTCCACGAGTTGTGGAACGCGGTGTCCGTGCTGTCGGTGGTGGTGCCCGTGTCGGTCGAGCCCGTGTCGGTCGAGCCCGTGTCGGTCGAGCCCGTGTCGGTGGTGCTGCTCGTGTCGTTGCCGTTGCCGTTGCAGGCGGCGAGGAGCAGGGCGGCGAGGAGCAGGGTGCTGCGCATGGCTTCTCCAAGTGTCTCTCGATCATGCCATCCCGGGCGCCTCGTGCCTACGGTTCGTCGCCGCCGGGGGGCTTCGAGGCCGGCGCCAGCCGGTACAGGACGCCGCCGCCGTAGTCGGCGACGTAGATCTCGCCACGAGCGTCCCGGGCGAAGGTCGAGATCAGCACCGGCCACTTCCCCAGCGCCGTCGCGGTCGGGATCGGCATGGTACCGGGGTCGCCGGCGGGCAGGTCGATGGCCCGGATCCGGCCGGTGGCGAAGTCGCCGAAGACGTAGCGGCCCTTCAGCTCCGGGATCGCGCGGCCGGTGTACACGTACCCGCCGGTGATCGAGTTGCCGTCGTCGCGGCCGTACTCGTACACGGGCTCGCGAAAGCCCCCGGCGGTGCAGGTGGCGCCCGGCGGGAAGCAGTGGCGCGCCTCGCGGACGTTCCACCCCAGGTTGTCGCCGGCCTGCACCACGTCGACCTCCTCCCAGGTGTCCTGGCCGACGTCGCCGACGACGAGACGCCCGTCCGGAGCGAAGCTGAATCGCCAGGGGTTGCGGAGGCCGGTCGCCCACACCTCGCCGGGGATCTTCGGGTCGCCGGCGTATGGATTGTCGGGCGGGATCCCGTAGGGCTTGCCGCCGGCGGGGTGGTCGACGTCGAGGCGGAGCATCGTCGCGAGCAGGGTGGTCGGGTCCTGGCCGTTGCCTTGCGGGTCGGCGCGGAAGCCGCCATCCCCGAAGCCCACGAAGAGCATCCCCTTCGGCCCGAAGGCGAGCTGTCCGGCGTTGTGATTCTGGTAGGGCTGGCGGACCTCGAGGAGCACCCGGGTCGGCTGCGCGCCGCCGGTGCGGACGTCGTCGGTGTGCCACTCGGCGATCCGGGTGACGTCGGGGTGTACGTCCGGGGTGTCGTCGACGTAGAACCGCCCGTTCTTCGCGAAGTTGGGATGGAAGGCGAGGCCGAGGAGCCCCTGCTCGGAGACCGTGTGCACGTCGACGTGGAACAGCGGCCCGCGCGTGCCCTTCGCCAGGTCGATCCACGTGGCCTGGCCGCCCTTCTGCAGCACGACGGCGAGCTCGGGGTCGCCGGGGACGAACTGCACGTCGGTGATCCGCGACAAGCCGCGGGCGACGGGCTCCAGGCGCACGGCGAGGTGGGGGCGGGACGCGTCGGGGCCGGTGTACTCGGGACCCCGCGGCTCGCCCTCCGGCGCCGCGTAGCCACGGTCCGCGACCTCGATGGCCACCCGCCGCGCCCCCTGGCACTGGAGCACGCCGAAGGCCGCGACGCCCACGATGCCCAGAACCAGCGCGAGTCGGGTTAGTCTTTGCATCGTCTCCTCACCCAGTCAGGGGCCGCGCCGATGAACGAGCTGTGCCACGCCGAGGTTTTCGCCTTCCACCGGTTCCTCACCAAGTGGTATGCGGGCCGGGAGCAACCGGACAAGCTCCTGTTCACCGAGTTCACCGACGTGCTCGATCCGGACTTCGTCCTGGTCACCCCCTTCGGCCGGATCGTTCGGCGCGAGGAGCTGATCGATCGCGTGTGGAAGTCCTACGGCGCCCACGCCCGCGCCAGCCGACCCTTCAAGGTGTGGGTGGAGCGCTTCGAGGGCCGCTCGCTGTCCGACCGCCTGCACCTCGCCCTGTACGAGGAGTGGCAGTGGGTCGACGCCCGGACCCGCGTGCGCCAGACCACGGCGATCTTCCGCGAGAGCGAGCAGGCGCGCAACGGCGTGGAGTGGATGCATGTCCACGAGACGTGGCTGGTTCCCGCCAAGGACCGCGACCAACCCCCCGCCTGACCCCCGTGCCCGGGCCCACACTCTGGCCTGGATACCCCACCACCCGGGCAAACCCGAGCGCCCTTTGGCCGGGGTGCCGCACCACCCGGGGCGAACCTGAGCGCCTGGAAGCAGAAGCCCAGAGCCTGGAGCCCGGCGTAGCCGAAGCCCGAGCCGCCCGGAGCCTGTCGCGCCCGAAGCCCGAAGTCCAGAGCCCGAACCGTCCAGAGCCTACGGCGTCTTCCAGGTCCACGGGGAAGCGTGGACGAACAGCTGTGTCGGGGCCGTGTTCTTCGCGTCCTGCCAGCCGTAGCCCTGTAGCAGCACCACGAGGTCTCCCTTGCCGTCGCCGTTGACGTCGCCGGGGGCGAACACCTTCGTCTGCCACCAGAAGGACTGCATGTCGACGTGGTAGTCGAAGATCGCGTCGGCGTCGGCGAGCTTCACGTCGGACCTGCCGTTCAGGTAGCGCCCGCGGAACACGTACACCCGGGCGGTGGGCGCGCCGCCGTAGGTACGGGTGCCGATGGCCAGCTCGTCGTAGCCGTCACCGTCGAGGTCGCCGAGGGAGGTGGCGCTCGCGATGGACCACTTCGGGTCGCTGTGCAGCGTCAGCATCGCCTGGGTGCCGAGGTCGATGGCGGAGGCCGAGTACAGGTAGCCGGCGTCCACCGCGGTCAGCACCCACTGACCGTCCTTCTGCCAGCCGATCAGCGGGTCGGGCCGGTGGTCGGCGTTCAGGTCGGCGGCGGCGAGGACCTGGCCGAGCCAGGAGCCGGGCGCCGAGAACCGGCCCCACGCCTCGACGTTCAGGTCGATCACCTTCTTGGCGCCGAGCTGGGCCCCGTGGAGCAGCCACGCCGTGCCGTTCTCGGCCCGGTTCGCGAGGAGCGCGCCGCCCCAGCCGTCGCCTCGGGTGTCGCCGGCTGGGGCGCTGGCGGGCATGAAGTCGACGCCCTCGACGGTGCCGACGAGCCAGGTCCTGGCGTCGGGGAGGTAGAAGGATTCGTAGTTCGCCAGCTCCGCGCCGCGCAGCAGGTAGGTGCGCCGCCGGCCCGGAAAGATCACCTCGGGCAGGCCGTCGTCATCGAGGTCGCCCAGGCTCGCGAGCCCGGCTCCGATCTTGTCGGTGGGCGCGCCGTAGAAGAAGGTCCACGCCTTGTCGAGGGTAAGCTCCGACTCGTCTCGGAGGGTCTTGCCGAGGAACAGCCACGCACCGCCGGCGTGCTTGCCGTCCTTGTCGTAGCCGGGCGCGCCGACGAGGATGTCGCCGGTCCCGTCCCCATCGACGTCGCCCAGGCCCACGACGCTGGTCCCGAGCCCGTCTCCGGCCTTCGGGCCGTCCAGGGTGCGATCGAAGTCGAAGGTCTGGCCCGCGGCCAGGTGCGACAGGGTACTGCCGAAGACCACGCCGATCGCGCCGCCTCCGTCGCTCGGCAGCCCGACCACGAGATCGGCCAGGCCGTCGCCGTCCACGTCGCCCGCCGGCGCGACCTGCGCCTGGGGTGCCGACAGGGTGGCGTGGGTGAAGTCGGCGGTCGGGTAGGGGGTCTTCGGTTTTGGCGCGGGCGAGGGCGCGGGGGCCGGCGCCGGAGCGGGCTCGGGGAGGTTCTCGACCACCGGGGCCTGCTTGTGGCAGGCCGCGAGGGACAGCGCGACGAGAAGAGGCGAACAGCGCATGGTCCGAGCGTACTCCCCGCGGATCGGGTCGGGCCGGTCAGAACGTCTCCACGGCCGGCCGGAGGTCGGTCTCGAGGGTCCAGGTGGTTCGATCCTGGGTGTGCAGGTGCCAGTAGACCTCCGCGATCCGGTCGGGATCGAGGAAGGTCTCTGGGGCGCGGTCGGGGAGCATCTTGCGCACGCGGGGCGACAGGATCTGCCCGTCGATCACCACGTGAGCGACGTGGATCCCCTGGGGCCCGAACTCGCGGGCGAGGGACTGGGCCAGCGCGCGCAGGCCGAACTTGCCGACGGCCAGCGCCGCGAACCGGGTGCTCCCGCGCAGCGCGGCCGTGGCGCCGGTGAACAGGATCGTCCCGCGGCCCTTCTCGACCATCGCCGGGAGCACCTGCTGGGCCGCGAGGAACCCGCCGAAGCAGTTCGCGCGCCAGCAGCGCTCGAAGGTGCCCGGGTCGAGGTCGAGGATCCCGCCCATCTGGAAGGCACCGGCGTTGTAGCAGAGCACCTCCGGGTCGCCGAGCTGCTCGCGGATGGCCGTGAAGATGCGCTGCATGGCCGCCGGGGCGGTCACGTCGCCGGGGAAGGAGACCGCCTTGCCGCCCGCCTCCTCGATCCGCTGCCGGACGGGGGCGAGCTTCTCCTCGCCCCGCGCGTTGAGCGCCACCGCGTAGCCGCCTCGAGCGAAACGCTCCGCGAGCGACGAGCCGAGTCCGGGTCCCACGCCGAGCACCACCGCTACCTTGTCCATTGTTGCCCTCCCGAGGTCGTGAGCCTAGCAAGGAGGAGTATCGGGCCGCAGCGCAGGCACCAGCCCGCGCCGCACGATGTCGGGGCCTTTGTGCCGATGACGGGCACTCTGCGGGCGACGGTATATGATCCGGGAACGGGGGATCGGCCGTGCCCGAGATGGACGACAAGGTGCTCGTCACCGAGCTAGAAGCGCTCGGCATCGATCGGTACTGCCCGCACATGGCGGCCCTGTGGCCCTTCGTGGAGTTGGCGTGGACCGATCAGCGGGTCACCGACGATCGCCGGGCGCGGGTGGTGCACCTGGTGCGCTCCCGGCGCGCGCTCGCCCACAGCGGCATCCGAACCCTGCAGGACTGGCTGTCCTTCAAGCCGTCGGAGAAGTACCTCGCCCGCGGTCACGCGGTGCTCCACGAGCTGATCCAGCGGCACGACCCGCAGGCGGTCGAGGAGCCCGCGGACCTCATCACCTACTGCCAGGCGGTCGCCGATCAGGCGGCTCGGCTGCTCGGCAACGAGCCTCGGCCCATCCCCCGGGAGGCGCTGCTCGAGGTGGCGACCCTGCTCTTCGTGAAGCCCGAGACCTCCTGGACCGACGTGGACGCCCAGGTCGGGCAGACCGTCGTGATGAAGTCGCCCTTCGCGGGGCTCGAGGCGGACTTCGAGAAGCTGGATGTCCCCGAGGCCCTGCGCGAGGCCAGCGGCCTCGACATCTCGGCACTCGACGACGCGGTGCTCTCCTGGAGCGACCCGCAGGGTCACCTGCACACGCTGCCGCTGCGCGGCCCGATCTCCATCGGCCGGGGCCCGGACAACGACGTGGTGCTCGCCACCGACCAGCGCGTCTCGCGGCACCACTGCCGCATCGAAAACCGCGCCGGGGACTGGGTGCTCGTCGATCTCGATTCGGCGAACGGCACCCACGTCGATGGCTCCTTCGTGGTCGAGTCGGTCCTCCGGGGCGGCGAGCTGCTGCGGGTGGGCGACACGGAGCTGACCTTCCTGCGGCCGAAGAACTGATCGCTGCATGGATGCGCTGACCTTCTTCTACGACGAGGGCGTGCAGGTCCACGACCCGGGCCAGGGACACCCCGAGCGCCCGCACCGGCTGGACGCAGTCGTCGACGCCCTGCAGGCGGCCCGGCTGCCCGACACGGCGTGGGCCACGACGGAGCCCGCGTCCGAGGAGGCGCTCGCGGCGGTGCACACCCCGGCGTGGCTGGAGCGCCTGGCCCGCCTGGAGGGTCGCACGGGCTGGCTCACCGGCGACACGCCGTACTCGCCGCGCACCCCCGAGGCCGCCCGCCGCGCCGCGGGCGCCGCGATCGGCGCGGTGGACGCGGTGCTCGACGGCCGCAGCCGCGCCGCCTTCGCCCTCGTCCGTCCGCCTGGACACCACGCCGAAGCGGGCCGCGGCATGGGCTTCTGCTTCCTGAACAACGTCGCGATCGCGGCCAGCAACGCCCGCCGCCGCGGCTGCCGCCGGGTGCTCGTGGTGGACTGGGACATCCACCACGGCAACGGCACCCAGCACGTGTTCGAGGACCGCTCGGACGTGCTGTTCTTCAGCACCCATCGCTACCCGTTCTACCCGGGTACCGGTGCGCTCGCCGAGGTCGGCCACGGCGAAGGACACGGGTTCACGGTGAACGTCCCCCTGCCGCGCGGCCTCGGCGACGGCGACCACGACGCGGTCTTTCGCGGAGTGCTCGACCCGATCGCCCGGCAGTTCCGGCCCGACCTCGTGCTGGTCTCCGCGGGCTTCGACGCCCACCGCGACGACCCGCTCGGCGACCAGGAGATCACCGGAGAAGGCTTCGCCACGTTGTGCGCCCGGGTCGCTGCCCTCGCTGGTGGCCGGTGCGTGCTGCTGCTGGAGGGGGGCTACGACGAGGAGGCCCTCGCCCGCAGCGTGGTCGCCTGTGCCCGGGTCCTGTGCGGCGCCGAGCCGCCGCCGGTACCTCGCCCCACCTCCTTCGGTCCGGCCCTCGTCGAGGGCGTCCGGCGGATCCACCGGCGGTTCTGGGACTTCGACGACCCGGCCTGACCGCTACTCCGCGGCGGCCCCCTCCGGGGCGACGAGGCCGCAGGAGCGCTCGCTGAGCGCCCACAGTCGCGCCGCCGCCTCGTCGTCCCGGGCCTGGGCGGCGGGCTGGCGGACCTTGCGGTCGGCGACGTACTCGCCCGTGATCCCCTCGGCGTCGGGGTGCGCGGCGAGCCAGATCAGGGAGTCGGCGCCCCGCTCGGTGTTCCGCGCGAAGGGGCGGGCGAGGGTCATCGCGATCGTCGCGAGCCAGCCGTTGTTCTTCGCGAAGCCGCTCGCGACGAAGCCGGGATGCACGGCGTTCGCGGCGACGCCCGTGCCCTGCAGCCGCTTCCCGAGCTCCCGGGCGAAGAGCGCGTTCGCCAGCTTGGACTGCCCGTAGGCACGCCAGCCGGACCATCCGCGCTCCAGCTCCGGGTCCTCCCACTGGATGTGCGCGCCACGGTGGGCGTCCGAGGACACGATGACCACCCGGGCCGGCGCGCTCGCCTTCAGCACGTCGAGCAGCAGGGAGACGAGCAGGAAGCACGACAGGTGGTTCAGTGCCCAGGTGCGCTCGATCCCCTCGTCAGTCAGCCGCCGGTCGAGGAACAGGGCGCCGGCGTTCGCGACCAGGATGTCGAGCCGGTCGTGGCTGGCGCGGAAGGTCCGCACCGCCTCCCGCACCTGCGACTGGAGCAACAGGTCGGCGAGGATCACCTCCGCGGAGCCGCCCGCGGTCTCGATCGCCTGCTGCTCGGCCGCTGCCTTCTCGGCGTTGCGTGCCACGAGCACGACGTGGGCCCCGGCGGCGCCGAGCGCACGGGCCGTGACCTGTCCGATGCCGTTCGTGCACCCGGTCACCAGCGCGACCTTGCCGTGCAGATCTCGAAGTCCGTGCATGCTTCTTCTCCGGTAGCGTTCTGTGGGGGGGGCGGTGTCCGTAGGGGGGAGAGACGAGCCCCTATCCCGAGAGCATGTGATGCGACGCCCCCTCATCCTGCTAATGGCCCTGACCAGCTTTCGCGCCTATGCGGCCGACGACCCGGACGGGTTTCCGGTGACGGGTCCGCCTGTCATCGAAGCAGGCGCGCCCACCAGCATGCCCGAGGCGCCCGCGCCGACGCCTCGCGCCGAGGCCAACGCGCGCACCCACGCCGCGGTCGCGGTCGGGGCGCGCCTCGGGGCCTTCCCGGTGTCCATGGGGGTCGGGCCGGCCACCTTCTCCGGTCCGGCACCCGCGCCCATCCAGCCCGATCGACGGGTCGACGGTGCGCTCACCGTGTCCTCCTGGCGGCCGCTGGCGATCGCGGGCGACGAACCGCCGCCGCCCTCCCGCGGCTACAGCTATCCGTCGCCGCCCCCGCCGCCGCCCCCGGTCCGGCCCGCGCCGCCGCCGCCGCCCCCGGCGGCCGCGGCGCCGCCCGCCCCCGAGGTCCACGTCGTGAAGTCCAAGTGGCGCTTCGATCAGCACACCCTCGTGGGGCTCCGAAAGGCCTCCGGGCGCTTCGGCCCGTACATCGCCCTGACCGGCGTCAACTCCCGCTACGAGGGCGAGCGCACCGGCACCTTCGGGTTCGAGGGGGGCTTCGTCCTGGCGAGCCACTTCGCCCTCGGCGCCGCGGTCTACGGCACCGACTGCTTCGACGCGAACGACCACGTGGTGAACTTCGTCTACGGCGGGGTGCAGCCGGGGGTGATCCTGTGGACCCGTGCGGTGATCCACCCCCGCCTGGACATCCTGCTCGGCGGCGGGACCGTCTACGACACCGACACCTGGCACGTGATCGGGCACGCCGCGGTCAGCGTCCCGCGCCTGGGCGCCGAGCTGAACATCACCCGCGCCATCCGGCTGTCGGGTGACGTCTCCTGGCGCACGGTCGCCGCCCCCGCCGACGTGCGGGCCGGCTTCTCGAGCGTGCAGGCCGGGCTCACCCTGCGGATCGGCTGGATGTGATCAGCCCTGGACGCCCGCGCGGACGGGCAGGCCCAGCGCGGACCACTTCAGCAGCCCCCCGGTCATCGACGCCACGTGCTTGAACCCGTGCTTCTCGAGCTCCAAGGCGGCGGCGTCCGAGCGGCCCCCCGAGCGGCAGTACAGGATGGTCGTGGCGCTCCGATCCCAGCCGCCGGCCTCGGCGAGCAGGCGCTCCATGGGGACGTGCTCCGAGCCGTGGAGGGGACCGAGGGCGCCGCGAAACTCCTCGGGGCTGCGCACGTCGACGAGGTGCACCTCGTCGAGGTGGTCGGCCACCCACACCGCCGGGATGTTCGGTGCGCCGGTGGGGGTGCGGTGCACCGGCCAGGGGGTGGCTTGGGTCTCGGGCGGCGCGGGGGGCTCCGTCTCGCCCGTCAGCCCGAGGTGCCGGTTGGCCGGGACCGCCATGTCGATCTTGCGCGGGTAGGCGAGGCCCAGGTTCGCCATGATCTCCACGAACTCGTCCTCGGTGCGGCTACCGCCGAGCCGCGGGTTGTAGACCTTCTCCTCGCCGACGCTCGTGACCGTGCGGCCCTTGTAGTCGTGGGCCGGGTAGATCAGCGTGTCGTCGGGCAGGCTGAACACCTTGTCGCGGATCGAGCGGTACAGCGTGCGGGCGTCGCCCTCCTGGAAGTCGGTGCGCCCGCAGCCGCGGACCATCAACGCGTCCCCGACGAAGGCGCAGCCGCGATCGGCGGGCACGTAGGTCACACACCCGTTGGTGTGTCCGGGCGTGGCGCGGACCTCGAGGGCCTGCAGCCCGAAGCGCACGGCGTCGCCGTCCTCCACGTAGACGTCGGCGTCCTCCGCGCCCGAGGCCCGCGAGATCACCACCTCGCACCCGGTCCGGGCGCGCAGGCGGCCGGTGGCGGTGACGTGGTCGGCGTGGACGTGGGTGTCCAGCGCGTAGACGAGGCGCAGGCCGAGCTCGTCGATGAAGGCGAGATCGCGCTCGATCTGTTCGGCGACCGGGTCGATCACGATCCCTTCTCGGCTCCACGGGTCGCCGATCAGGTAGGTGAAGGTGCTCGACTCGAGGTCTTGGAGCTGGCGGAAGATGATGGACACGACAGGCCTCCTCGCTGGACGCCTCAGAGGTCCTTCACGGCGATCTCCGGCCGGCGCAGGGGGACGGGCATGTCGTCGATCCCCGGCGGTGGCAGCGTGCTGAGCTTGGCCTCGAACAGGCGTCCCTGGACGTAGTACTCATAGCGTACCGGGATCCCGTCGGCGGTGTAGTAGTAGGCTTGGCGCCCGTCCGGGGAGTGCACGACCAGCCCTTCGGTGAGGAGCTTGGTGCCGTCGATGATCACCTCGGTCGGCCCCATGCGCCGGACCTCGCTGTGCCAGACCCGACCGGTCTGTGCGGAGAGCACCGAGACCGACTCGAAGCGGGACAGGGCGACGTGGGACAGCGGGTCGAACAGGTCGATGGTGGACAGGTTCGCCGCGGTGGACGGGAGCACCTCGTCGGTCGCCTTCCCCTCGTCGTCGATGTGGGTGACGTAGATCCCGCTGTCGGCCCAGCGCACCTCGCAGCCGCCCGTGGTGCCGCCGAGGTTGAAGGAGGCGTTGAAAGCGGCCGGCTCGTTCGTGGCCCGGCCCGCGAGGATCTGCTGGTACTGGTAGTCGAAGTCGACGGGGCTGGCGTCGATGGTGGTCGTCGAGCGCATTACACGCTCGAGACCCTTGTCGTTGTGGTCGTAGCTGATCGTCAGGACCTGCTCGCCGATGGGGATCCCGTTGAACCGGATCGTCCAGGTGTAGGTGTTCGGGGCCGGCTCCTTGTCAGGAGCCGCAAAGGCAGCGAGCACGGAGGCCAGGAGCAGCCCGAACATCGATCCCCGAAATGGTCCCCGCACGGATGGTAGCAGGGCGCGCGGGCGTCGTCTCCCCGCTCTCCTCGCAACCCGGGATCACACTCCAGGGCTCCGCGATCCCGGCGCACGGGCTCGCGAGGGGCGCTCGTGCGCGTCGGTAGACAACGGTGTGAACATCGTTTATTAAATGATGGAACGTCACGGAGCGCGCGATGTCCTCGACCACCGAGCCGATCCCCGTCCGGCCCCGGGAGCGACGGCGCAGGCGTCGCCGGCGCGCGCTGCTCGACTGCGCCTGGCGGATCGCCGCGGAGGGAGGCCTGGAGGCGCTCACGATCCACGAGTTGGCGCGGCGTCTCGACTACACGCCGGGGGCCCTGTATCGGTACTTCGACAGTCGCGACGCCCTGCTGGTCGCGATGCAGCTCGAGGTGCTGCGGGAGTGGGGGGAAGCGCTGAGCGCGGTGCGTGCGCGCTGCGACGAGGTCGCGCCCGAGGAGGCCGCCGCCCGGGCCCTGCTCCCGGTGCTCGCTTCCGGCGCGCTGTTCCAGCGGTTCGCGGTGACCCAGCCCGGGCGCTTCGCCCTGGTGAGTCACCTCCTGGGCGTGCAGCGCCACCTGGTCGCCGACGAGGCGGCCCGCGACCTCGTGGCGCCGCTGCTCGCGCTGCTCGGGCAGCTCGCCGGCGACCTCGCCGTGGCCGAGGGCGTGGCCCTGGTGCCCGGGCGGGCCGATCAGCGCGCGCTGATGCTCCTGGCCGGATTGCAGGGGCTGCTGCAGCTCCGCAAGCTGCGGCGGCTCGCGCCCGCCACCTTCGCGCCCGAGGAGGTCGCGCCGAGGCTCGTCCACGACCTGCTCCGCGGCTGGGGCGCGCCGGACGCGGCGCTCGCGGCGGCCGACCGCGCCCTGTCCGCCCTCGATCTGCCGGGAGGTGTCTCGTGACCGTCCTGTTCGCCCTGCTCCTCGGCGCCTTCGCCTGGACCTTCGCCGAGTATGCCCTGCACGACTGGGTGGGCCACCTCACCCGGGGGCGCACCGACTTCTCCCGCGAGCACCTCGAGCATCACCGGCGCGAGGGCTACTTCGCCCCGACCCCGAAGAAGGCGCGCACCGCGGCGCTCGTGCTGGTTCCCCTCGGCCTCGCGAGCACCCGGCTGCTCGGCCTCGCCGGGTTGGCCTTCACCATCGGATTCGCCGCTGCCTACCTGTTCTACGAGGTGCTCCACCGCCGCATCCACACCCATGCGCCGTGGAACGCCTACGGGCGGTGGGCGCGCCGGCACCACCTGCACCACCACCACCGGGACGCCCGCACCAACCACGGGGTCACGAGCCCCCTGTGGGACCTGGTCTTCGGCACCCTGGCGCCGGTCGAGCCGGTGCGCGTGCCTCGCAAGCGCGCGCCGGGCTGGATGGTCGGCGACACGGGCGAGCTGAGCAGTTCCTACGCGGGCGACTACGTCCTCGTGGGCCCCGCGCCGCGCCCGCGCGACTCAGAGCACCGCGCGGAGCCAGTCCGGTAGCTGGTCGAGCCCGATCTGCAGGGAGTCGGCATCCCGTCGCTGTGGCGGGGACCAGGTGCGGCCCTCCACCCGAAAGGAGTGGACCGGGATGGGGTCGCCGGACGGGAGCGCGGGGAGCATCGGCCCGTCCGGCACCAGCCAGCGCAGCACGAGGTGCTCGGTGGCGAGGGCCTGCAGCGACGGGGCTGGCTCGACCGCGTCGAAGTTGAGGTCGAGGAGCGCCACGAGGAATGCCCGATCGTAGGTGACGCGGAACAGCAGCCAGTCGTCGCCCGCGCGCTCGTCGTCGCCCACCTCGGCCGCGGCCGAGGGCTGAAGGCGCCACTCGTCGACCTGCCAGGTGGTGTCCTCGGGCGGGTCCCACCGGCTCCGGTCGCCGGCCACGGCACGCCGCCTCTGGATGTGGCGGACCGCCATCACCGCGGTTCCCACGACGAACACGAAGAGGGCGAGCCACAGCCCGTGCCCACAGGTCAGCGCGTAGACCCCTCCCGCCGCGAGCGCCGAGCCGAGCACCCCGAGAATCAGCTGCTGGTGGGGGGGCGCTTCGCGCCGGCCGGGGTGGCTCTGTCGGGCTCCGAGGTAGTCGCGCTCTTCGTCGGTCAGCGTGCGGCGGGCGTGCAGGACGCGCTTCACTCGAAGGCTCCCTCGAACAGGCCGAGCCGCGCGGACGCCACGCCGCGCACGAAGCGCGGCGCCTCCTCGACGCTGTAGCCCTGGTTCGCGTCGAAGTGGAGCTCGATGTCCGGTCCCACCGCGTCGCGCACCTGGCGGACCCGGGCGATGTCCTGGTCGATGTCTCGCCCACCCTCGAGCTCGAGGGCGCGGAACCCCTGGGCGACTCGTTCTCGGGCGCGGCGCACCGTCTCCTCGGGCGGAAGGATCCCGAGGGTCACGAACACGCTGGTCGCCGTGTCCACCGTCTCGTAGGCGATGGTGTACGGCTCCTGCAGATGCCTGGTGTGCGTCCACGCTTCGAGGCGGACGATGCGCATCGGGTCTCCGATCGGCCCTCTGGGCCGTCGCTCATCCTAGCAGGGCTCGGGGAAATCCTCCCATCGCCCGCTGGCCGGTCTCGGCCGATGCCGGCGCCCGCTCGTCGGTCACGTGCTACAAGCACGCTCCCTGCTCGGGTACGCCAGGCTTCGCCTGGCTCGTCGACCTCGACTCGAGCCTGGCTCGGCGGGCTCGGTCCGGCTTTCTCCCGAGACCTGCCAGGATGGCCGCCTCCAGCACGTCGAGCACTGCGCCGACGCCGTGAACGAGCGGGTCGGGTCGAAGACGACGTAGGTCAGGGGGCGTGTTCGCTTTCGCTCAGCCCGGGCCGGTGAGGCGGGCGAGGTGGCACGGGTCGTCGACCACGGCGAGCAGATCGAGGTCGGCCACCGGACGCTCGCCGACGGCGGGGACGAGCAGGGTCACCCCGGGGTGCAGGCTGGCGGCGTGGGCCGGCAGATCGCCCAGGGGGAACCGCTCGATCCGCGGCGGAAACAGCGGAAAGGGGGCCGCGAAGTAGGCCACGACCTCGTGGGTCGGCGGATAGAACCGCAGCAGGTGGGCGGTGAACCGCTCGAAGCGCTCCGGACGGCTGGTCGCCTCGGTGTGCAGGCGTGTCTCCACCGTGCCGACCTGCCACACCAGCAGCGGCACGTCGGGTTGCAGCGGGCGCCTGCGCAGGAGCAGGTCGGTCGCCTCGTACAGCTGCAGCCCGGCCGCGCACGGGTCGAGGCCGAGGTCGGCGAACAGGCAGTCCATGGAGGAGATGCCGGGCAACACCTGGACCGACAGCCCGAGGAGCGGCGCGAGGTCGCGGATCAGCGCGGGCGCGTAGGCGTAGACCAGCGGATGACCCTGCATGGCGAAGGCCACGGGCGCCCGCTCGAGGGCAGCCTGCAGCGTGCGCGCGGCCATGTGGCGGTAGGCGCTCGTCCGCAGCCCCCGCTCGCGGTAGCTCTCGGCGTACAGGTCGGTCACCCGCGGGCACAGGCCCTCGAGCCACGCGCGCGCGGGGATTGCGGTGTCGACGAAGAGCACCTCGTTGCACGCGGCCAGCGCCCGCTCCGTCTCCCGGGTGACCTGGTCGGGCAGGCGGATCCCGAGGCCGACGATCGTGATGTCCATCACGGTGCCTCCCCGGCCACCGCGCCGATCAGGTCCAACAGGCGCTCGTAGCGCTCGCCCTCCGGCGCCGCGAGGACGGCCGCGGCGGCGGCTCGCGCCTCGGGCGTGTCGGCGCGGTGTCCCCAGGCCGAGGAGGGAGCGTCGGACACGGGCGCGAGGGGTGCCTCGGCGTCCGGGGGAGCGGGCTGGATGGTCGCGGTGTACGCCACCTTCAGCGCCTCGCCGGCCGCCGAGGTCGTGCGGGGCACCACCCGCACCAGGAACCCCGCCATCGTGGGATCGGGCTCGGGCGGCGGCCACGGGTGGACGGAGACGGCCCACGCCCAGCGCTCGTCGCCGAGGGGCTGGGGGCGCAGACGGAGCAGGATCCGCGCCTCGGGAAGCTTCGGGCCGCCCGGCGCGGGGGGCTCGGGCGCGGCGGGGGCGGGCGGGGTCCCGGCGCGCACCGCCTCGCCGATCAGCGCCAGCCACTCCTCGTCGCGGCGGCGCAGCGCCGCCTGCTGGGCTTCGGTGAGCGCGTAGCCGGCGAAGGCCGCCTCCGGGTCCGCGCAGAGCAGGTTCCGGAAGGCGTCATCGAGGGCCAGGCGCTGGAGGAAGGCGCGGAGATCGAGCATGGCACACCAGGGGCGGGCCGTGACTCTATCGCGTGCGCCGCCTGCGGCGGACGAGGAGGCCCGCGAGCAGCCACACCCAGGCGCCGACGGGGGAGGTACCGGTGCCGTCGCAGGGGCCCGGGCCCGCGAAGTACATCTGTGGGACCTCGCAGGCGTCTCCGGTGCCGTTGGCGTCCCGATCGCTCTGGTCGGGGTTGGCGATCTGGACGCAGTTGTCGGTGGTGTCGGGCACGCCGTCGCCGTCCACGTCGCCGTCACAGGCGTCGCCCACGCCGTCGCCGTCGAGATCGGCCTGATCGGGGTTGGCGACGATCCGGCAGTCGTCGGTGGCGTCGGGCACGCCGTCGCCGTCGCTGTCGGTGTCCAGGTAGTCGGGGGTCCCGTCGTCGTCGGTGTCGACTGGCGGGGTGCCGAGGTCGTCGTCGCCGGCCTCCAGGCTGTCGTCGACGCCGTCGTCGTCGCTGTCGGCGTCCTTCGCGTCCATCGTCCCGTCGGAGTCGCTGTCGACGCAGGACTGCCCGTCCCACTGGCACTCGTCGCCGTCGGTGATCCCGTCGTGGTCGCTGTCGGGATCGTTCGGGTCCAGGCCCTGGTCGATCTCGATCACGTCGGAGAGCCCGTCGCCGTCGGTGTCGACGTCGCACACGTCGCCGAAGCCGTCGCCGTCGATGTCCCCCTGATCGGCATTGGACACGATGCGGCAGTTGTCGGTGGCGTCGGGGACGCCGTCGCCGTCGCTGTCGAGGTCGCGGTAGTCGGGGAGGCCGTCTCCGTCGGTGTCCACGGGCGGCGTAAACAGGTCCTGGTCGCCGGCCTCCTCGGCGTCGGTCCACCCGTCGCCGTCGCTGTCGTCGTCGAGCACGTCGTCCACGCCGTCGTCGTCGGTGTCGCGGGCGCTGGACGGGTCGGGGCCGACCTCGACGCCGTCGGGGATGGTGTCGCCGTCGGTGTCGGGGTTCAGCCAGTCGGTACCCAGCGCGTCCTCGTCGGTGTTCTGTACGCCGTCGCCGTCGGCGTCCGGGTCGCAGGCGTCGCCGATCCCGTCCTCGTCGTGGTCTTCCTGCCCGGCGTCCTGCACGGTCCGGCACAGGTCGGTAGCGTCGGGGACGCCGTCGCCGTCGCTGTCCGGATCCTGATAGTCGGGGATCCCGTCGCGGTCGGTGTCGACGGGCGGGGTGGAGAGGTCGGCGTCGCCGGCCTCCTCGATGTCGGGGATGCCGTCGTCGTCGCTGTCCTGGTCGAGCGCGTCGATTGGGCCGTTGCCGTCGCTGTTCGACGGGCTCGCGACGTCGCCGACCTCCTCGAGGTCGCTGATGTTGTCGTCGTCGGAGTCCGCCTTCAGCGGGTTCGTGCCGACGGTGGCCTCGTCGGTGTCGGACAGGCCGTCCTGGTCGTCGTCGGTGTCGCAGGCGTCGCCGCCGTCGGGCAGGCCATCGGTGTTGACCTGGTCGGGGTTGGGGACGAGGGGGCAGTTGTCCAGGGTGTCGGCCACCCCGTCCTGGTCGTCGTCGGCGTCGCAGGCGTCGCCGCCGTCGGGCAGGCCATCGGTGTTGACCTGGTCGGGGTTCGGCGTGAGTGGGCAGTTGTCGTTCACGTCCAG
>Ga0114931_10000534_pt1 | contig 46027 bp, 44 predicted proteins | sample 2SBtaG_FD_89579 | JGI IMG/M metagenome (GOLD analysis project Ga0114931, IMG submission 89579) | Deep subsurface microbial communities from Kolumbo volcano to uncover new lineages of life (NeLLi) - 2SBTROV14_V59a metaG | ecosystem: Environmental > Aquatic > Marine > Volcanic | place: Kolumbo... | reverse complement strand
TCGTGTTCAGACTTTTCCGGCCAGTTTCAGCATGATGGCGTTCTGGGCGTGCATGCGGTTTTCGGCCTGGTCGAAGACGACCGAAGCCGGCGATTCCATAACGCTGTCGGATACCTCGAGGCCCCGCTGGGCCGGCAGGCAGTGCATGAAAATGGTGTCTTTGCCCGTGGCGGCCATCAGTTCGGTGTTGACCTCAAATCCCTCGAAGTGCCTGATGCGCTCCTTGAGTTCGTGCTTTTTCCCCATGGAGGCCCACACGTCCGTGTAAATCACATCGGCTTTTCTTACTGCGCTGAAAGGGTCATGACTGATTTCCACCACCGACAGCCCGGCAGCCCGGGCCAGGCGGACCGTCTCGGCGTCCGGCTGGTAGTTTTGGGGGCACGCGCAGGTGAAGTGCAGCGGCAGGCGGGCCGCCAGGCGCAGCCAGGAATGCACTACGTTGTTGCCGTCACCCACGTAGACGATGCGCAGATCGCTGATGCGGCCCAGGCGTTCTTTGATGGTGAACAGGTCGGCCATGATCTGGCAGGGGTGGTTGTAATCCGTCAGCCCGTTGATCACGGGAATGCTGGCATGGCGCGCCAGTTCCAGCAGGTGGGCGTGGTCGAAGAGCCGCGCCATGAGCATATCGTTGTAGCGGCTGACCACCCGCGCCACATCCTTGACCGCTTCGCGCTTGCCGATCTCGATATCCTGGGGACTGAGGTAGACGGCGTGGCCGCCCAGGCGGAAGAATCCGGTTTCAAAGGAAATGCGGGTGCGCGCCGAGGGCTTGGCGAAGATCATCGCCAGGGTTTGGCCGCTGAAGGGGGCTTCGGTTGCGCGGGCCTTGAGCCTGGCCTTGATATCGGTGGCGATCTCCAGAAATTCCCGGATTTCATCGCTGCTAAAATCGGTGATATGCAGAAAGTCACGTTTCATGCCGCCATCCTTTCATCCGCGGGCCGTTCAGCCGCCCAGTACTGCTGCGATACGCTCCATGGCCCAGTCCACCTGTTCGCGGGTAATGACCAGCGGCGGCGCGAAGCGGATCGTGCTCTCATGGGTTTCTTTGCACAAGAGGCCTTTTTGCATCAATTTTTCACAGTACGGCCGTGCTTCGCCGGCATCGGGTGTGAGTTCGACGGCGATCAGCAGTCCTTTGCCGCGGACCTCTTTGATGACCGGGGTGCGGATCTGTGAAAGCGCCGTGCGGAAATAGTCTCCTGTATCGCGGGCATTGTCGATCATGCCCTCCTCGATAAGCACCTTGAGCGCTTCCCTGGCCAGGGCGCAGGCCAATGGGTTCCCGCCGAAGGTGCTGCCGTGTTCGCCCGGTTGCAGCAGTCCGAGCACCTCGCTGTTGGAGAGCACTGCCGAAACTGGGTAGAAACCACCGGAAAGGGCCTTGCCGATCAGGGTCAGGTCCGCCTCGATGCCCTCGTGCTCTTCGGCCAGCAGCTTACCGGTGCGACCCAGGCCGGTCTGGATTTCATCCAGGATGAGCACGATGTTGTTGTCACTGCATATTTTGCGGACCTGCTTCAAGTAGCCTTCCGGCGGAATGATGACACCCGCCTCCCCCTGAATGGGCTCTGCCAAAAAGGCCACAGTGTTGGGCGTAACGGCATTTTCCAGGGCTGTCGCATCCCCGAAAGGGATAATTTTAAAGCCCGGCGTAAAGGGACCGAAATCGCCGCGTGCCTGCGGATCGCTGGAAAACCCCACGATGGTGATGGTGCGGCCGTGGAAATTGTTTTCGCACACGATGATCTCGGCATGCTCTGCGGGAATCCCCTTGGCGCGATAACCCCATTTGCGCACGGCCTTGATGACGGTTTCCACGGCCTCGGCACCGCTGTTCATGGGCAGGACTTTATGCGAACGGGTCAGCTCGCAGAGCTCGCGGTAAAAGAGACCCAGCTGGTCGTTGCGGAAGGCGCGCGACGTCAGCGTGAGTTTGCGGGCCTGGGCGATCATGGCCTGCATGATGCGCGGGTGGCAGTGCCCCTGATTGACTGCCGAGTAGGCCGACAGGCAGTCCATGTAGCGCTTCCCCGCCACATCCCAGACCCAGACGCCCTGGCCGCGGGTCAGCACCACGTCCAGTGGTTTGTAATTGTGGGCGCCGAAGGTGTCTTCCAGTTGGATGAAGTCTTTGGAATCCATGGCCGTCACTCCTCATCGTCTTGGTGAAATCTGTAACGTCCCCCAGCGTGAGGACTACCACAGCGGTTGCCTGCTTGCAACCTTGAATAGTGACCGTTTTATTGCCAGGGCAGGGTCGCCGGATCGCGGCCAGACAGCCGCGCAAAATACTCCGGAAAACCGGACGCAGATGGCCCTTGCAGGGTACCGACCGCGGCTTGAGCTTTGATGGTGCACAAATGGCTCGGGACGCGTTTAGGGCGCACTCAAAAATAACTTCACATTTTAATCGCCGCTGCATCGAAGCCTGGCTACGTTGCGAAAGCCCGGCATATTCCCGCTATGCCTGGACTTTCGCGCTTTGCCAGCCGGGCGCCGCGACACCAAAAATCTGCGAACTTATCTCTGAGCGGGTCCTTGGGCCGTTTCGATGGAATGTACCCGGAAATCTGGTTGAGATCAACCGTCCGAATGTGGTATGCCGGAAATAAACAACCAACGGGCGGGAGATGTGCCGATGACAGCAACAATCATGAGCCGGGAAGAATACCTGCGACAGGACCTGGATGCGCGGCTTCCGAACTATGAAAAGGACGGCAGGCTGTACGATATCATGGTCTCACAGCAGTTCAGCCGCGGGTTTTTAGAGACGCTGTTTGATATCGCCGACCGCATCAATGCCATATCCCACCAGCCCGGCGGCGACGATTTCCTGGCATCCCTGCTGCGCCACAAACGGGCCATGCTCTACTTTACGCAGCCCTCCACACGGACCTTTCTGTCTTTCCTGTCGGCCTGCCAGATCGTCGGCATGCGCACCGGCGAAGTGCGTGACCCCTCGCTTTCCTCGGAGGTGAAAGGCGAAAGTCAGGAAGATGCCCTGCGGACCTTTTCCAGCTACTTCGACTTGATCATCATGCGCGACGCCAAGCCGGGGTTCTGCGAGTACATGGCATACCTGCAGCAGTTTGCCAGCCGCAATGTCCCGATTTTCAACGGCGGCAGCGGCAAAGACCAGCACCCCACCCAGGCCTTGCTGGATGTCTATACCATGCACCGCTCCTTTCAGGACCGTGGCGGCATCTCGGGCAAGACCTACGGTTTTGTCGGCGATCTGCTGCGGGGGCGTGCGGTGCGCTCGGTGGCCTATCTGCTGACGCGCTACAGCGGCATTAAAATGATTTTCGCCGCGCCCGTCGAGTTCCAGATTTCACCGGAACTGGAGAGTTACCTGGTCGAAAAAGGAATTGCGGTGCAAAAAACGGACAGCCTCGAGGAGGCTCTGCCGCAGGTGGACAGCCTCTACATGACGCGTGTGCAGGACGAGTACGATGTCTCGGGGGAGTCCAGCCGGGTGGACTATACACGCTATCATCTGACCTGTGAGAATATCCGCCGGATGAAGTCCGATGCCATCATCCTGCATCCGCTCCCGCGACGCTTTGAAATCGATCCGGCCATCGATTCGGATCCGCGTGCCATGTACTGGCGCCAGCTGAGGAACGGGATGTACATCCGGGCAGCCCTGATCCTCTATGTGTTCGGGATGGAGGACCGGCTGGCGGAGTTTGGCGGGATGTGAAGTTGGGTTGTACGTCCGGTCGGCGCGGGACAGTGAAGCGCGTGTCTGTGGCCGGCGGAAAGAAGATCGAAAGGATCTGACTTGACTGAAAGAGATGCGATGTCCCACAGGGTGCTGATCGTGGACGATGACCCCAGCATCGTGGTGGCCCTCGAGTTCCTGATGGAACAAAATGGTTTTGAAGTGCTTGTGGCCCGCAGCGGCGAAGAGGCCATTGAAAGTATATCCAAGTTCCAGCCGCACCTCATTCTGCTGGACATCATGCTTCCGGGAATCGACGGTTTTGAAGTCTGTGAAATTGTGCGTCTGAAACCGGACTGGCGGGAGATCAAAGTGGTTTTTTTGACCGCCAAGGGCAGCGAGGAGGACATCGCCAAGGGAATGGTGCTGAAGGCTGATGCCTATATTGTCAAACCGTTCACCAACACTCAGGTCGTTGAAACCGTGAACCGCCTGCTGAAAAGAGATGCATAGCGCACCTTTTCCGGCTCCATCCGGCACGGCGCGGGTCAGGCGCCCATTTCACCGGTGATCTGGTCAACCGATACGGCTACCTCTTCCATCATTTCCGTCAGCTCCGCAAGCTCGATTCCCAGAAAGTCCAGGGCCCCCTCTTCCAGCGGTGGTGCGACGTCCGTGCCGTCGGCCGGGGAAATGTGCATGGCGGACAGCGCATCGATGACATGCAGGGCATAGGATAGCAGGTTTGCCTGTGAACGGGCCGGGTAATGGTGGTAGCGGATAGCCTGGGACTGGGCCGGCGGAAAGTTCCAGTTTTCGCACAGGCTGGCCGTCAGGTGGGCGTGATCGAATCCCAGGACTTCTCTTTCGGCCGTCACCCACGGCCGGCCGCCTTCCTCGATGCGGCGCTGCAGCTCCACCTGATTTTCGTGAATGAAGGGGTCCAGCATGATCTTCCCCAGATCGTGAAACAGACCAGCGGAAAAGGCATCGTTTTCCAGCTTGGGATCTTTAGACAATACCAGCTTGCGCGTGCCGATGGCCACAGTCAGGGCATGCCGCCAGAGGTCACCGGCGCCGATCCCGTAACCGTCGAGCTTCTTGCCCAGAAAGTCGGATGTGCTGGCCATGGTCACGACATCTTCCAGCGTTTGAAAGCCGAGCACCACGGCCGCATGCTGCACCGAGGACACATTGCCGCTCAGACCGTAAAAGGCCGAATTGGCGATTTTCAGAATCCTGGCGGCAATTCCCGGGTCGGTTTCAACCACCTGGGCCACTTTTTTCAGGCTGGCATCCGGATTTTGCAGAATCTGCCGGATTTTTACCAAAACTTCGAGCATGGGCGGCAGTTCCTCCCATTGCAGCAGCAGTTCGCTCTCCAGCCGGCCGGCCTCGTCGGCAGCGACCGCTGTCGGCATGTCCGTCGCCGGTCCGCCGGGGGCCGGGATTGTTTGGCGGCCCTGCCGGTCCGGGCGGGTCAGATCCAGTACGATGGTCCCCTTGCAGCTGGGACACGGGATCTGAATGCTTTTGCCCAAAGGCAGCTTTTCATCTTTGATGCGGTATCGTTTTTGGCAATGCGGACATTGAATTTTCATGCGTTTGCATCTCTTTTTGCTCTTCCGGCGGGCTTGTGCTTGTCATCTGCCTGCGGAACGTTTATGTTACGAAACAGAGGCGATGCCGGCAGCCGCCGGATAGCCATTTGTTAAATCCGCCGGACGGTTGCCGGCGAGCGGCATCATGCTGCATTATCGGCCAATAGATCCGGCGACTTTACCCCGGCTCGAAAAGTATGCGACAATGACTGCGGCATCTATCAAAACCACCGCTCTGGGGCTTTGTTCCGGCGGGCTGGACAGCATCCTGTCGGCGCTGGTGCTGCGTCGGCAGGGGATACGGGTCCACTGGGTCAGCTTCGAAACCCCTTTTTTCTCAGCGGCCAGGGCGCGCCGGGCGGCAGCGCAAACGGGCATTCCCCTCACCGTGCGCGACATCGGTGAACGTTACCTGCCCATGCTGAAAAACCCCAACTGCGGTTACGGCCAGCACATGAACCCCTGCATGGACTGCCACGCCCTGATGTTCCGTCTGGCCGGCGGGATCATGCGGGCGAAAGGCTTTGATTTTCTCTTCAGCGGCGAAGTGCTGGGCCAGCGCCCCATGTCCCAGACACGCCCCTCGTTGCGTTACGTGGAAAAACACTCCGGTTGCGAGGGCTATATCCTGCGCCCCCTGAGTGCGCGCCTGCTCCCTGAAACCATTGTCGAGCAGAAGGGCCTGGTCGACCGCACGCAGCTGCTGGACATCAGCGGCAGGTCCCGCAAGCGACAGATCGCACTGGCCGCCCAGTTCGGGGTCACCGACTATCCCAACCCCGCCGGCGGCTGCCTGCTCACCGACGCGGGGTACTGCCGGCGCCTGAAAGACCTCTTTGACCACCAGCAGGACTATACGCAAAACGATCTGCACCTTTTGAAGTACGGTCGGCATTTCCGCCTCAAAGACCATACCAGGGTGATCGTCGGCCGAACCCGGAATGACAACGAGATGATCCACAGGCATGCCGACGGCAGGCGGCACCTGCTGCTGAAAATGGAAGACTATCCCGGGCCGACGGTTTTGTTGCCGGCGGATGCCGCCCAGGGGGCCCTGTTCATGGGGGCCGCCATGTGCGCCGGCTAGAGCAGGGCGCCGTCCGATACGCCGGTGCGTGTGCGCGTGTCCGCCGGAAAAGACCGGCGCACGCTGACCGTCGTGGCGGTTTTGCCGGCCGAGGTCAAACACCTGATGATCTGACGGTTCAGGGAGGGCAGGGAATTGCACGGGCCGGGCAGGCGGCGTTTTCTCCGGCGCTGGCCCGCAGCTGGCCGCAGGCCGCGGCGATGTCCCGGCCCTTGCTGTGGCGGACAATGGCGGTGTAATGGCGTTGCTGCAGAATCTCCTGAAAACGCTGCACCGCGGCGGGATCCGGACGTTTGAAAGCGCTGCCCGGATGTTCATTGAAGGGAATCAGGTTGATCTTGGCGCGGATGGGCCGCAGAAGGGTTGCCAGGCGGCGGGCATCATCGGGCGAGTCGTTGACGTCCTGGATCAGGATGTACTCGAAGGTGATCATGCGCCGGTGCCGCAAGGGGTAACGGCGGCAGGCATCCAGCAGGGTTTCCAGGGGGTACCTGCGGTTGATGGGCATCAGACGGTTGCGGGTGCGGTTGTCGGCGGCATTGAGCGAGACGGCCAGGTTGACGGATGTGTCGCGGCCCAGCTGGAGCATGGCGGGCACCAGGCCGGCGGTGGAAACGGTGACCCGGCGGGTTGAAAAGCCCAGTCCGCTGTCGCGGTCGGTCATGACGCCGATGGCGCGCACCACCTGCCGGTAATTGGCCATGGGCTCCCCCATGCCCATCATGACGATGTTGGTCAGCCGCTGGTCGGCCTGCAGGTCCCGCTGTACGTCACGGATCTGGGCGGTGATTTCGCCCATACTGAGGTTGCGCTGCAGGCCGGCTGTGCCGGTCATGCAGAACCGGCAGCCCTGGGCGCAGCCGACCTGGCTGGAAATGCACAGGGTATGGTGGCTGCGCTCCGGTATCAGGACACTTTCGATGCACCGGCCGTCTTTAAGGCGGAACAGGTACTTGCAGGAACCATCGCGTGAAACGGCACGTTCCAGCAGTTCCAGGCGTGTGATACTGAAATGGTCGTCCAGCAGCCGACGGATGGCGCGCTTGATGTCGGTCATGGCATCGAACCCGTCTGCCTGGCGCTGGTAGATCCACCTGGAAATCTGCTGCCGGCGGTAGGCTTCGATTCCGTGGCGCGACAGCCAGGCGGCCAACTCGTCGGCCGTGAGTTCCTGAATGTCTGTGCGGTTGCATGCGGCAGTCATGAAGGCACCGGATGGGGCTGTTTGGGTTCGTTGGGTGCATAGACCCGCGTTTTTAAGCACCGGGAATCGGCAGGCGCCCCGTGGGAAAAAACGCACCGGCCGGACCGGGATTTGTCTTGACATAACACTGCTGAAAGACTATTTTCAAGGATTTAATGAAAGCAGGCAGGCATCGGTATGTTTGAAAGTTTAAGCGACAGGCTCAACGCGGTTTTCAAGCAGCTCAAGGGGCACGGCAAGCTGTCGGAGAAGAATATCGCCGACGGCCTCAAGCAGGTGCGCATGGCCCTGCTCGAGGCCGACGTGCACTACCGCGTGGTGAAAAAGCTGGTTGCGGACATCAAGCAGCGTGCGTTGGGCCAGGTGGTCATGGCCAGCCTGACGCCGGGACAGCAGGTGGTCAAGATCGTCAACGACGAATTGACCGCATTGATGGGTTCGCACCACGAGGCCCTTGAACTGGGCGGAACCAGGCCGGCGGCGGTCATGCTGGCCGGGCTGCAGGGCTCCGGTAAGACGACCACGGCCGGCAAGCTATCCGTTTTCCTGAGGAAGCAGGGGCATACGCCCTACCTGGTGCCGGTGGATGTCTACCGGCCGGCGGCCATTGAGCAACTGGTCAAGTTGGGCGCGCAGCTCAACGTGCCGGTTTTTGCTTCGGCGACCGACATGGATCCGGTCGAGATCTGTCGGCAGGCGCGCATCGCCGCCCAGCAGGCCGGTTGTGACGTGTTGATCATCGATACGGCCGGCCGCCTGCATGTGGACGAAGCGCTGATGGCGGAGCTGGTCCGTATCCGGGACGTGCTCAAACCGTCCGATGTCCTGCTGGTGGCGGACGCCATGACCGGCCAGGATGCCGTCAACATCGCCACAGCCTTTGACCAGGCGCTGGATATCGGCGGTATCATCCTGACCAAGATGGACGGCGATGCCCGCGGCGGCGCGGCCATTTCCATCAAGTTCGTGACCGGCAAACCCATCAAGTTCGTGGGGACCGGAGAAAAACTGACCGACCTGGAACCTTTTCACCCGGACCGCATGTCCTCGCGCATCCTGGGCATGGGCGACGTTTTGACCATGATCGAAAAGGCCCAGGCGGTGGTGGACGAAAAGAAAGCCGCCGAACTGGAGAAGAAGCTCAGAACCAGCCAGTTCACCCTGGAGGATTTTCGAGACCAGATGGTCCAGATCCGCAAAATGGGATCGCTGTCCGAGCTGCTCGCGATGATTCCCGGCGTCAACCGTTTCAAGCAGTTCAAGAATCTCGAAGTGGATGACCGCGAACTGGTCAGGATCGAAGCCATCATCAACTCCATGACACCGACTGAGCGGCGGAAGCACACCATCATCAACGGCAGCCGCCGCAAACGGATCGCCAAAGGCAGTGGTACGCGTGTGCAGGACGTCAACAAGCTGTTGAAAAATTATGCCCAGATCATGAAGATGATGAAGAAAATCAACAAGGGCGGCATGCGCGCCATGGGCCGCGGCATGCTGCCGTTCTAAAGGAGAAAAAATGCCAGTTAAAATCCGTTTGGCCCGGCACGGGGCCAAAAAGAAACCGTTTTACCGCATTGTGGCCGCAGACGGACGTTCGCCGCGGGATGGCAGGTTCCTCGAAAACCTGGGGACTTATGACCCGCTGAAGGATCCGGCGCAGGTGGTCTTGAAAGCAGAGCGCGTGCAGTACTGGATCGGTCAGGGGGCCATCCCGACCGACACGGTAAAAAGCATCCTCAAGAGGGAGGGGGTTTCCACCCGCAGTTGAAAACTTTTGGCCGTGCCTCTGATGCCCAACTGCCAACCATGGAGGTGGTGCTATGAAGGAGCTGATCCGGTATATCGCGCAGGCCTTGGTTGATTACCCCGAACAGGTGTCGGTTTCCGAAATCGAAGGCAACCAGACGTCGGTTCTGGAACTTAAGGTGGCCAAAGAGGATCTGGGCAAGGTCATCGGGAAACAGGGACGTACCGCCAGGGCTATGCGGACGATCTTGAGCGCCGCCTCTGCCAAGGTCAAGAAGCGTACGGTGCTTGAAATCCTTGAGTAGCGGAAGCCCATGGAGAAATCAGAACTGCTGGTTATCGGGAAGATCACCGGTGCCCACGGCATCCGGGGAGCGGTTAAGATACATCCTTTTGCAGAAACGGAGGCCTTTTTCGCAAACGGCCGGGAGTTGCTGGTGCGTCGCCCCCGTGCCGGTGCCGGAGAAAAAGCCTACCGGATCTGCCGCGTCCGCCCGCACAAGCGCCTGCTGCTGGCCGATCTGGAGGGGGTTTGCGATTGCACGGCGGCCGAAGCTTTGGCCGGCGCGGAAATCGTGGTCCGGCGGGGCGAACTGCCCGGCTTGGAAGAGGGCACCTACTACTGGCAGGACCTTTACGGCCTGTCGGTCTATACGCCGCAGAACCATTTCCTCGGTACGATAGAGGAGATCATCGCCACGGGCAGCAACGATGTCTACGTGGTGCGCAACGCTGGGCACGAGGTGCTGGTGCCGGCACTGGCAACGGTTGTTTTGGATGTCGATGTCGAGGCGGGTACCATGTGCGTCGATTTGCCGGAAGGCCTGTAAGATCGGCTTGAACGCGGCCGGGAGCGGCGGTAAGTGATGAAATTTACCGTTTTGACGATTTTCCCCGAGTTGGTGGCCGCCATGCGGGCCCACGGTATCCTTCGGCGGGCCGTGCAGCGCGGACAGATCGATATCTGCGCCATTGATATCCGCGAGTTTGCCGCCGGGCGGCACCGGGTAACCGATGACCGGCCATACGGGGGCGGTTGTGGCATGGTGATGAAGCCGGAACCGCTGGCGGCGGCCATACGCTTTGCGCGCGGCCGTATGCCGGGCGCCAGCGTTGTTCACCTGACCCCCCAGGGACGGCCGTTCTGCCAGGCCGCGGCCTGGGACCTGGCATTGCGCGGCGGGCTGATTCTGGTGTGCGGGCGGTACGAGGGCATTGACGAACGCGTCTGCAGCGATTTTATCGACGAGGAGATTTCCATCGGCGACTACGTGCTCACCGGCGGTGAGCTGCCCGCGCTGGTGGTGATCGACGCCGTAGCGCGCCTGATCCCCGGTGTCCTGGGTGGTGAGTCATCGGCCGTGAAAGACTCGTTTCACGAAAGCCTTCTGGAGCACGGCCATTATACCCGACCGCGCGTGTTCGAAGGCCATGCGGTTCCGGATGTGCTTTTGTCCGGCAATCATCGCGAAATCGAAAAATGGCGCCGTGAGGCTTCGCTGGTGCGGACGTTCTTGAAGAGACCGGACCTGCTGATGCACAGGGCGCTGAGCCCGGCGGAAGTGGAGATCCTGCAAAAGTGGCGCAGCGATATTGAAAAGATCATCCGGAACCAATCTCTACATAGCGCTGATTCACTATCCGGTGATCAGCAAGCAGGGTGAGGTGATTGCCGCCGCCGTCACCAACCTGGATCTGCACGATATCGCACGCGCCGCCAGGACATACGGTGTGCGGCGGTACTACGTGGTTACGCCGCTGGCGGACCAGCAGACGCTGGTGCGCAGAATCTTGGCCCACTGGCTGACCGGCGCCGGCGCGCAACACAACCCGGACCGTGGAGCGGCGCTGGAAATTATCCGGCTGCAGGACTCGCTGGCCGGGGTCTTGGAGCATATCCGCGGCCGCAGCGGAAGACGGCCCCTGGTTGTCGCCACCAGTTCACGGCAGCACCCGGGCGCGGCCGGATTTGGCCGGTTGCGCCGCTTGCTGCAGGCGGAAAACCCGTGCCTGCTGCTGTTCGGCACCGCCTGGGGGCTGGCCCCGGAGATCATCCAGGCGGCCGACATGGTGCTGGCGCCCATAAACGGCTGTACGGAATATAACCATCTTGCGGTTCGCTCGGCCGCCGCTATTGTTTTGGACCGCCTCGTGGGGCCTGCGAACGCGCGTCGGGGATACGCAAACGACTGACCATTGAGAGCAGATACTGTAAGGAGGATAGATGCAGACCATCAGACAGCTTGAACGCGAGATCATGCGCATGGACCTGCCCGATTTTCAGGCGGGCGACACCGTCAAAGTGCATGTCAAAATCAGAGAGGGCAACAAGGAGCGTATTCAGATCTTCCAGGGCGTTGTCATCAGCAAAAAGCGCGGCGGCACCAACGCGACCTTTACGGTGCGCAAGGTGTCCTACGGCGTCGGTGTCGAACGGGTGTTCCCCCTGCACTCGCCGATCATCGACAAGATCGAAGTCGTCAGCCGCGGACGTGTACGGCGCTCCAAGATCTACTATCTGCGCAAGCTGCGCGGCAAGGCGGCACGCATCAAGGAGCGCCGGTTCGCCTGAAGGTTCAAGACCATAGTAGGGAGCGCCCCGTGGACCTGCAGTACTTTGAAAACAGGGCCCTGGCGCGCGGTTTTGTCACGATCGCCGGTATCGATGAAGCCGGCCGCGGTCCGCTGGCCGGGCCGGTGGTGGCCGCGGCGGTGATCCTGCCGGCCGGCGGCGCCATCCAAGGCGTGACTGACTCCAAACTGTTGACCGCCCGTCAGCGCGATCGTTTTTACGACGCGATCTACGAACGGGCCGTCAGTATCGGCGTTGCCATCGTGGACGCCGGTGAAATCGACCGTATCAACATTCTGCAGGCGTCGCGGCTGGCCATGAAAATGGCGGCCGCCAATCTGCGGCCGCCGGCGGACTGTCTGCTCATAGACGGCAACACCGGCATCGAACTGGATGTTTTCCAGAGGGCCATACCCAAGGGCGACCGGCTCAGTGCGTCCATTGCAGCGGCCTCGGTTGTGGCCAAAGTCAGCCGGGACCGGCTCATGCAGCAGTACCACCGGCACTACCCGCAGTATGGCTTTGACCGCCACAAGGGCTACCCCACCCGGGCACACCGCGAGGCCATTTGCCGCTTCGGCTGCTGCCCCATCCACCGCCGTACTTTTAAAGGTGTCCGGGAGCACCTCGGCCGGGGTTCCTCCGGGGCATGGGCATGGTGAAAACCCCCCACCAGTTGGGCCGCGACTGCGAGGCACTGGCGGCGGCGCATCTCAAGAAAGCCGGCTACCGCATCCTGGAGCGCAATTACCGCAGTCCGCTGGGTGAAATCGACATCATCGCCAAGGAGAAGAACACCCTGGTTTTCGTCGAGGTCAAGGCCCGCCGCAGCCGGCGCTACGGGTCCGCCAAGCTGGCCCTGACGCCGGCCAAACAGCGCACGCTTTCGAAGGCGGCGCTTTACTACCTGAAGGCCAGGCGCCTGGGCTGCCCAAAGGCGCGTTTCGATGTGGTCGCCGTGGACGCCGCCGGCCGTGAGCCGCGGCTGGAAATCGTCAGAAATGCCTTCGGACTCGCCTACCGTTGAACAAAACGAGCCGGTCGGCGGCCCCGCGCTCTACGTCGTGGGTACGCCCATCGGCAACCGCGACGATATTACGCTGCGGGCGCTGAAGGTGCTGCGCGGCGTGGACCTGGTGGCGGCTGAGGACACCCGGCGCACCGGTCGCCTGCTGGCGGCCCTCGGTATCAAGAAACCCCTTGTCTCCTGCCACGAGCACAACGAGCGGCGCCGTGCGGTGCAGATCGTTAACCGGCTTGCAAAGGGTGACAGCGTGGCGCTGGTTTCCGACGCCGGTTCACCGGCGCTTTCAGACCCCGGCTGCCTCTTGGTGGCGGATGTTCTGGCGGCCGGGTTTAAAGTGGTGCCGATCCCCGGCGTTTCCGCTGTCAGCACCGCCCTGAGCGTGGCCGGTCTGCCCGGCGGCAGCTATCTCTTTGCGGGCTTTGTCTCCCGCAAAAAAAACCGCCGGCTGCAGCTGCTGGAAGCGCTGGCCGCCGAAGGGCGTACCGTGATCTTTTTTGAATCCCCGCAGCGCATCAGGCAGCTCCTGGAAGACGTCCGGCGGATCATGGGCAACCGTCCGGCCGTGCTGGCGCGCGAGATGACCAAGCTGCACGAGGAGTTCATTCACGGCACGCTGGTGCAGATCATGCAGCGGCTGGAGGCGCGCGGGAAAATTATGGGCGAGATCACACTGCTGGTCGGGCCGGCGGTATCCCCGCAACCGCCGGATCTGAAGCAGGTACGCCGTGAACTTGCCAAACTCACCGGCAATGGTGATCTTCCCCTGAGCGCGGCGGTACGCCGGGTGGCCGGTGCGCTCAATGTCGCTAGGAACACGGTCTACCGTGAGGCACTGAGACTGAAAAAAGACGCGTCAGCAGAAAGCCCGCCGGACCGATCGGAGCGCTGACAGCCCAGAGAGAGAAAAGGCCCCATGCCTTGTGCATACGCAGAGGTAATGCCTGTCCCCGATGCTGACCGCAGGCTCGCGGGACGTGCGCGCGTGGCGATGCTCAGCCGTCTGGCCCGGCAGACGCTGGCCGCGTCGGCCCGGCGTCTCGGCGTGGCGCTCGGACCGCTGGCAAAAGACGATAACGGGGCGCCTTTGCCGGCGGGCGGCTGGTATTGGTCCGTGACCCATAAACCGGCCTGGGTGGGGGCCGTGCTGGCCCGGGTGCGGGTGGGCATCGACGTGGAAAAGGTCAAACCCGTTTCCGAAGTGCTGATCGCCAAAATTGCCGCTGACGATGAATGGCGCCTGGGTGATGATCCGCCTGCCCAACGTTTTTTCCGTATCTGGACGGCCAAGGAAGCGGTGTTAAAGGCCGCAGGAATCGGCTTCAGGGGCCTTGCGGAATGCCGCATGGTCTCCATCATCGACGATCGGCACTTGCATGTGCGCTACCGGGACGAACTCTGGACCGTTGAACAGATCCGTTTCGACGGGCATATCGCCGCTGTGGCCGCGGACACGACGGAAATTTGCTGGATGCGACCCGCTTCCCTTCGTACCACGTAAAAACATTCCTGCAGGGCCTCTTTGGCCCGGTTCTCCGGGCGCGTCATCCATGCCAAATGGCATCTCTTCCCTAAAGTCCGGCGGCCGTTCGGCCGAAAAAGATACATGATGGTCGTGCAGTGGCCGGTGATGCTCGTTTCGATGCGGCCGGACAGGTGCCACGGGTGCCGCCTGAAAGCCGATTGTGCCGTTTGAACGGAAGTTTTCGTGAAGACCTGTATGCCGCGATCTGCATGTGCCAGACATGCCCGGGGGGAAGAGATGCAACCTGCAACAACGGCAGAACCGACTTGCGCATATGGAGCGATCGTATCTTACCTGCTTGCCGACGGGGTGATCAGCGACCGGAAACTCCAGTATGCGCGGCGGATTCAGTCCAAGCTCGAAGCGCATAAATCGTTGCTGGGGGTTCTGAAGGACCTGAAATATGTCACCGATGCGCAGATACAGGAAAGTGTGCGCTCCCACGCAACAAACCTCCCCGTCGGCGAGCTGCTGGCAGAGCTGGGGTACATTTCCCCGGAGGATCTGGAACTGGCCGTCAAGATCCAGCAGGAAGAAAAAAACCGACGCAAGATCGGCCAGATTCTGGTCGCCAAACGACTGGTCGATGAGAGCGACATCATCCAGGTGCTCTCCATGCAGCTGGGGTTCGCCCATATTACTCCCGAGTATGACGAAATTGAGCCGGAGGTGTTTCGCAGGGCTCCGGCCAAGTGGTATGAAAAACACGGTTTCATTCCCATCCGCCGGACCGGCGAAGGCGTCCTGGTCGCTTTTGCGGACCCCTTAGACGATGAAGCGCTGGAGGCCGCCAAGCGCTTTTTCGGTCCGGATATCGTCCGGGCCATTGCCCACGAAAAATCCATCCGGAGAGTGCTCGACCAGTTCCTGCGGTATGCCAAAACCGAACATGAAATACAATTGAACGATGACTCCGTTGTGGGCCTGGCCAATGCGATCATCGTCGCCGCCATCGAGGACGAAGCCAGCGACATCCACATCGAACCGCTGGAAGACCGGCTGCGCATCCGTTTTCGCCGGGACGGCATCCTCGTTTTGCATAAAGATCTGCCGCTGGACATCGCCCCCACACTCACCAGCCGGATCAAGGTAATGTGCGGCGCCGACATCGTGGAAAAGCGCCGGCACCAGGGCGGGCGCCTGTTTTTCGACCATCAGGGCCATGAACTGGACCTGCGGGTTTCTTTCTACGTAACGGTTTACGGCGAGAAAATCGTGCTGCGGCTGCTCAACCGCAAGGGGACACTGATCCAGCTGGACGAACTCGGCATGTCATCACGCATGCGGGACCGCTTTGTGGAAGATGCCCTGCTGCAGCCCAGCGGTGTCATGCTGGTCACCGGGCCCACCGGGTCGGGTAAGACCACGACCATCTACAGCTGTATCAACCATATCAAGAACCCCCAGATCAGCATCATTACGGCCGAAGAGCCCGTGGAGTACATCATCGACGGCATTTCGCAGTGCTCGATCAATCCCAAGATCAACCTGACCTTCGAAGAAACGCTACGTCACATTGTGCGCCAGGACCCGGACGTCATCGTCATCGGCGAGATCCGCGACAACTACTCGGCCGAGGTCGCCGTACAGGCGGCCTTGACAGGTCACAAGGTTCTCACCACTTTTCATACCGAGGACAGCATCGGCGGCCTCGTCCGGCTGCTGAACATGGAGATCGAGGCCTTCATGATTTCCTCCACCGTCATCAGCGTGATGGCGCAGCGCCTGTTGCGCAAGGTCTGTTTGCACTGCGCCGAAGCCTGCAAACCGGATCCCGCCCTGATGCAGCGCATGGGCTACGATCCCAAAGACTGCATCGGCTGGCAGTTTCGCAAAGCCAAGGGGTGCCAGCACTGCAACTACACGGGGTACCGCGGCCGGGTGGGCGTTTTTGAACTGCTGATTCTGGACGAAAGGGTTCGCAACGCCATCCTTGAGCACAAGACGAGTTACGACATTCGCAAAATCAGTATCGAATCCACCGGTCTGGTCACCCTGCTGGAAGACGGCGCCGTCAAAGCGGCCATGGGCATCACCACACCGGAGGAAGTGCTGCGCTGCCTGCCAAAACTGAACCGGCCGCGGCCATTGAACGAACTGCGCCATATCCTGGGAGTGTGATATGCCTGAAGTGCTGACGTTTATCGATATGGTCAACGCACAGCTGGACAGCGGTCAGGTGCCCATGCCGGTGTTCAACGCCTGTGCACACCAGGTGCAACAGGAAATTTCGAAACAGGATCCGGATATCCGGCACCTGGCCAAGCTGATCATGCAGGATCAGGCCCTGACCGGCCATGTGCTGCGCATCGCCAATTCGGCTTTTTACCGCGGGCTTTCCGAGGTGTCCACCGTGGACAATGCCATCAAGCGCCTGGGGACCAAGGAGATTGCCAACATCGTGCTGCTGGCCACCCAGAAAACCAACTTTGCCTCACGGGACCCGCTTTTTAAAGAGTTGCTCGATACTCTCTGGCGACACTCGGTGGGCTGCGCGCTGGGGTCCCTCTGGCTGGCCAAGCGTCTGAACCTCAAAGAACTGACCCAGGAGGCCTTTTTCGCAGGCCTGCTGCACGATATGGGAAAACTGCTCATTCTGACCGTTATCGATCATTTGCGTGAAACAGGGGAGATCGACAAGCCCCCGACGACGGAGTTCATCAATCAGGTCATGCACGACCTGCATCCATCCAAGGGGTATCAGCTGCTGACCGCCTGGAACCTGCCGCAGCTGTACCGCGAAGTGGTGGCTCAGCACCACGAAGAGCGCTTCGATGCCAAAAATCACGTCTTGGTTATGGTGCGCCTGGCCAACAAGGCCTGCAATAAAATGGAAATAGGACTGGATGCGGACCCGTCCCTGATGCTGATGGCCACCGAGGAAGCCGCCATCCTGGGGTTGTCCGACGTGGATCTGGCCGAGCTGCAGATCAAGATCGAGGATTCACTGGCCGTGTCGGGGGCCTGAGCCCCTCTTTGTCCAGCACTGCACTGCCGAACTTTGCAAGTGCTGCAGGAGAAAGTGAATTTGGTTTTGGCATCGGGATCGACTGCACCGTAAACAGGTTGGTTTTGAATGCCCGGGAAATTTTCTGTTTCATCCTCGATAAGCAGCGCCTGTTTCCGGGACGGCAGTTTGTCTAATATTTCACATCTCCTCTGACTTTCTCACGTGCTCGCAGCTCAAACAACTGGTTTCACATTGATAACCTTCCCCGCAGAGCAGAATTGAATGCCCCGACCCCTCCTGACAAGCGTTTGTTTGACGTAAAACTGGGTGATCAGGCGCACATCCATCTGGTGATTCCCCGGCCAGAAAGGAGGATAATGCCTTGATGCGGATGGGACTGCGGTCGACGGTAATGCGGGTTTTGTTCAGTAAAATAGCCATGACATTGCACGCCGCAAGCTGCACAAAATACTGGCATCTTTATTCCCGGAAAACAGGGGCCTCAATGCATAACCCATAACCCAAGGCAAAAAATCGACCGGCTGGAAAGATTGCTGGGGGTACCTATCGCAGACGTCAACTGCCGGATTTGCCTCCCGGCGGTAAGGGCCTCCAATGGGCAGGGCACTTGACTCCTGATAGCTGCCGGCGGCTCGACATGGGGGCGCCGGCGCAGGGATTCCGCCGGGCTACCCCGTCCCGCCGCCGAAGGTTTTTTTGACTCTGGCGCGGTCCGGGCGGCCGCCGGCGTCCAGCGGAAGTTCGGAGACGAATTCCACGTACTGTGGTTTTTTGTAACTGGCGATACGCGCGCCCACGAAGCGGATCAGGTCTTCGGCCGTCAAGGCCGATCCGGGCGCCAGCCGGCAGACGGCCTTGATGCCTTCTCCCCATTTGGGGTCCGGTACGCCGAAAACCACCGTCTGCAAAACGTCCGGGTGCGCCAGGATGGTTTTTTCCACCTCGGCGGGATAGACGTTTTCCCCTCCCGGTTTGATCAGTTCCTTCTCGGCCTTGCGTCCGGCATACCACAGGAAGCCCGCTTCGTCGAAACGTCCCAGGTCGCCGGTGTGGTGCCAGCCGCTGCGAAAGACATAGGCCGTGTCTTACGGGAGGTTCCAGTAGCCGGAGAACACCATGGGGCCCTTGACGCAGATTTCGCCGCTTTCGCCGCGGGCAACGGGCCGGTCATCGTCGTCGACCAGCCGCACATCCGCCAGCCGGATCACCCGGCCGGCCGACCCCGGACAGTCGTTGTACGGCCCCAGGCTCACCAAGGCCGAGGTTTCCGTCTGCCCGTACATGCAGTAAAAGGCGCCGCCGCTGACCCGCTGGTATCTTTCGATGGTTTCGGCGGCGTCGATGCCCACAACTTTCCGCAGACAGTGGATGTTTGTACCGCTTTTGGACTGTTCGTCCAGGATGGATGATAGAATCGGAGCGAAATCGAACATCACGGAAACCTGCCGGCCTGCAATCAGGTCGAGTGCCGCGGCGGCATCGAACTTGCGCAAGTTGACGTTCAGCGCACCGGCGTGGAAACTGGCGGCCGCCATGAACAGGCCGCCGACGTGAAACAGCGGCAGCAGGTTCAGGTGCACATCGGTGGAGCTGAGATGCAACCCCAGATTCAGGTGCAGACAGGCCAGCATCATATTTGTATGGCTCAGCACTGCGCCGCGGGGCCTGCCGGCAACGGCCGCCGTATGAATGATCACCAGAGGGTCATTGCCTGCGATGTCTGCCGCCCGCAGATCGTGGCCGCTCTCCATCAGGTCTTCATATGCTGCAAAGCCGCCCTGACCGGGAAGCAGGTTGAAGTACGATTTCACACTGGCGAGCTTTTTCCGCAAACCATCGATGAGCGGCACGAATTCCGGGTCGGCGAACAGCGCCACCGGCCCGCCGTCGTTGATGTTGAAGCAGATTTCATCGGCGGACAGGCGCCAGTTGAGCGGCAGCACGATTGCGCCCACCGCCGCCGCCGCGCCGTACAGCAGAAAATATTGCCAGCTGTTTTTACCGATTACGGCGATGCGCGCTCCGCGGCCGATGTCCAGGCCCTGCAATCCGCCGGCCAGGCGATCGACCTGCTGTTTGTATTGTGCAAATGAACGCCGGCGGTCGTCGGCCGCCTCGTCCCAAGCCGTTTTTTCGCTGAAGAGCACGGCGTTGCGATTGATCAGGTCGTAGAATGTGAAATCGTAAAGTCCCATGGCGGGTTTCCCTATTTCTGCTTGCAAAGTCCGCTTTGCGACAAGACTTTTCTGGCGGCGCTGGAGATTAGGTCGCTGGAGTTCCGGCTGGCCGTCTGCAGGGCCCCGCAGGCGCGTTCATCTCCGATTTGTGTCAGGGCTACGGCAATTTCGAACATCAGCTCGACATTGTAGGAGTTCTTCATCATATCCACCAGCGGCATCACGGCCCTTTTGTCACCGATCAGGCCCAGCGCCTTGGCGGCGGCTGCCTGAACATCAGGATTTTTTTCCCTGAGGGCCTTGATCAGCGGTTCGACAGCCGGCGGGCCAATGCGTACCAGGGCTTTGACGGCCTCCTGACGGACCTCCTTGTCGGTATCGTGCAGGTGGCCGATCTCCCTGTTGACCTCATTGCGCTGACAGCCAAAGCCGGCGAGGCAGAAAAACACTACCGCAAGTACCGACACCACCCGGCGAACTGGCGCATATTTGACGGGCATTGGATTCATGCTCCTGATTCGGGTTGGTTCGTCAGCCGGCCGCCGGCCCGTTTCCATAGCCGGAATGCGACATGCAGAAAGTCGCGGCCGACGGACTCCAGAGACTGTTATTCCCGATAGTTGGCGCTAAAATGAGGCTGTTTCGCATCGACAGCAGTTAGATGGCTGCCACGTTACCGGAATCAGATGCGTTTTTCAAGCTTTCAGAGGAGGCGTAGCGGGCGATGAAACGTTTGATCTGGGCAGTCTGCTCTGTGGTCAGCGTGCCGAAACGCAGGCACCGGCGGCGCATGACCATACTGCTGAAGGACGGAATGTTGTGCAGTGAAAAATCGGAAACCGTTTCAAAAGGAATATTGACGAGGTAAAAATTCTGGTCCGTCGACAAAATGGTCAGACGGTCATTGTCTTCTTTCTGGCCGTTGTCCATGTAACGAAAGGAAAGCCCGCTCAGGCTGATATCGATGATTTGTCCGAGCACGTTGGCATGGTTGCCGATAACGGCGATGACACCTTCCTTGACCCGGTAGCGTTTCTCCTGACGATTTTCCTGCATATCCGCCATGCTTTCCTCCGCGAAACACCCCAACCGGAAATATGTGGTCAGGATGGTGGTCCGTTGCCATGGAGCGACTCCTGCCGAGAGTGCTTATAAAACGCCTTATGTGGTATGTCAAGAAAAAAATAAACAACATATTGTGTATGAGCGAGAATCTCGATGTTGGACAAAAGGCGGCGCGAAAGTGTTTTCAGCGACGATGGGCATGCGGGCCGGCAGCCGAATCGCGGGTGGTGAGAATCGTAGAAGAGGGCGTTTGTTTCCCGCTGGGGTCCGGCGCAGGGTTCGCGCAACACTAAGTTCGTAGATTTTTGGTGTTGAGGCGCCCGGCTGGCAAGGCGCTAACGTACAGTAATATCAAGCATATTCCGATATTTCGCAACGCAGCCAGGCTTTGATGCCGCGACGATTAAAATGGGAAGTTATTTTTGCGCGAACCTTTAGATTGTCAGCAGAAACAGGATGACTTCCCATGCGACGACAAGGAGAAAGGGAATCAGGGCCGCCCAAAAGAGAATTTTGACGCGCAGGCGGGTCTCAAAGATGAAATTGTCCTTGTAGATCAATATGATGAAAAGAGAGAGGGATGTCAGCAGGTATTTGACGATAAAAAAAACCCCCGGCCCGTAGTGCAGAAAGTAGCGCATCAGCGGGTTGATTTCAGCGGCGCCATGTCCGATGAGATAAAGGGTCAGTGCGGCATCGCTGATGCTCAGCAGGATAATCAGCAGAATGACCACCAGCGTCCTGGGGCTGTGACGGTCAACGCTGAACGCTTTGCGGCGGTCTTCGCGCCTGCGCGGCCGGTGGCGCAGGCCGGCCAGGCGGGATTTGCTGAAAATGGATGCTTGCCGGTGGCGCCGGTCTCTGCCCGAGCGTCGCTCGGGGCCGGAAAACGAATTCATGGCCCTGAATGTTTTGCCTGTCGAGATGCTCTCAGATGAAGGTTAGCGCGGATTGCAAATGGTGCTCTGTCCATGTAGAGAAAACCGCTTTTTGTGTTTGCCCCGCACGATCAGTTCGCCGGTCCCGCCGGCGATGTGGTGCAGGTTATTGCGAAAGGTGTCCCTGCCAAAAGGAAATACGCGCTTCAGGCCACTGGTGTCGATGATGATTTCAGTCGCCTTGCGGCCGTATCGATCCAGCATATGGATTAGCTCGAACGCCGAGGTGCCGTCAAAGTCGCCATCAAGTCGGATGCGCAGCTTTCCGACAACATGATCGACGGCAATATGGAAGTTGGATGCCATGGATTGAAGTTTTCCTTTCTGTATCTGGCTGTTGCAGCTGCCACGATATATGCTACGGCCGCCACGTCGGCTCGTCGGAGGTGTCGGGAAAAGGCGTCGCCGGCGGGGGATCATGCCACGGGGCTGTAAAGTCCAGGCGCTGGCGCACCGCATGATAATGGCAGCGGGGGCATGACACCGTTTTGGAATCGTCTTGAAAGTGTATCTTTGCAAAAACGTAACGGCATTTGCGGCATTGGTATTCGATCAGTTGCATGGCGGCCCGGCCCCTTTCTGCGGTGACGCGAAGAACGGAACTGACTGCCGGCATCCGGCAGCTTTTTAACAGTGGCTGCAAGAAGCGAGCCATGTCCTTTGAATTATGAAGATATGTAAACACGGTAAGTTAGGGAGGTGGTGCGCAGCTTATGACAGGCGAAGGCCTGAGAGGTGACAAATTACGTCAAGCCGGGTGCCGCAATTTGCGAGATAGGCGCGCCGCAACTGGTCTGCCATCTCGGTGGGCAGCCGGGTGGGCGTGGGCTCTATCTGATCTGCTGCATGTCAGAAAGGTGCAATTTCCGGCTGGCAAAAAAGAACCACAGCGCCAGTGTAAAGAGGAAGTACCATGGAAACCAGCCCAGTGAGGCCTTAAAGGCCAGGTCTTCCAGCACTTTTCCGCCAACCCGGATATCTGTCAGCCCGGATTTTGTCATCGCCACCAGCAAGGCATACAGCAATCCGGCGATCCCGTATCCCAGGTTGAATGAAAGGCCCTTGAAGCTCAGTACGGTGGCACGTTGCTCCGAGGCCGTGATGCGGTTCAGGTAATAGCTCAGCATAAATCCCATCATCAGCATGGCGCTGTATAAAAACACCATGGGCAGCAGGCCTAGCCGCGGTATGAAAAAAGTCATGCCCAGCAGGCCGCAGAATGTCAGGCCGGCCAGCAGGGCCATGTTGAAAGCCGGCGTGCGCCGTTCAACCAGCTTCAAGGCCACGCGGGGCGCCAACAGGCCCATCAAGGCCAGGCCGGATCCGATGAGGCCGAAGGTGGCTTCGGGCAGCTGAATCAGGCGGTAATATTGGCTGGAAAGTGTCAGCACCATGCGGATGATGTTGTCGAACAAAACGCCGCCGGCAATAATGACCAGGGCAATCGGGGTTTTCAGGATCCAGCGCCCCGCCTGAAAGGTCACGCCGAAAGCCTGGCGGGCGGAGTGCCCGCAGGATTTCAGGTCTCGGCAGGCAGCTGTATCATTTGGGGGGCGGGTTTCGTCCATGCCCAAGGTGGTCATCAGTGCCAGCAGCGCCATCAGCAAGGTCAGGTAGATGGGAAAGCGCAGGGTGATATCCTGGGTCAGCACAACGTGCAGCCCCAGCCAGTCGGCGGTTTTCTGCATCATATACGGATCGTATACCGCAGCACCCATGCTCATGGCGAGCATGTAGCCCATGGACTGTACGCGCATTTGGCGGTCCAGCACACGTCCCCATTGCCGTTCCTGGCCCGCCTGCTTGAGGATGTCGAAGGCCAGCGCTTCATCGGCGCCGCTGGCCGCGGCCTCGGCCGTGCCGCTCAGTACGCGGTTCAGCAGGAAGGCGGCGAACAGAAGATGCACGTTGCCGCGCGGAACGAACGACAGGAGGGCCATTTCGGCGACCATCAGGCCGGCGGCCAGAACCAGCAGGTTTCTGCGGCCCATGGTGTCGGCCAGTGCGCCCGAGGGAACTTCCAGCAGCACGATGGTGGCGGCCCAGACCACGTTAAGCAGGGCGAACTGCTCCAGCGAAAGGCCGAAATCGATAAACAGGATCGTAAAGACCGGGTAGTAGAAGCGGGCGTTGAAAAACAGCCGGAAGCGAATGAAATACCGGATGTTGGAGATCTTGAAAATTTCGCCGGAGTCCGACGTGCGCATGACTGTCTCCGCTTTAAACAACCGCTGGTGAATCGAATCCGGGGGAACTGCCGGGCTACTCTGCTAACAAGCCGGACAGCCAGAGATAATAAAAGCCGGGCTGTTTGACGGGTAAAAGCGACCACAGGCTGAGCCGTGGACCCAAACTGCTGCTGCCGGCATATCGGTTCAGCGCATCGCTGTAAACGGTGCCGTCAAAAGCGGTGCGCCGCTGGTAAGCGACGACTTTACATGCCGGATCGAGGCCGGCGAGCTTTTTGGCTTTATCGATGGCATCCGGCAGATACCCGACGGCGTCGATAAGGCCCAGTTTCCGTGCGTCGGCAGCCAGGTAGATCCTGGCCGTGGCGACCTGTGCCAGTGTTTCGGCTGAGAGATGGCGCCGTATGGCGACCAAATGCAGGAACTGATCCGCCAGGGAATGGGTCAGGGCCTGCAGGATGCGCCGCTCCTCGGCGGTGCTGCGGCGAAATGGGGATGCCATATCCTTGTTGGGGCCGGATTTGCTGACATCGACATCCACGCCGATCTTTTTCATCAGGCCGATCGCTTTGGGTTGCAGGAAGATGACGCCGATGGATCCGGTGACCGTGGTGGGGTGGGCATAGATGGCGTCAGCCGCCAGCGATACATAGTATCCGCCGGAGGTTGCCAGACCCATCATGGCCGCCACAACTTTGGCGCCGCTGCGGCGTTTGTAGGCCATAATTTCATGGTAGAGGATATCGCTGGCGGACGCCGTGCCGCCCGGTGTGTCGATTTTCAGGACAACCGCCTTCACCTGCTTGTCTTTTTGCGCCAGTTTGAGCCGCGAGACGACTTCCTGCACCATGGAGGCATGGTCACGCAGCAGGCCCTTGCGGGAGCGGCCGCTGATGGTTCCGCTGATGGAGATCACGGCCACCTTGCCGCTCGCCTTGCCCTGCAGGGTGACCTCTTTAAGTCGGTTTTGGGCAGACGGCAACAGGTTGACGCGAAAAACCGTGCAACCGGCCAGAAGAGCCCCTGCCGCAAAAACGGCGACCAGGAGAAAAAATCGCTTCACGCCAAGTTTCCTTCGAAAATTTCGGCAGGCCCCCGGGCCCGCACATTTGAATTGTCAGACTATAGTCAGCGGCTGCGACCCTGTCAATACATACCCCGTGTGGGGCCGGGCGGGATCGGCAGCGTGCGGAAAAAGTACTTTGAGCCGGCCGGCTTTTCTGTTAAACTGAATGGACCAGGCAAGGGTAGAGGCCTCGTCAATTGGACCGGCAATGCATCAGGAGGGCATCATTGACAAACAGAGAAACTGACTTCAACATGTTGAATCAATTTGCCATCGACGTTATCCAGGAAATGGGCAGGCAGGCTCTGGAGTTTTACGGGAGGGGAAAATCCGAACTCAAGTTTGACGCATCCTTGATTACCGATATGGAATTGCGCCTGATGGAGTCCTTTAAAGCCAAGCTGAAAACACACTTTCCCGAACATCTGGCTTTTGTAAACACCCACGAAAACCTGGAATACTCACACGCGGAAAACCGCTACCTGTGGATCTATGACCCCCTGGACGGCGTGGCCAATTTTCAGGCGGGGATTCCGATCTGGGGAACCTCGCTGGCGTTGATTGAAAACTTTTGGCCTGTACTGGGAGTTTTTTACATGCCTTCTTCAGGCGATTTATACACCGCCCAGGCGGGCAGGGATGCTTTCTGGGGCCGGCGCAGGATTCAGGTCTCCGGCCAGGGCTGCCTCGACGATGAAAGCCTGCTGCTTACCTATTCGCGTTTTCACCAGCATTACCACCCGAACTTTCCGGGCAAGATCCGCAATTTCGGCTGCACCGGGGCACATATCGCGTTTGTCGCCATGGGACGTGCGGAAGCGGCTGTGATTGCCAATGAATCCTACCAGGGCCTTGCTGCGGCGCGTGTTTTGCTCGAGGCCGCCGGCGGCCGCATATCCAGGCTCGACGGCCGTGAGTTTTTTTTAAACGAATTTCTGAACGGGCAAAAAATCGAAGAACCGCTGCTGGCAGGCGCGCCGGAGATCTGCCCGCAGGTGGGCCAATGCCTGGAACCGTGCGCCCTCTGACTGTCTGAAACCGCCATCAGCGCAGACGGCCGGTACCATACCATCCGGCAATGCGGCGGGGATCGAATCCGCCCAGGTAGGCGCATACCACGGCCTGGTTTATGAGCCAGGTTTTCAGTGCACCCAGGTGTTCCCAGCGGCGGGCAGAGGTGAGCGCGACCTGGGGCAGCGTGACAATGTCCCCCATGCGCCGCAGCCGCCGCACCAGGTCAAAATCCTCCATGATGGGCATGTCGGCAAATCCACCGAGCCGCCGGAACAGGCGCTTTTCGACAAAGATTCCCTGATCGCCGTAGGGCATTTTCAAAATGCGGGAACGGAAATTGGCCACCTTCTCTATGAAGCGCAGGGCAGGCCGTTGGACGTCGATTTTCAGGCTGAAGGCCCCGGCGGCCACACGTCTGGACGCCAGTGCCCGGCGCACAAACCCGGCGTAGCCGGCTGGCAGGCGCGTATCGGCATGCAAAAAAAGCAGGATGCGGCCGCCGGCCACTGCCGCGCCGGCATTCATCTGCCGTCCCCGGCCCGGGCGGCAGGCAATTACCGTGGCGCCCCGGGATGCGGCCACGACGGCCGTGGCGTCGCGGCTGCCGCCGTCGACGACAATGGTTTCCACACCGGCCCCCTTGCCGGCGCTGTCGAGGGCCGCACCGATATGACGGGCTTCGTTGAGAGCCGGGATGATAATCGAAAGCGATGCCGCCGGTTTACGTTTTGAACTGTTCATGCGGCGATCCTTCCCAGGCGGCCAGGTCCTGCGGCCGGTCGATGTCCATAAGTTCATGCAGCAGTGCCGTGGAAAGGGCATGGGCATGCGCCGCGGCCAGCGTTTCTTTGAGTACCGCGGCACTGCCCCATGGCATGCCGCCGAAAAGCACCCGGCAGGCGTGCCGAAAGGTCTCACGCCGCAGCCCGATCAGGTAATAGCCGCCGTCCGCGGCCGGACCGAGCACCACATCCCGGCTTTTCAGGTACGCAAAGGCCTGGCGCAGGATATCCGCCGAAATGCCTGGAATGTCGCTGCCGACCAGAACGACCTGGCCCGCCCCGGCCGCGAAAACCTGCACAAAAGCATGGCGCATGCGGCTTCCCAGATCCCCGGGTGCCTGGGGATGGAAAACGGCATCTATTCCCAGCCAGCGCTGCATGGTCTGCAGACGGCCGCCTTCGAAAAAAATATGCCGGCCGGCCGGCAGCTGCCGGGCCGTGGCCACGATGCGCTCGGTCAGACGGCGCTGCAGCGCGGCGGCGCCGTGGGCACCCAGTTCGGGAATCAGGCGCGTTTTGGCCCTGCCCGGCCGGGGGTAGCGTGTAAAAATGATCAGCTGCTGTTGTGCATCGGGCATGTCGCCTTCCTCGCGGGACTGAACTGTTGCTACTGTGCTACTGGTTCGTATGTGGCCTGTCAAGGGGCTGCGCCCGCGGCGGAGCCATTTCCCCGTAGTAGCGGTAGTACATGCCCGTCGTGTCCGGCCGGCGGTAAAGGCGTTGCCACAGGTAACTGCCGGTGAGCGCCAGCACCAGCCGGAACTTCCTGGCAGCGGACTTCCGCCAGCCGCGTGCCGAGACGCAGGTTCCGCCGAAGAAAAAGACCTGACGACCCAACCGGTGCAGCCGCAGGCTGAATTCAACATCTTCCATCAGCGGGATGCGGGGAAACAGATCGTGGGCCACCACCGGCGTCCGCCGGAAAAACTGGACCTGGTCTCCGAAGCTGATACCCAGAAAAGCGGCCCGCGCGTCGTTGGCGTACTCCAGCAGTCTCAAGCCCGGGGCCGATCCGGAAAACGATCCGCCGATTGCGCCGCCGGCCACCATCTGCTGGCGTTGCAGCATGCCGAGCACGCGCTCCAAAACGGCCGGTTTCACACGCGTGTCGGCGTGTACGATGGCGACCACATCGCCTTTGGCGGCGTTGATGCCGGCGTGAATCTGGCCTCCGCGGCCGCCTCCGTTTTCCGGAGGATGCGCGTGCTCCAGGACCAGCGCGCCGGCTGTGCGTGCCTTTGCAGCGGTACCGTCCGCGGAACCGCCGTCCACCACAATCACTTCGTGCACCAGCGCGCAGCGCCGCAGCGCCCGGACACAGCCGGCGATGCGGCCGGCTTCGTTGCGGGCCGGTATGACGATGGACAGGGACTGCGGGTTTTCGCTGAAAACGGGCGCCTTGAGGCGCTTACAAAACAGGCGTGCGTCATTTGCCAAAAAAAGGCCGAAAGGCAGCCATTCGGCGGTGCGTGCGGCGGCCGGCAACTGCCAACTGCCGGTTTGCTGGAGCATGCCGCTGGAGACAAAATAAAAACCCGCCGACAGGGACAGAACCGTCCAGCTGAAGGACGGGCGCAGGGCGAGCCAGGGAAACACCCAGGCCAGATACCAGAAGTGCACCGTCGGCAAGAACATAAGCAGCGCGCCCAGCACAAAAAAAATACCGGATACGGGGTCGCGGCGGAAACGTGGGTTCAGGCAGGGATGAAACCAGAATACATCCGCCGGCAGAACAGCCGCCAACAACACCCGGCAGCCGGTGGCGGCCGCCGCCATACTGCCCAGGGCCGCGCGCAGCAAGTCGTGGACCGGGCCGTTGACGGCAAAATGGCGGCCGAAAAATAAAAGGCCTTCAAAAGGCACCAGCGGGCTTTTCACAATGAAGGGCGCGTAGGGCAGTATGATGACCGCAAGGCTGATCCAGGCCAGTTTCCAGTTGTCGCGGCGCATGAAAAACGGCAGCGCGAAGACAGCGACGTATTTGGTCTGCACCGAAAGTCCGGCCAGCAGGTACATCCACGTCCAGCGGCGCCGATCGTAGCAGACCAGGGCCGCGGCCAGAAAGAAGTTCTGCATCACGTCGTAGTGGCCCTGGCCGGCGAAGCTGTAAAGCACCAGCGGGTTCAAGGCGTAAACCAGGCTCCAGCGCAGGTCCAGGCGGCGGTGGCCGAGCAGCATGAGCACCAGGCATACGGTGGCCAGATCGAAAAACGTCAGCGCGATTTTAATCGTCAGCGGATCGTACTTGAGCTTTCCCAGACCGGCAAAAAAGAGCAGTGCCAGCGGCGGGTAGGCCGCCGGAACCGCTGGATGGTTGATGCGGGCATGGTAAGGGTCGCTTTGCGCCAGGCCGGCGAGCAGGGGGTCGCCGGGTGCATGGACATAGGGGCTGAGCCCTTCGGTCAACAGGCGCCCCTCCCACAGGTAACGGTTGATGTCATCGGAAGCAGGGTGCGGCAGAAGGGTCACCCGCAAAGCCAGCGCCAGCATCAGAATCAGGAGAATCTGCCGGCTTGCGGCAAGTTCTTTGGGGAAAGTGACCACAACCGCCATCCAAGCCGTCCAGGTGGCGGCATACAGCAGGATGAAACCGCCGGCGGGCACTGAGAACAGCGGATGCCTGCCGATCTTGCCATACAGGCCGCCCCACAGGCAAGCGGAGAGGAGCAACGCCAGCGACAGGTAGAAAAACCAGGACTGCCTCCGGATGCAGTCATCTGCCGCCGGCCGGCTCATTTTGAAAATGCCAGCGTATGGACCACGCTGAGCAACCCGATGAACAGGAAGCCGGCGGCATAGGCGCCCAGAAAGGGTCCCACCAGGTACTTCCCGGCTGAAAGATACACCGCCAGGGACCAGGTACAGTAAAGGCCCAGCATGATCTCCAGCAGGGCCATGGCCGGCAGTTTCAGGGGATAGGCCTTTTTCGTCAGCTCTCCGCGTTTGGGCGTGCGCACGAATTCGCTGGGCCTGCCGGCCAGCGCTTCGAATACCGCCTGGGTGTTTGACAGGGCAATGCCGATGCCGATGACCACCAGCAGCGGCAGCATCAGCAGGTGCCGTCCCCAGTGCTCGTACGCTGCCTGCTGGCTGACGGCGTACAGTGCGCTGGGCGCCAGCATGGAAATTCCCAACGCCACTGCGGCCAGGCCGAAGACAGACGGTGTCAGACGGAAACTGACGGTCAAAAGGACCGGCAGTGCCAGCAATGCCAGTACCAGCATCAGCGGATGGACCAGATAGTGGGTCATGTGAAAGACTGCCTGGAGCTTCCTGAACCATGGCTCTTGGCTGCGCAGCAGCCCGGGGAGCAGTTTTTTGGCTGTCTGGATGGAGCCCTTGGCCCAGCGAAACTGCTGGCTTTTGAAGGCGCGCACGTCTTCAGGGATTTCACCGGGGACCACCAGATCGGGAAGATATACAGTACGCCAGCCGGCGAACTGCACCCGGTAGGACAGGTCCATGTCCTCGGTGAGTGTGTCCCACTGCCAGCCGCCGGCCGCCTGGACGGCCTGGCGGCGCCAGATACCTGCAGTGCCGTTGAAGTTCATGAACAGTCCGTTCCAATTGCGGGCTGACTGCTCCACCATGAAGTGGCCGTCGATTCCGATGGATTGCGCCCGCGTCAGCAGCGAGCGGTGCTGGTTCAGGTGCCCCCAGCGGGCCTGGACCAGCCCCAGCCCGGCATCGGCCAGGAAAAACGGTACGCTTTGCAGCAGGAAGTCCGCCGGCGGTACGAAATCGGCATCGAATACGGCCAGCAGCTCACCGCCGGCCAGGGCCATGCCCCGGGACAGGGCGCCGGCTTTGTACCCGCGGCGGTGGCTGCGGCGCAGCACCCTGACATCGTGTCCGTGCCGTCGCAGCTCGGCCGCCGTGCGGTCGATGAGCTGGCGGGTCTCATCCGTGGAATCGTCCAGGATCTGAATTTCGTGCCGATCGGCCGGATAGCGCATGCGGCAGGCGGCGCGTATGACTCTTTCTACAACGTTGTATTCGTTGAAAACGGGAATCTGCGTGGTCACCCGCGGCAGTTCCGGGCTGGCTGCGGAAACCGGAAAGGACCGCTGCACCTCCCTGCGCCTCTGTGCGGCACGGCCGCGGGAGCGGTAAAACAGGATGATCATGACGTAACAGTTCACCCCGTAGAGCAACAGGCCGGCGGCGCATGCGAAATAGACGCTGACGGCCATACGTGACAGAAAAGAGAGCATCGGCAGTCCTGACGGAGCCGCCGCGGGTCGTGTGGCCCACGCTGCGGCCTTCGGGTTTGAAGAACATGTTTTAGCCTAACCTAAAACACCTGCACGGCGATGTAAACAGGATAAAGGTCTCAGGGCATATGGCTCGAAAAGTGCCCGACCCCGCGGGCCGCCTCGGCGGCGTGCCGGTACGCCTCGGTTTTTAAGTGCAGCAATTTCAAGATTTCATCAATAAAGGTTGACAAATTAAAAGCTTAGGAATATTGTCCGATTTTGAATCGGCCGAGTGGGGTTTCACACGGTGATGGACAGCTGTCAATAACTATTCATTCAGGAGTTGCGAAGCAATGACGCTCACCAAGGCACGGATTGTTGAAGCGATCAATGAACAGGTCGGACTGCCGAAGAAAGATGCTTCCAATGCAGTTGAGATCCTCTTGGAAATCATCAAAAGGACCCTTCAAAACGGTGAAGACGTCCTGATCAGCGGTTTCGGCAAATTTTGTGTGAAAGACAAACGCGCGCGTCGCGGCAGAAATCCTGCCACCGGCCAGGACATGCTGCTGTCGAAACGACGGGTGGTCACCTTTAAATGTTCATCTGTGCTGCGCAAGAAAGTCAACTGACCGGCGCGTATCTATCAGCTACCTGTTCCCGCGAAGCATTGCAGACGGTGGATTCCCGCCATCGCCGGCGGTTGCCGCGGGTATCCGTTGCGGGCCGCAACCGTAGACGGCAGGAAGCGGGAAAAATCTCCAAATGAGCGTAAGTCGGAAAGCGGCGCTTGCATGACCGGCAGCAGACTCAGCGAAGTGGATGAGCGTTTCCTGGTCGAAATGTTTGAACATTGCGGCATGGAAAGCGAGTGCCAGGTTTCCATGTACGATGTCGGACGTAAATTGGGCCTTGACCGGGGTGTGGCGTCGCGCATCGCCGAAGACCTGATGGGATCAGGTTTGATCGAGCTGCGCACGCTGGCCGGCGGGGTCTGCCTGTCCGAGCGGGGCAGGGAACTGGCGCAGCGCATCGCGCCGGTCAAAGACGGTGAAGCGCGTTTCAAGCTCGGCAGCCGGCCGATCATAGATGAATCGCAGCAAGAGGGGCTTGAAACGGTTTTGGCCGAGGTCAAATCCCAGGCCGCGGAACTTGCGCTCGACTTTGATTCACTGAATGAACTGATCGTTGATCTGAAGACCATTGCTGTGCAGCTCACCTCGCCGCGTCCCAAGACCGCCATTGTGCGGGCCTGCCTTCAATCCATCGAGCGCATCCTGCAAAGGGGTACGGCCCCCCGGGTGTTGGAGGCCGTATCGGCGTTACTGGCCGAATAAAGCGTGCGCAAACGCCGGGGTCTCCGGAAGCCGGTCCTGCAAGTTGCCAGGCAATTCACACGCTGAAACCGTAAACCTGAACTCATGTGGCGCGTTGCCTGCCGGAGTTTACTGGGAAATGCATAGCCGATTAGCCGATGGGCCTGTGCCGGGAAACGGGAAACTGCGGCTAAAGCGCACGCAGGTATTCCGGCTTTAAGTCGATGCGGCCTGCCAGGGCGGCATCGATGCGCCGGAGCGTCCGTTCTTTTTCTTTGGGCAGGCGGGCCTTGATGGGCAGATAGTTGGATGCGTGGTTGGCATGAAACAGGCCGCGGGTCAGGTGCGTGTGGGCGATCATGATGCCAAGCTCGTGGAGCATCTCCAAAGGTTCGATGAGGGTGAAGCGGCCCTGGACATAATCGTCGTAAAGCGGTGTGCCGGGAATCAGCATCAGGCTGAGGGCACCCACGTAGTCCGGGTCGATGGCGGACAGCACCCGGCCGGTTTCGCGGGCGTGGATTCGGGAGCGCTTTCTGCCGGCGATCCCCAGCAGCACGGTCAACGAAAGCTTCATCCAGGCGGTTTTGGCTTTTTGCCCCGCTTCGATCATGGTTTGGGCCCGCGCGCCCTTGCGGATGCGCACAAGGGTGGCATCGTCGCCGCTTTCCAGGCCCATGTATACGATGCCCAGCCCAAGGTCGCTGAGCGCCCGGAGCTGTGCGGGGCTTTTCATCTCCAACCCCTTGGCGTTGGCATAGGTCCCTATGCGCGTAACCCAGGGCAGCTGCCGTTTGATTTCTGTAAGGATTTGCAACAGCCGCTTTTGGGGGACGATCAGCGCATCGCCGTCGCACAAAAAGACACGCCGCTGCCGGCGGCAGTGCCGGGCGGCGAAGGCGATGTCCGCCATGATCGTTTCCATGGGTTTGATTTTAAAGCGTTCGCCCCGGTAAGTACCGCAGAAGGTGCACCTGTTGCGCGAACAGCCCACCGTGACCTGCAAAAGAATGGAATTCGCCTCACTGGGTGGACGGATGATGTTACCTTCGTAGTGCATGCGACCATGGCCCTCCGTTTTTAAGGATACCTTAACCCAAGCCGTGTCTGAGAATCAACCCCCGGCGGCTGTATTGACGATTTTTGGTTGACAGAAAAGATCGGCTTGCTTATATTCCGCTTTCTTTTGCCGGACATGCGGATATTTTAATGCGCTTCTGAAACCCGCGAATACTGCGGCAGGGAAAATTTGCGCCGTGGCGCCGCCTGTGCGGACCATTTTTTTCTGTGTCGTCACGACCGAAAGCGACTTTTAAAGCAAAGGGGGTGATTCCGATGATTTGTACAACGATTCGTGAGGGGCGGGAGTGCCCTTTTATGACAGTTGAGGGGTGTTCCTACAATGGCGGTTCCTGCCACCATGTCGTCGAAAAGTGTGACGGCTGCAACCGCAGCCAGGAACTTTCCTCGGGCTGGTACTGTTCGGCCTGCCCGGAGCCGGCTGTGAAATGGAAGAACGGCTCCTGCAACCTGGCCACGCATGTGGCCAAGACGGCCGCCGTTTCCGGTACCAGGATCAATCCGCTCAAGGCCTCCAAGAGGGGAAATCGCTAATGCGGCCAAGAAGACAGCCAGGCCCCGCGCCCCTCAAAGGGACCGGGGCCCCTTTATATGTACATCTCCTGATCCGCTCTTGACAGACCTCCCTTCCAGACGATAAAAGCTTGCTTTGACATCATTTTTCAGGTGTCTTCCGTTGCGAACCAAAGCGAATCTGCCGCCGATTCACCGAGGCAGCGACAAAGGGTGCGCATACACGGACGGCGAACCACCGTGATCCGGACTGCAGGGAGTTACACCATGAACCCGCTTGCGGCAGAACTCAACGAAGCCCTCCTGCGCGGCAATGCCGAAGTGCCACGCATGCTCTCGGCCAAGGGCCGGCAGCTCTTTTTTCCCCGCGGGATCCTGAGCCAGGGTGCCGAAGCCAGGGGAAAGGCGCATTCCATCAACGCCACCATCGGAATTGCCCGTGAAAAGGGCCATACCATGGGGCTTGCATCAATGATGGCGCCGGTGTGCGGCATCCGGCCGTCGGCTTCGCTGACTTACGCGCCGTCCTTCGGTATTCCGGAACTGAGGAAGCGATGGCAACAGGGGCTTGTGGAGAAGAATCCTTCCCTGGCGGGCAAGGCAATCAGCCTGCCGGTGGTTACCAGTGGAATCACGCACGCCATCAGCCTGTTTGCCATGCTGTGGCTGGACCCCGGCGAAGCGGTGCTGCTGCCCAAGATGATGTGGGGCAACTACAACCTGATATTCAATGGCTGCAACGGGGTCGGTGTCCGCCAGTATCCATTCGAATTCAAGAATGGCGGCCTGGACATGCGCGCCATCGAAAAGCATCTCACCGAGGCTGCCCGACACAATGAAAAACTCGGCCTGGTGCTCAACTTTCCGCACAATCCCACCGGATACACGCTTTCGATGAGCGAAGCGGAACAGATGCAGGCCATGCTCTTCGAGGTCGCCGAGGGTGGAACGTGCCTGGTCGTCGGGTTGGATGACGCCTATTTCGGTCTTTTCTACGACCCCCGGTGCCACCGGGAATCGCTGTTTGCCGGACTGTGCGACCTGCATCCGCGAATTCTGGCTGTCAAGCTGGACGGCGCCACCAAAGAAAATTTTGCATGGGGACTGCGCGTGGGATTTGTCACCTACGGCACACGGGTGGCGGGCGAGGCGGCACGTTTTTACGATGCCCTGGAGAAAAAAACCGCCGGTGCCGTCCGCGGGACGATCTCCAATGCCTCCCACCTGAGCCAGTCCATCGTACTCAACGGTATGCAAAAGGGTACTTTTGCAGCCGAGAAAAGCGAAAAATTCGATATCCTGGAGGCGCGCGCCAGACGGGTCAGGGAGGTTCTGCAGGACCCCAAATACCGGGATGCCTGGGAGATCTACCCGTTTAATTCCGGCTACTTCATGTGCCTGCGCCTGAAACGCGTCAATGCCGAGGCGCTGCGGCTGCACCTGCTCGAAGAGCGAGGTATCGGCCTGATTGCAATTGATGGCCAGAACCTGCGCATTGCCTTTTCCTGCCTGGAAGAAGACCAGATCCGGCCCCTATTCGACAGCATCCTGGAAGGCGTGCGCGCGCTGGATGCGCCCGCTGCCTAGCCGATGGAAGCGATGAAGACAAAAGCACCAGCGGCTGCCGACCCCGAAAAGGTCAAAAAAAAGGAGCGCTTTGATATCGCCTATGCCGGCCGCTGGGCGTTCTATTTTCTGATTATCGGCCTTATCGCCGGTGCCGGTTCCGTTGTTTTTCACCACCTGTGCCGGCTGGGAATGCACTATTTCATGGACCAGCTGGCAGGCTACCGGCCACCGCTGCCGGCCGGGGAGCAGGAAGTACTGTTCCCTGCCGGAACGCGCCCCCTCAACCGCCTGATGATGCTGCTGCTGCCGGCCTTGGGCGGCATTTTGTCCGGCTGGCTGGTTTACACTTTTGCTCCCGAAGCCGAGGGGCACGGCACGGATGCGGCCATCGACGCCTACCACAACAAGGGCGGGTTTATCCGCGGCCGGGTGCCCATCATCAAGACCATTGCCTCGGCGCTTACCCTGACCACCGGCGGCTCCGGCGGCCGGGAGGGCCCCATTGCGCAGATTGGCGCCGGCTTCGGCTCTTTCCTGGCCACGCGCATGAAACTTTCGGACCACGAAAGGCGCATCATGATGGCCGCAGGGGTAGGCGCCGGTATTGGCAGCATTTTCAGGGCGCCCCTGGCCGGGGCGCTTTTTGCTGCCGAAGTGCTCTACCGCGACCCGGAGTTTGAGTCCGAGGTCATCATTCCCGCGGGCATTTCGTCGGTGGTGGCCTACTGCCTGTTCTGCCTGGTATTCGGCTGGGGCAGTCTGTTCCAGGCACCGGACTTCGTCTTTGAGAACCCGCTGGAACTGGGGCCCTATGCGGTGCTGGCCGTGGTTCTGGTGGCTACGGCGGCGCTGTATGTCAAATCCTTCTACGGCGTCACGGCGCTGTTTAAGAGGTTCAAGATCCCCAACCACATAAAGCCGGCCATCGGCGGACTGTGCACCGGTGTGGTCGGCTATTTCCTGCCCCAGACCCTGGCTTTCGGCTACGGCTATGTCCAGCAGGCGCTCGACATGGGAAGCCAGGTGACGGTTGCTTTTCTGCTGGCGCTGGCCCTGGGAAAGATCGCCACCACTTCCTTTTCCATTGGTTCCGGAGGCTCCGGTGGGGTGTTCGGCCCCTCGGTGGTGATCGGCGGGGCCATGGGCGGGGTGGTGGGTATTCTGTTTCACCGCTTCATGCCGGCGGTGATTACCGAACCGGGCGCTTTCGTGGTCGTGGGCATGGCCGGTTTTTTTACGGCCGCTTCCAACACCCCCATTTCCACCATTATCTTTATCAGCGAGATGACCAACTCCTACCACCTGCTGTTGCCCAGCATGATGGTCTGCTCCATCACCTTCATGGCGTCACGGCGCTGGACCATATACATCAAGCAGGTGAAAAACAAAGTGGCCTCGAATGCGCATGTCGGTGAATTTTTTGTCGATATCCTGCAGACGATCCGGGTGCGCGACCTGGCGCCCTATATTCACAAGGTGGAGCTGATTCCTCAGGACATGCCTTTTTCGGAGTTCAAGAAGTACTTCCCCAAAACCAAGCAGCATTACTTCCCGGTGATGGACGCGGAAGGACACCTGATCGGCATTTTTTCGAGCACGGATATTCGCGGCGTGCTGTTTTCCAAAGACATCGAGCACCTGGTGGTGATGCGCGATATCGCCACCACGGATATCATCGTGACCACGTTGAACGATGATTTGAACACGGTGCTGCGCAAGTTTACCCAAAAGAATATCGAATCTTTGCCGGTGGTCAAAGAGGATGACTATACGGCCCTGATCGGCATGCTCAACCGCCGTGAAGTGATCGCTTTTTACAACCAGAAACTGGAAGAGATCAAGCGACGTTCCGGCGTATAGCACCTTCGCCGAGGCCGCATAAGCCGGCGCCTAAATACTCCTAAGGGCTCGCTCAGGAATAAGTTCGCAGATTTTTGGTGTCGCGGCGCCCGGCTGGCAAGGCGCGAAAGTGCAGGCACATCGGGAATATGCCGAGCTTTCGCAACGTAGCCAGGCTTCGATGCAGCGGCGATTAAATGTGAAGTTATTTTTGAGTGAGCCCCAAGGATAATCCCATTTGGGGATCTTATTTTTTCCGGGGCTCTAAAATGCTTCGCGAGCGCTTCTTTAAAGGAAGCTGCGGTTTTGCGATGGTACCCGCAAATTTGTTTTGCGGGGCGTCCTCAGGATGGCAGCACCCACTTTTTAATGATGCCCAGCACCTTTTCACGCTGGATGGGTTTGGTGATGTAGTCGTCCATGCCGGCTTCCAGACAGCGTTCGCGGTCTCCTTTCATGGCGTGGGCGGTCATGGCCACGATCGGGATGCGTGCCGGCGCAAAGCGGCTGCGCGCATCTTCTGAGGCCGCCGAATGCCCATGCTGCAGGCGGCGGATGGCTTCTGTGGCCTGCAGGCCGTCCATGTCCGGCATCTGTATGTCCATGAAAATCAGGTCAAATGCGCCGGGGTCCGCGCTGTACTTGTCGATGGCCTCGCGCCCGGAGGCCGCCACTTCGACGCCGTAGCCGGCTTTGGTGAGCATCAGCTGCGCCAGTTTCTGGTTCACGGGGTTGTCTTCGACCAAAAGGATGCGGACGGCGCGTTTGATGTCCTCGCGTACGCTGTATTGCGTCAGGATTGTCTGCGGCGGGCCCTGCGCTTCTTGACCGGTCCGGCGCGGAGACAGAACCCCTTCGATTATTTGATACAGTTTTTCCCTGCGGACGGGCTTGGTCAGAAAAGCATCGAATCCGGCGGCCTGACATTTGCCGGCGTCACGTTCCGTTGTCGCCGAAAGTGCGATCAGCGGCAGCTGGTGAAAGGGGTGTTTCGCAGAGCGGATCTGCGCCGCCAGTGCGTATCCGCTGGTTCCGGGCATCTCAACGTCGCACAGGCAGCAGCCGAAAGGATCTCCGGCGTCTGCGGCTGCCTGCAGGGTGTCCATGACCGAGCCGGTTTCGGCCAGTGCGACTGGGCGCATGCCGGTGGCCGACAGGATATGGTTCAGGATCTGCCGGCTGGCGCGGCTGTCATCGACCACCAGCACCCTGCAGCCGGCCGCCAGCGTGCGCCGCGGCCTCGCGGGCGCATCGGCGCCGGCTTTTTTCAGCCAGCCGGTGAAGTGGAATATGCTCCCCGGTTGATTGCCGGCGTCAGAGTCATCAGCGGTGTTTTCCACCGCTTCACCGCTAGGCTTTTCCACCGGACTTTCCACCCAGACGTCGCCCTCCATCAGATTGGCGATCTTGCGGCAGATGGAAAGGCCCAGCCCGGTACCGCCGTATTTGCGGGTCGTCGATCCGTCCGCCTGCTGAAACGGGAAAAAGATCTCTTCCAGCTTGTCCGCGGCAATGCCGATCCCGGTATCGCGGACGGTCGCATGGAATTTGATCCGCGCCTCGCTCTGGCTTTCAATATCCAGCTGAAGTTCAATTTCGCCGCGTTTGGTGAATTTCGATGCATTTCCCATCAGGTTGGTCAGCACCTGGCGGAAACGCAGCGGATCCCCTTTGACACGCGGCGGCACATCGTCCCCGATGCGGCACAGGATTTCGACGGCCCGGCTGTCGATGCGCGGACGGATCAGGTCGCAGATGTCGTAGGCCAGCAGTTCGGGATCGAAGGCGATTTCTTCGAAGTCCAGCTCTCCGGCTTCGATCTTCGAGAAATCGAGAATGTCGTTGATCAGGGAAAGCAGCGCCTCCCCGCTGCGCTTAATGGTCAGCGTGTAATCGCGCTGGTTTTCATCCAGATCGGTGTCCAGCAGCATGTCGGTAAAACCGATGACGCCGTTTAAGGGGGTTCGGATTTCGTGGCTCATATTGGCCAGGAACTGGCTCTTGGCCATGCTCGAAAACTCGGCATCCTGGGCCATCTCGTTGGCCTTGGCGATAGCTGCCTCCAGCTCCCGGTTGACGGCTTCGGTTTCGGCCTGGGCTTTTTGGAGGGCCTCACTGGCACGCTTGCGCTCGGTGATGTCGTCCATGACCGAAACCAGGCCGATGATTTCACCGCGTACGTCCCGCAGCGGGGCCGCCGAAGCGCTGATGCAGATCAGCGTTCCATCTTTTCGCTGGCGCGTCAGCTCGAGCTTTTTCACCCCGCCGCCATCAACGAGTTCCGTGATCGTCTTTATGCGCTCGGGCTGTTCCGTTTCCGGGACCGCAGGATAGGGTTTGCCGATCACCTCTTCGCGCTTCCAGCCGAAGATGTGCTCAGCGGCGGTGTTCCACAAGGTGACTTTGCGGTCGCGGTCAAGGCAGACGATGGCCGCCGGCGAACACTCGAAAATATTCTCCAGGATTTCGTGGGCGCTGTGCAGCGCCTCTTCGGCCCGTATGCGTTCGCTGATGTCCTCGCTGATGCCGTCGATCCAGGTGGCCTCGCCGCGGGAATTGTAGCGCAAAGTTGCGGTGGTGGCGATCCACAGCGCGGTGCCGTCCTTTTTCTTGAGCTGCAGGCGCCGGCCGCGCACGCTGCCGTTTGCTTTCAACTGGGCGATGAGCTCCAGACGGTCTTCCGGATTGAAATAGAGGTTGGCCACCGGTGTGGCAAGGATCTCTTCAACCGAGTCAAATCCGAAAATCTCGGCCATGGCCGGGTTGGCCTTGAGGAAACGCCCCTGCGGTTCAACGGTATTGCGGTAGACGCCAACGTTCAGGTTTTCGACCAGCGTGCGGTACTCTTCTTCGCTGTGCCGCAGCGAATCTTGCATTTTCTTGCGCGCGCTGATGTCCCTGATGACAGCCAGCAGATATACTTCGCTGGAAATCTCGATGCGCCTCAAAGACACTTCGGCATCGAAAGGGCTGCCGTCGTAGCGGACGTGGCGCCATTCGAAAAACTGGGGGCTGCCGGCCAGGGCGGCGGAAATTTTCGCCGCGGCTGCGGCCGCAGAGTCCGTGCCGTCCGGTTGACGCTTTGGAGAAAAGCGCCGGGGGCTTTCATGCAAGATCTGTTCCCGGCTGCAGGCGAACATGTCCAGGGCCATGGGGTTGCAGTCGACAAAACGATCGCCCTGCAGCAGAAAGATCGCAGCGTTGGCGTTTTCAAAGAGACGGTGATATTTTTCCTCGCTTTGGCGGAGCGCTTCAAGTTCCGCCTGCCTGCGGGCCAATCGTTTTTCGAGCTGCTCGATTCTCAAAATGAGTTTGTCATGCGATGTCGCATCCATTTGTCCGGACTCCGGAAGACGGTCGATATGGTGAAAATCCTGATGTGTGCTCTATGCTACGCTTGGCGCTGCTGTCAAGATCTGCGCTCCCGCGGCCGGCGAAGCGCATACGTCCGTTTCAGGCGCCGCCCGGGATAAACAGGTGGTCGGCGGCCATCATCTGTTGCACTTTCCGCCATACTTCTTTCACGCTGATGAGGTGCATGCAGCTGTTCCGGGGGCGGATACAGACTTCCTGACGGCAGGCCCGGCAAGGCACGTCTTTCCAGACTACCCGGCCAGCGGGATGCAGCGGCCGCCACATGTGCGGCCAGGTGGGACCGAAAAGTGTCAGGCCGGGGCAGTCCACTGCGGCGGCGATATGCGCCGGTGCGGAATCATTGCCGATAAAGAGGCGGCAGCGCCGCAAGATGGCGGCTGTTTCCAGCAGGTTCAGGCTGCAGGATTGAAAGGCGGGCGCAAAGCCCATGTGCGTCCGTACACGGTCGACGAGTTCGCCTTCGTCCGGTCCGCCGAGCAGCAGCAAGGCGGCACCGTAATTTTGCCGCAGGCGGCGGGCGATTTGGGCAAAACGCTCCGGCGGCCAGCGGCGCAGCCGGTTGCGTGCCCCGGGATGGATGGCAACGGGCGGTGTACTGGCGCCGAGCCCGTTTTGCGCCAGCAGGCGGTCGACGCGCTGCGTGACAGCCGGTGGAATCACGATGTGCGGCCTTCTGTCAAAATCGTGCAAGCCGAAGAGCTTCAGCGCCTGCAGCTGGTAGTCGACGATGTGCATGTTCCGGGGATCGGCGTCGACGATGCGATTCATGAGGGTACGCGACAGCCGGCTGGCGTCGCGGTAAGTCACCCGCAGGGGGGCGCCGATGGCAAAGGAGATGAAGGCCGCGCGGTCGCCGTGGGTAAAATCCAGGATGACATCATAGTGCTGGGGCCGCAGCTGTTTTAAAAAACGCCAGTGATAGGCCAGTGCGGCGGCGGCGCTCCGCTTGGCCTGCTTGCGGTCGTAGGCCCACAGCCGGTGGATGTGAGGGTCCGCTGACAGCAGTTGCTCCGTGCCCCGGTTGACCAGTACGTCAACTTCGATTCCGGGCACCTTCCGCGCCAGATTGGCGGCCACCGGCACGATACTCAGCGTGTCGCCGATGTAGCGCAGTTTGAGAATCAGCACTTTTTTACCGCGTAGATCAATCATGGGGCATCACCGCAGCCGTCGGCCGTTGCCGTCGGCATCCAGGTGATTCAGAAAATCCCTGAACCATGCGGGATTGGCAACCACGACATAGGCCAGAAAGATGGCCGACAGCGGCAGGAAGAAAACCGCCAGATCAAGCAGCAGGATGGCCGCGGCCAGCAGCACGCGCCGGGTCATGGACATCGGTTGGCCTTTCCAAAGCGTAAAGTTGGCATGCCGCCAGACTTCAACAAGTGGATTTTACGGAATTTAGGCTCTTACGGCAAGGCGTTCAGTACTTCACCTGCACCAGGAAGAGTCCGTGAGGCGGGGCCGTGGCGCCGCCCAGGCTGCGGTCCCGGGATGCCAGGATGGCGCGAAAATCATCCACGGTTTTCTTGCCCAGCCCCACATCGACCAGGCTGCCCACGAGGTTACGCACCATGAAGCGCAAAAAACCGTCAGCTTCAATGTCGAACACCAGCAAATCGGGTCCGGCCTTGCGCCAGCCGGCCTGGATGACGCTGCGGATGGTGTGCGAGCGCGGGCTGCCGGTGCCTTCGAAGGCTTTGAAATCGTGCCGCCCCATAATCTCACATGTCGCCTGTTGCATGCGGTCCACCGCCAGCGGCCGGCGGATGAACCAGGCGTATTGGCGCCCCACCGCCGAGGGGGTTTCGCGGTTGAGAATGCAGTACCGGTAGAGCTTGCTGGCCACGTCGTAGCGGGCGTGAAAAGCTTCATCGACCTCCAGGCAGCCGCGGATAACGATGTCGCCGGGCAGCAGGCTGTTCAAGCCTTTTGCAAAAGCATCCGCGGCGATACGCGTCAGACAGCGGAAACTGGCCGTCTGTCCCAGGGCGTGCACCCCGGCATCGGTGCGGCCCGAACCGATCAGGCTCACCTCCTGGCCGCTCATCTTCTGCAGCGCCTTTTCGATCTCCCCCTGTACGGTGCGCCCTTCCCGCTGTCGTTGCCAGCCGCGGTAAGCGCTGCCGTCGTATTCGACGGTGATTTTAAAGTTGTGTGTTGATGCTTCCATTTTGACTTTTGGGCACAGGTGCGTTAGAGAAAAGACTCATGTTCCCGGTTTGGGGAAACGGTTGGCTCCGTGATGCGGGAGGCGTGTCAAAGCCGGTCACAGGGAACCTCGGCCAGTAGATTCTCCAGGTCATCGTCCATGGTTCTGCCGATCTGATCGAGGGCGTAACGGGCGTTGCAGACCCTGCAACGCAGGTAAACCCGCTTTCAGGAGCGCTGCAGGAAGAGGCGGGCGCCGCAGGCGTCGCATCTCGGGGTCACAGATTGCACGTCATCTTCCTTTTACAGGTGTGGTTGGTGATGGTGCCGGGGTTTCTTTGCCCGGCTGGAGGGGCTTCTACCACAGTCAAGCACCGCTTGTCGAGTCTTTTGGCGCGCTTCCGTGTCCGGGGCGGCCGCCGGTGGAATGATTTCGTCGGACCCGGCTAAGGGCTCGCTCAGGAATAAGTTCGCAGATTTTTGGTGTCGCGGCGCCCGGCTGGCAAGGCGCGAAAGTGCAGGCATATCGGGAATATGCCGAGCTTTCGCAACGTAGCCAGTCGGGATGCAGCGGCGATTAAAATGTGAAGTTATTTTTGCGTGAGCCCTAAGCGGCAGAAAAGGGCGGTTTTGCATGCAGCATAAGGAATGCAGAGGATTTAAGGCCGCAGGCGTGGCCTGTGGCATCAAAAAAAACGGAAAGCGCGACCTGGGATTGATTTTTTCCGAGGTTCCGGCGGCTGCGGCCGGCGTGTTCACCCGCAACCGGGTTCAGGCGGCGCCGGTCAAAGTTTCCCGTCAGCGCATCGGCAGCGGGCGCAGCCAGGCGCTGGTGGTCAACAGCGGCAACGCCAACTGTCTGACCGGTGCGCGCGGCATGGCCGACGCGCAGCGCATGGCCGGCTGCGTGGCCGATACGCTGGACATCGCTGCCGAAAGCGTGCTGGTGGCCTCCACCGGCGTCATCGGCCAGCCGCTGCCCATTGGACGCATCGCGTCAGCTGCCCCGGCGCTTGCAGGGGCTTTGGCGCCCGACGGCTTCGGCGACCTTGCCAGGGCCATCATGACCACCGACACGGTGCCCAAGCTTTCCGCGCGCCGGGGGCGCATCGGAGGTCGAGCCTTTACCGTGCTCGGCGTTGCCAAAGGATCCGGCATGATCTGTCCCGACATGGCCACCATGCTCTGCTTTGTCTGCACCGACTGCGGCTTGCAGCCGCGGGCGCTGCAAAAGGCGCTGCAACTGGCGGTGCAGGGCTCTTTTAATGCCATGACTGTTGACGGCGATACAAGTACCAACGACACCACGCTGATCATGGCCAACGGCCTTTCGGGGGCCTGCGTCGAAAGCGCCGCCCATGAAGACTACTTCCAGCAGATGCTGGACGATCTGCTGCTGGAGCTCGCCAAAAAATTGATCCGGGACGGCGAGGGGGCCACCAAACTCATCGAGGTGCGCGTGTCGGGGGCCGCCAGCAAGTACGATGCACGCCGCGTGGCGGGCACCATCGCCAATTCGCCGCTGGTGAAAACCGCCTGTTTCGGCGAGGATGCCAACTGGGGGCGCATCCTGGCGGCGGCCGGCCGGGCGGGCGTACCTTTTGATCCGGAGAAGGCGCGTGTTGCCTTTGATAACGTGGTGCTGTATGACGATGGTGCCTGGAAGGGGCCGGATGCAGAAGCTGCGGCGGCCGGGGTGCTGAAACAGCCGGCCTTTCGCCTGGAAGTCGACCTGCGGCAGGGCGGTTTCGAAAGTATCGTGCTGACCTGCGATTTTTCCCTGGATTACGTACGCATCAACGCCGACTACCGCAGCTGAACATCGCGGGGTTTGCCATGGAGCCGATGCGCCTGCAGAAATACCTCTCCGCCGCCGGCGTGTGTTCGCGCCGCAAAGCCGAGGTGTTGATCGCCGCCGGGCGTGTATCAATCAATGGGGAAACAGTCGCCCGGATGGGCACCCGCGTCGATCCGCGCACGGACAGGGTGCGCGTGGACGGCCGCGCCGTTCGGCTGCAGCGGAAACAGATCTACATCGCCCTGCATAAACCGGTGGGGGTTGTGACCAGCTGCAGCCATCCCGGCGAGCGCACGGTGCTCGATCTGGTGGACGTCGGCCAGCGGGTGTATCCCGTCGGCCGGCTGGACAAGGACAGCACCGGCCTTTTGCTGCTGACCAACGACGGCCGGTTGCACCATGGGCTGCTGCACCCTTCCTTCGACCACGAGAAGGAATACGAGGTGCGCGTGGACCGCGTGATTGCCGACGGCGCGCTACGGCATCTGGCAAAGGGTGTCGTGCTGAAAGGGCGCAGAACCCAGCCAGCCAGGGTCCGGCGTCTGTCGGGGCGTGTTTTCCGAATCATTCTGACCGAAGGGCGCAACCGCCAGGTGCGCCGCATGGTGCGCAAGGTGGGTTGCCGCGTAACGTCCTTGAAGCGCGTGCGTGTGGCCTGTATTCAGATAGGAGACCTGCCCGCAGGCAGCTGGCGTTACCTGACGGCAGAAGAGCAAAACCGTCTCCTGAAGGGCATCGTGTCTTGAACATGCATTACGAAGGTCCCATCTATCGCCCCCCGAGCGAGGCGCATTCGCTGCTGATCCAGGCCACCGTGGGCTGTCCGCACAACCGCTGCACCTTTTGCATGGTGTACAAAAACGGTCCGCGCTACCGCGAGCGATCGGTGGCGGAAATCAAAGCCGACCTTTTGGAGGGGCGCCGCCTTCACGGCGACGCAGTGCGCAGCCTGTTTTTCCCGGCCGGCAACACCATCGCCATGCGCACCCAGCACCTGTGCGACATCTGCCGCTACGCACGGCAGGTGTTTCCGGCGCTGGAACGGATCACCGTGTACGGTTCGTCGCAGTATATCCACCACAAGGGACCGGACGACATGAAAAGGCTGGCGGCCGCCGGCCTGTCGCGTATCCACGTGGGACTCGAATCCGGTGATGACGTGATTCTGGAGCGCATCCGCAAAGGGACCCGCAGCGCGGAGCAGATCGAAGCCGGCCGCTGGGTGCGCCAGGCCGGCATCGAACTCAGCCTCTACGTCATTCTGGGCATCGGCGGCCGGGAGCGCACCGCCACGCATGCCGCCAAAACCGCTGCCGTGCTCAATGCCATCGCCCCGGAGTTCACGCGCCTGCGCACCTTTGTGCCCAAGATCAACACGCCGCTTTTGGCAGACGTGCAAAGCGGCCGTTTTGAGATGCTCGGCCCGCTGGAAGTGCTTACGGAAACCAAGCGGCTGATCGAGGGCATTACGGCCGACACCTGCCTGACCAGCGACCATTACACCAACTACCTCAACCTGGAGGGGCGTCTGCCCGCCGATAAGCCCCGACTGA
>Ga0114931_10000533_pt1 | contig 46062 bp, 65 predicted proteins | sample 2SBtaG_FD_89579 | JGI IMG/M metagenome (GOLD analysis project Ga0114931, IMG submission 89579) | Deep subsurface microbial communities from Kolumbo volcano to uncover new lineages of life (NeLLi) - 2SBTROV14_V59a metaG | ecosystem: Environmental > Aquatic > Marine > Volcanic | place: Kolumbo... | reverse complement strand
CACGACCGAACCGACCGAACCGATGACCCGTCCAGTTGTCCCTGAGATGGAGGCCTTGATCGGCAAGAAGATCCCCTGTCTTGGCGACCAGGGATGGATCATGCTGGTCGACTACATGGGCAACGACGCCGCCATCGTGAAGGCGGCGCGCACATCCTATGGGAAAGGCACCAAGAAGCTGAGCGAGGACGAGGCGTTGATCCGCTACTTGATGCGGAATAGACATACAACCCCGTTTGAAATGTGCGAGCTGAAGCTCCTGGTCTACGTCCCCATGGATGCCTGGCGCCAGTGGATCCGCCACCGCACCGCGTCGGTCAACGAGTATTCAACGCGCTACTCCATCGCCATCGACGAAGCGGCGATCACGAGTTGGATGGACTGGCGCGCGCAGTCCAAGAAGAACAAGCAGGGGAGCGAGTCCATCGCCGGGGACATGCCGTGGCCGGAAGGGTTCCTGGAGCAGGAAGGCATCCCGGAGAACTACCAGGCTGCGATCGGCGCAGGTATGACCCCTGGCGAGTATCTCTCCTATCGTGAGCAGAATTTCTTGGCTCTCGCTCGTGAGGTCTACGAGGAGCGATTGGAGTTCGGGATCGCCCGCGAGCAGGCGCGCAAGGATCTTCCCCTGTCGACCTTCACTCAGGCCTACTGGAAGATCGACCTCCACAACCTGCTTCACTTTCTCGGACTGCGAAGAAACCCGCATGCGCAGAAGGAGATTAGGGACTACGCCATAACCATCGGCGATGTCTTCGTGAAGGAATGGTGTCCAGCGACGTGGCAGGCCTACCTCGACTACCGAGAGAACGCTCTCTACCTCTCCCGGATGGAGGTGCAGCTCCTCCAGGTGATTTCGCAAGGCGGCGGGCTCAAGGACATCCTGGCCATGGCCAAAGCGTTCGGTTGGCTGAAGCGGAGCCATACGAGTGGCAAGCTCCTGAAGAACCGCGAACGCAGCGAGTGCGGAGCGAAGCTCGTGCGACTCGGGTTCCAGATCCCTTGGAGCAACACTGATGGTTAAGCGCGGACCGAGGACACACTGGAGCGCTGAGTTGCGGGTGCTGAGCGGTTTCTTATGCTTAGACAAGGGATCAGCCGCGAACCGCTAACAAGGAGCCGGACGTGAGTCGTAACAAGGCGTTTATGGGATTCGTGATCGGCAGCTCGCTACCGGTGTTCGCGATCACCATGAGCTACGTCGGCAAGGCGTTCCACAAGCAAGGTCACAAGGGAATCAAGCACTACGAAGCCGTTCCGTTCGTCGTCCCCGCTGTTCTTGGGACTGCCAACGCGCTCAACCTGACGGGCCAGCCGGCGCAGGCCACGCCGGCACAGAGGCGCAAGAGGACCGCGCTGTTCGGAGACGCGGCGGGGCTGACTCTTAGCGTGATCGGCCATGAGGGCTTCGATCTGCCCACCAGGATCTTCGGCATGAGCGAGTCTGACGCGAAGCGCGTTCATGTCATAGCGCCGCTGATATACGCGGCGATCTTCGGGATCGTCGCGAATTTCGTGAACGAGAGGCTCCGGTGAGCAGTAGCGACCTGGCCATTAACGCAGGAGCCGCCTCAATCTGGGCTGGTATGACCTTCGGCGTGAAGAACAAGGCGGTTGTCGGACCGGCGTTTCTTTCCGGGTGGGGAGCGATCGCCTACGGCGCCTCGAAGGGCAAGCGGAAGCTGGGGTGGATCGGGAACGTGGGAATGGGCGGCGTAGTGCTCGGAGGCGTACTCGCCCGTGCTCCCATGGATCGCGGCGCCCCGGCCTCGGTTGGCAAGAAGGGCAAGGCGCTGTTCCTCGCTGGGTGGACCGCGCTCGCATCAGGCGTGGCCCAGAAGAACGGCGGGAGCCGCCAGAACTACGCCTCGGCTTTGCTGGGAGCGGGGACGGTGGTGGCCGGCGCCACGCTGATCCGTAAGAACGCGCTGGGCGGCGGCAAGCTGCCCGCAGTACTTCCCCCGGCCGTGTTTGGCCTGGGCTGGTACCTGTTCACCAGAGAACTGCTCAAGTGATTCAAGTGCGAGTGGCGAGCAGCGCGTGAGTGACGCCTCTCTCCGCGTCGCTTCCCGCCTTCTGGCGGCGGACTATACCGACGTCCAAACGAGGGCCGCGGTGATCGCAGGTCTGGTCCGGACAGGGCGTCTGGACCGGCGGCGAGTCGCGCTGGCGAGTTACCTCGGCGACGCGGCGGCGCTGCTGGTAGAGCCGGCGCCGCCGCAGTTTCCGTCGTATGCGCGCGAATGGAGCCTAGCGCGGCGCGTGCTGCAATGTGGCGGACTGAGCCATGTTGCATCGGCCCGGCTCGCGGCGGACTGCGCGGAGCGGGTGATCCAGTTCGCAGGTGAGCACCGCGGCGTGTGCGAAGCCGCGATCTAGGCCGCCCGCGCGTGGGCGAGTTGCCCGTGCGAGGAACACCGGTTGGCGGCGAAATCGGCGGCGCGGTCAGCGGATGCGGCGGTGGCGGCGGAGTGGGTAGCGGATGCGGCGGCGCGGGAGGCGGATGCGGCGGTGGCGGCGGGGACAGAGTCGGCGGCTGCGGCGGATACGGCGCGAGCGGCGGAGTGGGTAGCGGATGCGGCGGCGTGGGCAGCGGCGGTGGCGGCGGTGGCGGCGGCGACGGATGCGGCGACGGATGCGACGGAGTGGGTAGCGGCGGCGGCGGAGGCGGCGTGGTCGGCGGCGCGAGCGGCGGTGATGCCGCGTGACGAAGATCAGTGGCAAGCAGACCACATCGCCGCTCACCTGCTCGGTTCCGGGAACACCGATCGAAGGACACCGATGTCTGAAGCGCACCTGCCGGAGGTCCCGGAAGCCGACAGCGGGAGGGAGGACTGATGGCGTGCTGCTTCTGTGGGGATGAGATCCACGTTGAAGACGCCCCGGTCGACGTCGCCGCCTGTCACACCTGCCTCCGGGCGCGATCCCTCCTAGGCTCCGGCGAAGGGCTGATCCAGTACATCGCAGACCACCCGGACGATGCCTGCTTCATGCAGGACACAGATGGCTGACCGCCGGACCCGTGACCTGTGGCGCCGCTGGCGAGAGACCGGGGACCCCACCGACGGCGTCGCCTGGGGGATCGCCGCCTACCGGCAGGGACACCGATCCATGATGGCCTGCCTGTCCTGCCACGGGTGCGAGGACTGTGCTTGCCTGAACGGGGTCCCGAACTCGCCCCGGAGCCTAGTCCCGACCCCGCCGCGGAGCAAGTGCCGGACCTGCGGGTCTCGCGCGACTGCCGGCCTCGAGGACTCTGTGGTGATCGGCTCCGTTCTGGGATTCTCGGTCTGTGAGGTCCTGGCTGGATGGACCCCGCGGCAGGTCCCTGACGATCCCAGACAGACCGTGGGCACGGCTCTCATCGATGTTGCAGATGCAGCCTTCCGGCATTTAACAACAGGCGGCCCGACCCGTCCTCTGAATCTCTATGAGAGGTCCCAGACCCTGACCCGCATGGGGGCCCAGGAGGCCCTCCGGCGAGTCGTAGTCGCCCTGGCCGGCGAGTCGCTCCGGCTACGCTACACCACATCGCGCGAGCGCGTATACCGGCTCCTCGAGCTTTGGGCCCTCGAGCGTTGCCGAACCATGGCACTGCACCGATACCGCGCGTACTACAACGATTCACATCGCGTCCGGACTTCGTGGCTCCCCTGGGGGTCATCGACAGCCTCGCTACATGTCCTCGTCAGCAATCAGGTAGAGGTCCTGGGGCCGGAGAAGTCCCAGGCTGTCCTTGCACGCGAGGTCGAACCCTGGCTGCTCGGAGTCTTGGATCCACTCCGCGAGCGCGTCACAGCCCGGACTAAGCCCGAGTCGCCAGAGTGGTTAGGACCAATCTCAAGAAAAGGCTAGACATAGGCTAGGATCCTGTTAGTCTGTAGGCAGCAAGGAGACACCGATGAAGACACCGAACCTACAGACGACCCTCCACCGCCTCCCGTCCAACCCCGACTACGTCAAGGTGTCATTCTCCGGCCGCGCAGGTCGCATGGTGGTCCGGGGTGAGTCTCTGGGGATCCACCTCGGGATCTACGACGAGGTCACCTACTACGATGTCCTGCTTCTCCTTGAACACCGGGTGCATCGCACCGACGACTCCGGTCGGGAGGTCCCGGGCGGTGTCCGAGCGAAGGTTGTCGCAGCCGTCCTGGCCGTCCTCCAGGAGGCTGGACCGAGGGAGCGCAAGTGATCGACCCCGACGCGATCCCTGGCTACATGGAGGACTCATGAGCGACGCACGACTGCGGGATCTAGAACGATCTGCCCTGGCCGGGGACACCGAGACCCTAGTCGAGTTCTACCGGCTGCTCCAGAGGTCATGCCACCACTCGTGGGACTCGTGCGGCGTCTACTCCGGCCCGCACTCAGTAGAGATCAGCGCTCGCCGTCCAGGGCTCGGCGAGGTCCGTGTTGACTTCTGCTGGATCTGCCACGCGACCCGTGTAGTCGAGGGCGTACCGCTGTGCTTCATTTGCAACGAGCCGCTCTCTGGTCGCGATCATGGCCGGATCGATGAGCCACCTGTAGACGGTGACGACTGGCCGAGGGCCATGCAGGAGTGGGCGCATGTGGAGTGTGCGCATGATAGCCCCATGCCGGTGGACGACTAGCGGTACCGCAAGCCTCCGGCGCTTGCAACCTAGGGGGTTAGGAAGACTAGCAGAAATAGCTAGGATTCTGCTAGACAGAGACTAGGAAGCTGGTATGATGGAGGCAGAAAAGGAGAACCAGATGAGTAAGACGACGAACGATACCTACGCGCCGGTCACCAACGAGGCTGAGCTGGACGAGCGCCTGGCCGGCCTGACGGAGAACATGGCTGCCGTCTACGACGCGATCCAGGACGGCCTCTACGCCGAGCCCGGGTTCAGCGACGTGACCGTCGACGAGGTCGCCATCGCGGTCGGCAAGAGCCAGGCCAGCGTGTCCAGCACGGTCGGCCACCTGATCAAGCGCGGCCTGATCTGGTGCGACAACGAGGGAGCCCGTGAGATCAGTGAGCACGATTACACGGCGTTCATCCACACCTACGAGCACGACGACGAGCTGCGCGCCAAGGTGAAGGACGAGCGCCGCTCGGAGCTGGACCTGATCATCGCGGACCTCCGGGAAGCGAAGGCCTCCGCGGAGGAGGCCAGGCGCTGTGCGGAGGAGGCTGAGCGTCGCGCGGAGCTGGCCCACCGGGCAATCGACGTGGCGATGAGCCGGCTCGAGCGGATCACCCAGGGATGCGAGTAGGGTGGAGACGCGAACGAACGACGCAGACCGGGATGTCCCGGCCCACTGGCCGACCCCAGTCCTCTACGACGACGTCAGCCACCTGACCTACAAGAAGCGCCGGCAGAACGAGGAGCGCGGGCTCGGCAAGGGTGACTACCCCTGCTTGATGTGCGGCCGGTTCTGCGGGTCCGACAAGGTCAAGATGTTCCACCTCTGCGGCGGTGGCTCCGAGATACGCGCCAGTCTCCCACACGACTCGTGCGCTGGCGAGTGCCTGGCGATGTACCCGGTCGGGCCCTCCTGCTTCCGGCGGCACCGACGAGTCCTCCAACCCTACCTGGACAGCTACGCCGAGGACGAGGCCCTCCGGGCCGCTGAGAGCGGCTCCAGGGCCCCAGAGGGACGGCGCCCACCGACACGCCTAGCGACGCGCCACGGGCCCAAGAAGCGCCACTGGACACCGATCAGGAGACACCGATCAGGAGACACCGATCAGGAGGAGACCCGATGAACGTCCGCGCCCTAGTCCTGAGACCCCGGGAATCCCCCGGGGTCGAGCTGATCGACACCGATGACCTCCAGGCCGTGATCGGCGGAGACCTAGACGAGCACCGATCACCGTTTTGGGACGCAGCCGGGGTAGTCTGCCTGACCCGGGACGGACCGCCGGCCCCGGAGGGCGAGATGGGCAACTTGTTCCTTCCCACGATCCCGTGCCCGGACTGCCCCGGTCACCCGGGTCCCTACCCTGTCTTCGGCACCGTCATCTGGCTCGGTACGACGCCGGCCCGGGACGAGTGGTGCGACCTGACCGAGCGCCAGATCGTCATCCTCCGGGACATCCTGGACCGGCTCGAGCGGATCGAGGGGATGTCGTGTCGGCCGGCTGAGTCAGCGCTGACCGACGACCAGAAAGCCATCATCGTTGACGTGATCCGGGAGATTATCGAAGGCGGCGACTTCCGTCGCCAGGCGGAGATGAACTGATGGTCCCCGACCGTTACCGGACGGTCGTCCTGGAGGCCCGCCGGGTCCGGGAGGCGATCTGGCCGACCGTCCGCGCGACCCACGCGTGCCTCTACGAGGCCGTCACGCTCCAGGCCCTCCTGATCCTGCGGGCCGACCTCAGGACCATGCTCCAGGCCGGGACCGCGCAGTGGCCGATGGTCCGCCCAGAGCAGGACGACGGGGTATCGGCCACGCACTTCAGCTACCAGTGGGACCTCCAGGAGGCTGTCCCGATGATCATCACGGGGAAGCTGCCGGAACTGCACTGCTGGCTCGCCTACCGATCCCCGGAGGCGCCGGAGGGGACGATCGTCGATACGACCTCCGGGAGCTGGCCGGAGCGCGCTCGGACCGGAGACTACGGCTGGTCTGCCCTGTCTCCGCCGGACTGCCTCTGGGCGACTGGGACACAGCTGGGGGCCCTGGCGGAGGAGCGCGGGTTCGGGATCACCTACGCCCCGGACATCCAGGCCTGCATGGCCGCGGACGCGTTCGCCCACCACGGCATCTATGGGCCGGTGACGGAGCACCTCGGCGTGGAGTGGCGCCCGCGCTAGGTGACTCGGACCACCAGGCTTAGGGACATTCTCAAGAAAAGGCTAGACAGAGACTAGGACGCTACTATGATGGAGGCACAACCAAAGAAAGGAGAACCCGATGTCTAACGCGAACGAGACCATGATCACCTACACCAAGCTCAGGAACGGTAGCTGGGGACTGCGGGGGCCCGCGAGCGCGTTGCGCGCAGGCGCGCAGGTCACCGTGACCAAGCGCAGCGGAGAGAGCAAGACAGTACGCGTCGGCCGCGTCTTGTGGAGCAACGACACGACCGCGATCGCGACCGTCCAGCGCGGGAGCAGCCGCAACGGCGGCAGCAGCTACCGTCGCCGCGGCGGCAGTGGTTGGCAGGACAGCTGCGGCTACCCCTGCCCCGTCGACGGACACCGCTGCACCCCGGCCAACCCCTGCCACGATTGCCAGTAGGAGTATCTGATGTCTAACACGAACGAAGCCAAGATCACTCGCTTCATCCGCAGCAGCCTTACCCAGGAGCAGATCGACGAGCGCAACGCTCGCTTCATCGAGATCGCTGCCCCGTCCTCGCAGGTCCCGCAGGTCCTCGCCGCAGCCCGTGACCTGCTCGAGACGGTCAAGCTCGAGGGACTGTCCGATGACATGACCCCGGTCGACGTCGTCCTCAGCAACTATGACTGCTCGTTCAGCCTGAACTGCTGGGCGACAGTCCGGTTCTACCGGGGCGAGGTGACGCTCGAAGTCGAGTCCGGCAACCGGCAGGACTCCGACGGCTGGGGCCGCGGGACCTACCGTTGGAACCCCACGACCGGCGCCCTGCCGACCGACAGGATCATGAGGCGCCTCAGGCGCCTCGCTCCACGGCGCGCCAGGAACATCCAGCAGTCCATCGAGGTCACCTCTGCGAGGGAGTCCAGCTTTGATCGCGCGGAGATCCTCGCTGATACCCTCAGGGCGCTGCTGCCCAGCGCGGTGATCAAGCCCCTGAAGGAATGGTCGTCTGGAGACCTCGGGGACGCCAGCACGGCCAAGGTCCTGGTCCGGTTCAGCCCAGCCCTGAAGGTTAAGGTCTACGAGCTTGACGGCCAGGTGCGAGTCGCTACAGGCCGCTACGACAGTTCCAAATTGGTGCCGTTCGGTCCGGCCTCGGTCGCCTACTCCGTCCTGACCGCGCTGGCCGCCGCGAACCCCGGGACGGCGACCCTGACCGAGGACGAGGAGGAGGACTAGCGGTACCGCTAACCCCCGAGCGCTTGCCACGCCGGGGGTTAGGAAGCCTAGCAGAAATAGCTAGGATTCTACTAGACAGAGGCTAGGCCGGTGGTATGATGGAGGCAGAAACGGAGACGAAGATGAAGACGACGACCCGCAACATGGAGACCAACCTGACCAGCAAGCTGCCGATCTTCCGGGCCGGCAGCCTGGTCCAGGTTATGTTCGGGGAGCACTCTCCCTGGTGTAAGAAGATCGGCTCACCGACCTCCGTGACGGGCAAGGTCGTGGAGTCGGGTGAGACCTACCTCCGGCTGGACAACCCGAGGAATCCAGGGGCCCGGTATGGGATGACCGAATACTGCTGGGGGGAGGTCCGGCTGAACGCGAAGCGCGGAGTCTTCTACGCCACCATCCAACACGCTCCTACCTACCAGGCAGACATCGTCACCATCAACCCCATTCAGTAGGCTCTACGACTACACCACAGCCAATCAGGAGACACCGATCATGAGACACCGATCAGCCTCGCCGGGAGGCCCGATGATGGCCCTCACCCGTCTCCGGCCCGCGGCCTACGCGGCCTCTGAGCTGGACATTCGACTCGAGGTCGCCGAGGTCGGAGACCCGGACTGGCCGCTGCTGGCCCAGTGGACCGGGACCCACGTCGTCGCCTTCGATGAGGAGCACGCGGAGCACCTCGCCGAGGTCGCCACGAGCCTCGCGAACGGGATCGACACGGACATCCAGGAAGGCCTCCTGGGCGACGACCGGAGGGCATCCCGTGCCGCCACACAGGGGCTCTGGGGACTCGCAAGCCGACTCCGGGCCGCGGCCCGGACCCGGAAGGAGGCCCGGACCCGGAAGGAGGACGTGGCCTGATTCGCCACTCCCCTGAGTGCTTGCCATGCCGGGAGTTAGGCCGCCTCAAAATAAAAGCTAGGATTCTACTAGACAGCGGCTAGGACTCCGGTATGATGGACGCACAAGCGCAGCCAACAAGGAGCCGAAGATGAACGCATTCGCCCAGACCGCCCAGCAGATCACCGAGAACGCCAACGTCACCCGCCGGGACCTCCAGGAGGGCGACGAGCCCCGGAGCCGCTACAACGCGGCCTACGCCGAGCACGACGACCTGATGGAGCAGCTCGAGCAGGTCGAGGAGGACCTGGAGGAGGCGAGCGAGTCCGGCGACATCGGCGGGCTGGACGCCCGAGACGTCCTCCGCGAGATCACCGCGGCCTACGACGCCCTGGAGGCCCTTGAGACGGCGATCGATGAAGGCTACGACGATGCGGACAACGACGTCGCCCCGGTCGCCCCGCAGGCCCAGGTCAGCCTCCCGTCCTCCGGCGCCCTGAGCGAGGACAACGTCCGGGACCTGGTCGAGGCCTACACCGAGCGCAATGTCTCCGGCTTCCAGGCCTTCCGGGACGACGTCTCCTGGGCCGTCCAGGTGATCCAGGACGGCGAGCCGGTCCAGTTCCTGATCAACGAGGACGACGCCCGCTCGATGAACGTCGACGCCGTCGAAGATGTCGAATTCACCTGCTGGCCGCCCACGCGCCGCTAGGCCGACCTTGCGGTACCGCAACCCTACCAGCCACCCCACCGGAGGAACGATGGACACCACGACCGCCACGAGCCGAGAGGCCACCTCCCACGCCGACCTCGGGACCTGGTCGGAGGTCCCGCGGACCCTGCCGGAGCAGCTCGCCCTCCGAGCGGTCCGGGACGGGGCCCCGCTCCGGGACGTCGACTGGAACGGGCCGACCCGCCAGCCGTTCCTGGACCTCCAGGCCCAGGGCTGGCACAAGCGCGAGCACGTCCTCCGCGGGACGACCGTCACGGTCACGGTCCACGTCTGGGAGTCCCCGCGGGGCGAGCGCCAGCTCCCCAAGGTCAAGTCGCGGGCGACCTAGCTACCAGGGCTTAGGGTCGGACGGGAACCTTTCTTCAGAAAAGGCTAGACAGAGACTAGGACGCTGCTATGATGGAGGCACAAACGCAGCCAACAGGGAGAACACGATGAAGATCACCGTCAAGCGCACCAACTTCAATGAGCCTGCCAGCTTCGAGACCTACAGTATCTTCGAGGCCGTGTCCTACGCGATCGAGTCCGGGTGGGACACCGTCGTCTGGGACGGTAGCCGCCACATCCTCTCCCACGGGGTCATCGGCGGCACCCGGACCATGACCGGGGCGGCCCGCGAAGCCGTCAAGTTCTACCGCAGCCTGGTCCGGCCCATCCTCCGGGAGACCGACCCGGAGACCAACTACCGCGAGGGACGTTCCGAGCTGATCGCCCGGATCAAGGCCGCCGTCGCGTCCGCCCTGAAGACCACGAAGGAGTCGATGTGAGCAACGCCGCCAAGGTCCTGGACGTCATCGAGAACAGCCTCGGGGCGACTGTCTACGGGATCGCCCGCAGCACCGCGCTGGACGTCCCGCACGTCGAGCGAGTCGCCTTCGCCCTGGTCGACGCCGGCCTGGTCCAGTGGCGCCTCCGCCCGACCATGGGCGGCAACAAGGTCGTCTTCCACCCCACCTACGACCTGGAGGCCTAATGGTCAGCACGATCATCCGCATCCATGAGATCCTGGACCGCGCTCTGGGGCACGCCGAGGCCGAGGTCTACTGGCAGGGAGAGGAGGAGAGCCTGACGCCCCGCGAGGCCTACGACCTGCTGAACCCGCTCCGGGGCCACGTCCGCCGGGTGAAGATCGCCCTCTCGGGCTTCCGCCACGATGACGCCCTGGAGGCGATACGGGCGTTCTGTGCCGCGGTCGCCGGGACGGACCTCGAGAGCCGGCACTGCGTGGAGGTCCTCCGGCTGACCGAGGCCTACGCCGACTTCGACGTCGACGAGATCGACGTGATCCTCCGGGAGACCCGGTGACCAGCCAGGCATCCAATGCGTTCGACGCCATCCGCCAGGCTGCAGCCATCCTGGGCATCGAGGGCGAGGCCTCCGGGTCGGCTACCGTCCAGTTCATCAGCTACGGGACCCGTGTCTGCCTCGAGGGTAGGTTCTACGGCGAGTTCGTCCGGGTCTCGGTGTCACTCCGGCACGGAGTGGACCGCGCCGCTACCTTTCGGATCCGCCGGGATGGGACGTTCAACGTCGCCGGTATCGTCCGCCGGGTCAGGCTGTACGCCGAGGCAGCGGATGACCAGGGGCTCGAGGGCGCGGACCCATCCCGTAACCAGGAGGCAGCTGGGGCAGCTGTAGACGAGCCGTCCTCGTCGCCGGAGGTCCCCGAGGGACCCGCGCTCCAGGACCCTGGGAACGTCGATCAGGGCGAGCCCAGCGAGCCGGAGCAGCCCATAGGCTACAGCGTCCTGGTCGACGAGGCCATCGAGTCCCTCCGGGACCAGGTACTCGAGGATCGCCAGGAGGCTGCCCTGCTGGCGCTAGCCGTCCTGGACCAGACGGGCTACGACCTCGAGACCCAGGCCCGGGTCGCAGCCGTGCTGGGGGTCGACCCGATCAAGCCCGCCTAGTTAGCGGGCTGGCCGACTTTCTTCACTTTTCTCAAGAAAAGGCTAGACAGCGACTAGGACTCCGGTATGATGGAGGCACAACCGCAGCAAGGAGAACACGATGAACGGAGCAGACATGCAGAACACGAACGAGAAGCGCGCGACCGTCCGCAGCAAGCAGCGCCGGACTTGGTCCGGCAGGGCCGTCAAGGTCTTCGCCGTCTTCGTCGACGGCACCTTCCGCAAGGCCCACGGCCGAGACCGGCAGGCCGCCTTCAGGCACGCCAGGCAGGTGAACAGCCGCCGGACCGCGGAGCAGCGGGAGGCTGCCCGTGCGACCCTGCTGGCCGGGATGACCTCCCGGTGGGAGCAGGTTGAGGCCGACTACGAGAGCGACCTGCGGGCCCTCGTGCAGGCCGGCCTGGTCGAACGCCGGGTCGTCTCCAGCTACGTCCCGGCGGACGTCCGGGACGGGCTATTCGGCAACCCAGTCCGCAAGTGGACCCGCGCGGAGTACCGGCTAGCTGCCAAGCTGGCCTAGCTGGACGAGATGGTCGACGCGGGAGTCCTCACCGGCCGCCTCGAGCGGCGCCGGTTCTGATACGCCGTCTTGGAGCCGGAGGACGAGCAGGAGGACTCCGGGACGCAGGACGAGACCGCGGAGGACGTCCCGGCAGAGCCGGAGACCTCGGAGCCGGAGACCGAGGAGGACGCCCGGGAGGTCCTGACCCGCGCCGACCTCCGGGTCCGTGAGCCTTGCCCCTGGGGCAAGGCTCACTCGCCGTACCACGACCCCCTGAGGCTTCGTTTCGGGCCCACCACGGCCCTCGGGTGCCTCCGGTGGGGGGAGATACGCCCCTGACGGCCTACAGGCGCCCCACGGGTCTCCTATGGAGCCGTAACCCAGGACCACCACGGTTGCTTGCGGTACCGCAAGCCCCCCAGGGCTGTCATCGCGCGGTGTGATTCGCATACACGGCTCACACCGCCAACAGGGGAGGAATCTGACGAAATCCAGGATCGCCGCAAACGACCTAGCCAGGCGGGGTAGGGACTAGGACACGGTTAGACGTAGACTAGACGACCTGCTATACTGGAGGCACAAGGAGAGAACGATGAGCAACGACCTGAACACGACCGCCCATGACCAGAACGACACCCCGAACCCAGACAGCCCCTGCGAGTGCGGCCAGCCCGGCCTGGAGGTCCAGGACCACGACTCCAACTGCATCCTGGTGCTCTGCCCGGCGTGCATCCAGTGGAACCTGGACAACGGCGTCTCCCGCGAGCTGCCCCGGGTGGCTGGACGGCGCACGTTCAGCTCCGCGGAGTAGGCCGGGTCCTGCTATGCTCGAGGCATGACGAGACGACGGGGATACGCGGAGCCGCGCTACGCGGCCCAGCACGGGGAGCGGCACTGCCGTGAACGGCGCCGCTGCGTGGAGTGCGGAGGAACCCTGGCTGGACGCCAGCAGCGCTGGTGCGGGAAGGCGTGCGTCAACGCCTACCTAGTCAGGAAGGGCGGCACGGAGGCCAGGAGGCTCGTCAGGAAGCGCGACCGCGGAGTCTGCGCGCTCTGCCGGGATGACACTGAGGTCCTGAGGCGCAGGATCCAGGAGGCCGACCGGGAGGGCGACCGCCGCTGGGCGAGGTCGCTGGGACGTAGGCCGGGAGACCAGCACCTGCCGTCGAACCGCTACAGGCGGCCCGGCCGGAGCCTACCCAGGAGGCCCAGGAAGGGATCGCGGAACGACTACAGGAGGACGGCGCGCCTGGAGGTCCTGGAACCCCTAGGCCTCGAGGCCTACTGGTGGAGGTCGTCATGGTGGGACATGAATCACCGACTCCCGGTCGTCCTGGGCGGTGGAGGATGCGGCCTGGATAACCTGGAGACACTCTGCCTGCCGTGCCACTCCCGGGAAACGGCGATCTTGGCCGCCCGGATCGCGGAGTCTAGGGTTCGTCCTGGACAGCTACCTCGTGGAGTCCTCTACTGGAGCGAGGGAGAGGCGTTGCCGCGCCTGCTCCCCCAGACCACGAACCCAGAGGAGGACCACGTGGCCGTCAAGCAGTCTACCGTCAAGTGCACTTTCTGCGGTATCTCAAAGCTGTTTCCACGCCGAACGAGGGACAGGAAGTACTGCTCTCCCCAGTGCCGCCTGGCCGACTCGCGGTCCCGCTACCCACAGAGGTTCTGGGCCAAGGTCGACAGGCGGGCACCGGGCGGATGCTGGGCCTGGACGTCCTGCTTTGACCGGTACGGATACGGACAGACCTCTGGACCGGACGGGAGGACCCAGCGGACCCACCGGATCGCCTGGTATCTCGTCTACGGAGAGTGGCCTGAAGGCGACCTCCTCCACTCGTGCGACACCCGGAACTGCGTGAACCCGGCCCATCTCCGGGTCGGAACCCACCAGGAGAACATGCGCGACGCCGCAGCCAGCTCGCGGTGGTCCCGGAAGGGCGAGAACAACGCGAGGGCTAGGCTTGACCGGGAGTCAGTGAAGCTGATCCTGGCGCTTGATCCGTGCCCTCACTCCGTTCGCGACGTCGCGAAGCACCTTGGCGTCTCTGATTCGTGCGTGCGAGACGTGCTCAAGGGACGGACGTGGAGGCACGTCTCGCGTGACATGGATCACGTCGTGGCCGTCAGGGACGGAGGAGGAGGCTGCGGCCTGGACGGCCTGAGGACGCTGTGCATCAGCTGCCACAGGGCCAGGACGGCCACACAGCAGAGGCAGCAGGGGAGGACGGGTGGGTAGGGCGAGGACGTTCTGTTGCTGGTGGTGCCGGAGGAGGCTAGGCCGTCGCAGGCTCCACCACGTACAGCCAGCACGTGAACAGGACAGGGCGTGCTGTGCCGCGTGCCACGCCGACCCGGACTCGGCGTACCGGCGCGTCTACCCGGGCGGGAAGTCGCAGGAGTCCCAGGAGGTCCCGGGGAGTCCAGGACGCGGCAGGGCATGATGGGGCTCCGGGACGGCTGGCTGCCCTGACGTGGTGGAGCCGTGCCCAGGGGAGGCTTGACCGAGAGACCACGAGGCGGAGGTCTACGAGCTTGACGGCCAGGCCGGCACGGGAGTAGCGGTACCGCTAACCCGGGAGGCAGAGCAGGACGGCACGACCTGACGCCTTGACACACGGATCGCCACTCCGGTAGGTTCTCGGTATGGCAAACAGAGCAACAACGACGCGACAGACGAGCCCAACCAGGACCCCAGGGACCGATAGGGCCCGACCAGGGGGCCTACAGCTCCTACGGGGCCCCCAGCGCCTACCACGGCGCCAGCACCAGCCCAGTCAGGGGCCCAGTCAGGATCGGGATCAGGGCCCGATCCCGTCCCGTGCAGGCCCGATCCCCCCGCATAGCCCGACCCCAGGGGGGCACGACCGTGGCTGGTAGGCTCCGCCGCAAGAAGGCTGCGGTACCGCAGGCCCAGCGCCCCAAGACAGCGTCGGGCCAGAACGGGTCCAGCGCTACCGTCCTCCTGGCCGGTACTGACACGGCCCTCCGGCTCCTGGACGACATCAGGAACCGGAGGCTGGACCCGCGGGACCTGACGCCGAGCCAGCGCCGTAGCTGCCTGATGCTCCTCGCTAACGGGAGCCAGACGAGCACGGAGCTGTCCGCGCTGTTCCGCTGTAGCGCCAGCACGATCAGGATGGACCTGAAGCAGATCCGGGAGGAGGTAGGGCGGGAGGTCCGGGAGTGGAGCACCGCGGAGGTCGTGGGACAGCTCGCCCTGGTAGCGGAGAAGACCACGGCCCAGGCGATGAAGCAGGACGACCCCGGTCTGGCCTGGACGATCCAGCGCGACCTGGCGAAGCTCCTGAAGGAGCTAGGCGTGATCCGGCCTGAGGTAGACCAGGCCGGGTTCCGGCTGACCGTCGAGTCGATCGGCTCGGGCTACGACCGCGCCCGGCAGGCCCTGAGCCAGGCACTGAACCCCGCCCTGACGGGGATGCAGCCGCGGCTCCCTGGACCGGTCCCGGCCCTCAGGACGGGAGGCCAGGTGATCGACGTCGACCACGAGTCCAGGGAGCCTGGACTTGCGGTACCGCAAACTCCACTACCGGCCTCGGGGTCTGACCCGGACTCCGGGGGTGTACTTGCGGTACCGCAAACTCCCCAGGACGACACTGGGTCAGACCCCGGACCCGCACCGGGACTTGCGGTACCGCAAACTCTCCCGGACGGTACCGGCACCCCGGGACCCGGTGATCCCCTGGACCGGGAGTTTGCGGTACCGCAAGTCCTACCCCGGGACCCGGAACCTGACCCCGCCCAGGAGCCGAAACCGCCCTGGCGTGGACCCGGAGCAGGGTTCTAGGGCTGACCTAACTGCTTAGCTTCCGTCCCAACACGACATCGACGCAGAGGCCCCTGCGGGGCCCGTGGCTGCCCTGGAGGTCCGTTAGGTAATAGGGGTCGGGCCTACCGGGCAGGCTCGTGGTGAGCCCCGGAGCGACCCTTACGACGATCAAGATCAGGGCCGATCTGGATCCCCCTTATTAGGTTTACGCAGAGCCGCATCTCTTTACCTACGTTATCTCCACCCGGGACCGGAAACGGCCTACCTAGTAATAACTAACTACACCCGACCCCCGGGGGACGATTATCTATCCCACGACTAACTCAGAAAGAAAAAGTCCATCAGAATACCGACACTGCTCCTATCCAGGATCATCCCGGAGGGGACGCAGCGCCTCCCTGAGCACGTCGATCTGTGCATCGATCTTGCCGTAGGTAGGGATGAACATCCCGCTCTTGTCGGCGTCGTCCCAGGCCCTAACGGTCTCGAGTACAGCCGCGAGGGCAAACCTGATCTCGTGCTCTGTCAATCCATTCCCCATCTAGGGTAGTCAGGAGGATGATCACGACGATGACCTTGACCATTAGCTCCCACGTCCTCTCGATCTCCCGTGGCCCACGCCTCTAGGCCGCGAGCCGGGCCTCCCAGTTACGGATAGTGCAGCCCCACCCCACGGGAGGCCACTGAGCGTGCTCAGGGTCAGGTGGGGTCCGTGGGTCGCTCATAGCCCACCCGGGTCAGAGTCTTGCGTACCGCAAGAGTCACGTCCCGGGGCCCCAGTAGGTGACCGGGAGGCCAGATCCGGTAGCACCCCGGGCAGGACCAGATCGCGCGCTCCCAGTTCGCGGCCTCGATCACGACGTCCCGGGACCGGAGAGCATGCTTGGTCACCCGGCGGTTGAACCGGAGCGGGAGGCGGGCGCTGAGCCGGACGGTGACCTCGGGCTCGACGCCGCAGCAGAGGGTCCTGAGCGTACTCATAAGGGCTCGATCACGTTCGGCGCTGCCCAGCCCACGCCTGGGTCGGGGAAGCAGCGTGCCCTGCTATAGGTAAACCCGTCAGACTCGAGCGCGAAACCCAACTCGCGGGCGATCATCGCGACGCCCGCCGGGTTCGGCGCCTTGCCCTCAGCCAGGGAGGAGACGCTGACGCTCAGGTGGCGGCACATCCCCATCGGCTGGTCCTCGACCGTGAAGACCACGCGCCAACCGTGGTCTAGTTTAGCAGTCCACTCCTGGTAGTCACCCGGAGGCGGGTAGTCACCCGATCTCATGGCCCTGAGTACATCCCGCGGGATCGGGTTCGCCTCAGCGAAGGTCCGAACCCTCCGCAGGTCCTCTCGGGCGACCTCGTCGATCACTAGCGGTCTCATTCGGTCTCCTCTCCGCACGCGCGGCAGCGCATGTCTTCCAGCTCGAGTCCTCGGTCGGTCATCACCCCACGGAACACCGGACCCGGAGGGTGACCGGCCCACCGGCAGATCAGGCGCCCGAGCTAACCCGGCCGGGTCCCGACCCGGGGAGCGAATCGACGGAGGAACATCACGACGTCAGCTCGGCAATCATGTGTTCCTGATAGCGCAGCAGCCACTTCTCGATCTCGAACTTGGACATCTCCCCGAGGTAGATCGGGGCGAGGCCGGCCAAGCGGATCCGTGATCGCAGGTCGGTCACCCCGAGGCGCCAGATCCGAGGGTCATGGATGGGCTTTACCTTGTCGTCGATCGACGACAAGTACTGCCCCGCCTCCTCGAGCGCTACGGGCCCCACCAGGTCTCCGTTCTCCATGACGACTACGTACTTCACAGCCTCCACTCCTTCCGGTCCAGGACAGCCTCGAGAGCCTTGTCAGGGATCTACTCGAGGTCGTGGTACTGCTCGAAGAATCGCGTGACGTAGGTCCGGGTGACCTTGACCGCCTCTTTCCGGTGCTCCTCTCGTGGGTCGACCCAGTGATCCTCCGCCCGGGAACGGGCCGCCCGGCTGATCATGCGCTCCATCTCCTGGATCCCAGGACGGGCCGGCGGCGGCCCCAGCTGATCCTCTACCAGGTCCTGGATAGACTCCTGGGTAAAGCCAATGACGACCTGGTCATCAGCGGTACAGGTCCGGCACGTCGCGTGGACCTCCACGGTGTTGGCCCGGAGGTTCGGGAAGACCCAGTAGACCTCCCATTCGTGGTCGCAGCTCACTTGATCACCTCTCGAATCTGGATCAGCTTGTCCTCGGCCAGGACCTCGTTGGCAGCGCTCGAGGCTCACGGCACCCAGGGATGCCTCAAGGATCGCGTGGTTGGCTCACCCGGCGTGGTCACTTATCTGTTCTCTAACCTTTTCCCTTGCGGTACCGCAAGGCGGTCTCCCACTCCTTGTAGTCGTTGACCTCGAAATCCCCGTCGTCGAGCGCCGGGTCATACCAGACGATGGGGTAGCAACTGTAGTAGCAGTCAGTCGCGCCGGGCCGGTTCTGCGCCAGGCACGCAGCCCACTCCTCGAAGTCGGCGGCCGGGACCTCGCCGGTCTTGACGAGCTTGTCGTGGAGGTACTTCAACGCTGAGTCGACGGTCGCGAACGCGCGGTGCTCCACGACCTGACCCGACACCGACGTTCCAGCCAGCCGACCATTGACGGTCCTCCGGCCGCGGATCCAGGGCCCGTTCCAGACGACATAGATCCAGGCTCCGTGCTTGTTGATGTTGTGTCTCACGCATCACACTCCATGTTGAACTGGATCCCATTCTCGTTGACCGACAGGATCGGGTTGTAGGTCCGGGTCCAGTCAGGTGATTCGAGGTAGCCGGTCTCGAACGGCCGAGCCCGGTAGTCGACCAGGACATCCCCGTCGACGGTGTTGAGGCGGAGGCGGGCAACAGTCTCCCCGTTCAGCCACTCGTCCGTGACGGGGAACGAGACTGGCCGGAGCACCATCAGCTTCTTCGGCCGCGACGCCTGGTCGAGCGAGAGGTCGATGCCGACGAGTCCCTCCGGGGTCTCGATCACGGCCACGAGGTGACCGGTCCAGCCGTCTCCTTCCGCCCGGGGGTCACCGAGTACCACCATGTGTCCCTTCTCCCTAACGAGCCTCCTGGCGATCTCGCTGCAGGCTGCTTCAGAGCCGCTGTAGTCGTCGATGTCGTGAGCCACCCTGGAGGCCGGGACGTTCATCGCGCAGGCCTCTACAGCCATCTCTGCGACCCTGAAGCTCATCCGGGATCCCAGTTCACAGTAGAGCTTGGTTGAGAGGATGCAGGAGTCGCGCCGCGCACCCGAGTCCAGGATCCCCTGGCGCATCTTGGCTAAGGTCTCCCGGGCCGTAAGGAACGCGCCGAGGTTCCTCTGCCTCTGCGCCTCAGCTTCCTTCCGGGAGCGCCGGATACCTTGGCGCTCCCGGGCCTTATCCAAAATGCTTCGTTTCTTACCCATCCTGTTCCTCCACGCCTTGGCCGGTCTTGAAGAAGCGAGTCGCCCCGGGGCATTGTCGCCAGGCTGACTCCGGGCTCCGCTCGCGGCAGTCGTCCCGGTAGACGGTTGAGTGACAGACGAAGTCTCCGCAGCTACGGACCTCTCGCCTGATTTTGAGGCGGGCGATGTCAGTCGTTGCCTTTCGGGTGATTGCGGTACCGCCAACCGTCCTGCCGGCTACCTCCGCGATCTGCTTGCAGACCTCCTGGAAGGCCTCGTCATTATCAGCCCGGAACGGACAAGACGCGCACGGCTGCTTGGCCTCGGGGAACCGGGCCATCCAGAACCGGCGCCTGAACAGCACCTTCTCAGCATCGGTCCTCGGCGGCCCCTTCCGGGGGTTGTCGATCCGGTAGCGGCACCGCCGGCAGGTAACCTCGTCGCCATGCCACGTCGCCATGAGGCGCCGGTCGCTTTGACCGGTCCTCCGGCAGAGCGGCTTATGGGGGTCCCCGAAGTGGACCTTTCTCACGGTGCTAGCCACGGGGGACCTCGAATCCAGCACGCTCAAGATGACCGGCTACCCGGGTCAGGGTCAGCTCGTCGGTCACCACGCCGAGGTCGGGCTTGATCGTCTTGTCCACCTTGACCCCGAGGTCGAACAGCGTGACCTCTGCGGTCCCCTGTGGGTCACATCCGACCAGGATCCCCGGACCCTCGACGGGGTGGACGTGGTAGACGCCCGCGCAGGGCCGCCCCGACCAGTAGGCCTTGGCGAAGACGCGGTCGGAGGTCCCGACCATCATGTTCACGCACCCGACGTCGATCTGGATCGTCGGCGTCTCCATGATGCGCTTCTCCTCGGCGTCGGCGTGGCGCTCGAGGTCATCCCTCGGCGCAGCAACCTGGACCTCGAGCGCGTTGAGGTCTGCGAGGCCCTGAGCGAACTCGAGGACTCTATCGCGTAAGGTCTGGTCCTGACCGTCCTTGGTCTCGTCGGCTGACAGCGCACAGAGTGTCAGGTAGTGGCGGCGCTCCGGGTCGTCCCGGGAGTAGACCCCGGGCCCGGCGTAGTGGGCAGCCCGGACCTTGTCCGAGACCTTCCCCTCGTTGACGTACTCGAGGGCGAACGGGTCCGCGCCGCGTGTGATCAGCCGGTTCGCCAGGACGGCCTCGTCCCCCTCAAGGTGGAGGCACATGATCGCGGCGTCGCCGGCCTCTCGAGTGATCAACCGAAGTTCCACGGCGGTTCGGATCCAGTTCACGATCACTTGGATCGTCGCGTCAGCGTCGAATTTCACTTGGCACGCTCCTTTGGTGATGTCGGCTTCTTGATCCTGTCCATCATGTTGTTTCCTTTCCTAGATCCACTTGAACCCGGCGAGGTCATCGGCGAACTCGGCCTTCTCAGCCGGAACCTCCTGCGCCTCCGGGTTCTTGGTCTCCTGTGCAGGAACCGACTGCTGGCTGTCGCGCTCCATCTTGTCGCGGCAGCGCCGCTCCTCCTCGGCGCGTTCCTTCGCCTGCATCGCCTCACCGTCCGCGATCTCGTGCGCGAACGCCTTGTCGAACCCGGCCTTGAGCAGTTCGGCCACGCGCTCGTCGTAGCTCGCGTCGTCCTTGGCCGGAGGGACATCACATGCTTTCCGGCCGCGAGACGTGACCTTGCCGTAGGGGAGGCTACGCTGCTTGGCGCAGGTCGGTCCGTAGCCGCGCTTGATCGACTCGGTCTGGGTCAGGGGCCGGCCGCAGAAGCAACAGGTGCCCTCGTGCCACAGCTGCATGTAGTCGGGGAGCGTCCGCTTGCCTGACGTGATGTCCATCAGCCACTCGACGGTCTTGGTGCAGGCCGAGTCGAACCGGATCCCGCCCTTGGCCTTCGCGGAGTGGTACCAGAACCGGGGGCTGATCGGCTTCTTGGTCTCCCGGTCCTGGCGCCAGATGCAGCCGAAGTAGGCCCAGGCGCGCTTCGACTTGGTGTGCTCGTCACCCCGGGTCCCCTGGAAGTTGGAGACGAAGATCGGAGCGTGGGGGTCGCGCGGCTGGCCCTTCCGGGTCGGTTCTGCGAACCGGAGGGTGACGTGCTTGTCCGTCCGGGTGTTGGTCACGGTGATCAGGCCGAACCCGCCGTTGATGAAGTGCTTCAGAACCTCGACATCCAACCGGCCCCGGGTCAACTTGCTGGCGTCCTGCTTGGTCATCTGCCTCTCCTGTTCTTCCTCAAGACTAGCAGGACACCTAGCCCCTGTCTAGTAGAATTCTAGTTTTATTCCGACAGCGACCTAACGCGCGTGGTCTCCAGAGGTTTGCGGTACCGCAAGTTCACTCAGCGCTTTCCGGCTCACTTCGCCCGACGGCAGCCTGGAGTAGTCGGTCACGGTGCATCCCGCGGTCCGACGTAGACGAACCGGATACCGTTCTGCCCGGCGACGCAGGCGATGAACTCGCGCAGCGACATGTCGAGCGTGTCTTCATTGAGGGCTCCGCCGGCATCACTGATCGCTAGGGCGAGAGACCAGGTGCAGTCAGCTACCCCCTGCTTCTCTGGGATCCTCCGGTATCCGTGCTTCATCTCTGGTCCTTCGTGAATTCTGGGGCGCAGGCCTCGCACTCAACAGCGGCGACCTCTCCGTCCTGGTAGTCGATGATCGCTACGCGTCGAGTCACCTTGCACTTGTCGCACGGGATGTCGTTGTCCATCACGCTCAGCCGGGAGGTGAGGCTGGCCGGGACCGGCGCTGCCATCGGAGCCGGCTTGGCCTGCTCCTGGACCTCCAGGGCCAGGTCGTCTGCCAGGACCTGGAGCATTCTCTGGACGTCCTGGAGCAGCCTGCCCTGGTCAAGCCTCGGAGCGTGGATCCCCCGGCAGTGTCCTGGCAGCCGGGTCTCGATCTGGCGCCGGAGCCACATCGCGACTGCTCCGAACATCCGCTGCTCTCCCTCTTGTCCTGCACGGTTCGCCATTTTGCGGTACCTCAAACCCTAGATTCGCGCTAGCTACCAGCGAACGTCGTCCGGCAGCGTCTGGTGAAAGCAGTCCGCGGCCTCTCCCTCTTGCCGCGCCATCTCCATGAGTCCCGCCTTGGCGGACTTGGCCTGCATCACACGGAGGCTGGCGAAGGTTCCGAGGGCGACCATTAGCCGGCCCAGCTGAGCCAGCGTGTCCGGTCCGGCGTGAGGCACGTCGGCCTCGGCCTCCGAGAACGTCGCCTGGAGTGCGTCGGCCAGTGCGGGCCACGACATCAGTCCGCGGAGGTGCTTGGTCGACAGCTTCTTACCCACAGGTCACCTCCCGATCGTGACGCTCGGTCGCCTTCTTCCGGTCCTTGAGCACCTGATCGGCCTGACTCCCGACCGCCACGACGTCCACTCCGTAACGGTTCACTCGAGCCCGGGACGCAGCACACTCCTCCTCGGACATCTCGTCGGGGTAGCGCCAGAGTAGAGTCCCCATGCCGTCGACCCAACTCTCGACTACCCGAGGCGGCAGCCGGAATGTGACCCAGTTACGACCGGACCCTCCGACCTTGCGGGCCTGCTTCTTCGACTCCTTGGGTGTCGTCCCTCTCCCCCAGTAGTGGGGGTACATCGTCACGAAAATCGGCTCAGACATCTTCATCTCTCGCACTCCAATTCCCATGGACCATAGATCCCGGTATCAATCGCCAAATTGGCTGCCTCCAGGAAGGTGTATCGGTGGATCTGAGTCGGCCTCCCACCCAGGTAGTAGAACGGGTGAGGGACTCGGATGTCGCGTCCGTTACTTAGGTCGATGCAGACCCGGGGTAGCGACTCCAGCAGGACCTCTCGCTCGGCTCCGAACTTCTCAGCAATGATGTCCTCGAGTCCGGCTAGCTCCAGCGGGACCTCGACCCAGGCGTGACCATACGGGAGGTCGATCCTGGGTCCTGTGCCTATCAGGCAGACGGCGTGGACTAGCCTGGCTTCTGGGTTCCGGGCCTCCATCAGGTATCTGAAGGCCACCTCGAAGCAGTCGCCGAGGGCTTCCGGCTCGGGCTCACCAGGCTGGAGGTCACGGGCATCGGGGTGGCGGTCTTTCATCAGAAGCACTCGTTCACGTCGTAGTCTGGCTCGCAGGTACAGCAGGGGGGCTCTGGCCCATCCGGGATCCCGGGCTCGTCATCGTCACTGGACCAGCCACAGGTTCCGCGGCAGACGTAGTGGTCAGGGCCTTCCTCGAACTCGCAGGTCCCTCCGCATCGGGGGCAACGCCCCTCCTCGACACAGTTACTACATGGTTCCCAGTCCATCATGTAGCCCGGTGAGAGCGAGATGCCGGCCGGTGACGGGTCATAGCAGGACGTGTTGCCTCCCCACCCGGAACAGCTCTTGCAGTATCCCGGGTAGGTCTTGATGAACTGTTCGACCTCAGCTGCATAGGCCTTCTGCTCATCGACGAAGTCCTCTCTGCCGAGGACCTCCTCACAGTTGGCCTGGTGGGTCTCCAGATGATCCATCTAGTCCTCCTTGACTGCCCGAGTCGCGCCGGGCGGGGTTCCCTGTTGCTGCCTCCATTATAGCAACCGCCTAGCCTTTGTCTAGTAGGATTCTAGTTTTATTCTGCTGTTACTACTTCTGCCTGGACCTAGCTTTAAGGAAGGCTGCGTGTAGGCTGCCAACGAATTCTGGGTCCCTGAGGTTCCTGCCGTACCGCTTTAGCTTTACTCCAGCCCGCTTCATCTCCTCGAGCTGGTCCCGGACTTGGAACAGTGAATGGTGACAGCACTCACCGGGGCCACAGTTCTCTGCCCTGGCACGCGGACAGTAGGTCACCGGTGCTTGCGGTACCGCAAGCTCAAGGCAGATCCCTGACTTCCAGCGGTTACACTTGACTCGTGGTAGCGCCACGGGGTCCCTCCATATACATTCAACGCTCCTGGAGGCTACGCAGTGCTTGGGATAGTTCGCCGCGATGAGTTTGAATTTCAGCGCTGGCTGAAGAAGCAGCACGCGAAGGCGGTCGAGCAGTTCGAGGCGTGGGGGCTCCCGGGCGAGGACATGCTGAACACCGAGGTCGGCTGGCTGATCTGCCTCGGTAAGTGGCAGGACAAGCCCCTGATCTTCGATATGTTCCAGGTAGGACTCCTCCTGAACGACTCACGATTCCGGGCCGTGCTCAAGAGCCGACAGATCGGCTTCTCGTTCATCATCGCCTGTGAGTCGATCGCCCGCTGTCACCTCAAGGACCGTCACCAGTCGGTCTGTGTCTCCTACAACCTGGAGGACGCAAAGGAGAAGGTGACGATGGTCAAGGAGCTTCATGACGAGCTACCCCTTGAATTTCAGAAGAAGATCGTCATCGACTCGAAGACACAGGTTGGGTTCCAGAGCAACTCCTCGAAGCGCCGGATCAGCAAGGTCGTCTCCAACCCGGCTAAGCCACCACGCGGAAAGTCGGGAGACGTATACCTCGATGAGCTGGCTCACTGCATCAACGACAGGGAGATTTATGGGGGCTCGACGGCGTTGATCTCGCGGTCTGGAGGACAGCTCACCATCGGGTCCTCACCGCTCGGCCAGACAGGGTTGTTTCACGACGTCATCACGAACGACTACGACTACCCCGGGTTCAGTCGCCAGACCGTGCCGTGGTGGCTCTGCCGCCACTTCTCCAAGATCAGCAGTGATGAGTCACTGATCAGTCTCTGCTCGACCCTCCCGACGAAGGAGCGCGTATATCACTACGGAACGCGCGAGCTGATCGACCAGTTTGAAGCCCTCCCGTTGGAGGACTTCCAACAGGAGTTCGAGTGTGCCTTCCAGGACGAACGCGTCGCCTTCTTTCCGTACCATGTCATCGACCCGTGCTGCCAGAAGGAACGCAGCCAGATCCCGGTCTACAGCAACATCCGACTCCTCGGTGATGTTGCAGCTAAGCTAGGTCCGCTCTACCTCGGCTTCGACGTCGGCCGGAGCCGGAACCCGTCCGAGCTGTTCGTGTTCGAGAAGCAGGGCCCGCTCTACATCACGCGATACGAGCAGTCACTCAAGGACATACCGTTCCCGCGTCAGCGTGAGCTGATGTTCGAGGTCGGGGACGTCCTGGGTCAGCACTGGGTCAAGTGGCGGATCGACGAAACCGGTATGGGGAAGAACCTCGCGGAGGACCTGGTCAAGAAGTTCGGGAGCAAGCGCGTCGAACCAATCACGTTCACCAGCGCTACGAAGGAGCGCATGGCGAACAGCCTCAGGATCCTCCTCGAGGAAGGCAACATCGTCCTCCCCCGCTGCCGCAACATCCGCGCTCAGATCCACTCGATCAAGCAGCGGTTCACGTCCGCTGGGAACACCATCTTCGACGCCGAGCGCAATCGTCACCACCATGCTGACAAGATGTGGGCCATCGCGCTCGGTACTGTCGAGGACCGGAAGCGGAAGGTCGTAGTCGGGACTGAGATCCACATCCGCTCGGTTGGCGTCAGCCAAGCTGCTGCCCCAGAGGTGAACATGGACGAGCCCCAGATGGTTCAGGCCCAAGCTCTGCCGGCGACTACCGAGGGCGGGACCGTTCAGGCTTCAGGGGAGCCGGTAGGCCTAGTCGAGCAGTTGTTCACCCTCCCCGGAGAGGGATCGGTCCAGGCATCCGGAGATGCGTTCCCGACCGCGGAGGAGGTCCAGGCTAGGGAACGGAATGAGATGGATGCGATGACTTATGCCGACCTCGTCGCTACCGGGAAGGCCCTCTTGACAGCGGGACGCGTCTACAAGCGAAGCGGTGATGAGGACAAGTCGCGTGCAGCCCACGCGCGTTATCAACGGATAAGGCGTGAGGTCAAGCGCCGCCTGGCGGTCCGGCGGCTCACCGTCCGCCAGCCATAGTTGCGGTACCGCAAAACCTATTCCCGGGTCTGAGCTAGACGCGGAGCATGGTCGGCTGCTACCATTTTGCCGGTCACAGGACCGGTTAGAGCGAGGACAGCATGGCGAAGACGAAACCCCACAGGCGGGTGACGAAGGCTGCCGCCAAGAAGGCAGCAAGGGCCCCCAAGAAGGCGAAGCCGACCGCGGACCTTCCGGGTCAGATGACTGGAGCTGAGCTGAACGGCTTCCCGGTCATGCGTATCAGGGCCGGAGACCTCCAGGGCGCAGACTACAATCCGCGGGACATCGACCAGGACTCACTCAGGGGACTCCAGGCCTCAGTAGACGAGTTCGGGATGCCACAGCCGATCATCTGGAACAAGCGCACTCAGCGCCTGATCGGCGGCCACCAGAGGCTCAAGACCCTGGGACCAGATGACGAGACTGATGTGATCGTCATGGACCTCACTGAGGTCCGTGAGAAGGCCCTCAACGTGGCCCTCAACAACCCGAATATCCAGGGCTCATGGACTGAGAGCATCACTGATTTGCTCCAAGAGATCGAGGTTGCAGTCCCTGATCTCACTTCAGTCCTACGCTTTGATACACTCTTAGACGACATCACGAGCAGTATCGACTCCGACCTGAATGGTGGTGGAGAAGGTCCTGTCCTCTCCGAGAACTACACTCGGAAGATCGAGACTCCGATCTATGAGCCTCATGGCGATAAGCCTGACGAGAGCGAACTCTACGATCGTGAAAAGACCGATGCACTCATTGATGATATTGATGAGTGCGAAGACCTCCCGGAAGAAGTCCGGGACTTCCTGATAAACGCAGCTGAGCGACACACCGTCTTCCGCTTCGACCGGATCGCGGAGTATTACGCCCACGCCCCTGCCAAGGTCCAAGACCTTATGGAGCAGTCAGCTTGCGTGATCATCGACTTCGAACGGGCGATCGAACTTGGTTACGTGAAGCTCACCGAGTCCATGCTTAAGCAGGCCGGAATTGTCAAGCGTGAAGGCGATGCGTGACGACTTCTGCGCCGTGATCCTGACTCACGGACGACCTAATAAGGTCCCTACCTACAATAGTCTGTTTCGTCACGGATACACGGGTCGGATCTTCATAGTCGTTGATGATGAGGATGAGTCCCTCCCAGACTACATCAGGAAGTTCGGTGAGGAGTCTGTCCTGGTCTTCTCAAAGATCGAAGTCATGTCGCACATGGACGTAGGAGACAACTTCGAGGGACGCATGGCGGCGATCACCTTTGCCCGGAATGCGATCTTTGATTTGATCCGTGAGCAGGGATTCAAGTACTTTATTCAACTCGACGATGACTACACGCAGTTCAGCTACCGTTTCGACGATGAAGGTCGCTACGGGACGTGGCCCGTATGCGACCTCGACGCGGTACTTTCGGGCATGGTTGATTTCCTCGAGGCGACCCCGTTCCTGACCGTTGCCATGTCCCAAGGAGGTGACTGGATCGGCGGCGCTGAGGCGAAGTCAACTATCGGCTCCAGGCGAAAGGCCATGAATAGCTTCGTCTGTTCTACTGAACGGCCATTCCCGTTCTTGGGTCGGCTCAATGAAGACGTAGTGACCTACACGACCCTCCAACGCCGGGGTCTTCCGTTCCTCACATTCCTCGCAGTTCAGATCGTCCAGATCGCGACACAGAAGACCCCGGGCGGAATGTCAGGTACCTACGCGGACTCTGGAACCTACGTTAAGAGTTTCTACTCGGTCATGTATGCGCCGTCTTGCGTCTCAATCGGGACCATGAAGGGCACCTCGAAGAACAAGAGCCTTGATGAGTCAAAGCGCATGTCTCGAATTCATCATAAGGTGAGCTGGAATAACACCGCTCCGAAGATTATTCCAGAGAGACTAAAACGGAGGGCCAAGTGAGCAACCCCCGGCCGCTACCTACTACCCGTGAGAGCCGTGAGGGTGAACTTACAACCGTCCTCGGGCGAGAGAAGTTTGACCAGCCCCCGAACGGGATCACGGATCCTGAGCTACTCAGGAGGTGGAACAAGTTTAGGCACGACTACCACCAGGCCCATAAGCTCAATCTCATCCCTGAATTCCCCCTCCAGATCGACTTCGAGTTGAACGCTCAGTGCAACATGAAGTGTTCGTTCTGCATTCACGGCATGGAGAAGGTCACGCCTGCCGTCCTCCCGTGGGAGAGCTTCACGAAGGTCATTGACGAGGGATCTAAGTACGGTTTGACCTCGATCAAGATGAACTACATCAACGAACCTCTCTTGGTCCAGAACCTCTAGGACCATATTCGCTATGCTCGGTCGAAGGGGGTGCTAAATGTCTACTTCGCGACGAACGGACTCCTCCTGACCGAGAAGCGTGGGCGCTCCCTAATAGAGGCGGGAGTCTCGAAGATCATGGTCAGCCTCGACGCGACAACGCCAGAGACGTTCCAGTCCATGAGGAAGTCGACCAAGTTCAACAAGATCGTTCGGAACGTCGAGAACTTCATTCGGCTCCGTGACTCCATGGGGCTCAGTCACCCGTTCGTCCGGGTCAACTTCGTCCGGACTCCGATCAATGCCCATGAGGAGGAGGGATTCATCACCCGCTGGGCAAATATCGCCGACATGATCGGCATCCAGGATCAGGTCTGCCGTCCCGGCCAGGAGGATGATCTTGTGGTTCGCCACGACATCGATGAATTCCGATGTGCTTTCCCATTCAAGCTCATGGTCGTGGACTCGAGTGGGAACATTCTCCCGTGTTGCGTGTTCATGGGCCGAACTATGCCTTCGGGGAACGTCCGTGATATGTCGATTAAGGAGGCGTGGGATAGTGAGGGAGTCACAAACCTACGGAAGATCCACCAAGAGGGGAATTGGCAGCAGCATGAGGCTTGTCGTCGTTGTATCGGCGGCAAGGCATGACGATCCGAGATGACTTCTGCGTCCTGATCCTGACTCACGGGAGGCCCAACAACGTCCTCACGATCCGGGCGCTCAAGGAGGCTGGCTACACCGGGCCCGTCCTCTTCGTCGTGGACGACAAGGATAAGACCATCCCTGAGTATCAGCGGAAGTTCGGTAAGGACAGGGTTCTCGTGTTCTCAAAGGATGAGGTCGCGAAGACGACTGACCAGGGAGACAACTTCCTGAGTCAGACTGCAATCACCTACGCCCGCAACGTCAGCTTCCGTCTCGCCAAGGAGGCGGGGTATCGCTACTTCATTCAGCTCGACGATGACTACATGGCCTTTTACTGGCGCTTCGATGATGAAGCGCGTTACGGGCACTGGAGGATCCGGGACATCGATGTGCTGTTCAACGGGCTCGTTGGGTTCCTAGCAGCCACTCCGTTCCTTTCCGTAGCTATCAGCCAGGGTGGAGACCATATTGCCGGAGCGTTGTCAAAGAAGACCGTGGGGACCCGTAGGAAGGCGATGAACAGCTTCGTCTGCGACGCCCAGAGGCCCTTCCAATTCTCAGGGAAGATGAATGAGGACGTAAACACCTACACGGCGCTACAGAGGCGAGGAGGAGCCTTCCTGACATTCATGGCGGCTCAGGTCAACCAGAAGATGTCACAGCTTGGTGAAGGAGGCATGTCCGGGATCTATGCGGATGCAGGGACCTACGTCAAGAGCTTCTACTCGGTCATGTATGCGCCCTCGTGTGTGGTCGTAGCGCCCTTGAAGGGAAACGCTCGTAGCGTAGACCAGAAGGATCCTGGGTCACGGATCCACCATCGTGTTTACTGGAATCATGCTGCGCCGAAGATCGTCCCCGAGAGACTCAAGAGGACCTCTTAGTGAGGGTGCTTATCACCGGGGGCTCTGGTTATATCGGCAGTCATGTAGTGAGGGCGTTTCTTCTCCGGGGGCATAGCGTTGTCGTGATTGACGACCTGTCTACGGGAGACTACCGCCTCATCGAGAGGCTCAACGCGCAATTCATTGAAGGTGATGCCGGGGACTTTGACCTGCTTGATGCCCTCTTCAGAGAGCACAAGTTCGACGCTGTGGTCCATATTGCCGGGCGCTCGATCGTTCCGGAGAGCGTGTCAGACCCCGCGCCTTACTGGAGGGCCAACTTCATGGTTGGGTCCACAATCCTCGAGGTCATGCGGAAGCACGGTGTCAAACGGTTCGTGTTCTCCTCGACTGGATCTGTTTACGGGGTTCCCTCGACATCACCGATATCAGAGTTGGTATTTGAGAACCCAACTTCACCATACGGAGCGTCAAAGAGATGCTTCGAGTTGCTTCTCGAGTCATATATCTCTGCTTATGGGCTTGATGCCCTGGCATTGAGATATTTCAACGTCGTTGGGGCCTCCCACGATGCACTACTCGGTGAGATACATGATCCCGAGACTCACGTCGTCCCGAACCTGATCAAGAATACGATCAAAGGCGACCCATTCGTCCTGTTTGGGGTGGACCATCCGACTCGAGATGGGACAGCTGAGCGGGACTATGTCCACGTCGAGGATCTTGCTGAGGCTCATGTTACAACTGTTGAATCCCTTGGATCGCCGAAACTTGACGGGATCTTCGCTATGAACCTGGGAACTGGGCGGGGTACTACGGTCAAAGAGCTTCTCGCAGCAGTTGAGAAGACCCTTGAACTCAAGGTCGAAGTCGTGGAACAACCGGCACGACCAGGTGACCCTCCTTCACTAGTCGCAGACCCGTCCTTGGCAGAGAGGACTCTCGGGATCAGATGCGAGCGTAGTATCGAGTCTGCGATCTTGTCTGCTCATGCGTTCTGGATGAGCGAGGGCATGTGAGCGAGTTTGCGGTACCACAAATGAGTCCCCTGGAGATGCCTTAGGGGGCTCTGGAATCACAGACCCGCGGTCTGGTTAGACCGCCCTCGGAACAAGAAAGATTATAGGCAACATGGCGACACGGACGACTCGGAAGAAGGCTACGACTCGAAAGAAGGCCCTGCCAGGAGAGATAGTCGGTGAGATGAATGGGCTGCCGGTACGGCGAGTCAAGGTCTCAGCGCTCAAGGGTGCCGACTACAACCCGCGCACCATCACGAAGGAGGCCCTGGATGGCCTCAGGAACTCGACCGAACAGTTCGGCATGGTCCAGCCCATCGTCTGGAACAAGCGGACCCAGAGGCTCGTCGGCGGTCACCAGAGACTCAAGACGCTCGACCCTAGCTCTAAGACGGATGTCGTCGAGGTCGACCTGGACGAGATCCGGGAGAAGGCACTTAACCTCGCCCTGAACAACCCCCACGTGGCCGGCGAGTTCACCTCGAGCCTCGCTGAGATCCTGTCCGAGATCGAAGTTGAGATCCCGGACGTGGCAGTGGACATGCGCCTTGATGCACTGTACGTCGAAGTACCCGCAGACGTCGACGACATCCTTGACGGGGTCACGGATGACGACGCTAAGGATGAGTCTGAGGCAGAGCGGGGCGGAACCCAGAATGCCAGTTCTGGCTCAGGCGAGCACAACACGGACGAGGGCAGTTACAGCTCCGTCAAACAGATCGTGCTGGTCATGGACGATGATGAGCATGAGACTGCAACTGCTGGACTCGAACGCGTCATGCGCGATGAGTCCTGCGAAAACTACACTGCGGCGTTCCTCCGCCTCCTGTCGTTCTACGATGATGTGAAGGAGAAGCTGAGGAAACGCCGCGCCCGTTCCGGGTAAGCTAGCTTGCGGTACCGCAAGGAGGACTCCGTGACCGATACTGCCACCAAGGACCAGACTGCTCCTGGACGTGCATTCATCGTTGGTCCTGCTGCACCCCTGTCACAGCAGGAGGCGCTGGCAGACATGACGCCGGACCAGAAGAAACGGCATGAGTCATTCGACTCGATGCGGCAGGCGGTCGTGTCCTACGGTAAGCGGATGGGGACTATCGAGAAGGAGGGCGACGCTGACCCGTTTAAGCAGGCTCACCTGAAGGCCCAGAGGTCACGTCGCGAGCTACTATACAAACGTGCTGGCGTGAACAAGATCGAGGACGGGACTCGCGAGGCGCCCCAGACGATCACGGATGATGATGCGGTTGGGTCCCTTGGACGTTCTGGGATCACAGATGACGTGATCATCCCCCCGTTCGACTTCATCACGCTCTGTGCCCTGTTCGAGAACAGCTCAGCGCTCCGCCAGAACATCGATGCCTGGACTACCAACGTCCACGGGTTTGGCTGGAGGTTCGAGCCCGTACTGGACTTCGGTTCTCCTGAGATCAACAACGTGATCCGCGACCTACTCCTCCGGCAGAACATCGAGGGAGAAGCCGAGGAACTACGCGACCTCCTTGACCTGACACCAGAACAGATCAAGGAGGCGACCCCAACGATCGACGACGTCGAGGAGACGAAGAATCTGTGGTCGGCCGTATCGACCATCGAGAAGGGTCGGCTTGAGTGCTTCTACGACTATATAAACCCGCTCACCACCTTCACTGACGTCCGTACCAAGACTGGGACTTCACGGGAGTTGATCGGGAATGCTGCGTGGGAGGTCCTCCGGGAGAAGCCAGACGACGTCTACAGCAAGATCGAGCAGGTCTACCAGATCCCCTTCGTGAACATCCGCCTACTCCGTTCAGACCGTACGCCTACGAAGGTCAAGATGATCGTTCGTAAGGACACCGTCACGTTCGATGAGGTGGAGGTCGAGAGGTACTTCCGCCGGTTCATCCGCATGACCGGGTCCGTCACCACCTACTACAAGGAGTTCGGTGACCCGCGCGTGATCAGCCGCGATACTGGTGACGCATTTGAGACCCTCGATGAGATGAAGCAACAGGAGGGAGCTGACGCCAAGACGGCGAATGAGCTGTTCCACTGGACGGTCCACAGCCCGATCTCGCCATACGGGGTCCCGTGGTGGATTAGCGCCCTTATGCCCGTCCTCGGCGGCCGGGCCTCTGAGGAGGTCAACTTCCTGTACTTCGACAACAAGGCGATCCCGCCGATGGTCCTCCTGGTCTCAGGCGGCCGGGTCTCCGAGCAGTCGGTCGAACGGATCGAGACCTACTTCAACGAGAGGATCAAGGGCCGCGCTAACTTCCACAAGATCATGATCATCGAGGGCCTCCCGGCGACCGGCACAGAGATGGACCCCGGTGCGGACATCGAACACAGCGGGAAGATGCGCGTCGAGCTGAAGCCCCTGATGCAGGAGATGCAGCAAGACGCCCTGTTCCAGAACTACGAGCAGAACAACATCAAGAAGATCGGCCGCGTGTTCCGTCAGCCGCAGCTGCTCACCGGCGATACCGCGGACATGAACAGGTCGTGTTACTCCGAGGACACGGAGACCCTCACCGAGAACGGCTGGAAGCTGATCGACGAGATCGCTCCTGACGAGAAGGTCGCCGCCTACGATCCTGATCAACACGCGGTGGTCTTCGTAGTCCCCTCTGAGAGACACGTTCACGAAGTCGAAAACGAGATGCTCTACCACTACGAGAACTTCCACACGGACGTGCTTGTTACTGCCGAACACAAGATGCTGTTCCGCTCTCGCTACGAGAGGACCGAGGAGGAGTCTCGCTGGCGTCAGAAGGAGGCTAAGGACCTCACGCTGTCTCGGTTCCGGTTCCGGTGCGCCCCCGACCCCACGACGTGGGTCGGTGAGAACCTTCACCCTGAGTTCGTCGTTCCGCGCCGGGAAGACTGCGTTCACCTCAGGAAGGACGGACACCAGCACGAGACCATCAACATCGACGACTTCATGACATTCCTGGGCTATTGGATCAGCGAGGGATCCCTGCTCCAGACCGACGATCCGATGGCCAAGCACTGGGTGCTACTCAGCCAGAAGAAGCCGGAACCCCGCGCTAGGATCCAGGCGCTGCTTGACGTCCTCCCATGGAACTACTCGGTTCAGGAGTCGGTCGACGGCACGACTCGATGGAAGATCAGTAACAAGTGCCTTCGGGACTACCTCCTGAAGAACTGCGGAGGGTATTCCGCTGACAAGCACATTCCGGCAGAGTTCATGCACGCTGACAGGAGGCACCTCGCCTACCTCTATGGCGCACTCATGGACGGTGACGGGACTGAGGACTCGAGAGAGAACCGTACCGTGAGGATCTATTACACGAAGTCAACCGTCCTCGCGGACCAGGTCCAAGAGATTGCCATGCTGCTCGGGTATCGGACGAGGGTCCGCTGGGGCGCGGGCGTCTGGCGTGTCGAGCACTCCGATCATCGCGAGACGTGTCTGAATCGAGATCGCCACGTCAGCCTCGTTCCCTACACGGGGCGGGTCTACTGCTTTGCGGTACCGCAATACGGGTTCTTCGTGACCCGCCGCAACGGCAAGATAGCGATTCAGGGAAACACCGCCGAGGTCGCAAAGGCCTTGGCTGAGGAGCAGATTTACCAACCGGCTCGTGATGAGTTCGACGGCGTCATGGACAGGCACTTTCTCACGAACCTCAGGATCCACTTCTGGCGGTTTAAGACGAATGCGCCGGTCCAGAGGTTCCCCAACGACCTGATCGACAACATGAAGAAGTCTCTTGATTCGGGTGGGATCACGCCGAATGAGGCACGACAGTTCATCGCAGATGCCTTCTCGATCGAGCTGCCTTACCGTACGGAAGACTGGGGCAACATCCCGCCCAAACTGGCACTCGCTGCGGCCAGGACGGGCTCACTGGCTGGTGCTGAGCCGGCGGCCGGGAACGCCGCGGACAGCATGGTTGAGCAGCGCGCTGTTGACCAGGTCGGAGGCGTTGCTGGGGATGTCCTGGCCGCCGGGACCTCGACCATGTCAGACAGACATGTCCACCGCTACGTCGTCATCCGTGAAGACGGTGAGGTCAAGATCATCGTTCGCCCAGCCGAGGGGCCTGACGGTTCGCATCATACCCATGATGCAAACCTGACGAAGGTGCCGCCACAGGGATCAGACGTGACGGTCATGACCAGTGAGGTCAACGGTCATACTCATGAGATCGAATTCACAATGCCTGTCTCGAAGCGTCGGGCTCGCGCACATGGGTTTGCATCGTTCATCGAAATGGTCCGCAGCGAGATCGCGGAGGCCGTTGACGAAGCGAAGGACTCGTTCTTCGATGACGAGGATCTTCAGTCTGATGGCGAGTAGCCTCGAGCACTCAGTCCTGTTGCTTGACGACGTTGACTGGCTCGAGCGACGCCTGCTCGGGAAGGCACGTAAGCCACCGTCGATCTTGACTGATGACGGGTTCATCAGGTCCGCGCTCAAGGAGGCGCGGCTGCTCCGCCGGCAGATGGGTAAGACGATCAGCTCACGGAAGGTCCGTGACTCCCTCAAGGCCAACACGAACATCAACTGGAAGACGTCGACAGACGGTCAGAAGGAGCGCGCCCTCGACGCCCTCGAGGCCCTCCTGGCCGGCCTGTCCTCTGACGCCCTCCCGAAGTTGACTCTCATCCTTGACGAACACGGGAAGGTCGTAACAGAAGCCACACATGTGGACACGGCCAGGAAGTATAGACAGGTCAGCGTCGATGCTTCATTTGCCCTCAAGAACGCCAAGGCCATCGCGGCTATCCGTGATACGACGTCGATCTTCTTCGTTCCCGAGTACGAACAGAGGGCAACTCGGTTCAGGCGAAGGGCCCAGGACATCCTGGCGGACGGGACGGCAAAGGGGTTGGGAACGCGAGAGATCGGCTCCAACCTCCGTCGTGAATTTACAGAGACAGGTATTGCGTCCAGCTATTGGGACACCGTTGCTGCGAACCACACGAACCGCGCACGCAGTTTCTCAGCCGTAGCTACCTATGCTGAGAATGGAATAGACCAATATGAAGTGGTGGCGATACTAGATTCCAGGACATCTCAGATTTGTATAATGATGAACGGAACTATTTTGAGTACCGGACATGCGCTCGATTCATTTGATCGGTTCGAGGCCGCGAGGGACATCAACGAGGTCCGCACCAAAGCAACACCGTTCATGCGATTTCGGGACGGAAAGATCGTGACCGCAACTGGTGCGCTGATCGCTACCAAGACCACAGGCGGCTGGGACAAGGTCAAGCCTTCTACGATGAACCAGCGTGGGATCGACACGCCGCCATACCATCACAGGTGCTACCCCGGAGACACCCAAGTTCAGGGAAAGATCGTTCTGTGTTCACGGTTCCTCTACTCTGGGGAGGTGGTCGAGGTACGCACGAAGGGCGGCCGAAGGCTCGCCCTGACGCCCAATCACCCCGTACTGACCCCGGAGGGATTCGTCCGAGCGGACGCGCTCGAGAACGGCGATGATCTTCTTGGCTACTGCCGGGTAGTCAACCCGTCGTCGATCGGGTCCGTGAATGACCTCGATGAAGAGAACGAACCAATCACGGTCAAGGAGGTATTCCGTTCTCTTGGCGAGCGTTCCGGCGTACTTACGATTGACGGCGTGTCCCAGGACTTCCACGGCGACGCGATCTTCGGTGAAAGCAAGATCGAGGTTGTAGCGCCAAATCGCGAACTGCTGATCGGGAACGTGTCCGAGCTTCGTGAGTTCGGACGCGATCCGGTCCTCTCCCCTTACGTTCCTACCGCGCTTCTTCCCGGATCGAGAAAGGGACTCCGCCCTAGCAGCGACTTCGTCGTCCACATGGATTCTGCCCCTGGCCGCCCGCCAGGCAGCAGAGCATTGACGCTCGACCGCTGTCCTCCCCTGAGCCTTGATAGACCTCCACTTCAGTCGCTCTGCGTCGGACCGGCTTCTGAGATCGACGCCGGCCTCACGGAGGACCCTAGTCACCGGTGTAGTGGAGACGCCGTGCTTGCTGGCGATCTGCTTAGGAGTCATCCCGGAGACGTAGTCGTTGACCAGGTCGTCGACATTAGGTGGCGTCCATTTAGCGGGCACGTGTACGACCTCCAGACGGAAGGTGGGTGGGCGGCTGCTGATCAAATCATTGTATCAAACTGTAGAACAACTATTGTCCCGGTATTTGATTCGTAGCCTCGATTCCTAGTTTCGTCCAGAACATCCTGCGGCTACCATCGCAGTGATAAGGCGACGAGGTATCCCATGTCCGCATTCCTGAAGATCAGCGACAAGTACACGCGCTCGGAGAAGCGGAAGGCCTACGAGGACTTCTGGAAGAGCATGATGCCCCGGGTCGGTCACGTCGTAGTCCTGAGCTTCGCAAAGGGACAGCACTCGATGCGGAACCCGACCCGGAGTGCGATCCAGGAGCGTGTCGATCTCTGTAAGGAGATCGTCGACCTCATGCGACAACAGTTCAAGTGGTCCAAGCGCCGGATCATCGACACCCTGCCCCTGGCCCTCAGCTCGAAGTTGTCCGGCCTCCACATCGACCTCGAGCACCTGTCCCGCCGGGGATCCTGGTGGTGAGGCTTGCGGTACCGCAAGCCTCACCTTGACTTGTCCTGACCTAGCCGAGTAGACTCCCGCCAGGCTGGGAGTACGAAGGAGACACAAATGACGATCACGAACGACCAGATCAAGAAGGCCTTCGCGCCCATCGCGAACATCACCAAGGCTGAGCCCGTGAAGCTCGACCTCGAGGGCGTGGCGACTTCCCTGATCACCAAGACCGCCGACTTCGCCAACGCCGACAACCCGCTCGCCGAGTTGGACGGCCTCGAGGACGTGGTCAACAAGGTGGACCACATGCTTGGTCACGCCGTGGAGTCGGAGGATGGCGTCAGCTTCCTCGTCTCCGGTGACAGCCTGGCGTGCGCAACTGCCAAGAGCCTCAGCCCGAAGGCCAGTGAGACCCAGACCGCCAGCAGCGCCGCTGCCATCGACAAGGGCAGCGAGGAGGAGCCCGCCGAGACCTCTCAGGCTGAGAAGGACAAGGCCACCGAAGTCGACAAGTTGAACCACACAGACGACGAGGGCAAGACCAAGGGCAAGAAGAAGAAGAAGAAGAAGACGGAGAAGAACGACGACGAGATGGACCTTCGGGATGACATCTCATGGGAGAAGGACCTCGCGCCCTCGCATCCACCCACGCTCAAGAGCGAGCGTCAGACCAAGGACGAGCGCGTCGTCCCGGCCCGGAAGGGTGGCAGGGACTCGACACAGAAGGCGAAGACCGCCCGCGAGAAGGCGATGGCGCGTCGTGATGAGCGCGTGTCCGGAGCTGGCCGGAACCTCAGCTAGTGCCCGATCCTCGTCCGGGGGAAACACATGACGAGTTCCTGCCTCGCTGCATGTCGAGCGCAGAAGCAACTCGTGACTTCCCCCGGACAGATCAGCGACTGGCCTTCTGTTCCTCAACCTTCGAGCGATCCATGAATAAGCAAACAGCACGAACCGTCGACGGCGTGGCCTTCCCGGCCTCAGCATTCGCGTACGTTCCAGACCCCACGAAGCCGAGTACCTGGAAGCTGCGTCTGTTCGATACCCCAGATGACGCTAGGGCCGGCAGACCATCGGTGAGGCTTACCGCTGCTGCCACGATGGCCCTAAGCCCCTCTGGGTTCCGCGGCAACCGGGTCCAACTCCCAACAGAGGCCATAGCCGGTGTGAAGCGCCGTGTGGCCTCTGCCTGGCTCAAGGCCCGCAACCAGGCTGGGCAACAGGTGTCAGGATCTGACCTCCCGTCGATCCTGAAGGCTACAAGCTAGCGAGTTACCTATCCCCTCATGGAGGTCAACGACGAGAACACCACGGTGAATTCCCCAAACGAGACCTACTCAATCACAGGCGAGGGCTTAGAGGCCTACCAGAGGCTCGTCACGGGCCTCGCAGTGATCAAGATGGGGGATCCGGCCTGCCAGGCAGCTATCGACTCGTGGTCAGCCGCATTCACAGCTGAGGAAGACCTGGGCGGCCCGCCAGAGGGTTACGATCTCGCAGATGCTGAGCGTGACATCCGCCTGGTTTCCAAGTCCCTCCCGTTGGATCAGCTTGCGGTACCGCAAGCTGATACCAGTCCAGGTATCCTCCAGCCAGCACAGGGCAATAGCCTGTTTCGTGTGGTCCAGAATCCCGTGACGGGTAAGTTTGACCTAGTCCAGGGTCACCCCGGGATAGTCCTCGGGACGTTTGAGAGCGCTGACATCGCCAACGAGGTCCGAAACCTCCTGGCGAAGAGTGGTACGGAGAGCGTCGGCCTGTTCCTCAGGATTCCACCTGAAATCGCTAAGGACCTCCCGGCTACGCGTGGCGATGACGAGTCTCCGTTGCACGCCACTGTCCTCCAGATGGGTGAGATAGGGAGGGCGGACTACGAGAAGCTGATCCTCGCCGTGGGTGATGCCCTGAAGCAGGTACAGCCCTGTAGGGTGGAGCTGTCAGACAAGGGAGTGTTCCGCAGCTTCAGTGGCTCCGACGTCGAGTACCTAGTCCCACGGATGTGTGGCGACGGACACTCGTTCGAGGCCATGCACGACATGCTCATCAAGGCACTCGAACAGGCGGGGTTCAGGCCGAAGAGGATGACCCCGTTTAAGCCACACGTCACCCTGCGCTACAACGAGCCTGGCACACCCGTGAACCTCGATGACGGTGAGGGCGGTAGCTTTACCATGAATTCCCTTGAGGTCTGGGGCGAGAGTGGTGGCGAGTTCGAGCGGACGGTGATCGAGCTAGGCAGCGGTAAGGTCCTCAGGCGAGTCTCCTCATCGAAGACCGAATCTGACCTTGCGGTACCGCAAGACGTGATGGTCAAGCGCGAGATCAGCGTCATCAAGGTCGACAGTGAGGAGGAGAGGACGGTATTCGGCATCGTCCTCGAGCCCGAGACCATCGACAGCCAGAACGACATCTACAACGAAGACGAGATCCGCAAGACGGCATACCGCTTCTTGGAGCGGTATCAGCAGTTCGGGCTCATGCACCAGGACATCATCCAGTCCATCCTGCCCCTGGAGTCTTACCTGGCCCCGGTCACCTTCGACATGAGAGGCCAGTCGGTCAAGAAGGGCACCTGGCTGCTTCGGGTTCGGGTTCTTGACGACAGGATCTGGGAGGACGTCAAGAGCGGGAGGCTGACCGGGTTCTCTATCGGCGGCTCCGCGCTGAGGACCCCAGACACCGTACAGGTGACTTAGCCGCTATGAGGTCATCCGGTCACGTTTTGCGTTACCGCATGATCGGGACCTTGACCAGGTGCTGATGAAGCAAGTAAAGTCAGGCGAGCTAGCCAGGTCGTCCATCAAGGACCCGGCACCAAGGACACCCGACACGGTCAATCTGGCATGAACAACACGCTGAACGACATCATGGACATCGAGGAACACGAAAACGCCAAGCGCGTCGGTCGCCTCAGTGACATGGACACCCGCGAGGTCAGTCTCGTGGATCGTGCAGCCAACAAACGACGCTTCCTACTGGTGAAGCGGCAGCAGGAGGAAGAAGTGGGCGCTACGACCAAGGTGAACGACGAGACCACCGTGCAAGAGGCAGAGCCCAAGACGGAGGTCAAGGTTGAGGTCAAGTCCGAGGTCGGCAAGGCCGTCACGGTCGCTGTGATCCAGGATGCCCGTGAGCGGGTGGACTACCTGAGGGCGGCGATCGAGGCCGCGGACGTGGCGAAGAACGACAGCGAGGTTCCCCCGGCCTACAGCAGTGAGGTCCGGGCGATCCAGTTCATGCTCAAGGGCCTGGCCGGGATCACCTGCAAGAACAGCGGCCTGATGATCCCGGTCAACACGAACCTCGATGAGGCTGGTCCGCTGACCAAGTCCTACAAGGACGAGTCCTGGCAGGTGCTCCAGGAGGTCGGTCGCCGGCTCGAGTCCCTGAAGCAGGACCTCGACGGCGTGACCATCCTCGATGCAGCTCAGGCTCGGAGGATCAACGACACCGCTGACCTCCTGGCCCGTGTTCCCCAGGCGAAGGGTGAGTCGGTCATCCTGCTCTCGAGCCTGAATGCAGACCAGCGCGGCCAGGTCCTCAAGGCAGTCGAGTCTACGATGGGCGGCCTGATGGACGTCTTCGTCGCCCTCCAGACGGACGGGATCGAGAAGGGCTCGGATGTCGCGGACCAGTTCGAGGTCGGATCTGTCATCCACGGACATGCAGCCTTGCTCGAGAAGGCCGTGGCGGGCATCCTCGAGGATGCCGCGGGTGAGGTCGACCTGATCGACGCTGCGGTGGAGCAGATGCGCGTGGTCCAGGACGTCGAGAAGCAGTTCATGGTCAAGCCCATGGACGGATCGTTCGCAGTCGTCGACGGCCAGGGCAAGGTCCACGGCAAGTTCCCCAACCTGGGCATGGCGGCCGGCGTCGCAGCTCGGATGAACGCCAATACGGCGAACGCAAAGATGGACAAGATGGAGGCCCTGATGAAGGTCATGCTCAACCCGACCAAGGACGTCTCCGGCGACGTCGCGCCCGTCATCACTCAGACCGAGACGGAGAAGGTCGGTCGCCCCATGCGTGGCGACCGTCTGAACCGCCTCAAGAGCGCCGTCAGTCTGCTGAAGGACGCACTCGGTGACCTCCGCAGTGGGAGCATCTCGATGGAGAAGTTCAACAAGGTCGGCTCCGTCCTGTCTGGACTCATCAGCGAGATGCAGGTCCACAAGCGCGGTGCAGCAGCTGCCCTCTCTGGAGTCGCGGACGTCCGCACGACCGACCCCAGCGCGCCCAACATGGGCAGCGGCGTCCAGCCCGACACGTCCATGATCGGCACGATGGACGATGTCATGGGCGAGGGAACTGGCGGTACCGCTAACCTCCTTAAGCAGGTCGAGTCCATGCTCGACGAGCGCGTCAAGGGCGTGATGGCTGACAAGGATGCCGAGATCGGTAAGCTCCGCGGCGAGCTGTCCAAGCTCCGCAAGTCGCGGAGCGCTCCCTCGGCCCCGCCTTCGGACGGTGAGTCGATCGAGGACGTCACGAAGGGTGACGACTCGGACAAGGACAACTGTTACTGGCCTCGTGACCTCGCTGCCTGGGACGGCAAGGAGACTCACGACTAACTTCCCCACCGGCTGATCCGCCTCCAGGCGGTGCGCTGAACCCCGACGCGAAAGCAATCCAATAGGAGGAAACATGATCGGGAACCGTTCTCTGATCCAGAAGGCGGACCTCAACCTGTCCGACCTGACCACCGGGGGTGGTGCGCTTGTCGCCGCCCAGGCCCGCCGGCTGATCCGCACTCTCATCAACGAGAGCGTGGTCATGCCGATGTCCACCGTCGTGCCCATGCGGGCTCCGACGCAGCTGCTGGAGAAGATCCGTTTTGCCAGCCGCGTGCTCCGTGCTGGCACGGAGGCCCAGGCGCTCGGTGCCGCTGACCGCGCGGCCCCCGAGATGGACAAGGAGGAGCTGAACGCTCAGCTGTTCAGGGCTGAGATCCGCCTGAACAACGAGGTCCTCGAGGACTCACTCGAGCGTGGCAACCTCCGGCAGACCGTGATGGCCGTCCTGGCTGAGCGGGTCGCGCTGGACATGGATGAGATGCTCGTCAACGGCGACACCGCCTCGACGGACCCGTTCCTCGCCAAGTTCGACGGCATCCTCAAGCAGGCGTCGGTGAACACCGTTGCGGTCGGGGCGAACCCCCTGACCAAGACGATCTTCCGGGACATGCTCAAGGCCATGCCGACCGAGTTCCTGCGGAACAAGCGGCGGATGCGGTTCCTGACCTCGGTCGACGCTGAGCTGGACTACCGGGACTCCACCAACGCCCGGGAGACCTCGCTCGGTGACCGCTACCTCCAGGAGGACGTGCCGGTCGCCTACAGCGGCATCCCTGTGATCGACGTCCCGGTGTTTCCCGAGAACCTCGGCGTCGGCACGAACGAGACCCAGGTCTTGCTCACCGACCCGAAGAACATCAACGTCGGCATCTGGCGGCGCGTCAAGATCGAGACCGACAAGGACATCTCGGCGGGCGTGCTCATCATCGTAGCTACCCTGCGGTTCGACGTCCGTTTCGCTGAGAAGCGTGCGACCGTCCGCGCCGACGGCATCACCGTCAGCTAGGCCTAACGACCCGGGGAGGCCACCCCTCCCCGGGGTTCACCTAGCTCGTCTCTGAACAAGATCGAACAGAACATCCAACAGGAGAAACACCATGGCGAACACCGTCGCCCTTCCCACCGCCATTGACCCCACGATCCCCGTGACGGGCCGTGGTGGTCAGATGCCGTCCGCTCCCCTCATCGCCATGCGCGCCATCGTTACCCTTACCGGAACGTACGCGACTGGTGGTGAGGACTTCGATGCCGCTGCCCTGCTCCAGTCCCTCGCGGGCTACGACAAGGCGCCGGACATCCTCACCGTTCTCCCCGAGAGCGGGAAGCTGGGCATCGTCCTTCACTGGGACCGCGCCACTAACAAGATCCTCGCCTACAACTCGAACGGCGCTGCCCCGGCTGCGTTGGCCGAGTTCGCTAACGGCGGTGACCTCGCCACGGCCCTCGGTGGGTCGTTCGAGGCCATCATCCTCGCCCAGTAGGTCCCAGACATCACAACGATACGGCGGGACCGGAGGGTTTGCGGTACCGCAGACTTGATGGGCCCGCCGCTTCTCGTTCACTACTAACTGATTAGAGACCAAGACCAAGGAGACCAAGATGGCCGCTGCGAAGACCAAGCCCAAGACGATGTTGGTGCGGATCATCCCGCCCAACAAGAGGACGGGTCACATGGCCGAGACCTACACCCTGAGCGGGTCCGGCTACCCCAAGTTCGACTGGCGGCGCGGCTGGTACGAAGTCGACCTCGCTACCGCGCGCAAGCTCGAGAATGCCCGGAACAACCCGCTCGACTACTCGAGTAAGCCCGTGTTCCAGGTCGTGACCAAGGGCGAGGCAGAGGCGCTCGACGTCACTGAGAAACAGGTCAAGGCCGAGGCGACTGCTCCGATCCCGTTGCCACAGAAGGTCCACACGCCGAACCGGACGGAGGTCAAGCACAGTAGCGAGACCAACCCGACCGATGAGGAGATGGACCTCTCAGATGACGACAGCGACGAGGACTGGGAGGCCCTCACCAAGACCGATGACCCGCCTGAGCATGAGGCCCAGGAGACTGCCAGTGCAGATGACCTCGCTGACCTCGATGACCTGATCAAGGACGACGCGCCGGCAGAGCCGAAGCTCGTCGCCAAGAAGAAGGCGAAGAAGCGCGTCACCAAGAAGAAGACCAAGAAGACCGGCAGCAACTAGGTGGCCGGAAGCGCCGTCCCGAGCTACGAGACGTCTGACCTCGGAACGGCTGCGTTTGTACACATGATGGGACTCAAACTGCTGGGCTCGACGCGGAGCCCGGGAGGGCGTTTCACGTTCAGGTTTGTTGACCCAGAGGGTCGCGGACCGAACTACGCAGTCGACTACCTCAACAGCGAGTGCCGTCAGTTCGATGCAGCCGTACGGAGCCTCAAGAAGCTCTGCCATGACAGCGCCCCCTCGAGGGCTGGGAGATAACACATGGGCGAGCGCATCTTCAGCAGGCAGACCAAGACTCCGGCAGACCCTGGTGCGCCTGGTCAAGGACCCGTACTGAACAACGGGCAGACCGTTGACTTCGACATGAACATGACTGGATTCGGTCCGCCGATCTCAGTTCAAACGAAGGCTGAGGGAGGAGCTGGGACTGTGACGCGCACGGTCCTCGGCCTGGTCGGGAACGACGAGGTCAGCCTGGATGGCCCCACCCCCGTCACGGTTGGTGGGGCGCCCAACGTCTTCCAGATCCCGGCTACCGACGGTCCCTTCGCCCGGCTACGGGTGAGGTTGATCGCTGGGGTCACGGCCCCAGACGGCAGGGTGCAGGTTCAGGTCAACGGTACCCAGTTCGGTTAGTCCAGGTCGGTCGGGCTACGCGGGAGCAGAGTCAGATGGAAGCTAGGTTGATCTCCAAGGCACTCGAGGGGCTCATTGCTGCCGGGCCCGTCGCGGTTGTCCTTGGGCTGATGTGCTACTTCCTCTGGAAGCAGAATCAGGACCTCCTTAAAGAGCTACGCTCCGACAAGAAGCGCATGATCCTGATCGCCATGCGGGTCACCAAAGCTGTCGAGGTCCTGGCTGGGATCGAACAGCTCGATGAGTCTGGCCTCGATGAGGTAGACGAAGACGAGTAGCATCCGGGGCGTTGGTAGATGAAAGGGAGTCGTTTTATGACCGCACCACCTACTCAACAGTTCCCAGAGGACGAACAGCTGGATGCGTGTATCGAACGGCTTGACGCCGCACTAAACAAGGTCTATGAGAAGGCCGAGGCTGTCGCGGAATCCAAGTCTCCCACCCCTACATCGGCGTTTAGTCCGGGTAGGTTCAAGCAGACGAAGGAAGCGTTGGTCATCCTCCACGAGAAGGCCATCAAGGAAGACGAGCAGCAGGTCCAGTGTGACACGCGGTTCCTCCGTAAGGCATAATCGCCCCGCGTGCGGTACCGCAAAAGTGGAGCGAACTGGTGGCATGGCAACCCGAGGACCTGACGACGCAGATCGACGGCGTGGAGGACACATTCACGACGTCGCTTGAGCGCGTCCTCGGCCAGGTCACCGTCTTCCATAACCTCAGCCGCCTCTCGGGATCGCTCTACGCAGAGGTCAACAGCAGGCAGATCCAGCTCGCCTTCATCCCCCTCATAGGGGATACGCTCTACATCCAGTACCAGACCGACGCGACTTTCGGTGGCGGACGCGTGATCGCCTCTGGGTGTGCAATCCCTTCTGGATCTGGACCTACCCCAGAGGGCCTCCAGGATATCCTCGACGGTCTCGACAACCGTATCGACTACCTCGAGCAGGAGGAATTCTTCACCCGGGACCCCAAGAACGGCGTCCGAGCAGCGTCGACCGCAGACGTTGGGGCGATCTATAACCCCACCGGGGGGTTACTGGGTACGGGGTCCTTAAGCGGGGCTCCGACCTCTCTCGACGGCGTGGCCCTCGTTGATGATGACCGTGTCCTCCTCAAGGACCAGGCGGACACGCGAGAAAACGGTATCTGGCGTGTCATCGACGCTACGGGAGGTGACTGGGTTAGGGCACCAGACTTCGACCAGGACCACAAGGTCACCCAGGGGGCCAGAACCGCCGTAGCCGAAGGTTCAGTCAACAAGGAGACGTCCTGGCTCGTTATTGACGAGGATCCGCTCACGATCGGGACAGCCGGAGGGTCAGCGATCAACTGGCGCCAGTTG
>Ga0114931_10000532_pt1 | contig 46063 bp, 33 predicted proteins | sample 2SBtaG_FD_89579 | JGI IMG/M metagenome (GOLD analysis project Ga0114931, IMG submission 89579) | Deep subsurface microbial communities from Kolumbo volcano to uncover new lineages of life (NeLLi) - 2SBTROV14_V59a metaG | ecosystem: Environmental > Aquatic > Marine > Volcanic | place: Kolumbo... | reverse complement strand
CTAACCAGTTATCAGAATCCCGATTGTGTCAGCACTACAACCACGAAAGACGAAGATTTGACTGAAAGGATAAACACGATGTCTTTAATCTTGTTCATCCTGTTATCCTGTCTAAGAAATTCCCCCAAATGAAAGTGAAACCTCCTGCCTTTTCACAAGAGGCACGTGACCTGCACGACCAAAGCCTGGTCGTCGACCTGCACATCGATCCGATATTGCAGCACCTTTTTTTCGACTATGACCTCAACCAACGTCACGACGTTGTGTGGCGTCCGAGGCGGAACCGGACTGCCTACCGGCTTTTGCACCTTTTTGGGCGATTGATGAAATGGCATCGCCCTTTCTTTAACCACATCGATGTGCCGCGTATGCAGGAGGCCGGTTATTCAGGGGCCGTCTTCGGCATCCACTCCTGGCCGTGGCACTCGGAAAAGGGCTGGGGTCGAATAAAGAGACAGCTCACTTATCTGCGAGACCTTGTCACCACAAACGAGGACCTGATCTCGGCGCGAAAACCGGCCGACCTCACCGCGGCATTCACCAGTAGAAAGTTGGCCTGCTTCGCCGGCGTCGAGGGCCTCCACTGCCTCGGTGGCCGAAAGGCCCATCAGATCCTTCTTGACCGGATTACTCATCTCCGCAACGAATATGGTGTGTCCTACCTGACTTTGACACACTTTTCGAAGAACGAAGCAGCAACACCGGCCATGGGTTGGCGCAGCAATGAGCGTGACGGGCTCTCTGGCTTCGGAGAAGAAGTGGTCGAGCTGATGAATGGGCTGGGCATGCTGGTTGATGTGGCGCATCTCAATAATGTGGGAGTGCTCGATGTCTGCCGCAGCAGCCAGGCACCTGTTATTGCCACCCATACGGGTGTGAACGGTGTGCGCCCCCACCCCAGAAACCTGAGCGACGAGGCGCTCAAGTGCATCGCCGATTCCGGCGGGCTGGTCGGCATCATGTTCGCCCCTAATTTCTTGTGCCAAAAAGGCACCGCCGGGTCGACCGAGGCTGTTTTCAGACATATCGATTATGTGGTCAATAACTACGGTGAAGATCACGTTGCGATCGGCAGCGATTTTGATGGCTGGATTCCACGAATACCGGAAGATATGAGGGACGCTGCCGACCTGCCACGTCTGACCCAGGCGATGCTGGACCATGGCTACCAGGGTAAGCGGATTCAGAAAATATTGGGGGGGAATTTTTTGCGCGTGTGGCGCGAGGTTGAGGGAGTTAGCGTTCTCTAATCATGCGCTCATATTCATCGTGGGCGCCGACCCAAACCCAAATGAAATCGGTGCCATCTTGAACAGCAAGTGCCCTATAGTTGCCTCCAACTCTGACCGACCAAATTTACCGACCTTTTTAAGATGAAGCGAAGGGTGCCCCGGATTAGACTTGACAAGTTCAAAATTCTGTCTCGCGAGATTTTGAATGGGACCGGGAAGGGCATCAAAATACTTCCAGAAGCGGCCGGTAGTTCGGTGCATTCTTACAGATCCTTTAGTTTTCCAAGGCATGCTTGGTAGATTTGTATCGAGGTGCAGGAGAGTAGCCAATATGTCAAGGTAACCCCGGTACCAATCTGGTGCCAAGTCGAATCTGGCTCCACTCTACCTCAGAAACTTGCACACGAGGGACAAACTCGAACCAATCACTGACCTAGTTAAACACCTTCCGGTCAATCCACAAAAAAAGTCCCGGCACCTTCAGGAAAATCAACAAGCCGAAAGCGGTGCCGACGGCGTCTGCTCCCCAATCGGTGATGGTGGCAAACCGGCCTGGCACAAACAACTGGTGAACCTCGTCAGACATACCGTACAGCCACCCCAGCAGCAGTACGAGGGCGATGCGGCTCAATGCCTTTTCGCCGCGCAAGAATGCGATGGACAGCAAATAGCCCAGCACGGTGTAGACGCAGAAATGAGCCACCAGGTCATTAAACTGAAACCCAAAAGAGGGAATACTGTCCGACTCAAGCGATGAAAGGAAGAAAAGCGTGCAGATCCAAAAAAATGCGGGCAGGTAGTACTTAAACGTATTCAATGTCACCTTTGATCTTCAGCAGGTCAGTTTGCAGGGCTGCTGGCAGTTCCGCCAGGACGTCGCTTGCGATCAACCCTCTTTCTCCCTTGGCCTGCAGCGCCAAGTCGCCGGCGAGGCCGTGGATAAACACACCGGTTAAAGCCCCGTCAAGCGGAGACATGCCTTGCCCCAACAGGCTGGCGATGACGCCGGTCAAAACATCGCCCATGCCGGCCGTCGCCATACCCGGATTTCCGGTTGAGTTGATAAAGCTCAAACCGTCCGGGGAGGCCGTCACGGTGGGACCCCCTTTCAGGACCACCACTGCGTCAAATTCATTCGCCGCTTGGGTAGCCGACCCGACGGGATCGGCCAGCACGGAGGCTGTGCTGGTTTGAGTTAGTCTCGCAAACTCGCCCGGGTGAGGTGTCAGAACGAGTGGTGCTTTGGCGGTGGCAATCTTTGCGGCATCGGCGGCCAGACAGTTGAGCGCGTCGGCATCTAGCACCATGGGTTTGTCGCAGGTTTGCAGCAGCCACGCCAGCAACTGCTTCGATTCATCGTGTGTTCCGAAGCCAGGGCCCACGGCCAGCACGTCCGCCCATTCTATTTTTTCTGCAATGAGGGATTTGGCGGCAACGCTGATAGTTTTCTTGTCGGTTTCAGGCAATGGCAGGGTCATGATTTCGGTCAGTTTTTCTTCCAGCACGCCGTTCAGACTGGCAGGCACACCGAGGATGGTGAGGCCGCCGCCGGCGCGCAAGGTGGCCTGCGAACAGAGAACGGCAGCGCCGGTCATGCCTTCGGAACCGGCCAGCACGAAGACGCGCCCGCAGCGGTTCTTGAACGTGTCGGGCCGCCGCTGCGGAAGCCGCTTTTGGACGGCAGTACCCGTCGTACGAAAACAGCTCAAGGGCGAGTCGTTGACAACCGTCCTTGGAAAACCGATGTCAGCAACGACAACGTGACCGGCGTACTCTCGGCCCGGTGAAAAGAGGAGTCCTCGTTTCAATTCACCCAGGGTCACCGTCATGTCTGCATGCACACACGGGTCGGAAACCTGGCCTGTGTCCGCATTCATCCCGGTGGGAAGATCGACGGCCACGATCGGCCCCTGGATCTTCGCAAGCGCTTCAACCCCGCGCAGTGCCTTGGTTCGCAAAGACCCCTTAACGCCCGTACCTAAAATCGCGTCGAAAGCCAAATCGACTCGTTCAGGTTCTTCCTGGTGTTGCCACTGGCTAAGGGTAACCGCCCGTACGCCGTACTTTAACATCACATTATAGTTCGTTCTGGCAGCGCCGTGCAATTCGGCAGGTTCAGCCAACAAGATCACGGTGACCCTTGCGTCTGAATTGGCCAGCCAACGTGCCACGACAAAGCCATCCCCGCCATTATTACCCTTACCACAAAATATGGCAATATTTCTATTGGCCAGGCCACCCCATTTGCGCCAAACGCTTTCCACAATCTTACGCCCGGCGTTCTCCATCAGGGCCGATACAGGAAGACCGATTTCTTCGATAGTTTTTCGATCCAATTCGGCCATCTCGGCGGCTGTTAAGACAGGAACAAAGTCAAAACGCTCAGTTTCTGGCATAATTTTAAAATCAAGAATATGTTTCTTCGCCACTAGCTAAATGAATGTAAAGATAGAACTTCTGTGCCGTAGTTGCAACTGGTTTTCTTCTTGACTGTTAGCAATTTTTGGGTTACCTTTTACGTCTCTACCCTGGCTAAGCAAGAGAACAATGCGTGAAAACCAGCAACTCTGAGTTAATCAAGCAGGCGATCGAGGGTGACGAAACCGCGTATAAGCAGCTTCTGGGAAACTATCGCGGCGCCATTTTCAATCTCCTATACAAAATGGTTCGGAACCGGGAAGAAACAGAAGACCTTGTTCAAGAAGCGTTCATAAAAGCCTTCCGGGCGCTGCCCTCCTTCAACGAAGAGTACGCCTTCTCCACGTGGTTGTACAAAATCGCGATCAACAATTGTATCGACCACATGCGAAAGAAACGGCTCAAGACCTACTCGATCAACAAGCCCGTGCAGTCCAAAGATGGTGAGCTGGACCGGGAATTCCCCGACACATCGATGAGTCCCGACCGCCACCTCCTGTCGGATGAGCGTTCCAAATTGATTGAAACGGCCATCGACGACCTCCCGGAAAACTACAAGATAGCGATTATCCTGCGTCATAGCGAGGAAAAATCGTACGAGGAAATTGCGAGTATTCTCAACATTCCTCTCGGAACCGTAAAGGCGAGGATTTTCAGGGCGCGCGAAATGCTCAAGAAAAAACTAAAAGGTAAGCTGTTACGGTAGGCCCTTATGGTGCACTACATGCGCCGCACCTAAAAACCTATTTTTGACCCTTTCGCAATTCAAGCGCCGTCCATTCGTCCTGGCTCAATGCTTCCTCGATCACGAAACAAAATGACGTAAGGCTCTCTCGTAGGGTTTCGATTTCTTTCGTTAAGAGCCCGGAGAGCATAAGTTTCCCACCATCTGATAATAATTCTGCGAACTGCTGCAGATTTTCAAGAATGGTGTTTCGGGTCAGATTGGCCAGCACCATGTCAAATGAAAGCCTTTGCTTTGACAGCGCTGAACAGGTGCCCGCAAACAGTTGAATGGCCGCAGACGTTCCATTCAACGCCACATTTTCGCTGGCGGGTAACATCGCCACGGGGTCCACATCAAAAGCCACCACCTGCGCTGCTCCGAGATGAACCGCCGCTATGGACAAGATGGCGGTGCCGCAACCCACATCCAGGACCGTCTTGTCTTTGACATCGTGTCGTTCAAGGAGATGTAATATCAACTGTGTAGTTGCGTGGGTGCCCGTGCCAAACGCTTGCTTCGGGTCGATTTCAATCACGAACTCACTTCGGTCCGCCGGGCATGCTTCCCAGGTAGGTTTGACCATGAATCGTTCCGATATTGCCACCGGTTTGAAATGCTTCTTCCATTCCGCGTTCCAGTCACGGGCTTCGATCTGCCGCCACACCGGGCGACCTGCTGGCAAAGAAAAACCAAGGTGGCATAGGTCTGTCAAATAAGTCCGAACGGCTTTGTCGATCTCCTGAGTTGGCATTTCCTGCGGGAAATAAGCGACGAGTGCGGTCCCCTCTTGCCGCGTTCCTACGCACCCCAACTCAAACAGATAGTTGCTCAGGGCGTCTTCTATTTCAGATGATGAGTTGAGCCGCAATTCCTGCCACATCTGTCAGGCCCTCCTAGTCGTAGATGAGACTCGACAACAAAGTCCCAACTTCCTGCAAGCTCTCGGCACTGCATTTCTCAGGCGTATCTTCAATCGTGTGCCAGGGTTCGTAGTCGAAATCGATGAGGTCGATGCAAGGAATTCCCACTTTGAGGAGATAGACGTGGTCATCGTTTACCTCATACTTAGGGCTATTCTTGAAAGAAGACAAGCCCAGGTCAGCAGCACGTTGCCAGACCTTTTCCACGACGCTGCGGGCATGCCGCAGCGAGTTTGCTTCCTGGTAAATTTGCAGATCTGTGTCTCCCACCATGTCCAACAAAATGCCGAAACGCGGATGAAAGCTTGCGTTCTTGTTGCGGGCGAAGAATTGTGCTCCGCGCGCGTAGGAATCCTCCTGCCCGGGTTGACCGACATCTTCCCCATCGAACAGAATGATATCGACGCCGTACGCCGGTGCTTGCGATGAAATGCTTCTGGCGATTTCCAGGAGAATAGCCACGCCTGATGCGCCGTCGTTTGCCCCGGGTACCGCCTTGCCCCGGTTCAATGAATCCGGATCCGCGTCAGCCCAGGGACGTGAATCCCAGTGCGCGCAGAACAGAATACGCGAGGTTTTTTCAACAGCGAAACTGGCGATAATATTTGTCATCTTCACCGGGGTCGAAAACCCGACCGGCTGCTCCGTGAACTCCTGATGAAAGACCTGGCCGCCAAAGCGCTGCAACTCAGCCGTGAGAAATTGTAAGCAGGCGGAGTGACTGTCGCTACCGGGCACACGGGGCCCCAATTCACACTGTTTGACAAGATATTCGTAGGCATGAGCGCCGTCGAAAGGCGGCCGGTTCTGCCGACACCCGGCAAAACCACAATAGGTGACCAGTCCGATGAGGCAAGAAATGAAGAAAGAAGCACCTGCAGAGCGACCGTTTATCTTAGTTGCCTCTGATGGTAATGTTAATATCGATCCCGAATTCTTGAATGGTGGTTGAGCCCACTCGCTTGCTGTTGGTTTTCCCCACCTCCACAAACGCGCTGCCCCGGACCGTATTACTAAAGGAATAGGTCAATCTCGGGGAAGCTGACCAGCGCGTGGTCTTATTCGCCTCAACAAATTCCGCCGAGGCAACCTGGCGATTTTCCTGCGTGGTCGTACTTGCGGAAAAACTGAACGAGAAATCGATAGAGTTCTTCAACTCAGCCTTATTAAAAGGCCAGATCGGTAGCCTGAATCCCGATCGTTTGGAGTAGTTGGCCGTAAAGGTCACATCCTGATTCGAGTTCCGATTAGCTCCCAGCTCCTGACCTTGCGTAAAAGTTGTCGTCAGGGTTCGTGTTCGGTTGAACTGGATGTTACCGGAAAACCCGTTCTTAAAAGTGAGGTCCAACTTGCCAAGCGGTCGAAAATTGCTGGAGATCGATTCATTCGTCTTGTTGTCTGAGTCGCCGATCCAGTTCGTATCTTTTCGCCCTGTGAACGCGTGACTGAAAGTAACGTTGTTGAAAAGCTTCTTAAACAGCGGCAGCACTTGCAGGCCGGTGATGCGCACGTTCCACTCCGGAAACGGCATATCAAAACCCTTCTCTGACAACCAGCTATTGGAGGTATTGCCAGTAATTTGGCGGGACGTTGTGCGGGTGTTGCTGTGCTGAAAGCGCAAGCCGACGTCGACGGCACGCCCCAAAGCCAGACCCGAGCCAAGGGAAAGATTACGTCCCTTATTCTGCGTAATGGGATTGGTGCTAAGGTTAGAAATAGTACCGACACCCGTTGTGTCGGACAACCCGAACTGGAAAGCCAAACTTGGCTTAAAGGTTGAATCGAGACCGGTGTGAGTGGTCCCTTCCCGCTCACTGTAGCTGAGTTGAATGTCTTTGAAGTTGGAGAAGAAACTGCCGACGGCCTTCAGCGGGTTAAAACCCCCAGATGATTCCGAGCCCTTTTCCTGCAAAAAATTAAGCTGAGCCTCGTTTTGCGTTCCGCCGGTACCACCTCGTCCCCGAGCGCCGGGGCGGCCACGCTGCCCACCGCGCCGGGGCCCACGCGTCGCTTTACCTCCACCAAAAATGGTAGAGACGAGCTGTTTCCAATTGAATGTAACATCAGCCGACCGGGTGATATCGTTGCTGGCGCTGCGTCCCGTGGTCTTGTTTTGCAGATTGTTGTTGAAGCGATAGTTGGCGTTGTAGCTGAAGTTATTTGACAACCAGCTAAAAACCCGTGGCGAATAGCGCGCACTGAAAGACTGTGTCTGGTTGATGTCTTCAAAATTGAAATGCAGGAAATCGCTAAACGATTTGTCGCGCATTTGGGCTTTGTGGGCCCGGCTGAAGTCAAGGGTCAGGCTCTCAAAAACCTTCATGGTAGTACGAATGCTGCGGTCAAAGATGAAATCCTCGGTCTCGTTCGGTGCAGCCAGCAGGTTAGAGTTCGCAATGCGATTCTGCCTGAAGGAGTTTCGCTTATTACCATTCAAACGGACCGAGATATTCTGGGGGGTGTAGTACATCTTGGTGTCTTTGGCTTTGTTGACAAAGGGCAAATTCGGCAGCCACTTAAGCGGAGAAAAATAGTTATTGCGCCCAAAATCGAGGCGGTAATCGAAGCTGCCGTTCCAGGCAACGTTGCGGGACTCGGCAATAGTAGGGCTGACCTGCGTATTCTTGGACTTGCCAAGCGTCATCGAAATATTATCGATCGTATTTCTTACCAAGAAGTTACGGGATTTGGCCTGTCGCCGGAAGGAGAGATTGAAACCGGTTTGGCGTGTCTTGTTCTGGATTAAAGCCAACGTTCCGGCGTCACTCAGGTCACTGCTGGTGACCGCCCGATCAAGCCCCGGAAAATATTTCGGATCGCTCTCGCTGTTCCTGTAGTTGATGCTGAGCGGCATCGCGATCCCCAACCACTGTGGCAACATTCGGTCAACATTGATATTTGCGTTAAAATTCGAGCTGCGCGTATTGTTGCCGTTTCCAAAGCGCGTGGCAACATTATGAAAATCTGCATCTTTGTCCTCAATTTCGCCATTAATGGTAGCAAAGTTGCCGATTTTCAAATCCGCCCGCGCCCGCATCGCCATGCCAGCATCCTGATCCACCTCGGTTAGACGCAGTTCGTTAAACCAGATGTCACCCACGAAAGGGGTATTGTCCAGCTTATTGCGGATGCCAAGTGTGAGAATTCGAACGTTGGTAAAAGATGGCTTGCCTTTGACACGAATCTGCTTACCCGGGCCAAGGATCTTGATGAAAGTACCGGTGGAATCATCGAAAAAAGTGTTGCCTCCATTTGCTTGCAGAGAATCCAACCGGTCGATGGAAGTAAATTCCAGGAGAGGCAAATCCATTTGGTTGCGGTCATCCCAACCGGGGTAGATCAAGGAACGGTATTCATAGTAGTTGTCCCGATTAGCGCCGAACCTAACGAAATATTCCAACTGGCTGACCGCAGAAGAATCCCCTTCTGTCATGAAAGCGAAATGTGTCATGCCTTCATCGATGCCATGCACAAACATGCGAATACGATCATAGTGAATGTAGCTTTCACCCTGAAACAGACTTTTTTGGGCGATGGCGGCAAAACCACCTTCCAGCCGATTGGCTCGCAAGACCAGACTTTGCTCGCGGGCGCGCACGCCCGTTACCGGATCTTCCTCGCCTTGCACACCAATTTCATTCAGAGATTCAAAATAGGCCTGATTCTCGTGCGTGTTTATTTGCGTTATCTTGAAGGCTTCGGCGATTTGATCCGGAGGTATCAGACCGCTGGATAGATCGTTTTCATTTTGCGTCAGGCCCACCTCTTTCCAATCACTCCCGACAAGGTCTATCTCGGCAATGCTGATACGCGCAAAATCCGGGACCGATGACACAACGGATTTGAGATTATAATCGAGAGAGTCGACCCAAATCCGTACAAATTCGATCAAACTGGTGGTCGGATTGCCAACGATCAAGTCTGCGGTGGTTGGGTCCAGCGGAATCCGGTACAGCTTCCAGGGACCGCCACGGTTCTCAGGATTGTTTGGATTACCGCCAACGATGAGGCTGGTGTCGGGATGATCCGGCGACAAGGAGAATGAAAAGGAAAAATATTGATCGGCTAAATCTACGATGCCGTTGCCATTCATGTCCTCGGTGTCAGGCGTTCGTCCGCTGGCATCGTTTTGACTGACCTCCATGCCATTGATCGAGCCCGTCCCGATCGTGATATATTGGCGACTCAGTTCCGGATAGAACCAATCGTCATAACTCCACGGTTCATCCGCATTCTTTAGGCCATCTCTGTTCACATCCCAAAAATCGTAGGGAACGGCCGCGGCGGAACTGTCTCCGGTTACCTTCCGTGGGAAGTTCAATTCCGGCGGATCGCGCTTGGAGACGCCGTCAATCCCGAGATCTTCCCCCGGATCCAGGATGCCGTTACGGGCGCCACCGATGGGGATATCTTCCGAGTCAAGCCGATTGTTCGGGATAATATCCTCAGAAATACTACCGAGATCAAGATGAACCCTGCCGGCATTTCCCTGCACCATTATCTCAATAAATTTCGTCTGGGATTGGTCAAAGAGCCCTGGAGAGAGTGCGCGCATCACGCCGGTCCATCTGCTGGTATCAGGTTGTGCGTCCTCCGGATCAAAGATATCTATCGTTAGCACGTGTTGACTGGTTTCGGTTCGGTTGATGTTTATCTCACGATTGGGGAAAATGTCTTTGATGGGGACCTGGTCGACGGGATTGTACCAGATGAAATTGTTGATGCGATTGCGAAAGGAATGCACGCCATCGCGCGGTTGTGAAGCCAACGTCCAGTTTTGCCGTAGTACACCGAGGTTGGTACTTTTCTTGGCAGCCTCAAAGTCGTCAATATAAGCGACGCCACGATTGTCACCTGTATCCGGGCTGTTCAGCGTGTTCGGCGTTGGCATCACCTGAGCGATCTCACCCTCGAAATTGAGACTGGTCTCGCCTTTGGCTCTAATCAGAGGTAGAAAATCGAATGCTTTCCCAATAAAGTTGGGTTGGAATTTGAGACGTGTATTCAGATCCCATACCAGGTTGCGCATTGGCCCGCGGCCAACTCGAACTTTTCGATCCAGCGTGCTCTCGTTCAAGTAGAGCACAGTCCCTCCTATGAAAGAGTCGCGACCCAGATTGTACTCGGCACGCATTCCCAGGATCGTTTTTTTCTCCAACTGGAACAGCTGATTTCTCTCGTAGCTGATATCGAGCTGCGACGATGGATTACTCGCGCGCTCATTCAGGAGAATTAGCTGACCAGAAAAATAATCGATGGTGTAGTCACGGCCTTTCTGCAACGTTTGACCGTCCAGGGTCACGATTTCCGACCCATCGATGACATTGAACCCGAGGTTGTATTCCGTGCCGCGATTTTGAGTCTCAACTTCAAGATAAAAATTACTGGCCCCCTGAATGATGCTTTGGTCGGTTTGGTCATAAATCTCGGGGGTTCTATCCGCGTCAGCCAGATCCAACACAAGTTCCGGGGGCGTCGCGGCATTGTTGTCGCGGTCGACAAAGTAGCCAACCGGATCGAACGGTCGTAAATCACGAAAATGTATCTCGCCCCTCGCAAGGTCAACGATGTTTATGTCATTGTCAACTTCGCCATCGGGCACGAGACCACCATCGAGGTTCTTCGAATCGAGGCCGAAAATGTTGAGCCAGAAGCGGCCATTCGGATCGGTCTGTTGCGGTGACCCGGAAGAAGGCTTGTTGAACATGATAACGCGGAAACCATCTTCCGTAATGTTGCGAGAACCGAGAGAGTAGACGTGTTTCCATTCGAGGTTGTAAGTCCGGTGTGTTGGCAGCGGACTTCGGTCGCGAATCAGTTTCAAGACGATTCGTCGGGTAGACGTCGTATCTCGGACAAAGTTTAGGTCGCCAAGAATTCTCTGGTCCAGCGTCTTATAAGCGACGGCCAGTATCTCAGAATCCTGCAAGGGAGTATTTAACCTGATATAGCCCAGATCGTTTTCAACAAAATATTCGGTTTTCTCCAGGCGGATGAACTGAGCCTGGATCCGGTCACCTATGATGGTCTCAAAATTGTCCGGGTCGGCAACAGTGCCATCGAAAGTGGCAAAACCGGGAATGACCTTGTCGGGGAATTGCTCCTCATAACCAGCCGCCGCTTTATAAACTTCGATTGAATCGGGAATGATGGGAGTAGCTATGTTGGGCTGCAATTGGTGGTTGCCGTCCGCGTCATAGAACCGATACTGCTCAACGTAGGTGCTGTCAAGAAAAAAGTACAGGCCTTCCATGAAGCGGTAATCTTCGATGCGGTGCTTCCCTGCGGTGGCGCCTCCCGAAAGGCTCAATTTCTGACTTTCACCCTTTTCTTGGCTGGCGATTGTCGTCAAGTCGAGGCTGCCTAATTTCATTTGCGCCTTGAGGCCGAACAAACCCGAATTTTTGCCGCTGAATGTCACATAGCGGGTTCCAGGCAGCGAGAGGGCAATATTGCCCGCTTCAAAACGTTGTAAGATTTCGTCGTCAAAACCCTGGTAGACCAGTTTGACATTGTTGTCAAACTCAAAGGCACGTTCACTATCCTGGTCCACGTTGACGGTGACCTTCTCTCCGATCTTACCGGTAACTGAGAAACGCTGCGTCTGCTGCATTTTGAAATTAGTACTGGAGCCGCGCGTCAGGGCATCTCTCACCTCACTTCTGTTCTCACGCCGAAGCCCTGCCTGCATGCGGATGTCACCGGTCACGATCAGGCCGACTTTCCCGCTCCCGAAAATTTTCTGAAAGGTCTTACTCTTTATCTTGACGGGAATCTCCAGATTGATACCACCTGGCCCTGCCGTTCCATCCGGGTTCTCCGTGACGTGCAATGCAGCGTACTCTTGCCTGTAATCCTCGAATTGTTCTTCCTGCCGCTGACTGAGATATTCATCGAAACTCATGACCGCCGGGGGTTGCAGGTCATTATCCATTATGGTGCGATGAATCAGTACTGGCGCATCGAAAGAATCTATCTCCAATTCCGGAGCAATCGATGAGAAGGCGGTGACGGAGCCGGGAACATAGCCGTGAATTGTAAAGGTGCCCTGACGATTTCTGGGGAGAAGTCTGGAGGGTGATTGCGGTGAGGAGTCTGCTTGCAGGCCGATGCCACCACGATCCTGTGGGCCAGCAAAGGCAACATCACAAAAATAAAAGGCATAGAGGCTGCACAGAATCAACCCAATGGCAGCGCCGCGCCTCTTCGATTGGCTTACGAAAATCATTTCCTGAGTGAGCAGTTGTCAATTTCTTTGCGGCAAATAACCGGTAAACTAATGCAGATTTTAACCTTGCCGAAAGCTCAAAATCTAACCCGTAACAACTACTCGATATTGCCTCCCAGGAAATATTTGTTATGTATTGAGTATAAAAGACTTAGAAAGTAGACGAAGATAAAGAATCGAAACTCTAATTGCAAGAAAAAATTCCTGTTTGAAACCAGAGGAGAACATCAGGAATATACCGTTTAACTCATGACTGAAGGCGCAGGTTTCAATGATAATTGGCTTGCGATAAAGAAGCATCAGCCTTATATTTTCGGTCACGAAGTCTTACTTACCGATGCGGTCCCGGAACCCTCTCAAACTTTCAGAGAGGGTGCTGACTCAAGCGAAGCCAATCCAAATATGAGACCATCTTATGGTTCGAGTTCTGGCACGTTATGTAATTCGTGAACATGTCGGTCCCTTCTTTTTGACCCTCCTGACGATCAATACCTTCTTCATTTTGAATTTGCTTTATAAACAGTTCGAGAAATTCATCAGCAAGGGCATTCCATTCCCGGTAGTGGTGGAATTTATGTTCTTAAACCTCGCCTGGATGCTGGCACTTTCAGTGCCGATGGCAGTCTTGCCGGCTACAATCATGGCCTTCGGACGCCTTTCCGCGGAAAATGAAACGACCGCCGCACGCGCGAGCGGCATTGGGCTCTATCGCGTCTTGCCGCCGCTTGTGCTATTATCGGCGCTCCTGGCCGGCGGCTTGATCTGGTTTAACAATGAAGTCCTTCCCGATTTTAATCATCGGGCGCGATTGCTGGCCACCGATATCGCGCGTAAGAAACCGATGATAGATCTAGACCCCGGCGTTATCTATGATGGCATTCCAAATTATAGCATTCTCGCGAAGAGGGTCATCCAGCGGAACCAGCAGTCGCATGTCGAGGAAGTCGTCATTTCGGACCATTCGCAGTCCAACCTGATCAAAACTATTACGGCTAAGACGGGTGAATTGAGGGTTAACCAAAGTGACGGACTCCTGGAGATCACATTGTTTAACGGGGAAATGCAGGAGGTGAATCTCGATAAGGCGGAAGTGTTGACCCGGGTCGAATTTCCAAAGCACATCATCCGTGTCCCCATGGATCAACTGCTTTTACATCGGCGGCAATCCAGCTATCGAGGCGATCGCGAGAAGAGCGCTGCCGACTTGATGACAAGAGTCACAGAAAATCGGCACCGCATTCACGACAGGCATGAACAGATAGGAGAGTTGATCCGCAAACAGGTAAATAAGTATCTCTTCCCAGCTAATAAGCGAAGGGATACGCTGCAATCCGCTATTCAGGAACACAAGCGCTTGCAACGTCAGATCCGTTCGGAAATCAACATGATCGAGAGCTATCGCAAATCGATCAACATCAATTTGGTAGAAGTACACAAGAAATACTCCATCCCTGCGGCCTGTATCGTTTTCATTCTGGTGGGGGCGCCCCTGGGCATGTTGGTACGAAAACGAGGGTGGGCCGTCGCAATCCTTCTCAGCATTGGCTTTTGGATTATCTACTGGGCATTCCTGATTGGAGGCGAGTTTCTCGCCGACAGGCGTATCATCTCTCCCTTCTGGGCCATGTGGACCGCGAACATTGTCATAGGGTCACTCGGCCTTTACCTGACATTCCGGGTAATCGGCGAAATGACTTTGACGCAACTTGTGGGGCTCTTGCGAACGCACCGACCGGGCGCGAGTCGGTGAGTTGATATGAAGATCCTGGACCGGTACCTCATACGTGGCTTTCTTTTTACTTTTTTTCTCAGCATCGCAGGAGTTTGTCTCCTGGTCATCTTTGTGGACTTAGTCGGCAATCTCGGTAAGTTCATTGACAAGTCGGTCGAAGGAAAAATAATTGTCCGATATTACCTGGCGTATATTCCCTTTATCATCTCGCAAGCTCTTCCCATGGCGATGCTGTTTGGCGGCATGTTTAGTTTAAGTCAGAAAGCCCGCAACAACGAATTGGTGGTCATGAAAACGACCGGCATTTCGGTGACGCGTATCATCTCTCCGCTAATGTTAGTCAGCCTCCTCCTAAGCGTCGGGGCCTTCGAGTTTAACGAGACGATTGTGCCAGGCCAGTCAACAGAAATCAGATATCGAAATGGAATACATTGGTCCCGCGCCGTCAATGAGCGGGAGGCGAGTGGAGAATGTTTTTTGGACGACTGCGAGCAACCGCACGATTTTTATCGGCCGCTTCGATTCACGGACTAATCTGGCGAATCGAGTCACGATCCAAGAACATATCGCCAACCAGATCTTTCAGCGGGTCGACGCGCAGACGATGCGTTGGCAGGAGGGTGGCTGGCTACTGGAAAACGGTTTCAAGCGCTCCTTTCTAAAAGGCACAGAAAGCGCAGTCCCTTTCAAGGAGTTACGGGATCCTACGATCGCGTTTACGCCGGACCAGATTCTAAAAAAGCAAGTGAAGCCAGAGAATATGTCTATGACGCAATTGCAGCACTATGTTGATATCATACTCGGCAATGGCGGGGACCCAACGAAGTGGCGTGTCGATCTGGCATTCAAATTCTCGACCCCTTTTGCAGGCCTCATTCTGGTCCTCTTTGGTGCTTCCATCGCCTCGCGGCGTAACCGCGGCAGCATTATTCTCGGCGCCTCATAAGTATCGTTATCTACTTGCTATATTTTGGGATGTCAAGCTTCGTCAAGACCCTCGGACAGCTCGGTATTGTTTCACCCATGGCGGCTGCGTGGTTAACCAATGCTGTTTTTTTTGTTGGCGGCCTTTTCGTCCTCTTTGCCCTGAGAAAATGACCGGGCTTCGCGGATTCAGCTCCGTGCGTTATAACCGAGGTCCTCTTTCGATACCAGGTTAGAACCGAAACATCCAATCGAAAGCGACACCCAATCCTTTGCCATTAAAAGCGCCGTTGCGACTGAGCACTGCGAAATCCCATGAAAAAATCGCAAAATCCAAACCGAAACCGGCGGAAGTTGAAAGGCCATCGCGGCCGCCCGTGTAAGTGCCGGCCCGCATGGGTAGAAAAGGAATGAGACGCAGCTCAGTGCCGACTGCAATACGCGGTTTTGTGGGAACACCGACCTTTTCTGTCACACCTTGCCTCACGTCAAACCCGATGGTGAACCGCTTCGCCGAACGAGCTAGGCCAAAATGTAGCTCTGGTCCTATTTGCGTCGTGAAGGGGTCAATATCGACAGTCTCGTCGGAATCGATGAATACGGAATCGATGTCGGAGCTCTGGATCCGCTCAGCGCTGAGTGAATCCGCCCTGAATGTGTATGTGAACCGCTTCGTATCCTGCGTCCAGTTTATCTTGCTTGCCAAATTAGTGAGGCCGAGGCTCATCGTCCAGCGACGGCTCAGTTTGGCCGCAGCACCGAGGTCGAAGGCATAGCCGCTGCCGCCGTACGAACGGTCGATAGCGACGCGTCCGTTGCTGTGAAGACCATCGATATCCGTTGTAATTGAGCTGGTAGCCTCAACCACCTTCGCGTAGGCTAAGCCCCGTAGGTACTTGGCGGAAACTCCGATAGCAAATTCACGAACGCCCGGGATGTCCAAACGAAAGGCGGTGGACACAGCGAAGCTTGAGACGCCAAAACCTTCACCATCGGTATCGCCGATTTCGTACATGCGTCCGAATTCATTGCCGTTGAGAACCAACTCTGCAACATCTTTTGACACTGAAAAACTCGAGGCTCCGAGGGCGCTGGCCGTAAAGGCAAATGTGCCAAAGCTAAAGCCAAGAGCCTGTACTTCGGTGTCAAAATCGAAGGCCAGGCCGTCGCCAGGTATCCTACCCAAAATATCCTGTTTGTCTTCATCGCTGAGGTGCCGGCCGTTGTACAAATCATACTGTTCTTTGCTAAAACTATTGTTGTTGATGCCAAAGCCGACACTGACCAGGTTGAACCGATAAGCTCTGCGAGCCGTCAGCCCGAGATTGGCCGGATTCCAGGAAGGGGACTCAATGCCTCTGGCGATAGCCGTATAGGCGCTGCCCATCGCCACACTTCGCGCATTCGACATGCCTTGTTGAGCGGCTGCGCCACTTACCAGCACTAAGAGAAGCAGTAGTATTGAATAAAGTTGCGGTTTAGCAGTTGTCATGGTCATGCGACTGGCTTCCTTTGAGTTAGTTCTGGTTTACTCTGACTTTTATCTGAGTGTATGATTTGATTTCGATGTAGTCAGAGCCTCGTACACGGATGAAATCACCACCCGTCCCGTCCATCAAGAGGCGCACGCCAGAAAACAAACTGTCACTCAAAAACGTCTGCATCTGTGCTTCGGTCAAGGAGAAGGTCACTTCAGAATTCTCCCCGGTGTCGACATAACCGGAGCTGTTTACAGCCGCACCATCCGCCCGCAGTGGTCCGATTTGTAGAAGGGGCGCACCGAAAACCGTGGCTTCACTATTGCCAAACATGATTTCAACACTCGCACCCAGTGGCAGGTGGTTGGTTATTTGGGCAAAAAATTCACCCTCGGAAAGGTTGTCGATAATGTCATGTTGAACGTCCTGATCGATGTCCAGAGCCTTGATTTCTGAATCGATCGACTGACTGGGCAGACGTACTGCAAACGGGGCGGTTATCCTGACTTCCCCGTCGACGTAGTCATCCTGAGAAACGGTTCCCACCCAATCAGAGTCGCCAATTTGCACCTCGCCGGCTATCTTTATCAAGGATGGCAGAATGCTGATAAATTCGGTAATGTTGCTGTTATTTTGATTTAGAACGACTACCGTTTGGCGCATCTCGCCAGGCGTGGGGGCTGGTTGCACGATTTCGTCGACAGCCAGGTGCGACACCAGGCCGCCATCGTTTTGCCCTTCTATTTCAAAGGCGATGCGCGCAGGAAAGTTGATTCGATTGTTGATAACCAATTCTAGCTGCGCGGTCGCAAAAAAGATACTATCAAGGTCTGCCGGAATATCGAAAGCGATGTCGTCTTGAGTGATGTCAAGCCGGTGCCTTCCCAGCTTTCCCGTGACTTGCGCAAAATTCATATCATTCAGACTAAAGCCGGCATCCATAACGTCGGTACTTCGAACTAGTACCACATCGGTACCCGTATCAACCGTTTTGATTGTCCAGTTAAAACCAATCTCTTGCTCGCCGAAATCGGCCGCACCAGGTCGAAGGAGCGTATTCTGTAAATCGATGCTTTCGGCGACTGGAATATTCTTGTTGATAAAAAAAGAATCGACCACCGTTTCACCATCCGGTCGGTAGAAGTCGGGTAATTCATAGACTACCCAGGCATCGAGGGGAATCCCCCCGGAAAGATTCAAGTGAATAACGCCGGAGGCCAACTGGGCTTCAGATACGACCACGGAGTCAGAAATCGTGAGTCGGTCAGATTTTGAAATGACCTGTGCCGGAATGCGGGCTACGGCCTCGCGCACCTTCAGGTCGCTCACCGTACCGCCCATCTCGAAACGGCTGTCAGCATCAATGACGACCGGATTGCCACCACTGCCGGGAGACGATGCAATCATCCGGATGGATAAATTGTTTGAAAATCGTTTTCCCGCGAGACTTGCGGAAAAACTCGCCGAAGCACCGGGGGTGACTTGATCAGTGGTTCCTACCTGCACGATGAGCGAATCAGCGCTCGCGTCCCAGATCTCCAGCGTAATCGGACTACCCAGGGGAATCGCCAGTTGATTATTAATCTCAACTGCAATCTCTCCACTATCAATAACCACAAATTGAAAGGTGTCGAAGGCATTGAGGTTTTTCTTCTCAGTGGCAAAACTGAAACTTGGCACGATGGCTGTTTGGCCATCCAGAATGTCCGCGTTCGGGAATATCTCGCGCAGTGAAACGCCGGTCAATTTAGAGCCAGGCGTTTTGACTGTAAAAACACCCAATTGTTGACTAAACGAATCCTGAATGTCATCAATGTCAAGTTGGTCCCCAACGTTGTATTGGTCAAGCTGCGACGTCTCCTCAAAGCCAAGGGTTCCCGTGCTGTCAACAAATACGGCATCCTCGTCGTCAGCAAGTTCAGCCATGGTGTAAGTCTTGCTAATCAAGGGCACGGCAACGTTGACATCCCATGAAGGCGCACTGGGTTTATCGATCGAGCAATGCCAGGAACCCAGGATGAGTAGAGTCCAAAGTCCCCACTGGGCGGCGGCTCCGAATTTTGTCCGACTGAGTAGTCGGTGCGAGTCAGTCGGAGTTGGTTTGTTCTCACATGGTAATTGATTCACGTCCAACCTCTTGTTAGATGGTTAATCCTGTGGGGCCATTCCGTTGTTTTGGCGCGTAACGAAAACTGCTTTGTGATATTTTTCGAGACATTGAATATCGATTTTTCGTTCAACACTATTTAAATTCGGTAACATTGGAACATCACTTTAGATAAATTATGACATTCGCTTAAGATTGCGCGTGAGCGGGGCAGGACACAAGGGGGAAGCGATGCTGAAGATTCTGACCATCAACAAAAAAGCCTCACATGCTTAACATGTGAGGCTTTAGAAACTCGTGAAGCACACAATAACGGATCACGTACCCATGTCCCAGGATTCAAGATAAGTTTTCTGCTCTTGAGTCAACTCATCTATGGTAATGCCCATTGACTTGAGCTTGAGGGTGGCAACCCAATTTTCCACTTCTCGGGGCACTTTGTGAACTTTTGCCTCCAATTTGCCAGCCTGCTTGATGACAACATCGGTGGCCAGGGCTTGCGTGGCGAAACTCATGTCCATAACCGAGGCAGGATGTCCTTCTGCCGCGGCCAGGTTAATGAGCCGCCCCTCTCCCAGCAGATTGATCCGGCGACCGTCATCAAGAATAAATTGGTCAACGAAGTTGCGCACTTGTTTGCGCTCTTCTTTTGCCAGGTCGCGCAGACCATCGATATCTAACTCGACATTGAAATGACCGGAATTAGCAACCATGGCTCCGTCCTTCATCTTGGCAAAATGTTCCTTACGAATGACGTGAATGTCACCGGTTACTGTAATGAACAGCTCGCCGACCGTGCAGGCTTGTGACATGGCCATCACCTGGAAACCATCCATGACAGCTTCGAGGGCACGCACGACATCCACCTCGGTCACAATGACGTTGGCACCCATACCGCGGGCTCGCATCGCAACGCCTTTGCCGCACCACCCGTATCCGACAACGACAACAGTTTTGCCGGCCAACAGCACATCTGTGGCTCGAATGATACCGTCGAGAGTCGATTGACCCGTGCCGTAACGATTATCAAAGAAGTTCTTTGTCACTGCGTCATTAACTGCGATCACAGGGAACTTGAGCGCACCATCGCGCTCCATAGCCCGTAGCCGGATAACGCCGGTGGTGGTTTCTTCCATGCTGCCCAGAATATTCTTGCCAATCTCGGGGTAATCCGATAAAATGCTCGAAACCAGATCTGCCCCGTCGTCCATGGTGACGACGGGCGCGTGCTCAATGGCGGTTTTGATATGACGGTAGTAAGTCTCATTATCCTCACCCTTGATGGCATGCACGGCAATACCATAGTCATGAACCAACGACGCCGTGACATCGTCCTGGGTGGAGAGGGGATTGGATGCACACATCAGCAAGTCGGCACCACCCGCTTTGAGCGTTCGGGCGAGGTTTGCTGTTTCTGCCGTCATATGCAGACACGCTGACATCTTACAACCTTGCAACGGTTTTTCTTGTTCGAATTTCTTGCGAACCTGTCGCAGCACCGGCATATCGTTGTCGGCCCATTCAATTCGCTTACGGCCTTCTTTGGCCAATCCAATATCTTTGACGTCGTAATTCACATTGCCTCCTGACAATTATGTTCGTTATTTTTTTTCAACAGTCCCCGGCCAAATCATCCGGCAGCGCGCCATCCTTCACGGGACGTGGATTTCTTGCCGCCACAAGCGCTGTGGATCCGTGGCCGCTAGCTCACTGATCTAATCAAAAGCCTGAATCCGTAGATTTATCCCCGGGCAAGAACGCCGACGCGATCCGCCTTTTCCCATGAAAAACCCGCTTCATTGCGACCGAAATGACCATACGCGGCCGTCTGCTTGTAGATAGGCCGGCGTAGGTCCAGCATGGCGATAATGCCTTTGGGGGTGAGATCAAAATTCTGTTTGACCAGTTTTTCGATTTCTTCGTCGGGAATTTGACCCGTCCCAAAAGTTTCCACTCGAATGGAGACGGGTTCTGCCACCCCGATGGCGTAGGCCAGTTGAATTTCGACCCTTTCTGCCAGCTTGGCTGCCACAATGTTCTTAGCGACATAGCGTGCAGCATACGTGGCAGAACGATCAACTTTGGTCGGATCTTTCCCGGAGAAAGCACCGCCGCCGTGGCGACCAAGCCCGCCATAGGTGTCGACGATAATCTTACGCCCAGTCAAACCGGTGTCGCCATGTGGGCCCCCGACGACAAAACGTCCCGTCGGATTAATATGGAAAACGATGTTACTCTCGTCAAAGAAATCCGTGGGTAACACTGGCTTAATGACCTTTGCGATAATATCATGGCTGATGGTCTCCTGGCTGACTTCGGGGCTGTGTTGAGTCGAAATCACCACCGTCTCGATCCGGACCGGCTTCCCATCTTCATAACGAACACTCACCTGTGACTTGCCGTCCGGACGCACATAGGGAAGCGTGCCGTCTTTTCTGACCTCGGCTAGTTTTCGTGTCAGCTTATGCGCGACCATAATAGGCAAAGGCATCAACTCGGGCGTCTCCTGGGTAGCGTATCCGAACATCATGCCCTGGTCACCCGCACCGTCCCGGTCAACGCCCATGGCAATATCCGGAGACTGCGTTTGGATTGCATTGAGAACGGAACATGTCAGATAGTCGAACCCAAAAGTGGCATCGGTGTAACCGATCTCCTTAATAACACCGCGGACAACCGAGGGGATGTCAACGTAAGTATCCGTGGTTATTTCTCCCCCAACCAGAACGAGGCCAGTGGTCACGTAAGTTTCACAGGCTACGCGACCGTGCGGATCTTCTTGAAAAATCGCGTCAAGCACGCCATCTGAAATTTGATCTGCGACCTTATCCGGATGTCCTTCGGTAACAGACTCCGACGTGAATATCGTGGAAGACATACAAATACTCCTTTCAGTTTATATCTGGGGCACGCTTTTCCCCAGGCAATGCGTTTAATATGTTCCGATGTAATTTTTCGTTGCTGGCAGCCACGCATGACATGACGGCGCCCATGCCATCCTGAATCAAAAATCTGTCATCGAGACTGCGGCCGAATGCGTCGGAAATTGCACATCCTGCTTCCTTGAGCAACAGGTAGGCAGCGGCAATATCGTAGGGAAACGTTCCGACGACGCGGCCACCGCCAATCGCCCGAAACTCCGATTCGCTTTCGGGTTCTTCTTGCAAAATTCGACCGCCCACGTCAACGTGAGCATCTATCTGACCCGTCAAGATCCTGGTCATAGCATAAGCTGCGCTGTTGATGAGAAATGGAGCACCCTTTAAACCGGAGTTATCTATCAGGTTCTGCAAGTAGACCATGACGTGTTGCACCGGCCGACCGATAGTATCGAATGTCCAAAACATGCTCTCGACCTCGCTTGTTGTGGACGGCAAAATGCGGTTGGCCGGTTGCGTTTCGACGCCGCACCCCCTTTCGGAATAAAACGAAGCACCAGTGCCGATTTCGAGAACAACTGCCGCCACGATGCTGCCGAAAGTTGCAACCCTTGAATAATCACATAATGCCAGTGATATCACGCCCTCAAAACCGCATAGCACGGGCCGGGTTCCGTCGATCGGGTCGGCGATGAGCAACCATTTCGGCTCTGGGTGCAATTTAACGAGACCTTTGTCCTCGGAAAAATAGGCAATTTGTTTGTCGACCTGCTGGATCCCCTTGAGCAAGGCTTCCTCAGCAATCAGATCCACGCCAAAAGTCGTATCTCCGGAGAAAGCTACCTGCTTTCGTTCGCGGGCTGCATCGCCCGGCAGCGCCGGCAAGATGGCTTGTCTGATATCGGAAGCAATTTCCTGCAACCAGTCAAAATTCTGCATTGTATCAAACCGGCTTTGAGCCAATTCATCGGGGGCCAATTCTGTTGAAAGAATTGTCACTAGAAAACAATGTCCTTGTATCTCTGCCGCATTACTTTCGTCATGAAACGCTCAACATCCCTGGCCTTGTCAAAAGTAAGCGCCTTCTTAGTAATGCGAACGGCATCTAGGTAGTCCGTAGCACGGATTATCTTTTTTATCTGGGGAACTGACATGGGGCTGACACTCAATTCGTCCAGGTCGAGACCGAGCAGTATCAGGGTAGCCAGTGGATCACTTGCCATCTCGCCGCACATTCCGACCCAGACGCCGGCCTGATGCCCCGCCTTGACTATCCGTTCAATTGTTCGCAAAACGGCAGGATGCAGATGTTGATAGAGATACGCAATCCGTTCATTGCCCCGGTCGACAGCCAGAACATATTGAACCAAATCGATTGTCCCGATGCTAAGAAAATCGACATGCACGGCGATCCGGTCGGCCAGCATGGCGGCGGAGGGCACCTCAATCATGACCCCAAGTTCAATATTTTCGTCAAATGGGATTTTTTCACTCCGCAGGGCCACCTTGACCTTCTCAACCTCGTGTTTACATTCCAATAATTCATCCATTCCAGAGATCATCGGAAACATCATTTTGATGTTGCCATGCCGGCTGGCACGCAAAATCGCGCGCAATTGTGTCCTGAAAATATCTTTCCTCTCAAGAGAGATTCGGATCGCGCGCCACCCCAGAAAGGGATTCTCTTCTGGAGGAATGGCAAGAGATTTGGGATGCTTATCGCCACCCAAATCCATCGTGCGGATAATAACGGCGTCCGGCGCCAGCACGCGGGCTATTTTTGAATAATCTTTGACTTGTTCATTCTCAGTAGGAAGACTCTCTTTGGCCAGGTAGAGATAATCCGTTCGAAAGAGGCCAATGCCGCACGCCCCATGAGATTTGGCAGACGGCGCTTCGTCGGAAAACTCCAGGTTTGCAGATAGCTCAATTTCCTTGCCATCTGTGGTGATACATGGCAGATCACGGATCTCAGAAAGCCTCCGCTCTGTGTCGTAATACTTTTCCTGTAGGTCGCGATAATAGCTTAGCGTTTCTTCGTCCGGCTCAATGAGGACGACACCCTCGTTTCCGTCAATAATAATTCGGTCATCTGCCTTGATGACCTTTGAGATGCGCCGCAGCCCGACGACTGCCGGGATACCCATGGAACGAGCCATAATGGCCACGTGTGACGTCCTGCCGCCGAGGTCGGTAGCAAAGCCCATCAGCTTGTGCCGATCGAGTTTTACAGCATCGGATGGCGTTAGGTCCACCGCAACCACGACAGCAGAGCCCTTCAGTTTATTCAAGTAATCAGTTCTGTCTCCCTGGATATGTTTGATGACCCTGCGTTTGACATCCTTGATATCGGAAGCTCGGCCCTGAAAAAATTCGATGGAGGTTTCGTCAAAGGTATTCTGATACTTCTGCATGATATCATGAAACGCAAAATCGGCACTCTTGTGTTTCCTGCGAATATAGTCGACGGTTTCATCGATGATGAGAACGTCCTCCAGCAAGAGTTGATGAACATCAAAAATCTTGGCGCTTTCCTGCCCAATTCTGCGCGCAACTTTTGTCTGCAGCGATCTCAGCTCGCCCTTGGCTTTTTCAACTGCTTGCTTGAATCTCTCGATTTCAGCCTCGATCTCTGCTTCAGAAATGTTCGCCGGGTCGATCTTCACCGATTCACCGCTCAGAGGGAAGGCTTTAGATATGGCGATGCCTCTCGAAACTGGAATCCCCTTGAGATGAAAGGCACAATGCAGATTCTCCTGCCGTTTTTCCATTCGATCTTCAGCGCTACTCTTCGTTAAACTTCGTTTCAAACAACTCAATTAACTCACCCAAAGCCTTCTCTTCGTCATCGCCTTTCACCGTGAGCAGAAGCGTACTTCCCATTTCCGCGGCAAGCATCATCACGCCCATGATGCTTTTTCCATTCACTTCATGGGCATCTTTTTCAAGAAAAACATCCGATCTGAACTTGGAGGCCGTTTGCACAAACAGGGCCGCGGGTCTGGCATGTAACCCTAATTTATTCTTAACTACTACTCTTTTCTGCAAAATCAAAATTTCCCTTTGTTCAAGTTGCAGAGAAAATTTCAAAAACCATGGTGACCAGCACGACACCTGTCAAGAGAATCAAAAGATTTGACGTGACGGACCAACCTCTTCGCAGCAAAAAATACATGAGCCCCCCGGCCAGGAGAACGGTAATCGGCGCCATCCGCCCTCCCCCCAGCATTTGAGACCCTAACAGCAAGGCAGCCGGTCCGAGAACAAAGGCACCCACTTTCAGCAATATCATCGCCACCTGATTGTATCGCCGGGAGTCGTTTTCGGTGATGATGCCTAAGCCGCGTCTATACCCTCGCACAGCACCCGATAGGCGAACAAAAAAACTTGGAACGCTAAACGTTGCGAAAATTGTCGCGAGAGCCGCTGCCGGCGACGCTAAGGCTACCAGCACACTGAGGAGCGCACTTACAGGTCTAAGAGTTGCCCAGAACAAGTTGTCCCCAGGTCCGGCCAGCGCCTGGCTCATCCGTTTTCGAAAACGTTCGACCTCCTCTGTAACCGGTCCTTTACCGACCAAACGCCGTTCGTGCAGATTCATTTCGGCACCAAGCACCCAGGTAGTGACATAAGGATTGGTATTAAAATACTTCAAATTATCTCTCAAGATGTCATGCATCTCGGCATCTGACGCACCGAGTTTTCTCAAGAAAGGCAAAAGGCAAAAGGCATAACCTAGCGCCAGCATTCTTTCCGATGTAAAGGTAGCCTGAATGTAAAAACTGCGCTGAAAGGCTCTGGCTATGTCTAGCACGGTCGCCGGCATCCTAGGTAATCGTCCAGACGAGAGTCGCCAAACCAACGCCGGCCAACGCAAAAGGTAACGTCCTCTTTTTCACCAGAATGCGGACCAACGTTGCCAGACCTGCCCCTATCATGGCGGGCCGGACCAGCGCCAACGGCGCGTCCATTGCCACCGGAATCAGGCGAAGTGCGAAACGCAACACGATTTCACAACCAACCATCAAGACGAGCACTGTGCCTGCACCGAAGAGGAAGGACTTGAGAACGCCGGCTCCCTGCAACAACGTAAGCCGGCTGAACCGGTGATTGTCAATGGCTCCCTCTGCCAGTTGAACCAGATACGAATTCACCACCTGTGAGCGGCGCCACAATATTCCCAGAAGCCATGAAAGGAGAATCCCTGACAGCAAACCTGCGAGTAGAATGACGTTTTGTTTTTCCGGAAAATATTCGGAAAGCCTGAGCGTAAGCCCTGCACCTACCAATGCGCCAAGACTTGAAAAAGTAACCTGGCAGCCTCCCACAGGTGATTCAATCAGATAGGGTAGTTGCAAGAGGACACCGATGGTCAGCCCGAGCCCAACGTCCCCGAAAATGTAGCCGGCCATAGTGCACCCTGCCAGGGGTTGCGACAATAGCGTCTGCCAGGCAGCTTCTGTGTCGGCCGCTACGAATCCTGCCAAGAGGCAAAACCAGATCAATTCACTGTCAAAAATCGTCACAGCAACTCACGAATTCCGGTGCGAAACATAGTCAACGAGGTCGAGGAGGTGGTTAGTTGAATCATGAAGAGTGAGGTTAGCAAGTTGATTTCGTGCAGACAAAAGATAGGTATCGACGGCCGTCCGTGCAGCCCGCAAGGACCCAACTTTCTCAAGAACGTCTCGAAATTCATGGACACGGGTTGAGTCCCAAACAGATTGCGACAAGAGGCCAAGCAACCGATTTCTTGTGTCTGCTGATGCGTGCGCTAGCGCGTGCACCAGCAGGAATGTTTGTTTCCCTTGCCGCAGATCGCTGCCGTGGGTCTTCCCCAATGTCCCTTCATCTGCAACGACATCCAGCAAATCGTCCTGTATTTGAAAGGCCAGACCCAGGTTGAGGCCGAATTGTCCCAATGCTTCGACGTCTGCGGCATGACCGTTACCTACCAACGCCCCAATCGTGCAAGACATCTGTAAAAGCTTTGCCGTTTTTCGTTCAATCATGTCCAAATAGGCCGGCAAGTCGACCTTACCCCCGGTTTCGAATGCCAAATCCAGAGCCTGGCCTTCACAAATTGCCATGGTACCATCCGTGAAGATCTCTGCGATCTTCTTTATGTGAGGGGACTCCGTCCGCAGCAATGCACGATAAGCCAGAACAAAGAGACCGTCGCCAGCGAGAATAGCAACACTGGGATTCCATTTCGTATGTACGGTTGCGCAGCCCCGCCGTGTGTCATCTCTATCCATGATGTCATCGTGCACCAGCGTGAAATTGTGCAACAGTTCGATCGACGCGGCAGCGTCCCAAGACAACTCCACATCTCCACCAACGGCTCTGCACGCCAGTACCAGCAGCATCGGGCGAATTCTCTTTCCGCCAGCTCTTACCACATATTCGATCGGGTCGTAGAGCAAGGAAGGATTTTGTAACTTGACCAACTCAAGCATCCGGTCATCGATGCGCTGTCGCCATTCCCGGCGCAACCGTTCAAAAGAAGAATCGTGCACAGAGTGACTCTCATGATGATAAATACTTATTTATTATGCTTATTAAAACGACTTTTAAGATACTCACTTCGAGGTTGACAATCAAGAAGAATCTTGGGTCGAAGACGTGTAACGCGGGAGCCCCTCATTGCCTGGCTATCTGTCCAGGTAACCAGGCAATGAAGCTCTGTGGGGACGGTTATTCTGGTTGGCGATCTGACGTGCCCATCGCTGCCTCCAGTTGAGCTCTGGCGATCATGGCATCATATTGTGCTGCAACGAGTTGAACGCGAGCCCGGGTGAGATTGACCTGGGCGTCCGTTACTTCCAGGGACGTGCCAGCTCCAACCCGGTAGCGTTCCTGAGCCAGGCGAAAGTCTTCTTCAGCAGACCGAACGTTGCGCTCATTGATTTGGGCAATCTCTGAAAAAGCCTTAACGTTAAGGTAAGCCTGTTTAACTTCCAGCTCCTTCTGGCGGCGCGTATTCACCCAATTCTCTTTTGCAATCGAGTAATTAGCTGTCTGCCGACTCACCTCTGCTGCATCAGATAAGCCGTTGAAAATATTGAAATCTATTTGCGCCCCTACAGAAACCTGGAAATTTTGATCAAAGTCCCCGTAGACCCGATCAAAAACCTGATTGTTCTTTGTGTAGGTAATGCCCAGTCCAAACGACGGCCAGTAACGCCCCTTGGCCGCCTTGCGCCCATAGTCCGCACTCTTCATATCGAATTCAAAACGTCTCAGCTCCGGACTATTCTCGCGAGCGATGTTGAGCGCTTCGTCTAAGCTAAATCCCGGGGGAGACATATTGACCTCCTTATCCGCGATGGTCAGGTGTGTCTCCGGGTCACGCCCCATGACGATGTTAAGATTCGCTTTTGCAATTTCGAGCGCGTTACTTTGATTGATCAAATTGACCTCGTCCGAGCCCAGGGTTACTTCCTGCCGGAAAACGTCAATTTGAGCGACGGAACCAATCTCGTACATGCTTTGCGTGCGGCGCAGTTGTTCCTTGCTGCGCTCCATGGTTAATTGAAACTCCTGCTCCAGCTTCATGGCCTTAAGCAGGTCAAAATAGCGCAGTTTTACGTTTGAAAAAACATTCTGGCGGGCCGAGGCCAGATTCTGAGAGCTGGCATCGAACGACGACTTGGCCTGCTTGATCAGGTTCCAACTTCTGCCAAAATCAAACAGGCGTTGATTGTATGAAACTTGCATTTGATAAAAATTGTACTGCTGCGTAGGTTGCGTAATATCGCGACGCACGATACTGATCTGGCCAGTGGCCGGATCCTCAACCTGAATATCTCGCGTATCCACCCGTTCACCTCGAAACGTACGACTTGAATTGAACGACGATCCGATGGTTGGCAAAATGTTGGCGTAAGAGCCCTTTACATTGGCGCCCGACCGGTTGACTTCGTAGCTGGCGGTCTTCAGCGCTGAGTTGTTCTTGAGTGCCAACTCAATACACTTATCCAATGAATAAACCTCGCCATTCTGCGAGATGGCCGGCCTAACAAACATTGCCAACAGAACCAAATATGACAGAGTGGCTATTCCTTTCTGCAACATAGTGAACTCCTCTGGTTTCAAGTGTCCCGGTGGGACCTTAGAATACAACGATTTTAAAACGATTTACTTTAAGAATATCCTCAGGGATCAATGCCATTTCAAACGTAAGTTGGTGGGAAAAGTTTCTATTAACTTCCAGCCGTTCCAGCGCGAATTTAAGGTCACGTTGTTCGCAAACGACCAGACACAGGAGGTTATGCCGGGGTTGGTCACCAAATGCAGAAGTCGTCCGAATCGATCGTCAAGCTTCCAGTTCAGTCCCTCTTACAATCTGCTCATAATAATCGATGCACTGTCGTACGTAAAGACGTTTTCTGGAGTAGTTGTCCGGGAAAAAAGCCCGCTTGAAACCGTATACAATCATGTTTTTCAGTTGCCTTGCATCAAGTTCAAAATTTTCGAGGGCTAGCATAATTTCCTTGCTCATCGTCGTCTTGCTAACCGTTCGATTGTCGGTACAAATCGTGGTGCTCAATTCGTGCGCCATCATTTCCTTAAAAGAGTGGTCCTTTAAGGTCACGAGACCTGGATTGGTCTGCAGATTGCTAGTGAGACAAACTTCAATCGTGACGCGACGTTCGGCAATATATTCCGCCAACTCTTCCACATATTTTTCTTTGTCTGTAATATCCGGGTCATCGACTTTGGTGCTATCGAACAAGTAAAAGCCATGCCCAATACGGTCGGCGTGTAGGTCGGTGATCGCCTGAAAAATCGAAGAGGGTCCGTAGGCCTCGCCGGCGTGCACAGTTTTGGCCAGGAAGTTCTTGTGGGCAAACTGGAATGCCTGCCAGTGGTCCTTAGCCGGATTACCTGCTTCAGCACCGGCAAGGTCGAATGCGACGATCGGTATGCCTAGGTCATCCCGAACCCGGACAGCACCGTGGGCCAACTCCAGAGAGCAGAGTCCAAACAAAGTCTTGCGGTCTGAGTAGGAGTGCACATCGATGAATTTGGTGTAATAATCTGAATAAGGACCAAAAGAGCGCAAGGCAGAAGTGATAATGCCATAGAAAAAGGGGGGCTCCTGGCCCTGTTTGACTGCATCCTGGTCATTATGCTCTTTCTGGGCCCGCTCCAACCCAAGGTTGACGTGTTTGAGCACGGTTTTCATATCCATGCTTTCATTGATATGGAGCTGCGGGGCGAAACGCACCTCCATATATCGCACGCCTTCACTCTGATTGTCTTGTGCCATCTCGTAGGCGATTCGTTCCAGATATTCGGGCTTCTGCATGACCGCGCAGGAATAGCCGAAGGTTTTGAGGTACTCCTCAAGATTCTCGTAATTATCCTTGAAAACCAGTTCATTCAGGCCGTCTACTGTGTAGCTCGGCAGCATGATTTTTTCTGCCTGCGCAATCTCGATCAGGGTTGTCAGCCGCACGCACCCGTCCAGGTGCACATGAATGTCTGTCTTGGGAATTTTTTCGATCAGGGGCTTTAGAGCAGGACTGAACTTGATTCGTGTACCTTCGCTCATTGCTTCCTCTTGAAGATTAGATAAACAGCGGGTCTGCAGCAGTTAAGATTCATCAAGAGTACTATTTTCACGATATAAAATCAAGTCGTTTCAAGGCGGGCGCCGGCTTCGCAACCGGCCGCACCCTGTGAAGCTGAAACGGCCTCAACCCGCACACTCACCTTCTTAAAAACCGGCGTGCGCGACTGCGGGTCGACCCTGGCCGGAACGATGGCGTTTGCTTCAGGGTAATACATGGCAACATTGCCACGCCGAATGGCGGCCGAAACCAACTCCACCCGCATCTTCCCGACCTCGCTCACGACCCAAACCGGACTGCCCTCTTCCAAAGACAGCTCAGCTATGTCATCGGCGTTCATGAAAACGATGTTTCGGTGCGTCACGCCGCGATAGAGGTCCTCATCTTCATAGATAATCGTATTAAACTGGCCCTCTGATCGGAAAGTCATGAGGTTAAAACAGCCGTCCCGGGGACGAGCATCGACGGCGTTTACGACAGCGAGGTTTGCTCTATGATTCTCCGTATTGAATTCCGGCGTGTGTTTGATGCGGCCGGGGATGGTAAATTCTTTGCCTTTATCCAATTCTGCGATGGGAGATAAACTCGGGACAGTAGCGGCGATGAACTTTCGAACGGCAGCATGATCGGCCATTTCGTGCCACGGCACTGAGCTCCCCTTTAGCAACCGTTTGGCAACATGGACAAAGATTTCACTCTCGGATGGTACCTCCTTCGACGGCGCCGGCTGCCCGCCTTTGGATAGTCGAACGTAGTTGAACATGCTTTCCTGCGACGTTGTCTGCTTTTCCTCATCGCGCGCACGGACGGGCAGAATCAACATCTCTTTGCCATGCCCATGCAGATGTCCCAGATTGAGGGTCGTGCTGAGGAACGCGGTGAAGTTGACTTGATTGAGAGCTTGCGCGGCCCAGGTGAGGTCTGGATTGGCCGCATAGAGATTGCCCCCGACCATCACGGCGAAATCAATTTTCCCTTCGTGGGCGGCCTCCATACACGAAAACGTGTCCATGCCGGGCGTGGGAGGCAATGTGATGTTGAAGCGATCGGCCAGCGCCGCAACCATTGCCGGTTTGAGCTTCGGTACCACGCCGACAGTCCCGACGCCCTGCACGTTGCTGTGTCCGCGAATGGGTAGCAGCCCCGCCCCGGGTTTGCCGATCATGCCGCGCATGAGTGCCAGGTTGGCGATCGCGCGAACCGTCTCGACACCGTGCTTTTGGTGCGTAATGCCCATCGCCCAGGCAAAGATCGTGTTTTCGGAGGCAGCCAGAGAGTCACAAAAGATCGAATGTTCGCGGCCCGAAATGCCGCTCATTTCGAGTAACCGTTCGGTGCTTTCTGAGCTAAGGTCAACACCGAACACGTCAAGATCATTGGTGTGATTCTGCAGAAAAGAACGGTCAATTCTGTCCTCTTGCCAAAGACGAACGGCAGTTGCTTTGAGCAGAGCAAGATCGCCGCCACAGTGCGGCTGTAAGTAAAGATCCGCTATCTGAGACCCAAATAAAAGGGATGTTGGGTCGCTTGGAATGTTAAATCTTTGTAAGCCCAGTTCCTGGAATGGATTGACCACAACGACCTTGCCTCCACGCCGACGCAATTCAACCAGGAACGTCATCAGGCGCGGATGATTGCTGGCTGGGTTGGCCCCGATCAAGACGACCAGATCCGATTTTCGCAAATCTTCCAGAACCACTGTACTGGTGCCGCCCCCAAGGCTCTGTGCCAACCCTACACCCGAAGCCTGGTGGCAATAGTAGGAACAATTGTTGATATTGTTAGTACCCCATTCCCGGGCAAGAAGCTGAATCAGGTAAGCCGCTTCCATGGAAGAACGGCCGGAGGTGTAAAAAAAACTGTGGTCCGGCTTTGCGCTTTGCCACGTCTCCACCAATTTGGCCAGGGCCTTATCCCAGGTCAACACCTCAAAATGAGATGCCCCTTCAGTTAACAGCATGGGGTGCGCCAATCGCCCTAGCCCTTCAAGCTCGCGACCGTGCAATTTTTGTAAAGCTTTTATCGGGGTCTGTTGAAAAAACGTGTGTGGAATAGCGGGCAACAAGTCTTGAGCCTGGGCTTGAAACGATTTTTTGCAAACCTGAAAGCGCTGTCCCAATTCGTTGACCATCCCACCCTGCACGCCACCCATACCAAACGCGCAGGTTTTGCACGTATTCGGCTGTCGCAGCGATCGATAAAGTTTTCTAACACTACCCGCTCTGGCAGCCATTCTAAGTGAATAGCGAATGGCCGGCCAGCCCCCACCTGATTTAGTTCTGAAGTTCGCCATCGTCACTCCGGGAATTGGTTTGCACTGCACGGTGAACCACGGTAGCTCAAAAAAATTATACTGGACAGGGTACTTCGTAGGCCGTCAGATCGGTGATGCCTTTGTCTTTCAGAAAATCCTCCACAATAAGCATTTGCCCGGTCAAATCTGCGGGCAAGGAATGCACAATGTGCACGCAGGCCTCCGCCACCAGCTCAGGAGAATACCAGGTTGTCGCCTTGCCTGCATCGAACACTTCAGCAAAGACCCGTGTGGCTTGCGAATCGATTATGTGCGTGGGCCACAGGCTATTGACGGCAATATTGTCGTCGCGCAGCTCCTCCGCCAAACCCATGGTCAAGTGAGACATGCCAAACTTGCTCATCAGGTAGCACGTTCTGTCTTGCCATGTTTCAGTTGCCAGGCCACCTCTGACATGTGGTGGAGGTGAAAGGTTGATGATAAACGCGCTTACCTGCTTCCGAAGAAATGGTAAAGCATAATGCGCCAGGAGATAGGGCGCCCGGTAGTTAATCTGCATCATCAAATCGAATCGGCGGACCGGCATATCCTCTACGGAGCGCCAAACAATAGCGCCGGCGTTATTGACGAGGATGTCGATGCGCCCAAAGCGTTCCACCGCCTTCCAGACCAGATTCTCAATTTGTGCCTCATCGCGCACATCTGTCTGCACGGCCAGAGCCTGAGCATTGGCTGCCTCTATCTCCTGCACCGTATCATAAATAGTACCCGGCGTGCGATCCGAATGCTTGACGGTTTTGGCTGCCACAACACAGTTGATGCCCTGACGGGCAAACTTGAGAGCGATTGCCTTTCCGATACCGCGGCTTGCTCCCGTAATAATCGCGACTTTTTTCTGAAGCGAAGCATCTATCATATCATTCCTTCGGGGGATGACTAATGACTAATGACTAACCAATTAACAAAAACCCCACCAAATCAGCAACCAAAACCTGACCACCATAGATCGACACCCGGGACTGATACATATTTCCGTTGGCAGATATATATATATTGCGGGGAACGGCAGTTTTTGTTATATTCCGAAGCCACGAAGCTTTTCAGACCCGCCTGACCTGAAGACGGCCAGTCCCCCATGATTCGTTCGGCAACTTAGGAGACGCAATGCTATCACCTCTATTGAGGCCCTCTTTTTTCTTATTTGTGCTGCTGCCTGCAACGCTGTTCCCTGCTGCCAAACCTGAAGGCAAGTCAGGTGAGGCGACTCTCATGTCGAGCTACGAGGCAGTCATCGATATGTATCTGAGTGAACATTTTGATGAAGCCATTACATTGTCGGGCAAAATACGGCAAGACTACCCAGACGACCCGGCGGGAGCTTTTGGACTGATTTCAACCTACCAGGCCTTGCGGTGGAACTACAGGGTTCGTTTGTACGAAGTAGAAATAGATAGCCTGATTGACCTTTGCATTACGCTGTCTGAGAATGTTATCAAACGGGATAGACGTGACCCCCGTGGTCATTTCTATTATGGCTGTGCATTGGGTTTCAGAATGCTCAAGTCGGCCAGGCTGCATAAGTGGATTGCGGCTTTTAGGGATGCCAGACAGCTACCTAAGAGTTTCAAGAAAACCCTGGCATATGATCCTGAATTCTACGATGCCCACTATGGCCTGGGCCTCTACCAATATTGGCTGGGAGCCAAAGGAGCCATGCGATATCTACCCGGAGCCAGCGGCAAGCGCAAGAACGGGATTGCGGAAATGCAGCTGGCTGCTGACAAGGGTCGTTTTCTTAAAGTCAATGCACTTTATGGGTTGTTGGCGGCGCACAACAACGAAAAAGACTATCCTGCGGCGCTTGCAATCTCTGAAAAACTGCTACAACATTATCCCAAAAATCCCAACCTCAGATACCGACGCGGACGGCTCTTTCAAGAATTGCAGGAGTGGCCGCAAGCAATCGACTCATTCAAACACCTCATAGCATTGCTCATGAGCGCCAAGTATGTCAGCTACAGCTTTCAGGTGGATGCCTTGTTTCAGACAGCTCGCAGCTACTATGCGCTTGGTAACCTGCAAGAAACGGAAAAATATTCGGAACAGGCGATCGGATTGTTAGAACGGTGCGATTTGTCTCGGGAATTAGAAAGTCCTTATGAAGATTTCGCGGATATCAAGAAAGGGCTTCGGGACCTCAATAAACACGTAAGAAAAGATATCCTCGCGGCTGAAACGCAAAAATAGTTTCCGTTAGCGCTCTATTGCTTACCATGTTAGCGCAGTCCGGTTACCCACTTAGCAAGGTAGTCCCACCATCGCTGTCGCGGCACGCTTCCCTCCCCATTTTGGGCAAAAAACGACGTGTGAATTTGGTACGTCTTTTGCTTGTGGCAGTGTGTTAAGTGGCTCAGAAAAATCAATTACAAAGGCTGAACATGAACCCAAAGATACTAGGAACTTTCGCGCTAGGTTGCCTGGCACTTACCCTGGCTCTTCAACCTGCCATTACATTGGGTCAGGAAAAAGGCAAGGGCGACCTTGAAGATTTTACCGACGACTATGACGATGGTGAAGAATCCGATTGCGATAATTGCGATGACGATGCCGAACACTTCTTTCTTTATCTTTTCCTGGATAACATCGCGGACGTCGCCCGTCTTTGGGGTCACACCGACGGCACGCGTTTTGGTGTGTTTCCGTCTTTCCCTTATGCCAAAGGCGATGGCTTCGCGGCAGGCTCCAACGATTATCGTAGTTATTTTTTTAACACAGAATTTAGTTACAACTATGTAAACGACAACTTGCGCAGCTATCTCTTTAAATGGGAAACGCAATTCGCGCACCGCAGCAAATTATCATTTGACCTCGCGACTTATGAAGAAAATTTGTTCGATGCAGATGGTGGACCCCGAACCGACCACCTGACCCTTTATGGTTTCAGATATGGCTACGCTGTCTTTCGTTCGCCCCAAATGATTCTCAACCTGGAGGGAGGCTTTCGCGGATTTCATCGCCGGCGATCTCACGGCGGTCCCGAAGCGGCTCTTGACCTGCAGCTTTTCCCCAGGAAACCGTTGATTATTGAAACTGAAATTGCAGCGGCCTATGTCAGCAACGGACCGCTCTATACAGTTGAATCGAGTGCCGGCATTGCTGTGGGCCGATTGGAGGTACTGGGAGGTTTACGAATTTTGAAAAACAAGTCGGCAGATTTGTTAGACGGCTTCCGGTTTGGCTTAAGGGTTTGGTACTAACGCTTCGTTGGCACCTGGGATGACCTGAAAAGTCGACCTGGACAACTCCAACGGTAAGTATGTCAAAGCCAGCTGCAACATTAACGGTGACGAGTTTTTTCTGACGGCAAGGTCCTCGGTGCCGCGGTCCCTGGCACTTACCTCTTGTTTGAGGTTGAACCTGGTGAACATTTGTTGTCAGTCATCACAAAGGAAAATCAAACATCTTTGAGGGTGCACGCAGTCGCCGGGCGGAACTACTTTATTGAGATAAAGGCGAGGTGGGGTCTGACCGAGGCACGCGCCAAGATGGTAGAGCTTGACGATACCACGGGAAAGAAATTGGTGAGTAAGACCAAGAGAGCACAAGGCATGACCCCGGGCTGAGGCACCCAGTCAAAAAGCGTTACAATATATCCTGGCGAAACCTCAGGCGGCCGCAGCCCCACAATACGTCGACCGCTCTTTGGCCTGTAAAACCATTCTGTAACCCACAAGCTGTACCAGCGGCAGTAGAGCGGACAAATGTTCCTGCCTGCCGTTGACAATTTTCAAATAATATGCCAAATTGAGTCGTACAACTACCTGGCGAAACCAATATGAAAATTGTCGCAGACATCCATCTTCACTCTTATTATTCGCGTGCCACCAGCAAAACCCTGAACCTCGAAAACCTGTACAAATGGGCGCAGCTCAAAGGCGTCACCGTGGTCGGTACCGGCGACATCGCCCACCCCGGCTGGCTGGCAGAGATGCGGGAAAAACTACAGCCTGCCGAACAGGGTTTGTTCCGACTTAAATCAGAGTTTGCCAGCCGCATGCAGCCGGAGGTCTTCAAAGCGTGTGAAGCACCGGTCCGCTTTATGCTGGCCGGTGAAATCAGCAACATCTACAAACGGCACGACAAAGTCCGCAAGATTCATAACGTGGTCTTCATGCCGTCCTTTGAAGCGCTGGAAAAATTCCAGGTGCGCCTGGAACAGATTGGTAACATCCGGTCCGATGGCCGGCCCATCCTTGGGCTTGATTCGCGCGACCTCCTCGAAATCGTGCTGGAAACCGACCCACGGGGCTATCTCATTCCAGCCCACATCTGGACGCCATGGTTTGCAATGCTTGGCTCGATGTCCGGTTTTGACTCGGTTGAGGAATGTTTTGGTGACCTTACAAGCCACATTTTTGCTTTGGAAACCGGTCTCTCTTCCGACCCGCCCATGAACTGGCGCCTCTCCATTCTGGACAAGTACACGCTGGTCTCGAATTCGGATGCACATTCGCCACCTAAACTCGCCCGCGAGGCAAATCTGTTCGATACGGACCTGTCGTATGATGCCATCTTCTCAGCCCTCAAGAGCGGCGACCCAGGCAAGTTTCTTGGCACAATCGAATTCTTCCCGGAAGAAGGAAAGTATCACTATGATGGCCACCGAAAATGTGGCATCAATTGGGACCCCAGGACAACGCTCGAACATGGTGGACTTTGTCCGCAATGCGGCAGAAAAGTGACTGTCGGAGTCATGCACCGCGTAGAGTCGCTGGCCGACCGTGACCCTGGCTTCCGCCCCGACAGACGGCATCCTTTTACGAGTCTAGTGCCACTCCCCGAAGTGCTGGCGGAAATACATGGCGTCGGAGCAACCTCGAAAAGGGTGCAGCAAAGTTGGGCTTTCCTTCTCAACCACCTTGGGTCTGAACTTTACATCCTACGGGAGGCCCCCCTGGAAGACATCCGTAAATATGGGGGTGAAATGATCGAGGAAGGCATCCGGAGAACGCGTGCCGGTGAACTAAATGTTACCGCTGGATTTGACGGCGAATTCGGTGTCGTCAAGCTTTTCGAAGAGAATGAAAGAAAGCGCTACGCATCCCAACTTGGTCTGTTTATGGAGGGCGTCAAAGCGGCTAACGCCTTGCCTGCCGTGGTGGAAACGTCCCTCCTGGCAACAGTCGCGCACACGGCATCGCGACCCGCAAAGAGAATCTCTAACGAGCGCAAAACGACAACGACCCCTCAACCTAAACTGGCAGGTGCCTCACCAGGACTGGATCCGAACCAAACTGCAGCTGTGAGAGATAAGGGCAATTTCTTGCTTATTTCGGCCGGCCCCGGGACTGGAAAAACCAGAACACTTACGCACCGCGTAGCTTATGTCATAAAGGAACGCGAAGTCGATCCGGAACAGGTGTTATGCGTCACGTTCACAAACAAAGCGGCCGAAGAAATGCGCAAGCGGTTGCATGGACTGGTCGGAGAGGCAGAGAGCAGGCACGTGACAGTCAGCACGTTTCATGCCCTGGGAGCCCAGATTCTGTCGGAGCACGGATCAATGGTGGGCCTGCCGTCGCACGCCTCGATCTGCAGCGAGTTCGATTGTTTGGCCTTGCTGGCCATGGCCGCACCCTCTTTGAGTCGGCAACAGCGGCAGGAATATGCCAAGGCAATCGAAGGGGCGAAACGTCATCTTATCCCAGCAAAGGAAGTAAAAGGGCGCCGCGAGTATGACCTGCTGCCCGACCTGGAGATCGTCTATGATGCCTACGAAAATATCAAACGAAAGCAGCAGCTCATCGACTTTGCCGACCTGCTCTATTATCCAAATATTATGCTGCGTGACAACCTTGAATTGCGATCCGCCTATCACTCACGCTTCCCATGGATATTCGTGGACGAATATCAGGATATCAATGTTGCCCAACATCAATTGTTAACAAACCTGCTTGGGCCCGCTTCGCATCTGTGCGTTATCGGGGACCCGAATCAGGCGATTTACGGATTCCGCGGTGCGAGTGCGGCGTATTTCAGCCGGTTTGCAGATGAATACCCTGGCGCACGAATCGTCAGCCTGGACAAGAACTACCGTTCGACACAAACCATTCTTTCGGCATCCGCACAAATCCTCGATAATCCGGGCAGCGCTTCAAATCTCTGGTCCAACATCGCTGGCGAAAAAAAGGTGCTCATCTACGCCGCACAAACCGATAAGGCCGAGGCAGAATACATTGTGCATCAGATTGAACAGCTGGTGGGCGGCACAAGTTATTTTTCCATCGACTCGGGTCGGGTAACCTAGCAGCAAACTCCCACCTCTTCTTTCCGCGATTTTGCGGTTCTGTACCGGTTACGCGCACAGAGCAAGCTTCTGGAGGAAGCGTTCGATCGTTCCGGCATGCCCTACCAAACAATCGGTCAACAACCATTTTGCGAGCGGGAACCTGTGCGGACGCTCCTGAATCATCTTTGGCTGCTCGTGAATCCGCATGCCGTGCAACATTTGGACAATATCCTCGATGGTAAATTCACACCATTTGGCAAATCGACTTCAGAGAGATTGCGAGAGGCATTGCGTAATGCGGGGGAAAGCTGGTTGGATGTCGTGAAGACATGGCAGGAAACTAAGGCATGCAAGGCGCCGCAAAGGCGTGCTGTTCAAGATTTCTTGCAAGGAATGCGACATTCTAAAGAGGCCCTGACCGACATAACCGTTGTCGATCTCATCCGGGAGAGTGCGGAAAAATTCTATCCAGGAATGCTGAAGACGCCGAAAGTTGCCACCCAAAACCAATTGTTAGAGAAATTCTATTCGCGCGCCCGGCTGTTTGGAGATGATCTGCTGGCGTTTTTGCGCGCCACAACATTGGCCACTGAGGGTGATGAAATGGATCCCATGGCGGACAGAGTCACGCTCTCTACCTTACATGCTGCCAAAGGGCTGGAATTCCAAACGGTCTTCATCGCAGGCTGCGAAAAAGGATTGATTCCGTATGAGCGCAACAGCCGGGTCTCAGACCTGAATGAAGAATGCCGTCTGCTCTATGTGGGAATGACCCGGGCCCGACATAAACTCGTCCTAACTCATGCGCGAAAGCGGCTTCTTTTTGGTAAAATATTGAAAAGGCAGGCTTCACATTTTCTAAACAATATTCAGAAGTCCCTTAGGGATGTACAGAAGAGTGAGCGGCCCCAGATAAAAATCGTGACGCCGGAAGATGAGCAGACAAGCCTCTTCTAGATAACGGCGGGAATAGGGAAGACGCTAGGGGAGTAAATAGTTTAGGAATTGCGGCACAATTAAGCAGGCCAGTACCGCTGGCGCGGGAAATCGTGAAAAAGAGCATCCTGAAAACCCTGATGTTACAACCGGGAAGAACCCTGACTCGGCGGGAGGCCCTTTGTATCTCCTTTGCCTTTCACCTAGTCCTGGCCTCGCTGATTGCAAGAATCGATATCAAAAAAGAGACGGGGCTACCCGTCCCCAAATCACCCAGAATTCAATTTGACCTTGTTGTCGAAAAGGCAGTCAAGTTCAAAAAGGATTCTAACTCAGATGCGTTCACCAATCAGGATCATTCAGAACAAAATGAGGACCGATTGGACCCATCTGCTTCACCGACAAACGGCCGCAGCGCTTCTGAGACCGGCAACACAACCCTGCAGCGCGACAAGCTGCTGGCTGCTTCCCTGAGCGTGCTCGAAGAAATGGTCTCCCCATTTAATTTGATGGCCCAGCAACTCCCGCCGGATCCCGTTGGAGCCTTTGCGCCGGTGCAAGGTTTCGCCCCGGATACCAAATCGACGAAAGATGCCTTGAATAGTGGGCTACTCAAAGTGGCAGGGTTCGGAAGAGGCAACTGTCCGCCTGAGCGCAATTTTCACCTTCTTCCTTTTGGCCGCAAGCCCGACTATCACGCAGAAATGATAGAAGCTGTCACTTTCATGGACAACGCCTCAAGCTATGAACACATCGTACGCGCGGCCAGGCGATTCGAGGAGGTGTCCCGGCATCATAAAGATAGGTGGGTGGCGCATTTCTGGACATCCTATGGTTATAGTCTTGCAGCTCTGATTCTGACCCGGGCAGGCAAATCGGACAAATACTTCGAGCTTATCTCCGCCGCGCAGACCTATTGCGACAAAGCCCTGCGAACCGGGCCCGCCAAATCAGTCGGCGATCTGGCGGAGCTCAGTGCCCTTCAGGCAAACATCTTCCGCGTGCAGCAGCACTTTGCCCGGAAAATTCATAATGCAGATGATGAGAGGAAATATCGCCAGCGATTCTTCGATGCACTGGCAAAAGGGGAGAACTACAGGGCAGAGAATCCACTTGTACGCATGTTAACCGCTCTGACTGGTCTTGGTAAAGCAGGCGCAAAGGATGCCGCGAATGCGATGGCCGTCTCCTTCGAAAAGCTCGAGGACCGGCGACACGAAAACAGAACAACACCACGCTGGACCCGTCAGTGGCTCACTTTTTGGTTGACGGAATACGACTTGAAACCGCATCGAACCGGCACCTGGTGACGGGGCGGTTATCCGCAAATCCTTTGCTTATGGGGATGCTGTCAAATCCCAGCTAAAAAGGTTGAAATTGCGTCATCCGCCAGAATTCATTGAAACGCTCTTCTATTTCCCCTTGTGAAAGGTCAACCAGACGCTTCACGCTAAACTGTTCGACGCAGAAAGAGGCCATCGTACTTCCGACGACCAATGCGCGCTTGAAATGGTCGGGGTTGATCTCGCCTGCCTGAGCCAGGTACCCCATGAAACCGCCAGCGAAGCTATCTCCTGCGCCGGTCGGGTCGTGTAACACCTCGAGAGGATAGGCCGGCGCATAGAAAAAGCTTACGTCTTTGAAAATCATGAGCGCCCCATGCTCCCCCTTCTTCACGATCAGCAACTCAGGTCCCATTTTGAAAATCGCACGGGCTGCTTTCACAAGGTTCCATTCTCCGGACAATTGCTGCGCTTCCGAATCGTTGATCACCAGAACCTGAACGCTGCGAAGAACTTCCCTCAGAGCTGACAAACTGCCGTCGATCCAGTAGTTCATGGTGTCCAGAGCGACCAACTTAGGTCCCTGGATCTGATTCAGCACGTCTGCCTGCAATTCGGGACCAATATTGGCGAGGAAAACATACTCGCTATCCCTATACTCTGCCGGGATCTTCGGTTGAAAAGACTCAAACACATTCAGGTGCGTAAAGGTTGTCTCGCGGCTATTCAAGTCGGACCCATAAACGCCGCCCCAGCGAAACGTTTTGCCATTCCTCGTCTCGACCCCGCGCAGATCGGTGTTGCGGGCTTTTAAATAATCCAGCGCAGCCGCATCGAAATCATCGCCAACAACCCCCACCATTTTTACCGGCGAAAAATACGATGCTGCGGACGAGAAGTAAACTGCGGCACCCCCCAGGGCATCCTCAACAGATCCGAAAGGCGTCTTGACCGTGTCCAGAGCAAGGGACCCCACCACTAGTAGACTCATAGAACTTTTCCTTTACGTCAAAAAGCGCATGTAGGTTTGCTTACATACGTTCCGGGGCAGAAAGTCCTAGCAATTTCAGCCCATTGGCCAGAACGATTTGCGTGCCCTTCACCAACACCAGGCGCGCGCGTGTAAGCGCGAGTTTGTCGGTCACAACACGGTGATGGTGATAGAACTTATGGAAGGCGCCGGCGAATTCTTGTAAGTATGCTGGCACCCGATGTGGCTCTAAGTATATAGCGGCTTTGCCGACCAAGTCAGGAAACTGCAGCATTTTTTTTATCAGATTTAACTCCTCTTCCTCCTGCAACAGCGAAAGATCCGCTTCCGCGACCAGGCTCACCCCTTGCTCTTCGGCATGCCGCATGATGTTGCAAATCCGGGCGTGCGCATACTGCACATAGTACACCGGGTTTTCCTCCGAGGTATTTTTTGCCAGATCGAGGTCAAAATCCAGGGGACTCTGATTGCGCCGGGCTACAAAAAAGTACCGGGCCACATCTACCCCTACCTCATCCAGCAACTCTTTCATTTCAATAATCTTGCCTGCACGCTTCGACATTTTGACGGTCTCTCCATCCTGCAGCAAATTGACTTGTTGAATAATCTGAACATCAAACGTACCTTTTGGGTAACCAAGTGCCAGCAAGGCTGCCTTCATCCTCGGAATGTAACCGTGGTGGTCAGGACCCCACAAATCGTACAGCAGATCGAAATGCCGTTCATACTTATCTGCGTGATAGGCGACGTCGACCAGGAAGTAGGTCGGTTCGCCAGCACTTGTGACCAGAACACGATCCTTCTCATCGCCGAAGTCAGTCGACCGAAACCATTTTGCACCATCTTTTTCATAGACATGGCCCAGTTTACTCAGCTTGTCGAGCACCTGTTGATGCGACCGTTTGTCCCGCAATGACCGCTCCCGGAACCAATTGTCGTATGACAAACCATAACGCTCCAAAACTTGTTTTTGTGATGCGAGCAAACTCTCCAAGGCCCATTCAGCCAGTTGCTCGCAACGCTCTTCCGTGGGCAATTTAGCGAATGTGTCTCCCTGCTGGTCGACCAGTTCCTGAGCCAACTCCTTCACATAGTCGCCGTGGTAGCCTTCCTCAGGAAAAGGTTCCTGCTTGCCGAGTAAGGTCATGTATCTGGAGCTGACAGATTGTCCCAGGAGTTTAATTTGTCTGCCTGCGTCGTTGACATAATACTCTTTTTCAACATAAAACCCGGCGGCCGCGAAAAGATTTCCCATCACATCTCCCACGGCGGCAGCTCTCGCGCTCACCACATTCAGCGGCCCGGTTGGATTGGCGCTGACGAACTCAAATTGCACGCGTTTGCCCTTACCAAGGTCACTTTGACCGTAGGTTCTATCCATCGCCAGAATGGCCGGCAGAGAGTTTTGATAGTAGCTTGAGCCAAATCTGAAGTTCAAGAAACCCGCTCCGGCAATCTCGACACCAGAAACCAAACTCTTGTCCAAATCAAGTCGCTGCACGATATCAGCGGCTATCTGGCGCGGATTTTTTTTCAATTTCGAAGCCAGCACCATGGCAACATTGGTGGCGAGGTCCCCATGTTCGGCTGACTTGGGTTGCTCAAGAACGATGGCTAACGAACCAGCCTCGGGAAAACCGATGTCGCGGACGGCTTGTTCTATCTGCGCCTTGATATATTGTTCGCCGTTCATCTATTCGTCTTTGATCTCAGTTTTTTCAGCATCCCCCCATAAGCGCTCCAAGCCATAGAATTCTCGTTTGTGCGGTTGAAAAATGTGTACGATGACGTCAATGTAATCGAGGAGAACCCATTCCTGGTGTGCGAGACCCTCAATATGTTGCGGACGCGCTTGCTTCTTTTTTATCTCATCGACGACATGTTCAGCAATGGCTTTCACCTGGGTCGTGGTCGAGCCTGTGCAGATGACAAAATAGTCAGCCATAGAAGTGAGGGGGGCAACTTTCAAAACGATAATATCGGAGGCTTTTTTTTCGAGTGCTAATGCGGCAATTTCGTTGGCAAGTTCGGAAGCAAGCAAGAATTTGTCCTTCTTAATTTCAATCCCCGCTATGATCAAGAATTTTTGGTTCAAAGTCAAGGACAGATATGCAATTCAGCGTAGAAGTACGTCGGCGGCTCCACGAAGGTAGGGAGCGTTACTTGTCGGGGAAGAACTTGAGCTGCAAATGTGCCAAGCGGGACAGCTCCGGCGCCCCGACGAACTCACGATGCTGGTTGTCCAGCAAGTTTTGAACAGTGAGGGTCAGTCTCATCTCCGTTCCGGGCAAGCGAAAACCGGCGTTCAGGTCAACAATGGCATACGATGAAACGCGGCCAATGAACACGCCCGAATTGACTGGGAACCCCTGAACCTGACGCAGGCGCAGCCCGCCGGCTAGGCCGTTTTTCTCGCTGCGATATTGCCAGGAAAGACTGAATTTGTTCTTCGGAGCGTTGAGGGCGATGTCGCGCACGCCACCTTCTTCCCGAAAAAGATCCTTACTGACGAATGAATAGGTTCCGGTAAAGCTCCAGTCCCGGTTGAGGAGGTAAGTCGCGGCCAGATCCGTTCCAAAGAGATCGATGTCACCAAAATTGCGGTAGGTCAGCAGCACGTCCCCCGGATTCTTTGATTCGTCCGGTGCCACGGTTCCCAGCGGAATTTGTGCCATGAGGCTCGCAAAAACAGGGCCGAGTCGGGTGGTGTCAGGCGCGGTGATCAACGTTAACGATTCCTGGTCCCTGAGGTAGTCACGCAACGACACCGGATCGAAAAAGACATTGGGGGTCTCAAGCAGCAACGGTCCGATGAAATCCTGAATGCGGCTATAGTAGATGTTTGCATCCAGCAGAAGTTTGTTGCGCAGAAAGCCTTTGTACCCAAATTCAAAAGTGCTGGTCTTGCTCGATTCTAACGGCCGGACGCTCGTCACCGAGGCAGCGTCTACTTGTTGAAACTCACCCGTCGTGGGATCAAATGATTTGAGGATCGTGCCCACTTCAGTTGCGTTCGGCGTTGGGACAGCCCGCAAACCGTTAAACAGAAAATCGAGGCCACTACCCTGAATATTTGTGATTAGATCGATGGCAGTTTCCCACATCAGAGTCGCATCGGCGGGAATCAACTGGGCGTTCGCAGGGGGCGATACGAACAAGGGCACCGGTTGCATGTACAAACCACCGACGCCCGACCCGCTGTCCCGCCTAAAGGTAAACCCGGTTGATGGCACACCCTGGGCCCGCACGTTAAACGGCTGCGCCCGGTTGAAAGGCGTAAAACTCAGAAGCCTGTCGGGAATCAAGGGACTGACGATTCGGTCGAGAAACAGGTTTTGCGTCGATGGCGTGGTAAAGGCGCGACTAAACGAAAAGCGCATTTTGTTACCTGGGTCGATTTCGTATTCGATGCCGGCACGGGGAGAGAAAAAGGGATTATCCAGCCGATTGTGGTGGTCTATTCTGCCGGCCAGAACGAGTTTCACTCGGTCAGAAAGCGAGGTCTCTGACTGCAAATAGGCGCCGATTTCGTCAACATCGTCATCATCTTCGTTGACGCCATTGACCGTGCCTTGCGTTACCGGCCGGGTGAGCAGAGCATCGGCACCATATGTGAAAGTCTGACGCCGGCTGACATCCAGGGTGTGCTGAATCTGGTAACTGTATAATTTCGACTGATCGACGATATCCTTACCATCACGGGTTGAGTATGTCCCTCTCGAATCGCTCATGTTCACAAATGCCTGCAGGAAAAGGTTCTTGTAGATGAGTTTGGCGTGTCCGTAGCCGTACGTCCAATCCTTTACGACAGCCGAGCCCAATTGGGTCAATTCCATATTCGTGGAAATATTAGCACCGGTGCTCAAACTCAGTAAGAGATCATCCCGAGGCCGGTAGTCAAGGCGGGCTGTGCCTGCTAATTTCTCTAATCGAAAGTCGCGCAGCCCGATTCTTTCCATGTCTGTATCGATCGGATTGGGGTTGGTCAAACCACGCTCCCGAAAGGAAGCATCAATCTCATAAAGGCGGGAACGAAGAGAATCCTCAAAAGCATCTCGTGATTCGAAGTCGTTGCCTTGCAAAAGG
>Ga0114931_10000531_pt1 | contig 46088 bp, 33 predicted proteins | sample 2SBtaG_FD_89579 | JGI IMG/M metagenome (GOLD analysis project Ga0114931, IMG submission 89579) | Deep subsurface microbial communities from Kolumbo volcano to uncover new lineages of life (NeLLi) - 2SBTROV14_V59a metaG | ecosystem: Environmental > Aquatic > Marine > Volcanic | place: Kolumbo... | reverse complement strand
CTTAGGAAGGTGGCGACCATTCAAGTTATAGTTTATCCTTGCCCCACTCGAAAGGGTGGATTCAGGGGTGGGTGGTCCGCTTCACTTGCGTATGAAGCGCTGTAGAATCCCGCGTTCCTTGACTATTGGCTCATCGAAAAAACAATGAAACTCCTCACCGCTGAAACGGATTTGAACCGGTTTTTCCAAAAGGTTCGAAATGCTCGGACGCGTGCGTTGCTTTTGGATTACGACGGCACCGTGGCGCCGTTCCACATTCGCCGTGAAAACGCATTGCCGCATCCGGCGGTCGTGGCAGTGCTCAATGCGATCCTCGAGGCGAATCGAACGCATGTGGCGATTGTTTCCGGGCGAGGGATTGACGATCTTCTCCCGCTTGTTTCCGCGCTGACGCGCGTTCCGGAGATATGGGGTTCGCATGGATGGCAACGACGCCGAGAGGACGGAACTCGCGAGGACATGGCGATTTCCCAAGAAGCGCAAGATGCGATTTCAATCGCCCACCAGCGGGCAATCGAGGGTGGTTTTCTCCGCCAATGCGAATGTAAACCTGCGAGTATCGCAGTCCATTGGCGAGGAATGGATCCAGACGAACAGAACGAATTGGCATCGAAGGTCCGAGATCTATGGGGCGAGTTGTCGGAGTCTCCGGCACCCGAGTCCAACGGCGATCGCTGCCCGCAATCGCCCCCTTTGTGCTGGCATGAATTTGACGGCGGGGTGGAACTGCGGGTTTCCGGGCGAGACAAGGGGGACGCGGTTCGAACGATGCTCTCGGAACTCGGAAACGAATGTATGATTGCGTACGCCGGGGATGACTGGACGGACGAGGATGCCTTTGCCGCTCTCGGCGATCGCGGGTTGTCCATTCTCGTACGACCGGACTTTCGTAAAACCTGCGCAACACTTTGGCTTGAATCGAGTGAAGAGCTGGTTGAATTCTTGACGCGATGGAACAACGCATGTACAAGATAGGGCGTGACGAACGCCCGCACTCACCTCACCATCGTCTCGAATCGCTTGCCCTGCGTCGTGGAACGTCGCGAAGGCAAATGGGCGGTGCAGCCCGCATCCGGAGGGCTTGTTTCCGCGCTGGCGCCGGTTCTGAAACAACGAGGCGGAACTTGGGTGGGTTGGTGTGGTGCGGTCGAGTCAGACGACGTCGACGTTGAGCGGCTGCTCTCACAGGGCGATGCGCAGCGCGGGTTCGACCTTCGCCCCGTTCACCTTACAACGACACAACGCGACCACTTCTACGAAGGGTTTTCCAACGAGATCATCTGGCCACTGTTTCACAGTCTTGATGACAGATGTAATTTTGATCGGGCGTACTGGAGGGCTTACACGGACGTCAACCACAAGTTTGCCGAGATTGTGACGGAGGTTTCGTCCCGCTCCGGAAGTTTTCTATGGATCCACGATTATCATTTGATGTTGCTGGGGGACCGCCTCCGGGCGATGGGCGTACGCGAACAACTTGGATTTTTTCTGCACATCCCCTTTCCGCCGCTGGACACGTTTTTGAAACTTCCGTGGCGGTCTCAATTGATTCGTGCCATGATGGCCTACGACACGATCGGGTTTCAAACACTTCGTGATCGCCGCAACTTTACGCAGTGCGTGCGTGCGCTTCAACGAGACATCAGTATTTCCGGGCGGGGAAGACTGCAGACAATCACAACCGCCGATCGCCGTGTCCGCGTCGGTGTTTTTCCGATCAGTATTGATTATCGCGGGTTTGCCGCGGACGCGGGCAAGGCGGAAGTCGAGAAACGCGTTTCCGAGATTCGCTCGGAACTTGCGGGACGAACGATGCTTTTGGGCTTGGATCGTTTGGATTATACCAAGGGGATCACGCCACGACTCAAGGCGTTTCGTCGATTGCTTGAGCGAAGCCCGAATCTTCGCGGTCGGGTTCGGTTTGTCCAGGTCGTCGTACCGAGTCGATCCGGCATCGCCTTGTATCGCCACCAAAAAGAAGCGATCGAAGAATTGGTCGGTGAAATCAACGGAAAGTTTTCGACACCCGGATGGGTTCCTGTTCACTACACGTATCGATCGATGAAACGTGCGGAACTGTTGGCGAATTATCGGGCGGCGGACGTTGCGCTGGTAACACCTCTGAATGACGGCATGAATCTTGTGGCCAAGGAGTACTGTGCGACCAACATCGACGAGACCGGCGTGCTGGTTCTCAGCGAATTCGCCGGTGCCGCCGCGGAGTTGCATCGTGGAGCGATCCTGGTCAACCCCTATGACGTGGAGGGAACGGCGGATGCGATCGCACAGGCGATCTTCATGCCCGACGATGAACGTCGCGAGCGTATGTCGCGGCTTCGACGTGTCATTCGCCAAAACGATATCGGACGCTGGGTCGATCAATTTCTGGCAACAAGCGTTCCGAATGATCTTCAAGATTCCGCCCCTCCGCCATCTGAACCTTTGCAACTTGAAAGCGAAAGCGGGAGCGTCGAAAGCCTGTCACCCCGGTCCAAACCACGCAATTCGGTGATCCTGACCTCGCCGCCTCGAACGTCTCTTGAAAACGAAGGAGAGGGTGTGTTGCGGGATGGTGCATCCAAACATTAGCGGTCGATGAAAAAGTGTCCTTCGGTGCCCACCGTGTCCGGACCGGATGAAATCGGATTGTACCATTTCATCAGGTGATTCTCGCCGGAATCGCCACGCATCGGATTCTTGTTGTTTGAAGCGACGCCCCTTTAGGAACGCATCGATGAACGAAGTGCCTGTTTCGGTTGTTCCGGTCGAGCAAATCGAGCGAGCGGTGGGTTGTGAAGCGTTTGAGCGTTTCAAGGCAAGCACATCCGATACGCGCCGTAGACTGGGGCGATCGACGATCTGGCATATCAACTCGACGGCCCAGGGCGGGGGCGTGGCGGAAATGCTCCAATCACTGCTGGGTTATGCGCGCGGTCTGGATTTGGACATGCGCTGGTTGGTCATCAAGGGCGACCCGGGATTCTTCGAGCTTACCAAACGACTCCACAACAATCTTCACGGATACGACGGCGATGGTGGCGAGCTTGGAGAACAGCAGCACGAGCATTACGAAATGACGCTGTCGGGGAACATCAAGGAGCTACTCAGGATGATTCGTGCGCGGGATATCGTCGTTTGCCACGATCCCCAGACCGCGGGACTGGTCCCGGCACTGACGAAGCTCGGAGCAAAGGTTGTTTGGCGTTGCCATATCGGCACCGACCACCTGAACGACGTGGTCGACCGCGCGTGGACGTTTCTTGCACGTTATATCAAACCGGCGCAGCGATACGTGTTTACGCGAGCGGCATTCATGCCTTCCCAGCTCGATCACGGCAAATGTGTGATCATCCCCCCGTCGATCGACCCGCTGTCGTGCAAGAATCAACCGATGACGCCTGAAGTCGTCCAGTCGATCCTGGTTAAGACCGGCTTGATTGAAGGACATAACGGACAGGCGGACCCGGTCTTTACACGCGAGGATGGGTCGCGCGACCAAATCCAGCGCTGCGCGGACATGATCCACCTCGGTCGAGCCCCCAAGCCGGACCGCCCCCTGATCGTGCAGGTTTCACGCTGGGATCATCTCAAAGACCCCGTGGGTGTGATGCGCGGGTTTGCCCAATACGTCTCGGGAGAAAACGCATCCCTTGTTCTTGCGGGTCCAAACGTCAGTGCGGTTGCCGACGATCCGGAGGGAATGCAGGTCCTTGAAGATGTCGAAACAGCCTGGCGAAATCTTCCGCACGAGGTGCGAAAGCATGTCCACCTCGCCTGCCTGCCAATGGCGGATCGCCAGGAGAACGCGGCGATTGTCAACGCCCTACAACGACACGCAACCATCGTCGTACAAAAAAGCCTGAACGAGGGGTTTGGTCTGACCGTAACCGAGGCCATGTGGAAAAGCAGACCGATTGTCGCCAGCGCTGTGGGGGGAATCCAGGACCAAATCGAAAACGAAGTACACGGCTTGCTCGTTGATGACCCGACCGACCTGCACGCTTTCGGCGTGGCGTTGAAGCGATTTCTTCACGACCCCGACTTTGCCCGTAAAGCGGGAGAGCGTGCGCACGTTCGTGCGCGAGATCACTTCCTGTTTACGCGCCACCTCAGTCAATACCTTGCGCTTTTTGATGAGCTTGATCCCAACCCGAGGATTCAAGTGGCGTAGCGGACAAGGGCGCTGGTCGGTAGGGTAGCTTAACACTGCGATGCCCGGCGAGAGTTTTGGAGCAATTCCGATGATTGTGCCCGGCACTTGTATCTTGCCGGTGGGGACACCCGGGGAAATCGAAGACGCCGCGCGGACTGAAGTCGGCTCGCCCAAAAACTTTATCCCAACGCACCTGGGGTGCATGGAGTCACCATCCGGTTTTAAGACATATGAATCCCCCGTCCAACACGCGACCGGGTCTACGATCGCAACAGTCGCAACGCGTTCAGGACAACCAGGACGGTGCTTCCCTCATGTCCGACGACTGCCAGCGGAAGCGGCACGCCACCCGTAGCGGCAAAGACGCTCAAAACGGAAATGACGGCGATTGCAAAGGTGAGATTCTGCCGGACAATTGTCGCAGTTTGTTTGCCGTGACGATGAAGCCAGGCGACCGCTTCGATCCGATCGTTCATCAAAACAACGTCCGCGGCATCCATGGCCACATCGGTCCCCCCCTTGCCCATGGCGATCCCCACATCGGCATGAGCCAGCGCCGGCGCATCGTTGATTCCGTCGCCCACCACGACCACGCGCCCGTAGTCTTTGCGAATCGATTCCACGGCTTCGAGCTTTTCGTCTGGAAAAAGCCCGGCGCGAAAACCGTCCAGCGAAAGCATCTTCGAAACGCGATCGGCGACGATCGTGTGGTCCCCCGTCAACATCTCGATTCGTTCGACACCCTGGCGCTTGAGACGCTCGACGCACTCACGGGAACGAGCACGCACGGTATCCTCAAACGCCAACACCGCGGCGCGTCCGTCCACGACCAATGTCGCGACCGTTTTCCCTTCCTTGCGAAGTCTCTCGGCGTGGGTTGCCGCGCGTTCTGCGTGGTCACCGGATAGGCGAACAGGGGCACGCTCCGGTCGTCCGATCCAGACCGGTTTTTCATCAACCACGCCCGATGCACCTTCGCCGGGTTCAAAAAGATAGTTCGAGACGGGGGGCACTTCGACGGCGTGCTCACGGATGTATTGGTTCACCGCGACCGCGAGTGGATGCGTATCCGGTTTTTCAACTGCGCCGGCGAAGCGAACGGCATCGCTCTTGCTCAACCCCTCCAGCGGAATCACCTCGACCAGGCGAACCGTCCCGGTCGTGAGGGTTCCAGTCTTATCGAAGACAACCGCCCGGGACTGTGAGATCGCCTCCATGTCCGCGCTGCCTTTGACCAACACGCCGTGCCGTGCAGCCGAGGCGATCGCCGCGAGATAGGCAACAGGGGTCGCAATGATCAAAGCACAGGGACTGGCGACAATAAGAACCGCAATCCCGCGACGTGTCGCTTCGCTTCCTTCAATCCCAAAGATCAAAAAAGCACCAAGCCCGACCAATACGGCACCCACGATCACCACGACAGAATAGGTTGGACCGATGCGGTCGATCAGGCGTTGCGCCCGCGCAGGTTTATGACGAGCGGCTGTCACAAGTTCGACAATGCGTGCGAGCGTCGTATCCGCCGCCAGTCTCGTCACGCGAATTTCAAGTCTACCGTTGAGGTTTTGCGTGCCCGCAAGGACTTCGTCGCCCACGCTGCATTCACGTGGAATCGATTCGCCCGTGATCGCCGCTTGATCCAGGGAGGAACGGCCATCGATGACCGTTCCGTCGAGGGGAATCCTTTCCCCCGGACGTACGAGGATTCTGGTGCCTTTGGAAACTTGTCGAAGCGGGACATGGCGCGTCGAATCCCCTTCAAACACGTTCGCAGATTTCGGTGCAAGCTCACGCAATGAAACAATCGCCGATTGGGTTCGGCGAACCGCGTGTGTCTCCAACGCTCCGGACAACGCGAAAAGAAAAAGCAGCAGCGCCCCTTCGAAAGGCTGATCAATACAGGCTGCCAATACCGCGCCGAGAAGCATGAGCATATCGATGTCGATTCGCAAAGACTTGAGCTTTTGCCAAACCGACTCAAACGCGGGAATTCCCGCCACCGCAAAGGCAAGCAACGTAAAGAGATTACGCAACGGAACCGGTCCGCCGCTTCGCCCGATCCCCCACGCAATCAACAGGAACATTCCCGCTGCCGCCGCAACAATCAGCTCGATACGATGGGCGATCCACTGCGCGCGGGGCGTATAAAAAACGGTGGTCCCCTCCCCATCGAGATCGAACAACGGCTCATCCGAAAGGATCGGATTCAGCGAACCGCGGGCGGGAGTTAGAACCGATCGGGCGATCATGCGGCGTTACCGTCCCTCCAATGTATGACGCGGGTTCGTTGCATCGCTTACCCTCCCACCACGAATTGCGAAAACCATTGCGCGAGCGTGTAAACAACCCCGCCGGTCACGATGGCCATGATGATCCCCACGGCGAAAAACTCGAACACGCTTCTCCCCGTCGCCCTCGCCGAAATCACCGAAACAACCGCCAACACAACACAACCCGCGGACGGAATCCAAGTAAAGGCGAAAGAAGGTCCATTCATCGCCACGGGCACTGCGAGCACCAACCCGGCAGCGACCGCCGCCGCGAAGTTCCACAACCCCACAAGAAGCGGGTGATTGACATGAAACAGCGACAACCCCAACTCCTCCTCCATCATCACTTTGAGAAGCCGGTCATCATCCGCACAAAGCACGTCGACAATCTGCGTCAGCAACGGCTCCTGAAACCCCTTGGCCGCATACAACGCGACGACTTCTTCGCGCTCGTGCTCGCGGTCGTCACGAATCTCCGCCCGCTCACGTTGCAATTCCGCCGTGTAATAATCCACTTGAGCCTGCGTTGAGCGAGCCGTCGAAATTCCCGTCAAAAAGGCCAGTGCGACGGACATCGCAACCAACATCCAACCGATAAAGGATGGATCGCCGAAACCGTGAAGCCCCAACCACGTCAACCAGATCAGAATGAGCGCGTCGCGAGCACTGATGAGCGTTCGACGCCAGTCGTCGATCGCGCCGATGTGAGATTCGCCGCTGAGAACCAGCCTGGCCCGCTGACGTGCGTCAACGACATGGTCGGCTGCATCGCCGGAGATGGCTTTGTCGTCTACGACCGGTGCGTCCAACTCGCTGCCTCATCTTTCGTTAAACACGCTGCACGAAAAATGAAAAGATCGCCCAAAGCCCGACACCAACCACCGCCATCCCCGAAACAATCGTGATCCACAAGACCGCCACCCTGCGGGAACCTCGCCCAGACGCTCACAACGTATCGTCTTGTAGACGATGGCGATGCTCAAACACAACGGAAGCATCAAGGCAAGCCGCTGCTGACCCGATAGCTGCATCGCACTGGTGAAAAGACCCGCGAGAACCGAATTCATGAGAATCCCCCGGTTTCCGAAGCTCGTCTGTTGCGCCAACGAGTTAGGTCAGCCCGTCCCACCGCGTCGAGAATCACGAGAATGTTCAACAGACCCGCCACACCGGTGTAGTGAACGCCGACCTCAGCCGCCACCCAGTCCGTTACCAGGGGTTTTTGATTTCTCGCGCGAACCTCCTTGGTCGTTATCCGATTCAACACCAACGCCATCAGGGCATTGCCACCGGTTCCCATTTGTGCGGCAAACCACAACCCCCGCTCCGTTGGGTCGACCGTCCCTTGGACGCTGCCGATGGCCACCCCGGACCAAAAGGTCGCGGTGATCGTAACGAACAGGACAAGACCCCGCGCGCGATGACCGAGGTAAAAATGACCCAACCCGGGCAGAATCCACGAGAGCAATCCCGCAAGGGGCATTTTGACAAAGGACTGTTCCGCCTGCTCGTTCAACACATCACTCCACTACATCGAACAGGGACCGTTCGGATCACCGCATCGCCCGCAACCACCGCCCGCAGCGGGCGTAGACCGCACCGCAGGCCGCCCCGCGGAAAACACGCTTATTTTCCGCTGAACCGTGTTTTCGCCGCACTTCGGACAGACCCCAGGATCGCTCGCGGCCATGGACGCCAGGAACACATCGAATTCGTGCTCACAGCTCGTGCAAATGTACTCGTATATCGGCATTTTCCCACTCGAAAAACGGAACTCCCAAACCTGTCACAAGATCGCCGCAGGTGAGTATACGCCCGCGCCGGTCCGGGGCAAATCCGCAACCTGCGACCAACGTGAATCATCGACACGGTCCGACGACGAGCGGTAGTTGACGCGATTCTCGTTGCCTTGATACTCCACGCTGGGTGGAGCGCGGAATCACGCCCCATGCCGAATATCACAGTGGCCGACCTCGTTGCACGGGTTCACAAGAATGTTCTCAACACGTTTTGGGGGATCGATTGGGATGTTGCTCTGCGTCGCCGGGTGTTCTGCGCCCACGGGACGCTGGCAGCTTGTCAGCGTCGATCCTCCCGGAGCATCGTTTCCATTTTCACAGATCGACATGGGAGACGGCGGTACGTTTCGAGCGAAAGGCCTGTTCACACCGCAAGGACAACCCACGCTGAAACCTCAATCCACCTCGGGAAAGTTGGAACAACATGGCGGGGCATTTCACCTGATACCAAACGGTCAATCCGGAAAAACCCTCAGCACCCATTTGCGTCTCGACGGGAAGATGGTGATGACGCTTCACCCCACCGGGCGAAACTGGAAAGTTCGAGGCATCTTTCAGAGGGTAAAACCGGTGGACCCGAGATTGCTCGACCCGACGACCCCAATCACACCACAAATGCTGAAAACGTCGCCTCGGCGAACCGGGAAACACTAACATCATGCCAAGAAGCAACGGACTTGACGGGATCATCAATCTGCACAAACCGACAAAGATTTCGTCGGCACGCGCGCTCTATCGTATTCGCGGCGTGACCGGCCAACGAAAAAGCGGCCACGCGGGAACACTCGACCCGATGGCATCGGGCGTCTTGATCCTCTGCCTCGGCAAGGCGACTAAACTCGTCGAAAAGATGATGGATCAAGCAAAGGTCTATCGCGCCAAGGCTCGCCTCGACGTTACCAGTGAGAGTTTCGATTGCGAAACACCGTTTGTTGGCGTCCATGTCTCCACTCCACCCAGCCCATCGGCAGTGCGCCAGGTATGCGACCGCTTCGAGGGAATCATCCAGCAAGTCCCACCGTTGACCAGCGCCGTAAAAGTCAACGGTCAACCTGCGTACAAACGCGCACGAGCGAATCAACCATTGCAACTCGCCCCGCGTCCCGTTCGCGTATACTGGATTCGCGTCCATTCGTACGAGTGGCCTGTTTTGGATTTCGAGATATGTTGTGGTCGGGGAACCTATGTGCGTTCCGTGATCCGGGATATTGGAAATGCCCTCGATGCAGGTGGTTGTTTGACCTCCCTCGTGCGAAATCGAGTCGGTCCGTTTACACTGGAGGACGCCTGGACACACGCGCGAATCGAAGAAAGAAAAGACACGACTGACTTTTTGATCGACCTTGAGAAAGTACGAAAGATGCTCGCCGCTGCCGCGAACGTGATTCCATCAAGACCGGAGTCCGTGGAAACACCCTCATACGGTCGACCTTTTTCCTGAACGAGCAACTGCGACATGACGTTTCGATACGGCGACCCGGTCTACGAACCGGCGAAACACAAACCGAAAAAACCGGAGTTTCGGCCCGTCTGCCTTGGCTGTGGGTATGACATGCGCGGGAACCAATCCGGTGTGTGCCCCGAGTGCGGAAAACCGTTTGTCTACAGCAAATGGGAACGCGCCGTCCGCGACGTTGAGCAACAGATCGCGGATTTGGAGGGGGGACTTTGGGGAGCACGGTACGCCTGGATTGTGACCGTCGTTGCAATCGCCGTCCGGGGGGCGGGTATTCTTCTTCTTCAGGGATCGTGTTTTGGACAATTGATCCGTGTCATGGGGTTTGTCGCCGGCGCGGTCGCCTTGCTGCTTTCATTCAATGTGTTCCGAGTTACAAGACTTCCGCCGTGGGCACGCAGCCATCTCAAGGTACAGCCGGCTTACGGCAGCGCGATGGTCGGAATCGTCGGGGGAATCGCGTTGATCACCGCCAGCATTATGTTCAAGTAAACCCGGTCAATCCCCTTGCGTGTTCCCATACAAAGGCGATTGCCCTTCCCTTGCCAACTCGTCCGACGAAACCTGACGACACCAACCGCAATAGCTTCCGTGAATCGCTTCGCAACGCCCGCGGGTTTGTCGTATGGCGAAGTTTTTCTTGCCGGCAAGCGGTGTGGCATGGTCCGCGCTTGCGTAGCCATGTTTGTCTGCCGTCAACCGACGGACCCGAGCCCGAGGCGCCTGCGCCGGGTGTCTTCGGTTCGGCAAGGACGCATTGAACGTCTTGTGCGATCGCGGGCGTTGCGCCGCCGAAAATACACGGGTCGTTTGCGCTCCCCGCTGTGATGAGTCATATGCAATTTGCAGGACGCGGGGATCAAAAGACACGGGTCCACTCAATCGGGGTGGGGTTCCGTGTGGCGACGGCGGCAATGAAATCGGTGGTCATCATGCGATGCCAAACAAGCCATGTTGCATCGTAAAAGACAAGTTTCGATGCACACGGCGAAAACGCATCGACCATTGCGCTTTCGGAGCGCCTTTGATCCTGGGCGTCGGAGCGGGTGGGATGATTCAACAAGCTGGAAACAAGCGGATCGCCTTTGTTGAAGGATCGCGCGTTGCGGTCCGGCTCGATCAACCGGCATTGGTCGAGATGGCCGATGCCCAGACTATTGGCCTTGAGAACCGCCTCTTTTGCGGTCCAAAGATAAAAAAATGCGAACCACGTGCGTCCTCCCAGCAGCGACCATTCCTCCCCGCGACCGACCTCATCAAACAGGTCGACACGACGCTCGCGGATGCGTTCCACATCAATTCCGACGGGTTGCATGGCAACGACCGCGGCCGCCAGTCCTCGCGTATGAGAAATCGACCAGTAAAACTTCCCGTTGGGAATCGGCGCTCCGCCCTTCTGCTGCGACCAACCGTTCGACGGCGCCCCGGAAAGCTCGGCGCAGCGGCGAAGTGCGCGGCGGGCGTACCCGCGCTGCTTTTTCATGCGCTGCAGCGGTGGTTCGTTTTCGTCGTGCGGTACCTCAATGAGCACCGGATACAGCGTCATCGGTTCTCCGTCGGCCAAACGCCTTGAAGCGCATGCTTGACGACGTCGGTATCGAAGTAGTTGATGCTCATTCCCGCGTCCACGACAATCCCCTGGGCGTTGATTCCGCTGGATCGCTCGCTCAGCAAAAACAACACGGTATTGGCGACTTCGTCGGTCTCGATGCCGCGTTTGCGCGGAATAATCTGCTCGGAGAACATGTAGTGGTCGATGTACCCCGGAATCCCCGCCGACGCGCTGGTTTTGAGCAATCCTGCGCAAACCGCGTTGAATCGAACCTCGCTGTCGCGACTAAACGACTTGGCGAGAAAGGCGATCGCCGAATCCAGCGCCGCCTTGGCCGGCCCCATATATCCGTAACTCTCCACAGCCATGCGCGTCGTCGAAATCGAGATCGCCACGACACCGGCCTTGCGGTCGAGCAGGGTTTTGAACGCATTGGCAACGGCGATCAACGAATAGCAACTGATCGACACACACTGCAGAAAATCTTCTCGCGACACTTCGTGGAAGGTGCCCGAAAAAGTTTCGTAGCTGGCAAAGGCAATGCTATGAACAATTCCGTGGATGGTTTTGTGTTTTGTTGCGACCGACTCAACCAGTGCGGCGATCTGCTCGTCATGCGCCACGTCGCAAACGTGAACCTCGCACTCGGGAAGGAGCTTGCCGACACTTTCCGCCCGCTGGTCGGATCGCACACCGCAAACAACGGTCGCTCCCTCACCGAGTAAATGCCTGGCCACGCGAAACGCGACGCTTCGCTTGTTGGCAATTCCCAACACAAGAAAGGTCTTTCCGGAAAGATCGGAAAGGTTCACGACGTTACTCCTGCCTCTCCGCCAACATGCAGCAAAACCGGACCCGCAAGACGTTCTTCTTACCTGCCGTGACACAAGCGGACATATACACGGCATGATCGAGCTGATCGTCGAGTGTCACCTCGATGCGCAACCGCTCACCCGGTTGTACGATCTGCTTGAATCGGGCATCCTGAATGCGCGTCAAAACCGGAACCGCGGGTCTTTTCGCATCGCCCTTGTGACGATAGGCCATCAGCAGCGCCCCCGATTGAAAGCAGGCCTCGCCGATAAGCACGCCGGGCATGATCGGTTGTCCGGGATAATGACCCTTGAAAAAATCGGCGGATTCATCGGCGGTGTAGGTTGTCACGATGCGATCGGAATCGACCTCTACCACGGCATCGACGAACCGAAACGGTGGTCGATGCGGGATCGAATCGAGAAGTGACGCTGAAACCGTCATGAGGCAGCTCGTTCCGCAGACCGCGACGACTCCGCATTGCACATGAAACTATCCACTTCATTGGCCACGATCACACCGTAGTTAATCGCCCCCAACCAACCGGACATAATAATGCCCACCGACCCGGCGTGAAACAACCCATCGATTTGTTTGGGCAGGTCCATGCTGACGGCCAATCCCTCAAACTTGGTTCCAAACGTCGCCCCCTGCGCGTGCAGCGTGTAATGATAAAATGTTTTGGGCGTGGACGCTTCGACGTGATCGATTTTTTTACGAACGTCGGGAATATATTTTTCGAGTGCATCGATCGTCGAGGTAATCAGACGCTCTTTTTCATGACGATATTCTTCCTCGCAAAGACAGGCCCAATCGTCCCAGTTTGCGTTCGTCGAGGAAACAATCGCATACCGGTCGCTGCCCGGACGAATGTCGGGGTAATACATCGAAAACGTACGACTCGTGATATCCCTGGCACACAGGCGCACCGAATCGAACTCAGGATCAACGGAGGTAAAAAGCAAGTCGCCGATGTAATCGAGCGTTTCCCCTTTCTTGATTCCCATGTAAACCTGGCAACTGCTGTTGTTGAGTCGGACGGATTTGGCTTGGGCGATAAATGCCTCGTCGAATTGATCCTCGCCCACCATGCTCTCGATCGTCGTCTTGAGATTGGCGTTGGAAAGAACCGCACCACAGGCGATTCTTCGATCGTTGGCCACAACGCCGACAACGCGACCGTTTTCCACGCAGATTCGATCGACGCGAACGCTGTGGCGAATGTCCACCCCGTTTTCTTTGAGCGCGCTTTTCATCAGGCGGATCAGCTTGTTCGTCCCGCCTCGAAAGATGTAAACCCCTTTGCTCATAAAATTGGAAAAGACAATGCCGTACGTGATCGCGGGATCGTCGAGCGTCGAACCGTTGGCGTAGGCGATGGGCTCCATCAAAAAACGTACCACGTCGGAGCGCCCGGGGAAAAACCCCTCGAAAAGCTCCCGCGTCGTCATCGACTGATCGTCATAAAAGTCCATCGCGCGGGCGGTGTCGAAAAACGCTTCAACAACATCTGGTTTTACACCGAAATGCCCGACGAGTTTGCGCGTGAAATCGACGCGGTCGAAGGTCGTTTCAAGTGAAAACTGCGGATTGTCGAAGCGAATGCCTTTGAGCTGCACGATCGAGTCCGCGATCTCCTGCGTCCAGTATTTGCGGCAACTCTTCACCATCCCCACCGGAAACCCGTGCAGGGAAATATCGAAAATATGCCCGCCGGGGCGCCTGAACCAGGTGGCCATCCCGCCAAAGTTGTAGTGTTGCTCGAGCAGCAGAACCGACCGCCCGGCCTTGGCGAGTTTGTTGGCCCCTGTCATCCCGGCAAGACCCGATCCGATTACGATTACGTCGTAATAGTCTCGGACATCACCCAGTCGATCGCGCGCCATATCGAAAGTCAATCCTACACTCTTGAGAGTACGTGCAGATTCGCAACCGTAATTCCGCTCAACATCGCCCCGATAATTCCGAGGAATCCTTGATCGGTTCCACAGATATAGAGGTCTCGAATCGGGGTGCAGCCATCCCTGCGTTTTTTGGGCGATCCGTACACCGCGCCGTTGCGATGCCCCGTGAAACGCTGGATTGTACGCGGAGTGAACATATCCGTACAGACAACGCGATCCCTTCCCCCGGGGATGTATTTCTCCAACAGCGATAGGCATTGTTCTCGACACCGATCCTTCGCCAACCGATAGTCCGATTCGCAAAGCGAAGACCACGCGGTGGGATTCGCCAGCCACGTAACGCGAAAAACCCCTTCGATCAGGTGGTCGTGATCCTGATAATTGTTGGGACAGCACACGACACCGCTGCACGAATCAACCAACTCGATCGGGGGTGCATAGGTGAATGTTCGGGCATCATTGTAAAAGTCGATCGTTACGTCGTACCCCAAAGTTGCCGGCGGCGTGTCCAGGACCGCGATGGATTCCACGAATGAGATCATTCCGGTTTCGTCCGCCGCGAGTTGAGAAGCGGGGTCATGTAAGAGTGACATCGTCTCCACATATCCCGCTGAAGAAAAAACAACGTCGGCAGTGACCCTGTCGCCACTGTCGAGCGTCACACCGCGCACCTGTCCACCGCAGGTATCAATCCGCGAAACACCGGTTTGCATCCTGATCGTTCCGCCGACGGCGCGATACTTCTTGACAAGCGTCTTGATGATCCTGCGAACCTCGTCTGGCGGTCTACCAAACCCCTCGAGAAACAGGCTCTTGAACATCGTTACGAACTGCGTGAAGTCCATATCGTTCGGTTGAGCGCTTCCGTAGTACATGATGGGACACAGCAGCATCTCAATCAAGAGCGGATCACCAAGACGGCTTTCCAGAATCTTTCTGGCCGAAAGATACGACTTGGACAGGTCCGTATCCTGGTAATCACGGAGTTCACAAACGAACCTGCGAAAACGATCCACTTCCCGTGGAAACGCCCGGGCGACTTCCTGCTCAAGCAACGAAAAATCGTTTGAAAAGCGCAAACGCTCGACCGGAAAGCTGATCTGAGAATACCGCTGGGGGCGAAGGTCGAAATCGTCGCGCGTCAATCGCAACTGACGCAACAACTTCGAGAGCGGAGCCTTGCGATCGGTCGGATCGCAAAAATTCGTCACCGCATGCAAACCCACGTCGAAGTCTCGCCCCCCCATGCGATAATACGAATTGAGCCCGCCGTAGGCGTAGTGACGCTCGAGAATCAGCACCCGCTTGTCGTAGTAGGCGAGACGGATCCCGGCTGCGAGTCCCGACATGCTCGCCCCGATGATAACCACGTCGTAGTGCATGATCGAAAGGAACTTGCCGGCAATCCGGAGATTCCGCCAGGATGTGCCGTGCGCGGTTCGACCGTTTGATCCGGACCGCAACCGGGGCAAAGCCGACACTCGATAGACCCGGCGCCGTGGAAAACCGCTCGCTCACCCACCCGCGATACCCGAGACCATCGAAGGCGAGCGCCGCATTTCAAACCCACGCGGGCACGAAGGCACCACGCTGGACCACACCACCTACCACCGCAACGCTCCAGGCTGGATCAACCAAGGCATCCCGCTAAACCGATTGTGTAGCGAGCGGCGGGCTTTAGCCCGCAACCCCCCCCGGATGCCGGAAGCCCTCCTGAACAAACACCGCCACACGAAGACAAACTGAACGCTAGACCGGTGAGAGCGCGGCGAATTTCGGCGAAAGGTATTCCACACAACTGTCAAGCGATGCAAGCCTGGGATAATCTTCCTTGGGAACCTCGATCTTGTAGCGTTTACGAAGCTCCATCACGATGTCCAAAAAATCCATGGAATCCATCTCAAGTTGATCCCGCAGCCTCACGTCGCTCTTGACGTTGCTCAGGTCCGCATCGGGTGCAACAATTGAAATGATTTCGAGAATGATATTCTTGACGTTCAGATCGCCCATGCTGTCCTCAAACTGTGTCCTTGCCTTTACACCCTTTACCAGCGAACGGTAGACGTCACCGTTCGAAACGCTTGACGATAACCGCCGAATTAATTCCCAACATTCCGAACGAGCTGTTCAGAATATAATCGCTCTTGCCAATCTCCCGCGACTCGTTCATCACAAGGTTGCGAATCTCGCAACGCGGGTCAAGGTCGTCCACGTTAATCGTCGCATGGACGACACCATCACGAAACGAACCCAGGTTTCCCGCAAGCTCCAGCGCCCCCGCCGCGCCCATCGCGTGGCCAATGAAACTCTTGGTATTATTCACGTAAACGTTCGGAAAGTCGCCGAACACCTGCCTGACCGCGGCAGCCTCCTGAGTATCGCCAATCTCCGTCGCCGTCGCGTGCGTGCTGACGATGTTGACGTCACCGGGCTCGATCCCGGCACGTTCGATGGCCAGCGTCATACACTCTGCGATGCGCTGCGGATCCGGAAGCACCGGATCGTTGGCGTCCGAATTCATCGCATACCCCACGACTTCCGCAATGATCGGCGCACCGCGTTTTTTTGCATCATCCATCCGTTCCAGGACGAACAAACATCCGCCCTCGGAGACAACAATCCCGTTGCGCCCCGTGTCAAACGGACGACAGGCCTTGGCCGGGTCGTCATTATGCGCCAAGGCGTCCTGACTCGCAAAACTCGCGAAAATCCCGAACGAGTGAATCGCTTCCGAAACACCGCCCGCAATCGCGATGTCCACCTCGCCAAGGCGAAGCATCTGCACGCCCTGAATCAAACCGGCGTTTCCCGCCGCACACGCTGCCCCGATCGTGTAATGCGGTCCGGGAAGCCCCATATTCACCGTCACCTCACCGGCGGGATTGTTGGCCACCGTACGGGGGTTGTGGTGATGCGACCAGAACCTCGTGTCATAATCGTATTGGCGGATCGCGTCAATCTCGTTTTCAGTCTCGACCGTTCCATGCTCGGTAATACCAATGAACGTCCCCACGCGCGTCCGGTCGATTCCGGCTGGGTCTATCTCCGCAAAACGGACCGCCTCGTTGGCGCAAAAGATCGAAATCGCCCCGGCACGGGTACCCCGACGGCGGTCCTTGCGGGACTGGTACCGTTGCTCGTCGAAGTCGCAGATCCCCGCCAAAACTTTGCCCATAAACCGGGTTTCCATCGAAGAAACCCCGGAGACCCCCGCAAGAAGGTTGTGCCGGAATTCGTCCAGTGAGTTCCCGTTGGGAGACGTCAGCCCAACACCCGTGATTACAATTCTGTCCGCGCCGATCATCGAATCCGTCGTCCAGGAAGGTTCCCTGCCGGTCGCTCGCCGCGCCGGACCACACGCGCTCCGGCCCTTACCGTCCGGGAGCGGGAATCCTACCAGATTTTCGCTCCGGGAAAACCGACTCCGTCTATTTTCACACCCCGGATGGCCCACGACGCCCAGAATTGCAATTGTTCGGCGATTTCATCCACGAGAGCAGTCGTTCCATTCCCTCTTCCATCGAGATACGCGGTTTGTATCCGATCTCTCGCCGGGCCGCCGAAATGTCAAAATAGTGAGACTTACAAAGCTGTCCGACGACGAATCGCGTCATCGGTGGCTCACTCTGTATCCGAAAAACGGCGTAAACCATCTCGAAAACCGCGCCGACGGTCGTGGCGACGGCTGGAGAGATTCGCCGCGACACCGGGTCAACACCGAGGCGTTGCAGCAAATCGTTGATCCACCCCCAGAGTACGACCGGTTTGCCCTGGCTGATAAAGTAGGGACGCCCCGCGCACCTCGCGTCGGGCGTCAGGGCATCAGCGGCGAGCAGGTGAGCCTCTGCGGCGTTGTCGACATACGTCATGTCTACCAGGTTTGCACCGTCACCAACCTGCCGCAGTCCGCCGGACCGCGCTCGCTCCACGATACGCGGCACCAGGTGTGGGTCGCCCGGTCCCCAGACCAGGTGTGGTCGAATCGCAACGGTCGAAAGACGGCGATCGTTGGCAGCGAGGACCAATCGCTCAGCCGCTGCCTTGCTTGCGGGATAATCGGCGAGGTAGCGACGCGGGTAAGGATGCGATTCGTCAACCCCACATAGCGGCTGGCTCCCGAAAACGACACTGGGCGAACTCGTGTAGACGAATCTACCCACGCCCGCGCCGCGACACGCGTTCAAAACGATGCGCGTTCCCTCAACGTTAATCGACTGAAAGTCGCTTCGTTTCCCCCACACACCCGCAAGGGCTGCGACGTGGAAGACAACGTCAACGCCTTCGCACGCCCGACGCAACGCTTCGGGGTCTCGAATATCAGCCCGAATCGTTCGAACCCCCAATGCTTCGAGGTCGGGATAGCTGCTTCGCCCCAGCGCGATTGGCTCGTCACCTCGATCACACAACATGCGCACGATCCGCCCGCCGAGAAATCCACCGCCACCTGTCACGAGTGCTTTCATGTAAAAACCATTGTTGGGATTCGTTGCGCCGATGACCTCGCGATTCCGCGCAGGCTAAAGCCCGCGTCTCGAGGGGGCAAGCGCAACGTGCGAACGAGAACGCAAAGGCAAAACCTGAATTCGGGGGGTCATCGCGTCGAGGCCCACTCCGCGAGCGCTTCGCGGTTGATCTTGGCATTGTGACGGATATCAACCGGAAGCCTGCGACGAAATAGGAAATCACCGATCGATGTCGTCCGCCGATTCGTAGCACCGATATCGAGCAGTTCGCGGATGAACGAGGCGCATCGCCGCGACGAATATGGAAAACGGCCGCGAATCGGCTCCACGACAAGGACCGCCCTCTGAGAACCGCGCGGTCCGATTCCCACCAATGCGGATCGCGCAACGTCGGGATGCTCATTAAAGACCGCCTCGCAACAGACGCTCAAGAGCGTCGCGGTTTGGGTCTCAACGCGATGGGCCTTTCTTCCGCAAAACCAGATTCTACCTTGCAGGTCGCGGTATCCGAGGTCCCCGATTCGATGCCATAAACGACCACCGTCGCGAATCTTACTTGCCGCCGTCGCGTCCGGCAAATTGAAATACTTCCTTGTCACCTGCGGACCTGCGACGACGATTTCACCGGGTTGACCATCCGCAACGAGCAAATCATCGCGCCACGGATCAATGGGGTCATCCGTAATTCGGATGATTCGCAGTTCAGTCCCCGACACGGGTGACCCCACGCAAATGCCCGCCCCCGCGCGCGATAATTCCTTGGTCTCGCCGATCACCTCCCGTCCGGAGATGGACGAAACGGGCAGCGACTCGGTCGCACCGTACGGGGTGTAAACATCCGCACCTTCGGAGATGATTCTGTGAAGTTGCTCAATGACGGACCATGGCACCGGCGCACCGGCAATAAGAATCCGTCGCAGCGAGGGCAGTTCGATCTTCTTTCTACCCGCATGCCCTGCAACACGTTTCCAGATCGCCGGAGAACCGAACGTGTTGGTCACACCGTGGTCGAGGATGGCTTCGATGATCTTCGCCGGATCGACCTTCGCCGGTTTGGACGGGTCCATGTCGGGAATGACCGCCGTCATCCCCATGGCCGTGCTGAATAGGGCAAACAGAGGAAACGCCGGCAGGTCGATCTCACCCGGCTCAATTCCATACTGCGATTGGATCATACGAATCTGTGCGTCGAACATTCCGTGCTGATAGACCACTCCCTTGGCAGGACCGGTGCTCCCGGAAGTGAACAGGATCGCGGCGGTTTCATCAGAGGCGGTGTCCATACACTCAAACCGGTTGCTCACGCCCGCGGTCAGCTCTCGAAGCGTTTTTCCTCTCCACCCCAATCGCCGCCCCACCGTCACGACACTTTTGAGGTCGGCAAAAGTCTTTCGATGAACCGCACGCACGACCTGTGCGAGGGGAACCCCGACAAACGCATCAAGGTCCACCTGGCGCACGCAATCGAGCAGTCGCGAAATCCCCATACCCGGGTCGATCATCACCACAACCGCCCCCATCTTGAACAACGCGAAAGCGATCCCGAAAAACTCGAATCCAGGCCGAACCATCACCAGCGTTCGCATTCCCCGCTTGATTCCCGACCGTGTCAACGCATTGGCACAGCGGTTGGAGTAGCCCTCAAGCTCGGCGAAAGTGAGCGATTGGTAGATCGCCCTTCCGTCGGCATTGCGGTCCGCCGCAATCGTGACAGCCACCTGGTTGGGAACGAGATTGGCCATGCGCGTAAGATGCGTGGCGATATTCAGCGAACCGGCGGTTGTCTTCGTTTGGTCCTGCATGGTTAGAGAGATTTCACACGGGCGTGGAATGTAGTCCCGATGCCGTTTCGTGTCGATATGCGCGACTTGCGACCGCACCCAACCGGCATAGGATCATGCCACACGAAAAGAGGAGATTGGTCCGCGTGCAAAGGAAATCTCATACCCGATGGTGTAGCGGCGTTGCCCTGGTGTGTTTGTGGACATCGAACGGTGTTTTCGCGCAACCGCCGCTTTCGACCAGACTTGACGCGATGCTTTCGCACCTCCCGCACCCCGAGACGGTCGCGTCCGCTTGCGTGATTGATCTGCAAACGGGGAACGTCGTCATGACCCACAACGGCGACCGCCCCTTGATCCCCGCGAGCACTCAAAAGGTCATTTCGATCGCAACCGCCCTGCTGGAGCTTGGACCCGACTTCTCGTTCACGACAACGCTCGCAACCGATGGAGCAAACCTTTATGTCATCGGCGACGGCGACCCGGGGGTGGGCGATCCGCGACTGGCGCTTACCCACGGCGAAGCAGTTTCCGATGCGTTCCTACGTTGGACCCGGAAGCTGCAATCGGTGGGGATAGACCGGATCAGCGGCGACCTTATCCTGGATGAGTCGATCTTTGAACGAAAAATAGTCCATCCGACCTGGGACCCCGCCGATCTTGGAAAATGGTTCGCGGCGCCGGTGGGCGGACTCAATTTTAACGACAACTGCGTGGACATCACGGTCCGCCCCGCCTCGCGTACGGGGTTGCCGGTTCTGATTGAGAAAACTCCGGACGTAGACGTGATCCACATCACCAACAGGTGCAAAACCGGACGGGAGGGTCCGCCGACGCTTCACCACCCTCCCGGAACCTTCGATTATATTCTCAAGGGCGGGTGCAAAAAAAAATCGTCCCTGCAAGCGGTTGCGTTTCCCGATCCGGGGCTTTTGTTTGGTGAAACGTTTCGCCAAGCGCTCCAGCGCGAGGGCGTTTCGATCACCGGCAATCTGCGCCGCGCGCGGGTGCGAAAGACGGATGGGTCGTTGCCGTCCAACCTCCGGGTCTTGGCCCGGCATCAAACCCCACTGCGTGATGCAATCACCCGGGCCGGGAAAAACAGTCAAAACATGTTCGCCGAAGCGCTTCTTAAACGTGCCGGTTACGCGCGGATGCTTCGCGTGGATGAGACTGAACCGATTGGAAGCTGGTTGTCGGGTGCGACCGCTGCCTACGCTATGTTCGAACGCGCCGGGATTGATCGACGCGGATTGATCGTCAACGACGGGTCGGGTTTGAGTCGCAAAAACCGCATTACCGCACGTCAACTCGCCGGTCTGCTTGCCTGGTCGCAAAAGACACCGTTTGGCCCCGATTTGCACGATAGCTTGGCCCGCGCCGGGATCGACGGATCGTTGCGCAAGCGCATGAAGGACACGGACGGAAGGGTCTTTGCCAAAACAGGCACGATGCACGGCGTTTGCGCGTTGGCGGGATACGTGGATGGCAGGTTCGCTCCGCGTTTTGCGTTCGCCATTTTGTTTAATCAGTACACGGGACCGAGCACGCCCTACCGCGCGATCCAGGATCGGTTCTGTCGAGAACTTCTACGGTCCCTGGGATCGCAATAATCACCTGAAAGATGCGGCGCGGACTTATCGCTCGCACGAATCCGGCAACGCACCATTTCGTAATTGCTTCCGAGCGACCCATTCGAACGGTCGAGGCGAGTCGTTTCACGCGATGCCTGATCTGCGATTCTTGTGCAAATGAAAAGCCCACCAGAATCCCGGCAGACGCTTTTTTTCGGCTCATGCGGCAAACAGCCGACGCAGGGGGTCCGATAATGACGCGCGACGATCGATGCCCGATGGCGGAGACCCCGCGATAGGGACCTATATTCACCGATACGCGGCATTATCCGACGTAGTTACAGGACGCCGTCGTCGCAATCGGTCCGCCCCGCTGAAGTACGCGCGGGAGGGGTTGAATAGATCATCGACGCAGGAAACCGCGGCACCGACGTCGTGGAGTGCGACGCGTTTGGGGAGGGACGAGGATGAATCACGTTGGCAATTACGGAAAGAGACGAGGTGGCGGGAGTGATGGGATGCGCGAAGAAGTCTGCAATGGACGCAATCAGAAACAGCGCAAAGAGCCAAAGTCTTCGCGTTGCTCGTCTCACCGGATTCTGACGAAAGGTGCTGACATGTTGTGGCGCAAAAACGCAGTGACGAACAAGAGGCGACGTGATCCGGGCGGGTTTCGCTTGTTGGGGGCAGTACTCCTTTTTCTGCAGGTCTCCACTTCGCTTGCCCAGAACACGACGGAGAGAACTGACCGGGGTGATCGCGACATCAAGGTCTCACAACACGCCCAACCATCGCGCCCCCCAAGTGACGCGGAGAATGTGTTTGCACAAGGAGACGACATTACGAACTTGAGCCTTGAGCAGCTCATGCAGGTGCAGGTCGTTGTCACCGCCGCCCGCCGTGAACAAAAAATCGAAGCCGTTCCCTATGCGATAAGCGTAATCACGGATGAGGATATCCGGCAGTCGGGAGCCCGCTCGATCCCCGACGCCCTGCGCCTTGTTCCCGGCGTGGATGTGGCGGACCTTGCGTTCGGCGAAGCCGCCGTTTCACCTCGAGGATTTCACGGGTTCCTTTCCAACCAAGTTCTTGTTCTGGTCGATGGTCGGCAGATATTCGATTCGCTTTTCGGCGGGACGCTTTGGGGCGCGTGGCCCTTTCAGTTGGACGACATCGCGCGCATCGAGGTGATTCGTGGTCCCGGAGGTGTTACCTGGGGTGCCAACGCGGTTAACGGTGTCATTAACATCATCACAAAGGATCCCGCCGACCAACTCGGTCTGACAATCACGTCAGGCGGAAGTTCACGCGGCAGCTTCAAGCAGCGTTTGGGCTACGGTTTTTCGGAAGGCAAACTTCGGATACGCATCTCCGGGGAATACGAGGCGAGCGACGGTTTTCGCAAGGGCGGTTCGATCCTGGGGAATCTTGAGGACGACTACAAGGGTGGTCGTCTGAGCCTGCACGCCATCTATGACAAGGACAAAGACAACACGTATACTTTTTCAGCGGGAAGTGCGGTGGTCGACGGGGGACTCCCGGCCACTCCCCTGGGAGGGATCGGATTTCGGCGGAATCCGGGACACCAGGCATCATATCTGCTGTTCAAGTGGGCGCATAAAGTGGATCAAAAGGAGCACCTTGATTTCACGGCCTTTGTCAACGACTTTTCCGCCTCGCCTGGGCTGCCTCAGATCGACTTTCGCTACCAGCAGTTCGGTCTGCAAATGTCCCACACGATCAAGCAAGCAGACGGACACACGCGGACATGGGGAATCGACACGCGGTTGGACCTGATGGATGCGAGCAACTCGCGCCCGGCGCTGCTGACCAAGGGTTTCGTCAGTACCGGCATTGCGGGAGTGTACCTTCAGGACGAATGGGTGCTCGACCAACGTTGGACGTTCAACCTCGGGGAGCGAATTGACTACGAATTCTATGGCGGGTTTCACCCCAGCGCGCGGGCGTCGCTTTCCTACGCGATGTCCGACGACGCCGTGATTTACGGCGCCATCTCGCGCGCGTTCCACATGCCCACCTCCGCCGGGAGATTCCTCAACATTCCTTTGCTCAACGGGCTGGCTCATGTTACCGCAAACCGTGACGTGGATCCCACGACGCTGCTGGCGTACGAGGTCGGGTATCGCGGCAGGCTCTGGAACCGCATCGACACCGGGGTCACCCTGTTCTGGCACGAGTACGACGAGGTCACGACGCTAAGCCCGCAACTCGGACCACCCGGGTTGTTGAATAACCGCTTCGACAATCGTTCCGGCAACGTCGCGCTTTATGGCGTCGAATTCGAATCCAAATACAAAGCCTCAGAAAAACTCACGTTCCTTGGCAACTACACCTATCAACAACTGAATTGGAACGTCGATAAACCCTTTACCGATCGCGACTACATTACCCCGCCCAAACACAAGGCGATGATAGGCGCACGGTACAAGGTCAATGACGACCTTCGACTTTCGAGCCATCTTTTCTTCGTAGACGCCGTCCGATCTCCCAACCCGGCCAACCCGTTCGTTCCACGTCGAGTGGACCCTTATCTTCGGCTTGACCTGCGGGGCGAGTACGAGTTTTGGAACGACCGGGCGTCCGTTGCCGTGGGCGTGCGTAACTTGCTGGACGAGAACCATTACGAAGGCGGGTCGCTCTTTCTCAATGACGCCCAGGTTCCGCGGATGTTTTTCGCGGAGTTTCGGATGAAAATCAAATAGCGGCGAATTGTCGCATGAAAGACGAGCACGGTGAGCAAAATGATGGGGATACGTAGAGCCTTTGCCCGTTTCGTAAACCAGGGCAGGAATCGAAGCCCACGCGGAGCTGCGTTCTGAAACAGGGACTTCGGGATTTCGACTGACAGAACATGAAAAACGCTTTACAACAGGGATAAACAGTAACTGACGTGTCCGGTCGTAGAATAGCAAAGCCAGAAGCCTTGATCGCACTTGCCGCTTCCTGTTGGTTGGCACCTACGCACGCGTTCTGCGCACAGGACATCGACGAAGCGAAGGCCGGCAAAGTCAAGGCTGCGTATCTATTTAACTTTGCCAAGTTCATCCAATGGCCCGACAAAACCTTCAAAAATCAGGAATCGCCGTTCGTCATCGGTGTCATCTGTAGTGATTCATTCGCACAAACGCTGGACAAAATCGTTCGCGGGAAAAAAATCGCCGATCATCCCGTCCGGGTTCGGCGGATTCACCCGAACAGCCTGGAGGCTCCATCCGCGATCAATGACTGCCAGATGGTTTATATCTGCCGATCGCAAGGCGATCGAGTCAGCTGGAATCTGACGATGTCCATACGTCGCAGCGTCCTACTGGTATCCGACATCAAGGGATTCGCAAGCAAGGGAGGAATGATCGGCCTGGCACTGGAGAACGGGCGGATCGTCTTCGAGATCAATCGAGAAAACCTCAAACGGGCCGGATTAAAGGCCAGTGCGAAACTACTGGCACTGGCGCGGATCGTCAAATCCAAGGAGCGACGTCCGTAATCACCCAGGACAATAACCCAAAGCCATGATTACACCTGTGCGCAAAAAGATCGCGGTACTGTCTGTCAAGAACATGTCGTTCAAATCCAAGCTCTTGCTGTACGCGACCATGACGACGGCAACGGCGCTTGTGCTGTGCGGTGTGGCGGTGATCACCGGTCAATGGATCGAGGCACGCCATGAGCTCCCGCGTGACCTTGGTATTCAGGCCGACGTCATCGGTGCCAACACCAGCGCGGCCCTGTCGTTTGACGACCCCAAAGACGCCCGGGAAACCCTGCGCGACCTGCGGGCCAACGAAAACATTGTGTTCGCACGTGTCGACTCGGCTGACGGGCGGGAATTCGCCACGTTCCTACGCCCCGATGCAAAGGACGTCGCGCAGGAGCAGGTCCCACCGGGAGGCTATCGCTTCGTGGGAAACCGTCTGCATCTAAAACGCCCGATCCTCCTCAACGGAGAGCAGATCGGGACCATTTATCTGCAATATGACCTCAAACAATTCTACGATGATCTAACAAGGACGGCCGCGACCTTGGTGATGGGGGTGTTGATCGCGCTTGCAGGGGCCACTCTTGTTTCGACGAATATGCAACGTGTGCTCACACGACCCATTACCGAACTCGCCAACACGGCGCGGGTGATCGCCCAAAACAGCGATTATTCCGTGCGCGCGGTCAAGCGATCCAACGACGAACTCGGTACGCTGACCGACACGTTCAATGAGATGCTCTCGCAAATCGAGCGTCGCGATCTTGTTTTGCAGGAATCACGTCAGACGCTTGAGTGGCAGGTCGAAGACAGAACCCAAGCACTTGCGCGACGTGAACAACAGGCCGAGGTTGTCGCCAAGCTTGGCCAGTATGCGCTTGTTGGGAACAATCTCGATGAACTCTTTAACTTGGCTGTAAAGCTCTTGGCCAAAGCGCTAGACGTCGAATACGCAAAAGTCCTCGAACTGTCCCCAGACGGAAAATCGTTACGACTCAGGGCCGGAGTTGGTTGGACAGAGGGCCTCGTTGGAAACGCGACGGTCGGTACGGACCATGATTCTCAAGCCGGGTACACATTGCTATCAGACGAACCCGTTGTTGTAGAGAATCTTCGCACTGAGAAACGCTTCAATGGACCGCCACTTCTCTTGAATCATGGCGTGCTCAGCGGGATGAGCACGGTCATTCAAGGAAATGATCGCCCCTTTGGCGTCCTCGGTGTGCACTCAACGAGCCAGCGAGTGTTTCTGCGAGATGACGTGCGCTTTCTTGAGTCGGTCGCAACCGTCCTGGCGGAAGCCACGCACAGGACGCGCGCCGAAGAAATCATTTCGGCAACCAACGGACAACTGGAAACGATTCGGCGCGCCCTCCTCCAGTTTCTCGGCGGCAGCAATGTCGGGGCTTGTCTTAACGAATTGCTTGAGGGCGTTTGCGAGCTAACGCACAGCGAGTACGGTTTTATTGGCGAGATTCTGGAGGACGAAGACGGCACACGCTATCTCAAGATGCACGCATGGACGGACATCTCCTGGGACCGGGAATCGCGGCGGTTATACCAACAGGCTTTATCGACGGGTTTCGAATTCCGAAATCTAAAGACCCTGTTCGGCGCAGTTGTCGCGACCGGTAAAATTGTTATAGCCAATGACGCGGCGAACGATCCTCGAAGCGGCGGGGTCCCGCAGGGTCACCCGCCCATGCAAAACTTCATGGGTCTGCCATTCTCGTGCGGCGAGGCGGTCAACGGCATGGTTGGAATTGCCAATCGTTCGCGGGGATACTGTGAGCAACTCGCCGAATCGCTTGAGCCGTTTCTCGTAACATGCGCCAACCTCGTCCGTGCCCACCGAATGGAAGCTCGCCGTCGCGAGGCGGAATTGCAACTGGAAACCGCAAGGCGCGAGGCTGTGGTTGCCAATCGCGCTAAAAGCGAGTTCCTGGCAAACATGAGTCACGAAATCCGAACCCCCCTCACCGCGATCATGGGGTACGCGGACATCATTCTTGAAGACGGAGACCTCGAAAATGCTCCGCCGCAACGCGTTGATGCCGCCCAGACCATCCAGCGCAACAGCACGCACCTGTTGGAACTCGTCAACGACATCCTGGACCTTTCCAAAATCGAAGCGGGCGAGCTGCAAACCGAATGCATCGCGTGTTCGCCGTGTGATATGCTCGCGGACGTTTTGTCCTTGATGCGCGTCCGCGCTCAAAAGGCCGATTTGAAGCTGTCCGTCGATTACCGAGGCCCCCTTCCCGAAACGATCCAAACGGATCCGACCCGCTTACGGCAGATTCTGATCAACCTGGTGGGAAACGCCATCAAGTTTACGAAACAGGGATCCGTTGACATTTCGGTGCGCCTCGTCGATGACGGGGCGGTCCACCCACAGCTTTGCTTTGACATCGCCGACACCGGCATCGGGATGTCGGACGACCAAATGCAAAGCATCTTCGATCCCTTTACCCAGGCGGATACTTCCACAACACGCAAGTACGGCGGAACCGGACTCGGACTGGCGATCAGTCGACAGATGGCCCGACTGCTCGGCGGCGACATCGTCTGCCGGAGCGAGCTTGGAAAGGGAAGCACCTTTCGCGTCACAGTGGCTACCGGAGCCCTTGATGGTGTCAAAATGGTAGACCCCAGGGGTGAGGCCATTGCCCACGGAGAAACAACCGATGAAACAAGCGCCGCACCCGCGCTCTCAACAAGCAAGAAAGACTTGGACTGTCGCATTCTGCTCGTGGAGGATGGACCCGATAACCAGAGGCTTATTTCGTTCATTCTCGAAAAATCCGGAGCCCAAGTCACTGTCGCGGACAATGGCAAAATCGGCGTTGACAGCGTTGTACAGGCGACCAACACCGGCGACCCCTTCGACATCGTCTTGATGGATATGCAAATGCCGGTCATGGACGGTTATGAGGCCACACGTGAACTGCGCAGACAGGGGTTCGAGGTTCCAATCATCGCCTTGACGGCCCATGCGATGGCGGACGATCGGGAAAAATGTCTCGACGCGGGCTGTAATGACTACGCCACCAAGCCGATTAACAGGGCGTCGCTCATTGAACTGATTCAATCATACCTTTCGAAGGGAGACACGAACGTGCCGACAGACAAAAAAGTAGCCGCTCCGATCGTCAGCGAACTTTCGGACCCGGACATGACCGACCTGGTCGAGATGTTCGTGCAAGAGCTGCCCGATAAAATCGCCGCACTACAGCAGGCAACAAGCGATCAAGACCTCACACAACTTGCCGGACTTGCCCACCAACTCAAAGGGGCTGCCGGAGGGTATGGTTTCCCATCAATCACCGACGCCGCCAAAGCCCTCGAAACCCGCGCCAGGGCGAACGACGATTTCGACGCGATTGCGACGAGCCTTCAAGACCTTGCCGACCTATGCGGTCGCGCACGCGCCGGCTCCGCCTCCGCTTGAAATCCGATCATGCTCGCTTTTTTCTTTGTGTGATCGGTCCTTGATCCCCCCGCTTATGAATCGAGTCCAACTCTGGAGCGGTCGATAGCCCTAAGGATGCTCATTGCCGGCATTGAAGCAGCGCACCTGTAAGGAGCCTGATGCCGTGGGGCGTGGTGCAATGCGCCGGTCAGCGTCGCGAACAGCGACCACGGGGCACGTACGTTTCCAGCGGCGGCATCGCGACGCTCTGCCCATGCGTGTGGTACTGCGATTACGCTGTCCGCGTTCGAGCATGAAAACGTCGTGTACAAGTTCGGATAGGTCAAGGACTTTGGGGCGAATCATCGAAATGAATGACCGATCAAACGAAATGGAGTCGCAACATACGGGCGCGGATCAGGCGTTGACTGCTCTGTTGGATGAGCTTGATGCCCGCTCCACCGCCCAGCCCATTGCCGAACGAAGAGTCGATCAACGGTTTCGATACAGAAACAACGGATTGACCGCTTTCATCCAACAACCAGGCGATGCGTTTCCCAAGAAATACCACGTCATACCAAGAAACCTGAGCGAAGGGGGGATGTGTTTCCTTCACGGCGGGTTCGTGCACGTCAACTCCAAGGTTACCGTTCAACTAATCACGCTGCATGGAACGTGGCACGACGTGGAGGGATTTGTGGCCGGGTGCAGGCTCGTCAAGGGAAAAATACACGAAGTCGGCGTTCAATTCCACAGCGCCATTCAACCTTCGGAATACTGCAAGGACGCCGTACAGACGCGCATTCTTCTCGTCGACGACGACTCGCTCGCCATTCGATTGGGCAAGGTTTTTCTTCAAAAACTCACCAACGACATCCATGTTGCAGACAATGGACAAAAGGCCATTGACACGGCACTTTCGCAACCGTTCGATTTGATCCTGATGGACATCGAGATGCCCACAATGGATGGGCTTACGGCCACGCGCGAATTGCGTTCAAAAGGATACACGGGTCGAATCGTCGCCGTTACGGCACGAACGCAACCAGAAGATCAACAAAAATGTCTCGACGCCGGTTGTGACGACTACCTGCCCAAACCATACGACCAGAATTCCATCGCGAGTCTGATCGAATCCGCCAACCAGGAACCGTTGTTTAGCACCCTCGCCACCGACCCGGACATGGAAGAAGTCATCAATGGATACGTGGCAGAGCTTCCCAAAAGCGTACTCCAACTCATCGCAGCCGCCCAACAAGAAGACACCCAGGCGCTGATGGCCATCGCCCGGAGGTTGAAAGGTGAGGGGTCGATGTACGGATTCGATCCGATCACGGAATTGGCGGGCAAGCTTGAATCGACCCTGGTCGCCGACAGCGCCGTCAAAAACGTACGAGGACAGGTGGACGACCTGATTCGCCTATGCCGGCAAGTCCGATCAACGTCCAATTGCCCCACCAAGTCGGCGGTAAGCGAGAACATCGAGTGAAAGACACATGCGGAACATTACAAGAAACCGCAAAGAAACCGTCGACGGTGCGTAACGCCTTTACACGTATAAAGCAAGCCGGAAAACTGCCCTCCCCCAGCGGAGTTGCACTCAAGCTCATGCGTCTGGTTGAAGACGACGCATCGACGATCGAACAAATCATCGCGACGGTGGAAACCGACCCCGCCCTCTCGGCGCGAATGCTTCAACTGGTCAACTCGCCGCTCTGCGCCACGTCGCGAACCATTGCCTCTGTCGCAACAGCGGTCAAGCTCCTTGGACGAAACACCGTCAAGAATCTCGCCCTGGGGATTACACTCATCGCGTCTAACAGAAAGGGAGCCGCCAAGACGTTTGATTATGATCGGTTCTGGTCCAGATCGCTTGCCCGCGCCACGGCCGCACGAAACCTTGCCGACATGTTCGAATGTTGTGCTCCCGACGAAGCCTTCACCCTGGCGCTGCTTGCTAGGGTCGGGAAGTTGGCTCTGGCGGTCACATTTCCAACCGCCTATGACCAGCTCATCGAGCAGGCCGATTCCAACCAATCCCATTCGCTCACCGAATTGGAACGCAACGCCTTTTCGATCGACCACAACGACCTGACCGCGGCCATGCTCCGCGACTGGCACTTGGCGGACGTATTCTGTGAGGCGGTGCGAATACACGGAGCGGGAGATCAAGCGCCGATCGAAGAAAACGAACGTTCCCACAAGATCGCCCAGTTACTTCGTCTGGCAGAGACAATGGCGCAGGTCATGACAAAAGACCGCGTCTTTCGCGAGGATTTGACGGAAGTGCGGGAGATCGGGAATAAACTGGGTCTTGCCTGCGAAGCGCTGACCGACCGATTCAACGCGATCAGCGAGGAGTGGGGCAAAGTCGGTCCGATTTTCGCCGTGCATACCAACCATATCCCGACCCTTCGGGAAGCACACACCCGCGCGTCTCGCGTGTTGCAACGCGTATTGGTCGTGGATGACGACCCATCCATTGTCAGACTCCTGGAAAGGTGTCTCACAAGTGCCGGGTACGACGTGCTGAAAGCAGGCAGCGGCGCCGAGGCGCTTCAAATCATTCATTCCCAGGGATGCCAGCTTGTCATCACCGACTGGAACATGCCCGAAATGGATGGGCTGGACCTCTGCCGTGCGATTCGGTCTTCCGAGTATGTGGGTTTCGTCTATGTCATCATCCTAACTGGAAGGACGGATGACGACAGTTTGCCAATGGCCTTCGAAGCCGGAGCGGATGACTTCGTAACCAAGCCCCTCCAAAAACTGGAGCTGCTTTCCAGACTCAAAGCGGGGGTCCGCGCCATCGCCGCGGACAAGCAGGTCGCAGCACAGCAATTGGCCATTCATCGAACCAACGCCGAGTTGGCGACACTGAACGACAAGCTGCATCAAATAGCCATGACCGACGAACTCACCGGACTTTACAATCGACGCGAAGCCATGCAGCGGCTCAAAGATCAGTGGGCCTTGGCAGTGCGCGAAGGTCGTCCGCTCTCCTGTATTATGATCGACATCGATCACTTCAAAAAATGCAACGACGACTTCGGTCACGACATCGGCGACGCGGTCCTCAAGGAAACTGCGGAAATTTTCCGCCGAAACGCGCGCACCGGCGAAACGGTGTTTCGCATCGGCGGCGAAGAATTCGTCGTGTTGTGTCCGGGATCCACGGCGGAAAGGGCGGCCGTCGGGGCCGAACGGCTGCGCGTCGCCGTCGAACGACACCGGATTCGACACGAAGACGAAACATTGCAGGTGACCGTCAGTGCGGGCGTGGCCGAAAAAAATGAACAGACCGCCAAACCTGATGACCTGCTGAAACAGGCTGACACGATGCTCTACCACGCGAAACGCGAGGGACGCAATCGCGTGCGCACCTGCGGCCAAATAGAACTCGCAAACCCGACGGACATCGAAGACGATTCGAAAGACCACCCGTCCGCCGGACCATCCGAAAAGACGATTCCCGGACGAGTCCTTGTGGTCGACGACGATGCCATGTCCCGGCGTCTGGCCCGCAGGCTGCTCGAACGCGACGGCCTTGAAGTCCACGAAGCCTGTAATGGAACAGAGGCGCTCGCCAAGGTGCCCGAGATCAGACCTCATGTCATCCTCATGGATGTCGAAATGCCGAGAATGGACGGACTCGAATGTAGCAGAAAACTCAAGGACGACCCGACCTCCTGCGATATTCCCATCATCATTGTCAGCGGAAAATCGACCGAAAAACATATACACGCAGGCATCAAAGCCGGGGCCAGAGAGTACCTCACCAAACCGTTCAGGCACGACGAATTCCTGCTCCGTGTCCGATCGATGATGGACATTTCACGCGGCAAGCAGGATCTCCAGGAAAGCAACGGCGTTCGCGGTGAACAGGCGCGCGCCATGAGCATCCTTTTTGATTTATCTCGCTCATTGGCAGCCGCTGAAAACATCGACGCCATTGTCACCCTTACCACCACCGCAACGGCGGACCTGTTGAGCTGTCGCCGCGTGTCGGTCATGCTCCCCGACAAGACCGGTCGCGCCCTGTTCGTCGCCAAGGCCATCGGAATCGACGACGAAACCGCGGGAAAGATCCTGGTCCCCGTCGGAAGTGCCATCGCCGGAAAAGTGTTTGCAACGGGAAAACCTACGGTTTTTAATTCACCCGGCGAGAAAGCGGTGTGCGCGAACACATACGACTCGAATCTCTTTGCGAGTGTGCCGCTTGCTTGCCAGGCACTTGCAGTACCCAACAAGGTCGTCGGCGTTCTCAACGCAACCGAGCGCTACAAACGGCAACCCTTTGCGCCTCAAGACATCGAATACCTTGACCTGGTTTGCAACATGGCTGCTTCCGCCATAGAGCAGTTTCAATCGAGGCGAGCACGAGAACGGGCTCACGCCGCGATCGTCATCGGACTGGCCAAGCTCGCGGAGCATCGCGATTCCAATACAGGCAGGCACCTCGAACGCGTCACACAGTTTGCGCTGTTGCTTGCACGCGAACTTCGCCGATCACCGCGATATGCTAAAACGATAGACGCCCGGTTCCTCGAACACCTCAAACAATCCATGCCACTACACGACATCGGGAAGGTGTCGGTCCCCGATGCCATCCTGCTCAAACACGGTCCGCTCACCGAGGAAGAATTCGCGGCCATGAAACAGCACACGATTGTCGGTGCCAACGCGATTCAAACCGTCATCGACCAGGCGCCGGACGCGGGATTCCTGGAGATGGCGCAAGAAATCGCCCTGAGTCACCACGAATGGTTCGACGGTTCCGGGTATCCCCAAGGTCTGCAACGAATCGACATTCCGCTGTCCGCGCGTATCGCAGCGGTGGCAGATGTTTACGACGCCCTGACAACATCCCGACCGTATAAGTCCGCTTTCCCGCACGAAAAGTCTGCGGAAATCATTCGTGAGTCGTCGGGAACGCATTTCGATCCCGACGTCGTGGATGTCTTTCTGAGATACCAGGATCAATTCGTAGACCTTGCAACCGCCTACACCGATCGCTTCGAGCGAAGCGACAATGACAAAACATCCGCCGCGGCAACGCGTGCAGTGGCAGACCTCATTGTTTCGTAGCGACGCCAACGAAAAGCGAATCGCCTGTAACAAATTGTCAGCAATTCGCCGCGAGACACCGCAATCGTTTACTTCCGCAATGAACCGGTGGCAAGATGGGGGTGACAAGATTACCATGGCGGCCTGGTTTACTCATCCGCCACCGAGAGGAGAAAGTTGTGAATCGACGAAATACATTGCTGTTTGGATCGTGTTTTTTCCTGGTCATTTCATCGACGTTTGCCGGCGTTGGAGATCACGAAGAAGAAAAAGAACCGATGAGCGCCGCGACGTTCGCCGGTCTCAAACTGCGCGGAATCGGACCGGCGCTGATGTCCGGTAGGATCTCCGACATCGCGGTTCACCCGACCGATCCCGGGACATGGTACGTCGCGGCGGGAAGCGGCGGAGTCTGGAAAACCACCAACGCCGGGACCACCTGGAAACCCATCTTCGATTCCCAGAAATCTTATTCCATCGGGTGCATCACAATCGACCCCAACCATCCTGAAACCATCTGGGTCGGGTCGGGTGAAAACGTCGGAGGTCGCCACGTCGGGTTTGGAGACGGTGTTTATCGAAGCGACGACGGCGGTAGCTCCTGGAAAAACATGGGGCTCGCCAAAACCGAGCACATCGGCAACATCGTCGTCGACCCGCGCGACTCGAGTATCGTCTACGTCGCCGCCCAGGGACCACTCTGGTCACCCGGCGGGCAGCGCGGGCTTTTCAAGACAACGGATGGAGGTCGAACCTGGAAAAACATCTTGAGCGCCGGTGAGTTTACCGGCGTCAACGAGGTGCGGATGGACCCACAAAACCCGGACGTACTTTACGCCTCCACCCACCAGCGTTTCCGTAACGTTGCAGCCCTGATCGACGGCGGACCCGAGTCGGGGATTCATAAGTCAACCGATGGTGGCAGATCGTGGTATCAACTCAAAAAGGGCTTACCTCATGGTGACATGGGTCGCATTGGGCTGGCGATTTCCCCACAAAGACCCAACGTCATTTACGCAACCATTGAACTGGCACAGGGCAAAGGCGGATTCTATCGATCGACGGACGGCGGTGCTTCGTGGGAGAAGCGCAGCGACTATGTTTCCGGCGGGACCGGTGCCCATTACTACCAGGAAATCTACGCGTCCCCCCATCAGTTTGACCGCATCTATCAAATGGACGTTCGGATACATGTCAGCAATGATGGAGGTAAAACGTTTCAACGCGTTACTGAAAAAAATAAACACAGCGACAACCACGCATTGGCCTTTGACCCAAACGACCCTGACTACTTGCTGGCTGGTTGCGATGGCGGACTCTACGAAAGCCGGGACCTTGGAAAAAACTGGCGGTTCTTTGCGAATCTCCCCATCACACAGTTTTATAAGGTCGCCGTGGATTACGATGAACCGTTTTACCACGTTGTGGGAGGAACCCAGGACAACTCAACGCAATATGGACCGTCGCGCACAGATAACGTACACGGAATCCGCAATTCCGACTGGATGTTGACCGTGTTCGCCGATGGACATCAGCCGGCCATCGACCCCACCAATCCCAACATCATTTACTCCGAGTGGCAACAGGGAAACCTGATCCGACACGATCGCAAGACGGGCGAGATCACCTATCTTCAGCCGCAACCCGCCCCGGGAGAGGAGTCGGACCGGTTTAATTGGGACTCGCCCATCCTCATCAGCCCGCACGATCCGGCGCGACTCTACTACGCCAGTCAACGTGTGTGGCGTAGCGATGATCGAGGCGATACATGGACCGCCATCAGCGGCGACCTGTCACGCGGACTCGACCGCCTCAAACAACCCATGATGGGTCGCGTCTGGAGCATCGACGCGATCTGGGACACGTTCGCGATGTCCAAGTTCGGCACGGTTACTTCCCTGGCAGAATCACCCTTGCGGGATGGCTTGATCTATGCCGGGACAGACGACGGATTGATCCAGGTCACCGAGGACGGCGGGAAAACTTGGCGCAGAATCGAACGCCTCCCCGGCGTTCCGGAAGGATTCTTTGTCAACAATCTCAGGGCTGACCTTTTCGACGCCGACACCGTGTACGCCTGCCTTGACAATCACAAAGCCGGCGACTTCACCCCGTATCTTCTCAAAAGCACGGATCGCGGTGCAACCTGGAAATCGATCGTCGGCGATCTGCCCGATCGTCATCTTGTCTGGCGCATTGTGCAGGATAATGTTAACCCGGACCTTCTCTTTGTAGGCACCGAATTCGGCGTGTTTTTCACGGTAAACGGCGGGGAAAAATGGGTCAAGCTCACGGGGGGGATTCCAAACATCCCGGTCCGCGACCTGACCATCCAAAAGCGTGAAAACGACCTTGTTTGTGCAACCTTTGGACGCGGATTCTACATCCTCGACGACTACTCCCCGCTGCGCACCGTTTCCAAGGACACCTTGGACAAAGAGGCTGAGCTTTTCCCCGTACGCAAAGCTTGGTGGTACAGACCGCGCGGGGTCTTGGGCTTTAGCCCAAAAGCATCGCAAGGCGCTGGATTCTTTGTCGCACCCAACCCCCCCTTTGGCGCAGTCTTTACATACTATCTGAAAAACTCCATCGAAACGCGGCGCGAGGTGCGCAGAAAAAACGAAAAGAAAATCGCCAAAAACGGCGGTGACACCCCCACACCGGGTTGGGACGCCTTGCGCGACGAAGACCACGAGGAAAAACCGGCGATCATGCTCACCGTACGCGACGCCGCCGGAGACGTCGTGCGATACCTTAAAGGTCCCGCGAAAAAAGGAATTCATCGCGTCAGTTGGAGCCTAACGCGTCCGTCCACACGACCCTGGTCTCCCCCGGGAAAGGGACGAGAAAGGTTCGGAGCAAGTCGCAACCCCGACGATGGCCTCATGGTCGAACCGGGAACCTACTCCGTCCATCTTGCCAAACGCGTTGAGGGAAAGTGGACGGATCTTGGGTTGTCCCAAACATTCGAAGTGGTGCCCCTGCGTGACGGCGGAACGCTACCGGGAATGACTCCCCAGCAGCTTGAGTCTTTCAAACAAGACTATGCCTCCACGCAACGGTCTCTGGGAGCAATCAACCGAATCCTCACCGAAACCACCAAACGATTGACTGCCATCCGCCAAACGCTCGACCGCTCGACAATCAGCGATCCGAGTTTTGGCGACCGCGTACGCGATCTGCAACGTCAGGTGGCCGACATGACCGAGCGGCTCAATGGAAACCCGCGCCGCCAAAGGGCCAACGATCCCGGTCCGGTCTCGATTTCTCGGCGACTCAACATCGTCGGAATGGGCATCAGCATGACGCTTCAGGGTCCAACGACACACCATCGAGACGTCTACGAATCGGCCAAGGCGGATTTCGACAGATTGAAGAATCAGCTTAGAGAGTTGACCGAAACAACGCTTCCGGCTCTTGAGCACCAGCTCGACCAGTCCGGTCTGCCATGGACCCCCGGACGCGGAATCCCAGGAGATTAGCGAAGCGTCTCGCAAGCCGTCGCCGATTCCGTCGGGGTCCTGCACAATCCTGGCCGATTTTGCCCTGACCCCCGCCATCAGATTGGCATCGCGGGGGGCTTGCAAAGGGGGCCTGTTGCGAGTAGAGTCTCGCTTTGTATGTGGAAACAGGAAAAGAGGATTAACGTAAGTTGTTGTAAGGAAAGCAGTTAGAGAGGGATCCGGCGAGCATAAGAGTGCGGTCCGGGCCAGCGGTACACCATGACGATAACGGCAGAGGCAAAAACGGGCGTGATTTCGAAGTATCGGCAGCACGAAAAGGACACCGGTTCGCCCGAGGTTCAGGTCGCCATTTTGACGCACCGAATCCAGGAGCTGACCGAACACCTCAAGGGCAACAAGAAGGATCACGCAGCTCGACGCGGTCTGCTCAAGATGGTTGGGCAGCGTGCCAGCCTGCTCAAATACCTCACCAAGACCGACCGGTCTCGTTATCAGAAATTGATCGCAAGTCTGGGTCTGCGAAGGTAGCTTTCCGGGGACGGCAGGAACGTTTCCGCCTTTTCGGCGGTGCGGAACCGCCGGACGGGGTTCGTACTCGCCTTCGAACCGGTGCTTTTGCCGGAACCAATCGTCTCAATTCGTTTTTTCCTGTCCATGGCAGTGTGTTAACGCACCAGATGATAATGTAACTGGGCACGGATTGCCCGGACGGGCACGGAACCTTTTTCGTCGAGCAGGCGAGGGATTCGCGACCTTTGATGATTTGTTGGGAATGTTTGTGTTGTTGGTCACAGTGACCGGTTGGATGAAAGCATGGGACTAGAGTTTGTAGAACGAGAAATTGGTGGCCGTACGCTGCGTATTGAAACGGGAAGACTCGCCAAGCAGGCAGCGGGAGCGGTGTTGGTCAAGTATGGTGAAACGGTGGTGCTGGCGGCGGCGGTCACCGGTCCCCCGCGAGAGGGCGTGGATTTTTTCCCGCTGACGGTGGATTATCGTGAAAAGACCTATGCCGCGGGCAAGTTTCCGGGCGGCTTTTTCAAGAGAGAAGCACGCCCGACGCAAAAGGAAATCCTCACCATGCGGATGACGGATCGTCCGATCCGCCCGATGTTTCCGGATGGGTACGTCGATGAGTTGTTGATCCAGACCATGGCGCTGGCGACGGACCAAGAAAACGATCCCGACATTCTTGCGATGATCGGTGCGTCGGCCGCCCTTTCCGTGTCGCAGGTTCCGTTTCAGGGTCCGTCAGGTTCGTGCCGCGTCGCGTATGTCGACGGCGAGTACGTACTGAACCCCACGGCGCAGCAGATGGAATACTCGACGATGGAAATGGTGCTTTCGGGGCACAAGGACGCCATCAACATGATCGAAGTCGGAGCCCAGGAGTTGTCCGACGAAATCGTCGCCGGCGGAGTCGAGTTTGGATTCAAGGCGATCCGTGAAATCTGCGAAATGATCTCTGAGCTTCAGCAAAAGGCGGGCAAGGAAAAGGTCTGGGAAGCTCCACCGCCCAAGGACGCTTTGATGACTGAGCTTCGCAGCAAATACACCGACAAACTGCGGAAGGCTCGCAACACCGACGGCAAACAGAACCGCTACGCCGCGGTCAACGATGTCTACAAAGAAGCGAAGGCGGAGTATTGCCCCCCCGACGTTGACAGGCCGCAGTATTCGTGGAACGACGTTCGTAACCTGATTGACAAGATCGAGGGTGAGATTATTTCCGAGATGGTTGTCAAACAAGGCCGGAGGACCGACGGTCGCGGTCTCACGGAGATTCGCCCCCTGGAGTGCGAAGTCGGCGTCCTTCCTCGGGTCCACGGTTCATCCATTTTTCAACGCGGCGAGACGCAATCGCTTTGCGTAGCTACGTTGGGCATCGGACGCGACGAGCAGATCGTGGACGGACTCGGTGAAGAGTTCAGCAAGAAGTTCATGCTTCACTACAACTTCCCTCCACTTTGTGTCGGGGAGGTCCGCCGGGTCGGTGCGACCAGTCGCCGTGAAATCGGTCACGGGAACCTGGCGGAGAAATCGCTGGAGGCGGTGTTGCCGACCCCCGACAAGTTCCCCTACACGATCCGCCTGGTCTCTGAGATTCTTGAGTCCAACGGTTCCAGTTCAATGGCCTCGGTATGTGCCGGATGCCTTGCGTTGATGGACGCGGGCGTTCCGATCAAACAGCCCGTCGCGGGTATTTCGGTGGGCATGTTCACGTCGGGAGGGGAGAACAAGCTCGTGGTGGACATTCTCGGCGAGGAGGATCATTTCGGCGAGATGGACTTCAAGGTCGCAGGGACGCAGCGGGGGATTACCGCTGTACAGGTTGACTTGAAAGGTCGCGGGCTTCCCCAGAAGCTCGTGGTCGAGGCGTTCAGAATGGCACGCGAAGCCCGCCTTGAAATCCTGCGCAAGATGCTCAGCGTCCTCAAGGCACCACGAAAACAGACCAGCGAGTTCGCCCCCAGAATCTTGCGTATGAAGATCAATCCTGAGAAAATCGGGAAGGTCATCGGACCGGGCGGCAAGTACATCCGCTCGATCGAGGCAGAAACCGGCGCCACCGTCGAAATCGACGAAGATGGGACCGTATTGGTAGCGTGTCGCGACCTCAAGAGTGCGGAAGCTGCCATTGCGATGGTGGAGGCCGTGACGGCCGAGGTCAAGGTTGGTAAGATTTACATGGGCAGGGTCAGCAGCATCAAGGACTTCGGAGCGTTTATCGAGGTCGCGCCGGGTCAAGACGGTCTTTGCCACGTCAGCGAGTTGGATACCGAGTACGTCCGTTCGGCGTCCGACGTGGTAAAGGTTGGTGACAAGGTTCGCGTGAAGGTGCTCTCGGTGGATGATCAGGGGCGCATCAAGCTTTCACGAAAAGCGGTCGCCCTTGAAGAACAGGAGACCGCTGCCACCTAGGTGTCTGTGCAAGCGCTGACCGCACTGGACAATGGCCGATCGCGGACGAAACCGTGGTCGATACGCATATGGTTGTGGCGCGTCCGCTGGTTGGAAGCGGTTCCGCGGCGCGCCCACGTTTCTAACCGTTTGCGGTTTGGGAGGCGACTATGCCAACCGGTGTGGTAAAATGGTTCGACGTCAAAAAGGGCTTTGGGTTTATCGTCGGTCCGGACGGTGCCAAGGACGTATTCGTCCACTACAGCTCGATTGAGGGCGACGGATTTCGCGCTCTCAAAGACGGCGAGGAGGTCGAGTACGAAATGACCGACTCCGACCGCGGACCCCAGGCTCAAAACGTTCGACGGGTCAATCCGGAGGCGGACGCTTCGAGTTAAATCGTTTCTCCCTAGCGCCCCGCGACTCGAAACCGTTGAAGTCGCAGCGCCGGGTGCCTCTGGGGATGCGGGGGCTTGCGCGCCCGCACGGGTCATTGTGCCTTTGCGTAAACCGACGAATACGTCGACGCCTCGATCGGACGAAGACGCCCGTCGTGTCACCGAGCTCGCGGAACTCGCCGGTGGTCTTGCCCACGAGTTGCGCAACCCCCTCTCGACCGTCATGATCAACCTCAAGCTTCTCGGCGAGGATCTGCGCGACGAGTCCGCTGATTTCGCCGACGTACGTCGAAGAAGCCTGCTCAAAGTGGACGTGCTGTCGCGCGAAACCCAGCGCCTTCAACAGCTTTTCGATGAATTTCTTCACCTCACCGGTCCCGTCACGTTATCTGAAACCGAGGTGGATCTTTCGGAAGTGGTCGATCGACTGGCCGCCTTTTTGGATCCGCTGCTTGCGTCCAGCCATGTCGCCTTGACGATCTCGACCCCGAAATCCGATGAAAAAAAGGCGTCGTCGTCGGCCCGGACGACACCGGCCATTTGCCTGGGCGACAAAAACCTGCTGAGCCAAGCGATCCTGAACCTTGCCATCAACGCCCACCAGGCCATGCCCGACGGCGGAACGCTGCGCATTGCAACCGGAACGACCAAGGACGAGACGTGGGTCACCGTTTCCGACACCGGGGTGGGAATCGCTCCTCAGGACTATCAGCGGATACTCAAACCTTTTTTCTCCACGAAGGCGAAAGGCACGGGACTTGGACTTTCGATCACGCGCCGCATCATCCAGGAACACGGAGGATCGTTGACGTTCTCCAGCGAGTTGGGAAAGGGCACGACGTTCACAATTCGATTGCCGGGGGTTTCGCGCTCAGACACAAAAAGGGAAGACAAAGGCTGACCTTGCTCGGAATGTGATTACAATGGCGTGCGTCATGGCCAATACCGCTTTCGTGTTGATTGTTGAGGATGAACAGGCCCACGGCGATGCCATCGCCGAGGCGCTGACGCGCAACGATTTCGCGTGCAACGTCGTCACCACCGCCAGCGCGGCCATTGATAGTATCAAAACGCGCCCGCCCGACGTAGTGATCACGGACTACAAACTGGGGGGGAAGCTCAACGGAATGGATATTTTGCGAAAGGCCAAAAACGCTTGCCCCGACACCGAGGTCATCCTCATCACCGCATACGGAAGCGAGCAACTCGCGCGCGACGCCCTCAGCCCCGACAGCAAATTCCGCGCCTACGACTACCTCATTAAACCCATCGACATCGACATTCTTCGTGACAAGGTGGAACGGGCTGCCAAACAAGCGGTCACCGCGCGCGACACGAGATCCCTGCGGAAGCAGGCGGAGACGGCCTTCGACTTCGCCGGAATCATCGGCACTTCCGACGCAATTCAACGCGAAATCAAGCGCCTTAAGAAAATCGCTCGGAGCAAAAGCACCGTATTGATCTTCGGGGAAACGGGAACCGGCAAGGAACTCTTTGCACAGGCGGTCCATCAAAACTCACCGCGGGCCGCCAAAGCGTTCAAGGTTCTCAATTGCGCCGCGGTCAGCGAAACGCTGCTGGAAAGCGAGCTGTTCGGACACGTCAAGGGCGCTTTCACCGGGGCGGTTGTAGATCGAAAAGGGCTGGTCCAAGCCGCCGATGGCGGAACGCTTTTTCTCGATGAGATCGGTGACATGCCTCTGAAAATGCAGGCGAAACTCCTTCGGACCCTGGAAACGGGAGAAGTGCTACGCGTTGGCACCAATGATCCTCAGTACTACGACGTGCGGTTCGTGGCTGCCACCAATCACGACCTCGCTCAGCTCGTACGCGAGGGAAAGTTTCGGGAGGATTTGTTCTATCGCCTTCATGCCCAGGGAGCGCTGCGTCTACCGCCGCTGCGTGATCGGCGCGAGGACGTACCCGTTCTCGTCAGCCGCTTCATCGAGCAGGCGAACCGAGAGAACGGCACAAACCTTCAGGGGGCGACACCGGAAGTGATCCGCAAACTCGCCAATCACACCTGGCCCGGAAATGTGCGGGAACTTCGAAACGTTGTTTTCCGAATGTGCCTCGAAGGCGAAGAACCGACTCTCGACGTGAACGACCTTCCTCAGTCGCTTCGCGCGTCCACCGAAATCGTCCACGCGGGACCGCCCAACCTCGCGGGAATGACAATGGCCGACGTGGAAAAGCTGCACATCATGAATACCCTGCGCATGTTCGGCGGGAATCGGGAAAAAACCGCCAAGGCGTTGGGCATTGGTGCGCGAACGCTCTATCGCAAGCTGCGCGACTACGGGCTGAAGTAATCGTCCGTTTCTCGCAAGGCAAGGGGGGACGCGAGGATTTCCTTGAGAACAATCGCCCGGCGAAGGTCCACTCCGTACAGCAAGTGCGGACCGCGAATTTCTTTTGTGTACGGATCCCTGAGAGGCGCGACCACCCCCTGGCCGACATGCCCTACCCGCTCCTGTGACGAAGACTCCCGCCGCGCCTCTTGATCCCGGATTGCATGGCGCTCCGCCAAGGATTGATGAACGTGCTTGGGCGGTTTGGGAACCCCAGCCACCGGACGAGCCTGCTCGTGCGACGCGTCGCGCCGTTTGCTTCTACCGGCACGGCGCTTTTTTTCCCGGTTGGCTTCTCGAATCGCCTCCGTTAACGTCTCAAAGATCGGAGGAACATGGGCAGTCGGCGGCGACTTGGAGACCGGTCCGGCGCGTCGCGGTTGCGGTTTTTGGGGAAGCAGAATAGGCCTGCGCGCCTGCGCGGTAGGACGTTGGACGGGCTGCGACCGAACGCCCCTTCGTTTCGCCGCAGGGGGTTTCGCGAACGATTTGGGAAGCGGAATCTTCCGTTTTTCCTCGCGAACTTCTCGCTTTTTCTTGGCAGCCTGGATGATTCCGTTCAATGCGGACATTACAACGACCACCGCGAAAACAATCAGCTCGCCCCAATCGCCCAACCCCTGCGCCGCAAGAATCGACCGATCCGGTCCCAAACACGCGGGCACGACGCCCTGGCAGTTCATCAACGCGAAAGCTACCATGTCTAGCTCTTGGAGTCTGACTGACCGCCGTCGCGACCAATCGAATTACGCATTCCCGTATCCGCCTGAATGTTTTTCATGCGGTAGTAGTCCATGATTCCCATGTTTCCCTGTCGAAACGCATCGGCCATCGCTTTGGGGACTTCCGCCTCGGCCAGCGTAACCAGCGCGCGATTCTCCTCGATTTTCGCCCTGTTCTCCGCCGCCAGTGCAATGGCCATCGCCCGACGCTTTTCCGCCTCGGCCTGAAACCTTCGCTTGTCCGCCTCGGCCTGATCGGCTTGAAGCTTGGCACCGATGTTTTCGCCGACGTCGACGTCGGCAATATCAATCGAAAGAATCTCAAACGCTGTCCCCGCATCAAGCCCCTTGACCGAGACAGCCCGGGTAATCAAATCGGGATTTTCCAGGACGTCCTTGTAGGTGTCGACCGAACCGATCGCGCTGACGATCGCCTCGCCGACGCGGGCGATGATCGTCTCCTCGGTCGCCCCACCGATAAGCTGACGGATATTGGTCCGAACCGTGACGCGGGCTTTTGCACGAAGCTGAATACCATCTTTGGAAACCGCATCGACCGTGCCTTTCCCGGATTCTCGGCTGGGGCAATCGATCACCTTGGGATTCACGCTGGTATTGACGGCATCAATGATGTCACGACCGGCCAGGTCGATCGCGCACGCTTTGATCCAGTCCAGCTCGATCTGCGCACGATTCGCGGAAATCATCGAACGCGTCACGTTGGGAACGCGTCCTCCTGCGAGATAATGGCTCTCCAGATCGTTGGTCGTGATCTCATGAATCCCCGCCTTGACAAGCTGAATCTTCGAAAGCACCACCGTGGTCGAGTCCACTTTGCGAAAGTGCATCCCGACCAACTCTAACATTCCCACGTCGGCGTTGCTCATCATAGCCTGGACCCACAGGTTGATGTACTTCAGGACAAAAACAAAAAAGACCAGCAGGACCAGTACCACCCCGCCAACCAGAATCCAAGTCAGCGTTCCCCAGGCGGACTGCCCCAGCATCTCACTCATGTTTGCATCCATGACTTGACCCTTTCCAGCGTCTCAACAACAACGCCACTCGCGGGAATCGCCGAGACATCCTCGACTCCGATTCCGCCTATCTCCATCCACCCAAACACGTCAATCACTTTTTCGCCCGGACTTTCAGGTTCCCACCGGAAACACCCACACCCTCAACCTCCGTCCCCGTATCGACCAAACCAGACTCCGCAACGCACGATATTCGCTGACCTTCAAACTCGCACACCCCAACCGGTCGGAGCGTCGAAACGGCACGCCCCTTTTTACCAACAAGCGCATTTAACTCCGCCACCGGAACACTCGTGTCGTTGTCGGTAACCGTGGGATTCGGAGGAATAATCATCTTTCCCAACCGCGTTCGAGGCCACGCCCGCAACGCAATCGTCCCGCCCACCGGCAGTCCGACCGCGCACACAGCTGTCGCAACAAGACCGGCAGCCTGACCATAGCTCTGGAACGTCAAAACAATAGCGCCGATGAAACATCCCAACGCAATGGCTGTGAGCAAACCAAACGAAGGGAGCAGAAGTTCCGCAAAAAGAACGACCACCCCACCTACGAACAGCAGTGCGATAAGACCGGCATCCGACACGTGGCGTTCCTCGCATCCAAACCCAAACCCGTTTATGATTCGACCGCTCGAACCACAACACGATTGCCCCGTCGCTCAACAACCTCAACGCGAACCCCGGCGTCGACAATGTCACCCTGCGTAACGACGTCGACGAGAACCGAACGAAACCGTGCCTTGCCCGCCGGGTGAAGCGGTCCTTCGCTAACCCCCACGTCGCCGACATGCGCTGCGCCTCGGTATGGGTCGTCGACCTGAACCGACGAGGGCATCGGGTTGGCTGTCACCAACGCACGAAACAGGGGCATTTTGGGAAGGTAACGACTCAACATCGCCATCCCAATCAAAGAGGCAACCAGCGCGGAAACAAGCGTAATCGCTCCTGTTTTCAAACCCTCTACCGTTGCCGGAAGCGCAGGAAACAAACTGGGAATCGTGCGACCCGGTTCGTCAGGGATAAACGTCGCCACGATCCCGGCAAAAATACACGCAATTCCACTAATCCCCGCCACGCCAAAGCCCGGAATCACAAAAATCTCCAGTCCCAAAAGAATGACACCAATTAAAATCAAGGCGATTTCAAACACATTCGCCAAGCCGGTCATATACGGAGCACCTACGAACAGGCATAGCACGATCAGTGATACCAGACCGGCAAGCCCCACCCCGGGCGTATGAAACTCGACGTACAACCCCAGGAAAAAAACGATCAGCAGGAATCCGCGCACAGGCATCGACGTCAACCAATGGGCCAGCGACTCCGACCACAAAGCATCAAACTCAAAAAGTTCGCCGATGTTGTAACGTGCGATCAAGGCGTTGCGATCGGGAACGAGTGCCTTGCAGAAACCAAACGCGTGCGCCTCACCGGGGGACATCTGCAAAAGCTCCGTATCCGAAACAACCGGTTGTT
>Ga0114931_10000530_pt1 | contig 46128 bp, 47 predicted proteins | sample 2SBtaG_FD_89579 | JGI IMG/M metagenome (GOLD analysis project Ga0114931, IMG submission 89579) | Deep subsurface microbial communities from Kolumbo volcano to uncover new lineages of life (NeLLi) - 2SBTROV14_V59a metaG | ecosystem: Environmental > Aquatic > Marine > Volcanic | place: Kolumbo... | reverse complement strand
GGAGTCTGCACCACGCGAGCCGCGTTGGCGGCTGTCTCACCATGACGTACCAGGTAGATCTGCATCCCGGTTAAAGGTAAATCACGGATTCGTGCAAGGCGCCATTTCCCGGCGCGACTTTTCAACTCGGTCGCGACCATCCGCAAGGGGAGACATGTCCAAGCTCACGCTGCACATCGCCGCACTGGCGCTGGTCGCATCAGCCGCCTGCGCACTAGCCGAACAACCCGGAGCTGAGTCCGGGAAAGACGCCGGCAGCGCAAGGGACGAGCAAGCCAGAGAAATCGTCAACAAGGTCGACCGGATCATGCGCGGCAAGTCGAGCATCGCCCGCATCACGATGGAGATTCAGTCGAAACACTGGAAGCGCACCCTCGAAGCGAAGGCGTGGTCGAAGGGTACCGAGCGCACCTTGATCCTGATTCTCAAGCCGGTGAAGGAGTCCGGCACCGCGACACTCAAGGCGGAGGAGAACATCTGGAACTACCTGCCCAAGGTCGAGCGCGTCATCAAGATTCCGTCGTCGATGATGATGGGATCTTGGATGGGTAGCCACTTCACCAACGACGACCTGGTCAAAGAAAGCAGCATGATCCGGGATTACGCGATCACGACGTCATTCGAAGGAACGCGCCACGGCGAGAAGGTCTGGGAATTCACCCTCGTGCCCCACGAAGACGCCGCGGTCGTGTGGGGTAAGGTCGTTCTCGAGGTGCGCCAGAGAGACACCATGCCGACCTGGCAAAAATACTACGATGAGGACGGCGAATTGGTGCGCACCCTGCGATTCTCCAAGTACGCGGTGATGAACGGTCGCCTGGTGCCTACCCGGATGGAGATCCGTCCGGTCGACTCGCCCGACGAGTACACCCGGGTGACCTACGACGAGCTGAAGTTCAACGTCGATCTCGACGACGGGTTTTTCTCGCTGCGCAACCTTCGCGGATTGCGGGCGGATTGAACGCCGGCGGCCCCGCCATGATCGCAGCGCAATCGGATCGGCGATGACTTCCAGCACTGGCGACCCGCCGGCGCGTTCGTCGCTGTCACTCGACGCGGTCCTACTCCGCATCGGCTGGCGCAATCTGTGGCGCAACCCGCGGCGCACGGCGATCACCGCACTGGCGATCGCCGTCGGCATGATCATGCTGGCGTTCGTCCTCAGCATCATGGCCGGGATGCAACGGGACATGATCGATCAGGGTACCGAGCTCATGATCGGCCATCTCCAGATCCACAAACGGGGATACCTGCCCGATCGCTCGATCTTCGACTTCATCCCCCGGCCGGGACGCACTCTGGCAGCCGAGCTGCTCGATCGCGACGAAGTCTTCGGCGCGGCGCCGCGGGTCAGCGCCTTCGGCCTGATCAGCTCGGGCGACAAGAGCGTCGGCGTCGAGATCGCCGGCATGGACCGCGACGCGGAATCGCAGGTCACGACTCTCGGTCGCAAATTCGTACGAGGCGATCTGCCCGCGCGCGGCGAGCGCGGGATTGCCCTCGGGCGGATTCTCGCCGGCACCCTCGGCGTCGACATCGGTGACGAAGTCGTAATCATCGCCCAGGCCGCCGATGGGTCGCTCGGCAACGACCTCTATCATGTGTCGGGAATCTTTCGCAGTGGACTCGATCTGGTCGATGGCGGCGTCGCGATCCTCGACCTCGGGGTTGCCCAGGAGCTGCTGTCCCTGGATCCACAACAGATCCACGAAATCGCGATCAGGACCACCTCGCCATCCAGAGCCCAAGCGGTGGCGAGCGTGCTTCAAGCAACCCTCGGCAGCACCGATCTCCAAGTCGCGCCGTGGCAGACCCTGATCCCCCAGCTCGCCACGTGGGTCGCGATGAGCAACAGCTGGTCGTGGATCATGTACGTGATCGTCTTCGCCCTGGCCGCGATATCGGTACTCAACACGATGCTGATGGCGGTCTTCGAGCGACTCCACGAATTCGGCGTGCTCGCCGCCATCGGCATGCGGCCGCGGTCGATCATCGGCATGGTCGTGACCGAGGTCGCCGCTCTCGCCGTGGTCAGCCTCGTCCTGGCGACCATCCTCGGCTTTCCGATTCTTTATTGGGTGGTCGCGAGTGGTATCGACCTGAGCTCCATGACGGACGGGTTCTCCATGTCCGGCGTCCCGGTGGGACCGATCCTCCGCGGCGACTGGGTGCTGGCGAAGTTCGCCCTCGCGGGAATGCTGCTGATCCTGTGTGCCGTCATCGCCGGACTCTACCCGGCGACGCGAGCCGCCAGCGCCGACCCGGCGCGCCTGACCCGCGGAGAAATCCGGTGAACCTCTCCTTGCTGCTGCGCATGGGCTGGCGCAACCTGTGGCGCCACCCGCGGCGCACCACGCTCACCGCGCTCGCGTTCGCAATCGGCGTTTTTCTGCTGATCGTCTCCCTCGGGCTCGGCGACGGCATGCACGAGAAGATGATCGAGACCGGAATCCGGCTCGGAAGCGGCCACGTGGTGATCGAGCCGGCCGGGGCACGAGATACCGTGGATGAGCTCCACTACCTGGACGCGGACGCAGCCAAGGCGGTGGAGCGAATCCTCGATCAGGCGCAGATCCGCGGCAAGGTTCGCGGCGCCGCCCCGCGCCTCCTGGCATCGGGACTGTTGAGCTCCGCCAACAACTCGACGGGTGTCCAAGTAGTCGGCGCGGTACCCGAGCGCGAACGCGGCGTCGCCCTGCTCCCCGACAAAATCGTCAGCGGCGACTTCCTCGAGGAGGAGGGACGCACGCCGTCGACAGTGATCGGGGCTGCTCTCGCCAAAAAGCTCGATGTCGGGCTCGGCTCGAAGGTCGTCCTGATGACGCAAGCCGGGACTGAGATTCAGAGCCAGCTGTTACGGGTTCGCGGAATCTTCTCGACTGGCATGGACGACGTCGATCTGCGCCTGGTGACGGTACGCCTCGAGGACCTCCAAGCAGTCCTCCACAAACCGGGCGCCATCTCACACTTCGCCGTCTTCCTCGACAGCTCGGCAGACACCGCGGCGATGCGAGATCGGATCGAGCAACGCATCGACGACAGCTTCGCCGGTACGCCGCCGAGCGTCCTCTCCTGGCAACAAGCGATGCCAGAGCTGCACCAGTTCATCATCATCGACGATGCCGGCAACTACCTCTTCAACGGCGTCCTGTTGTTCATGGTAGCCCTCGGGGTCCTCAACACCATCCTCATGGCGGTTCTCGAACGCCGTCGCGAATTCAGCCTGCTGCTCGCGCTGGGGATGAGGCCGCGCGAGATCACCGTCATGGTCATGATCGAGAGCATGCTGCTCACCGCAATGGGCGCAGGGGTCGGGCTGGTTCTGGGCTGGACGGCTCACACCTACTTCGCGACCTACGGCCTGGACCTCGGCAGACTGATGAACCAGACCTTCTCGGTCGCTGGGGTGAGCGTCGATTCCGTCGTCCACTCCTACCTCTACCCCGGTCGCATCCGCTGGACCCTCACCTTCGTCGCCCTGCTGGGTTTCGCCGCGTCGCTCTATCCCGCGTTCCGCGCCGCCCAAACCAAGCCGAGCGAAGCCACACAAGAATGACCTCCGTAAAGGGTGAGACGAGAATGTCCGAGATTCCCGCCGTCAGAACCGAAGCCATCCGCAAGATCTACCAGAGCGGCGACCAACGCGTCGCTGCCGTGGACGGCGTCTCGCTCGAGATCGCGAAGGGTGAGTTCGCCGCCATTGCCGGGCCTTCGGGATCCGGCAAGACCACCCTTCTCAATCTGATCGGCGCGCTCGACGGAGTCGACGAGGGGCGCGTGTGGATCGACGGATTGGAGATCACGTCTCTTTCGCTCGGCGCGCGGGCCGATCTGCGCAAGAACAACATCGGGTTCATTTTTCAGTCCTACAACCTGATCGAGGTTCTGTCGGCGATGGAGAACGCGGAGTTCATCCTTCTCCTGCAAGGCGTCGCCAAGGCCGAGCGCAGCGAGCGAGTGCGCGAGATCTTCCACAAGATCGGCATCGAGGGCTTGGAGAACCGGCGCCCCCACCAGCTGTCGGGCGGCCAGCAGCAACGCGTCGCCATCGCTCGGGCGATCGTCGCCGAACCGGCGCTGATGCTGGCCGACGAACCCACCGCCAATCTCGACACCGCCACCGGCAGCGCCCTTCTCGACGTCATGCAGAAACTCAACCGCGACCTCCGCACGACGTTCATCTTTTCGACGCACGACCCGCGGGTCATGGAGCGGGCCAGTCGACTCATCCGCCTGGTCGACGGAAAGGTCGTCGACGGCGGCTAGCCGTTGCGACGCTCGATTCGAACGGGGTGTACCGGGCCGTGATCAAGGACGTCACCGCGCCGCGGCTCGCCCTGCTGGTCGTGTTGGCCATGCTGACCTGGTCGGCGACCGCCGCGGCACTAGAGATCACCACGCCCGGCGACCGCACGATCACCGTGCGCGGGTTCTACAAGAACTTTGTGATCGGTCTCGATTCGAGCGTCCCGTTCATCAGCGACGGGATTTCCGATCTCAACCGAGCGCGGTTGATGCTCGACTCGCGGGTGTCGGAAAATTGGGAAGTTTCCCTGCACTACGAGATGATTGCCGAGGTCAATCCTCTGCTCAGCGGCGGGTTGTTCTTCAGTGCGCGGCAGCGACCCGGCCTCACCTCGCTCAGCTGGCCGATTCTCGACAACGAAAACGTGGCGTGGCGCCACGAGATCGACCGCCTCCAGGTACGCGGCCGACTGAACTGGGGCGACGTGACGATAGGTCGACAGGCGATCGGATGGGGCGTCGGTATTCTGTGGGCTCCACTCGATCTGATGCTCGCCTTTTCTCCGGTGCAAATCGATCGCGAGTACCGCCTCGGAGTCGACGCCGGCCGGGTGCTGATCCCGGTCGGCGACTCCTCGGAAGTAGAGGGCGTGTACGCGTTCTACGGCACCAACTTCGCGCAGCAGATCGCCGCCTTCCGCTGGCACTCCACGCTGTTGGAAAGTGGCATCGACGTCGGCATGATCGCCGGCAAGTTTTTCGAAGACGCGGTTGTCGGAGCGCTCGCCAGCGGCGAGTTTCGCGGCGTGGGCATCCACTCGTCCGTCAACCTCACGCATCACTACGGCAGCGAGGACGGCCCCCGGGATTTCGCGAGAATCGTGGTCGGGGCCGACTACCGCTTCGCCGGCAATGTGATCGCGATCGCCGAGTACTATTTCAATGGATGGGGAGCGTCGTCACCGAGCGCGTACCTATCGCGGGCGACAGCGGACCGCGTACAGCGCGGCGAGATCTTCAACCTCGGACGCCACTACTTCGGCTTCAACGTCGACTGGCAAGCCCACCCCCTGGTCCACCTGCTGGCGCGCGGTCAGACCAACCTGGCCGACCCGAGCGCCCAGATCGGCCCCGCCATCACCCTTTCGCTGAGCGACGAGTCGCTCCTCGAAGCCGGCGCCTTCTTCGGAATCGGCGGCGGGCTCGACGGCCTCACGCCGAAGTCGGAATTCGGCATCGCACCGAACCTCTTCTACACCGCCGCGAAGATCTACTTCTGAAGGAAGAACGGTTTTCCTTTGGCGCTCAGCCCTTCGCTCTCAGCCACGATGATCGTTCATCTGACACGGTCGCGAAACGACCACCACCCTTTCCCTTTGCCCGAGCCTACGAGCGAAGCGAATCCCGGGCTACCCCCGGCGCGGGCTGCGCGCTTCTTCCGCGATGCGTTTCTTGGTCGCAGCCCACGAGCAAATCGGGCACGCGATCAGGTCGTGCCCTCGCGCGGGACAATAGTTGCGGCCAAAGTAGATGAGCTGAAGATGCAGCTTGTTCCACGAATCGCGCGCGAACAGCTTCTTCAGGTCGCCTTCGGTTCGCTCGACCGATCGGCCATTCGACAAGCCCCAGCGCGCAGCCAGTCGGTGGATGTGGGTGTCGACCGGGAACGCCGCGACTCCGAACGCCTGCGACATGACCACGCTCGCGGTCTTATGTCCCACCCCCGGCAGTGCTTCGAGCTCGGCAAAGCTGTGCGGCACCTGCCCGCCGTGTCGATCGACGAGAATCTCCGAGAGATCGCGGATCGCCTTGGACTTGGCGGGCGACAGGCCGCAGGGACGAATGACGCCGGCAATCACCTCGCGACTCAGGCCGGCCATGGTTCGCGGATCGCGAGCCAACCCGAACAGTTCCGGCGTCACTCGATTGACCCGCTCGTCGGTACACTGAGCCGACAACAGCACAGCAATCAACAGGGTAAACGCATCGTCGTGGGCGAGCGGAATCGGCACCTCGGGGAACAACTCGTCGAGAATCGCCTGAATCTTGCGCGCCTTATCCGCTCGGACCATACGGCGGAGGATAGCGAGGTCGCGCCACGGCGCAAACACGTGTTGATTCGCCCGCCTGGCGTCTTTATGCTTTTTTATTGACCATGGCGAAGCGACGACGGCCGCCCAGCGGACAGGCCCGACGCAGGCGATTCTTCCGACGCCTGGCCCTTGCCGGCTTCACCCTCGGCCTCCTCGCGACCGGCGCGCTCGCTTCGCTGGCCTACCTCGCGTTCTCCGAGTTCGATGCCAACCTGCCCGAGATCGACCGAATCGTCGATTACAACCCCCCCGTAGCTACCCAGATTCTCGCGCGCGACGGCACCGTCATCGGCGAGTTTTACAACGAAAAGCGTTACCTGGTTCCACTCGCGCGCATCCCACTACATGTCCGCCAAGCGTTCATCGCAGCGGAGGACCAGTCCTTCTACGATCACCACGGAGTCGATCCAGTCGGCATCATTCGCGCCTTCGTCAACAACCTGGCGGCCGGCGGGCGCAAGGTCCAGGGAGGCAGCACCATCACCCAGCAGGTGGTGAAGTCCCTGCTGCTCTCGCCGAAGAAAAGCTACGAACGCAAGATCAAGGAGATCATCCTTTCGTTGCGGCTCGAAGAGCAACTGTCGAAAGACGATATTCTGGCCCTGTACCTGAACCACATCTACCTCGGCAGCGGCGCGCACGACATCGGCGCCGCTTCCCGCGAGTACTTTGGTAAGGACCCGTCGGGGCTCACACTCGCCGAAGCCGCGATCCTGGCCGGGCTGCCACAGGCGCCGAGCCGGTACTCGCCGTTCCGGCACTGGCCGCGGGCCAAAGCGCGCCAGCGCTACGTATTGCGGCGGATGTTCGAGGCGGGCTTCATCAGCGCCGAAGACCGCGACGCCGCCCTGGTGCGCCCGATCGCGCTAGCCACCCGCAAGGGCAGTTTCCGCGCGGCACCGTACTTCGTCGAGCTGGTGCGCAAGTTGATCGAGGAGAAATACCACACCTCGAAGGTCTACGACCTCGGCCTGCGGGTCTACACGACGGTCGACCTGCGCCTCCAGGAAGCCGCCGAGGCAGCTCTGCGCAAGGGATTGCGCGACCTGTCGAGCCGGCACAATGCCTACCGCACCTCCTACCGAAGCATGGAACCCGAGGAGCGGGCGATCTACCGCAAGCACCAGGTTCACATACTGCGCAACCATACTCTGGAAAGCGACCATCCGTACGAAGCAATCGTCGCCAGCGTCGACCGGGGGAGCGTCGAGATCGACGTCGGACCGTACCGCGGGATTCTCCGTCTGACGGAGAAGGACGCCGGACTCAATCCGCGCCAAGACGACTTCTTCCTGGTTCGCCTGGCCGACCAAGACGAAAACGCCAATCCGCCAGTGTTCGTCCTCGACGAATCTCCTCCGGTCGAAGGCGCTCTCATCGCGATGGAGCCGTCCACCGGGCACGTTCTCGCGATGGTCGGCGGCTACGACTTTCACCGAAGTCAGTTCAACCGCGCCACCCAGGCAAAGCGCCAACCGGGTTCCGCCTTCAAGCCACTCGTCTTCGCGGCCGCCCTCGATGCCAACATGACACCGGCATCGGTCATTCTCGACGAACCAATTACCTACGACGATCACGGGCGCGAATGGAGTCCGCAGAATTTCGAGAAGGAACACTACGGCCTCACTTCCTTGCGCGAGGCCCTGATTCACTCGCGCAATGTCGTCGCCGTGAAGCTGGCCGACCAGATCGGGATTGGCTACCTCGTCCACTATCTAAAGAGGTTCGGCTTCAGCGCGCCGCTCCAGCGCAACCTCTCCCTCGCCCTCGGTTCGGCGGACGTCTCGCCACTCGAGCTCACCGTTGCCTATTCGTCATTCGCCAACGGTGGCAGCATGACGACGCCCGTGTTCATCTCGAAAATCACCGACCACAACGGCCAAGTCCTCGAGCGATCCAGCATCGAGACGACCGAGACCATGCCCGCTACCACGGCGTACATGATCACCAGCATGCTGCAGGACGTCGTCCGTCGCGGGACGGGTCGCGCCGCAAGGGGCCTCGACCAGCCCACTGCTGGCAAGACCGGAACCACCAACGAGCTGCACGATGCGTGGTTCGTGGGCTTTACCCCGCAACTGCTGGCGGCGGTCTGGGTCGGCTTCGACAACAAGCGGTCGATCCGCGAAACGGGAGGGCGTATCGCCGCTCCCATATGGAAAGACTTCATGGCCGAAGCCCTGAAGGGAGAACCGCGGCGCGAGTTCGTCGTGCCGCAAGGGCTCAAGTGCGTCAACGTCAACCGGGTCACCGGCGTGCGCGCGGCGGCGGGGGCCGACGCCATCCTCGAATGCTTCCGTGACGGCACCGAACCACAACCCGGATCGATGCCGGCGATCCAGATCATCGGCAACGAAAACGAAAACGAAGATTCGCAGAGAGAATTTCTGCGCGATGATTTTTAGCTGTAAGCTGACGGCCGCCCGCCCGTCACGAAAGCCGCCAAAACTCGCTCTGGCGACGGCGTACCGCGTCGATCGCCGGCGCCGCCCGGCTCGCGTTTGGTACGCTCGGAAGTTCCGTCACGCGACCCATCAACTGGGCCAGCAGCGCAGCGCTCGAGTCGCGAATTGCGTCGAGGTCGTACCCTCCCTCGAGAACCGCGACACAGCGCCCCCCGCAGTGTCGCTCGGCCACATCGAGCAGACAACGAGTCATTCTGGCAAATCCGGCTTCGGTCACCGCCATGCCACCGAGCGGGTCGCGCACGTGCGGGTCGAAGCCGGCGGAGATGAGAACGAATTGCGGCGCGAACTCCTCGGCGATCGGACCCACGATCGCCGCGAACGCGTCCGCATACTCGGCGTCGCCGAAACCGCCGGGAAATGGGATGTTGACGGTGTAGCCCGTGCCGCCGCCGACGCCGACTTCGTCGACCGCTCCGCTGCCGGGGTAGAATGGGAACCGGTGCGTCGAAATATAGAGAACCCCCGGATCGCCGTAGAAGGAGTGCTGAGTACCGTTGCCGTGATGAACGTCCCAGTCCATCACCAAGATCCTCTCGAGCGCGAATTGCTGGCGCAGATAGGCGGCGCCGATGGCGACGTTGTTGAACAAACAAAAACCCATCGCGCGGTCGCGCTCGGCGTGGTGGCCGGGTGGCCGGACCATGGCGAAACCGTTGGCGAGGCTACCCGCCATCACCTGATCGACGAGCGCCAGGACTCCCCCCGCGGCCAACATCGCGGTATCGAAGGAATCCGCGGATACGGGGGTGTCGGCGTCGAAGGCGCTGCGCGCGACGCCCTTGGTCCTGGCGACCGCCTCGAAGTGACCGGGATCGTGAATGAGAGTGATCTCGCCCGCGGTCGCGCGACGCGGCGCCAGTCGGCGCAAGCCCGGCCCTTCCGCAACGGAGGATAGCAGGACCTCGATCCGCTCCGCCCGGTCCGGGTGCCCAGCCCCGGTATCGTGTCGCATGTATCTCTCGTCCAATACAAAGCCGGTATCGCTCATCGAGCCCCTCACCAGTGATTCCGCGTTGACAGTTGGAGGCCCTTGCTTTAGCCCCCTCTCCTGATGGAGTATTTTCTATTCCCCCTGCCTCCGGCAGCACAACCGTGATCGGCTGATCCACATGTTTGGAATCGGTGTAACCGAGCTACTCGTCATCCTCGTCATCGCCTTGGTCGTTCTCGGCCCCGACAAGCTGCCCGAGGTGGCGCGCTTCCTGGGGCGCGGCATGGCCGAGTTCCGCCGCGCCACATCGGACATCACGACCGAGCTGCGCAGCGCTCAAACCGCCATCGACCGCGAGGCCCGAGAAACGATGCGGGCGGCGGGAGCGGCCGACATCAACAAGGGAAAGAAAGGCCAGGTCGCGCGTGACAGGCAGCGCCAAGCCAACAGCGAAGGCGCGGAGAAAAAGGCAACGGCAGATACCCCTCCCGCAGCGAGTCACGCGGCCGGCGATGCAGGCACAACAGCCGCCGGCACCAAGCCCACCGATGCGCAATCCGATCACGCCGCCAAGTCCGCTGGCGTGCCATCCGATTCGCTCACCGAGTCAGGCGATCCCGGCAGCACCGCCGCCGGCGGTGAGTCTCTGCCGGAATCGCCCGGATCCGACCGCACCCGTTCGGATTCTTGAGCCAGCGCCTCTTCGAGACACGAGAACCACCGAATGGCGACCGCTCCCGAAGCAACCACCATGCCGCTGACGGAGCACCTCGAAGAGCTGCGCTGGCGCATCGTCAAATCGGTAGGAGCGACGGCGGTCGCCTTTGCCATCACCTACGGGTTCGCGACTCGAATCTTCGACTTCCTGACTGCGCCGCTGATTTCGCAGCTGGCCGACTCAGTCGACCTGATCGGGACCGGGGTGACAGAGGCGTTTTTCACCAAGCTCAAAGTCTCGCTGATCGCCGCGTTCTTCCTTGCCAGTCCAGTCATCTTTCATCAGGTCTGGGGTTTCATCGCGCCGGGACTCTACGAGAACGAAAAACAGCACGCGCGCCCCTTCGTCTTCTTTGCCACGCTCTTTTTTGTTCTCGGCGCCGCCTTCTGCTACTACATGGTCTTTCCGTTGGCCTTCGTATTCTTCGTCAAAGAATTCGAATCAATCGGCGTCGTCCCGGCCCTGCGTATCACGGAGTACCTGTCGTTCGCTTCGCGCATGCTGCTCGCCTTCGGCGTCATTTTCGAGCTGCCCGTCTTCACCTACTTCCTGGCACGCATCGGCCTGGTCAACCACAAGTCGATGATCGCGTGGGTGCGCTACGCAGTGGTGCTGAGTTTCGTCGTCGCGGCGCTACTGACCCCAGCCGACGCCGCATCCCAGTTCATGATGGCCGGTCCGCTGATCGTCCTGTACTGCCTGAGCATCGGCGTCGCCTACCTGGTCGGTCGCGAGAACGTCGTCAGCCACAGCGATCGCGAGGACGACCAGGAAACGGACGGCGCAGACGGCGAATCGAAATCGGACAGCGAATGAACGAGGTGATACCGCTCTTCATCGAAGTAGCGCCACGCGATATCGCGCTGCTCAAGTTCTTGTTCGAATCGTACGAGGGCGTGGCGGTGGTGCGCACCCTGGATCGCCACGAAGCGGTGATCGTCGCACTGGTGAGCGCCGACTTCATCGACGTCGCGCGGGGAATGCTCGACTCGCTGCGCGGGGGGATCGACTTCCGCGAAATTCCGCGCCCCGAGGCGGCCGCCGACGATTGGCTCCTCAGCTACGTCCCGTAGCGCCAGACCGTTCCCGATCGCGATCCCTCTCGCGCCGCCTCCCCGGTGTCCAACTGCGGCTCGATCTTCCATCGATCGTAGAGTTGGAAGAGCACCAGCTTTTGGTATTCGATCAGAAGGCGGCGAATACTCATCCGGTCGTGCCACCACGAAGAAGGATCGAATCCACCGTAGCTAGCCGGCCGCGTGATCACCTTGATGGCACCGCCCGCGAGATGGCGGTAGATCGCCCCGGCACGGCGCGTATGGTACTTCGACGTTACCAGAAGTATCGATTTGGCGCCGCGATCGGCGAGGTACTGCAGGACCACCCGCGCCTCGGTGAAGGTCGAGCCAGCGGCGCGTTCGAGCACCGTGACACTCGCCGCGGGCACCCCCAGCTGCGTCGCCACCGAGACGTTGTTCTCGTAAATCCGCGGCACCGACGCGCCGCGCTCGCGCAGCGTCCTAAATCCGGGGTTCTCCGGTTCGCGGCACAGGACGATTTCCGGCGCGAAACCGGCATCGTACAGGTCGACCGCTTCGAGGATGCGATCCGGAAACGACCCGGACAAAACGACGATGGCGTCGGCCCGCTCGGGCGGCTGGTCGACCACCAGATAAGCCCCCACGGCCTTCAATAGTCGGTCGGAAACGGCCCACAAGACAACCAAGGTCAGCAGCACCGCAGCGGTTTTCTTCACGATTCCAATCATTCGGTTTTGCGCCACCGCGAGATCGCTCGGCCGGACAGCGCGACACCGTAGCACAACCGTGCCCGCCGTCAGCCACTAAGCGAGGCTCCTCTATCATTGCCCCCGACTAGTCAGAGTACATGGGGCATGGGGCATGGGTAGTCCATCGCGAAACAGGGCAGGAACAGCGGCACTGGATCGGGCGGATGGCGGCACGCTCGCGCGGCATGCTGCCCATGTGCCAACCGCCCACGCCGATCATGCTCACGGTCTCGCCGGTGTGCCCCAGTTGGCGGCGGGGGATCGCCACGGTTTCCCGGGACCGGCCGCTCCCGTGGAGTGCGCGCAGCAACGGGGCGTAGCGACCGGAAACCAGGTTCCGCAAGAACTCCGTGTGTTTCATCGGTATTCACCTGGTCAGTCGTTGAAAAACAGGCGCCGCTGCAACTCCTGCGAGGCCTCGATCTTCGCGGTACAGGTGGGCGCCAGTCATCACGGCTGTTGCACGGTGGCGATCTTCGCGGCTCGTCCGAGTCGCACTTGCGTGGTCGACGACGACTCGGCAGAGTGAGCCACATGAGGCATTCGCGAAGAATTGCACCAAGGTTCGTTGGCGTCGCGCTCGGCGCGACGGTGCTTCTCGGTGTCGGTATCGGCAGCCCGCTTTTCGCAGCCCGAGCGGACACCGCCGCCAGCAACGCCGCCCACGCACAGCACCGATACGTGATCGGCGTATCGGGAATGACCTGACCGTCCGCCTGCGTGCAAAGGGTCCGTGCGGCTCTGAATACCGTGGACAACGTCGACGACGTCGCTGTCGACTTCGACGCGAAGACCGCAACCGTTTCCGCATCGGGCAGCGGCGTCGAAAAAGTGGACTGTGAAAAGGCGCTGAAGGACGCGGGCTACGGCATCGAGAGCTTCGCTAAAGTCGAAGCGCAGTGAACGCCACCCCGTGACGCGCGCCAGCGGCCGACACGCCCCGGCAACCTCGAGAAACCGAGAGCCGATCCTCGAGGTATTGCGACGGGTGCTGCCGACTTCGGGCACCGTCGTCGAGGTCGCCAGCGGAACCGGCGAACACGCGGTCTACATGGCCGCTCACCTGCCGGCGCTGACCTGGCAACCCTCCGACCTCAGCGACGAGGCACGCGACAGCATCGACGCCTGGCGCGAGAGTGACGGGACGGACAACATGCTCCCGCCACTCGCGCTCGACACCACCAGCGATCCCTGGCCGATCGAGCATGCCAACGCCATCGTATGCATCAACATGGTTCACATCTCACCGTGGCAGGCCACCGAAGGTCTGTTGCGCGGTGCCGCCCGGCTGCTCGCTCCCGGAGCGGTACTCTACTTATACGGTCCGTACCACGTCACCGGGCGACCGACCGCACCGAGCAATCTCGATTTCGACGCCAATCTGCGGGCGCGCAACCCAGCCTGGGGATTGCGCGACGTCGAGGCCGTCCAAACCGAAGCCAGAGCCCTCGGCTTCGCGCTGGACGAGGTGATCGACATGCCTGCCAACAATTACTCGCTGATTTTTCGCAAGCGACCCAAGCCATCATGAGAGCGACAAGCCACCGCCTTTGCCAGGCTGGCGGCTTTCCGGCATTCTGAAACGATGCATAAGTTCGCAGCATTGGCTTGCCTCGCTGCCCTGGCGCTGGCGTCCGCATGCAGTCCGAAGACTCCGGAAAGCGCGGAGGAGTCTTACCGGATCGCCAACCACCACCTGCGCGAGGGTGCTTACCCCCTGGCCATCGAGCACTACCGCGACATGCTCGACCAGCATCCCTTCAGCGATCTGGCCGAGGAGGCGGAGCTGAAGATCGGCTACGCCCACTTCCAGGACCACGCCTGCCCGGAGGCGATTGCCGCGTTCACCGATTTCCAACGCCGGCATCCCACGAGCCCGTACCTACCGTTGGTCGGATACCTCGTTGGTCTCTGCAGCGAGCGCGAGATGAAGTCCCCAGACCGCGACCAAAGCGCATCACAGAACGCTCACGCGTACTACCGGGCCGTCATCAACCAATATCCGGAGAGCCCCTACGCAGACCTGGCCCAAGAGAGGCTCCTGCACTGCCGAGAAAGCCTGGCCGATCACGAGCTGCTCGTCGCCAACTTCTACGGCTCGGCCGGAAACCAAACTGCCGCGGAGGTGCGGCTGATCGACCTGGTCCGGCGGTACAACGACACCGACCAAGCAGGCGATGCACTGTACGAACTCGCCAAGCTCTACGAGGAGCACGACGCCCCGGACAAGGCCGCCCTCGCCTATGCCGCGCTCCTCTACCATCATCCCGACCACGATCTCGCCAAGAGCGCCAGCGCGGAGCTCGACGCGCTCATCGGCGACGACGATCGCCCGGCCGGCGACCCCCTGGCGGCCCTGATCGCTCGCTCAGGCCGTTCGCGAAAACTCGTCCAAGGCCCCGCAGACCCCGCGAATCTGGCACCCGGGGGGGGGCCCGGCGGTCCCGGGCGCCCACGGCTGGGATTCAATCAACCCGCTCCGGGATCGTCCGGCCTTGGAATGCCCAGCAGCGGATACCATTGAGTTCCACCAGGATGGCTAAGTACCTGATTTCTCTAAACAATCGAGTAGCGCATCACGTCTCCACCGGCGTGGGATCGCGGTTGACACGCTCGGAAAGCAGGCGTAGACCTCCAAGGACTCAATTAAAATAAACCTTATCAAGAGCGGCTGAGGGGCTGGCCCTTAGCAGCCGGTTGAAAAATAGGACGCGCGCTGCAAACGGTCTTTTGACGCTCCGGATGCGTTGCGGAATCCCCCAACAAAAGCAGCAATTTTGCCTCCACCCTTCGCCATGGCTTCGGGCGGCATGCCGGATCCGCGCCGTACTGGACCGCCAAGATCCTCGTTGTCGCCTGCGCGCCTGTTTTTCAACGGGTCAGAAGCCACAGCAACCGGTCGATCCGATCAGATATGGCGGGGGCGGTGCTAAGTCCAGCTCGGAGTGCGCCGGGGGGATAGGGGTGGACACGAGACATTCCAGCCTCCGCCACCCGGCGGAGGCTTTTTGGGGCGATGGTCGTAACCAACCGAATGCGCGATAGACTCACAGAGCGAATACCACGCCGCGGCGCTCATGTGACGGTCGTCGGGCTGGGGGGTCTCGGTTGCCCGGCGGCATCCAGCCTCGCCGCGAGCGGCATTGGCAAACTCACCCTGGTCGACCCCGACCGGGTCGAACGATCGAACCTTCCGCGGCAATTGCTACACGGGGAATCCGACGTCGGCCGCTGTAAGGTAGAATCGGCCGCTGACTCGCTACGCGAGATATACCCGAGGCTGGTCATCGAATGCGTGAACAGCGCGGTCACTGCAAACAATGCGGCGGAACTGTTCGCCGCGACTGACTTCGTCATCGACGCTACCGACGGGACCGCCACCAAGTTTATGGTCAACGACGCGGCGGTCCGCGCCGGACGCGCGTATTGCCATGCTGGAGTCGTCGGCTTTGCAGGCCAGCTGATGACCGTGAACCCGGGCAGGAGCCGCTGTCTCCGCTGCGTCTTCCCGGACCTGTCCACCGCTGCCGAGGAGGCCGACGTAACCTGCCGGCAAGCGGGAATCGTCGGTCCGCTGGCCGGGTTGATCGGGGCACTGCAGGCGAATCGGGCACTACACTACCTGGCTGGCGACGAACGTTTCGGCAACCGCCTCACTACCTACGACGGTCTCGCCGACCGCTGGCGCGATCTCGACACCAGCGGACTGGCCGCATGCGCCATCTGCATCGACGCCACGCAGCGCACGACACGATCGCAAGGAGAGGGCCAACCATGGGCTATGTAACGGGACTGCGCTGCCGTGAATGCGGTACGCCGTTCGAAGAAAAGCCGCTTCACGTTTGCGAGGAGTGCTTCGGCCCACTGGAAGTGCAGTACGATTACGACGCGATCGGTTCAGTCCTGACCCGCGATCTGATCGAGTCACGGCCCAGGAATCTCTGGCGCTACCGCGAGTTGCTTCCGATTGCCGGCGAGCCGGCTATCGGCTTGCACTCCTCCGACGGCCAAGAGATGGTTGGCAAGCAATCGATCGCAGGCTGATTCCAGGCTGCGATCCCCTACACACTCGACAAGCAAGGAGTTCAATCATGCCTGTTCAAGTTCGCATCCCGACGCCACTGCGAAAATTCACTCGCAACTCGGAGGAAGTTTCCGCCGAAGGAACCACTGTCGGAGTTGTCGTCGACGACCTCGAACGACAGTTTGCCGGGATCAAAGAGAAGGTCTGCGACGACCAGGGTCAAATCCGCCGCTTCGTCAATATTTACGTCAACGGCGACGACATCCGCTTTCTCAACAACCTCGACACTTCGCTGAACGACGGCGACGAGCTCTCGATCGTACCTGCGATCGCCGGTGGCTGATCCAGCGATGCCCAGCGCTTCTGGCGACCCGCTCGGGTCGGACGGTCCGTCAAAGCCGCCGCCTCGCGCCAACTCGATCCTGGACCTGGTCGGGAATACTCCGCTTCTCGACGTTACCGCCATAGCCGACAAGCTGTCCCCCAAGGTACGCCTCTACGCCAAGCTCGAGGGGTTCAACCCGGGCGGTTCAGTCAAAGACCGCGCAGCGCTGTGGATGATGCGCCGCGGTATCGAATCGGGCGAGCTGACCCAGGGCAAAACCGTACTGGACTCGACGTCGGGCAATACCGGGATTGCCCTGGCAATGATCGGCGCCGCGATCGGGCACAAGGTCGCCTTGGTACTTCCCGACAATGTCAGCAAGGAGCGCAAGACGATCATCAAGGCCTTCGGCGCCGAAATCGTATACAGCAGTGGGCTGGAAGGGTCGGATGGCGCCATCCTCAAGTGCCGCGATATGCTCGAACGCGACGCAGATCGGTACTTCAAGCCCGATCAGTACTTCAACCCAAACAACCCCCAGGCCCACTTCGAGAGTACCGGGCCTGAAATCTGGCATGCGACCGGCGGCAGCGTCACCCACTTTGTCGCTGGGATCGGCACCGGTGGCACGGTGATGGGCACTGGACGCTACCTCAAGCAGCAGAGCCCGTCGGTTCAGGTGATCGCCGCCGAGCCAGAGGACGCGCTACACGGCCTCGAGGGGTTGAAACATATGGCGAGCTCGATCGTGCCTGGCATCTACCACGAAGAAGAGCTCGACGGGAAGGTTCCAGTACCGACGGAGGATGCCTACGACCTGTGCTACCGCATGGGCGAGGAGCTCGGCGTCGTCGTCGGCCAGTCGTCGGGCGCCGCGCTGTACGCTTCCCTCCGGGTAGCGCGCGAGCTCGACGAGGGGGTCGTCGTGATGATCTTCCCCGACTTCGGCGACCGCTATCTGAGCACGAATCTCTGGCACGGTTGGGTCGACTGGGCGAAGTCGCGAGCCGCAAAATTACCGCCACCACGGCCGGGAAGACGACCGTGATAGCGGCCGTCCCAGCAAAAAGGCCGTGGAATCCGCACGGTGTCGCGGCGGTGCTCGCCCGACAGACCACGTGCGCTTTACCGGCAACATGGGCTTTACCGGCAACATGGGCATGCCCCTGAGCAACCGACAGATCGATCTCTACAGCCGGCAAATTCTCGTGCCCGAGATCGGCGGCCGGGGTCAGGAGCTGCTGCTGAGATCCTCGGTCGCATGGTGCGGAACGTCCACTGCGGCGCGAACGGCGCTTTCGTACCTGGAGCGCGCTGGAATCGGCCACATCGCGGAGTTCTCCCCGGCAACCGCCTCGACGCCGGACCTCGTCCTCACCGACTGCGACGCTTGGATCGACCAACGGCGCAGCCACCTCTCCGCCGCCGACTCCCGTCAACCGCTCTTGATCGCGCACTGCGATTCGACCACCGCGTGGTACAGCTGCGCTACCAGCGCCGCCGATTGCGCGCAGTGCATCGCCGCGACCGTCGCGGTGACGGCGGTGACGGCAGACCGCAGCGCACGGCCCCTCGCGACCGACTCGATACTGGGCGCGGCACTGGCGCTGCAAGCCATTCGCGAGTTGCTGGCGATCGAGCCCGCTGTCGGGCGCGGGGCACCGCGCGTCGTCGAGTTGTACCACGGCGGAACAGAGCGGCGAATCCACCCACTCGGCACGCCGGCATCGCGCCGCTGCACGCACGGTGAGCACTGAGCGATGTCACCGCATCCGGGATTCCTCAAGCTCGACCTCGCCATCCGCGGCGCCAGCCTCGACGCTTCGCTGAGCAAACGCAACGATCTGGTTCGCGCGCCGGCCGTGCGCACCCCCGCATCACGTAGCATAGAGATCGTTCTACCCGGCGACGTTCTGGTGAGTGCACCAATCGGCGAGGCCGTCGCCGCCGACTCGCCGTACACACTGCTGCAAGACAACGAACGCTACTACCTCGCAGCCGACGACGAGCGCGCCGAGGTCCGCATCGTCGCAGCGCCGAGCTACTACACCAAGAAGACCCGGTCGGGAATCCCGATGTGGCGCATCGGCAACAGCTACGGCCCTTATATCGCGATCAATCCCGCCAGCCGCTGTGGATTCTCGGCAAAGGGTTCAGAATGCAAGTTTTGTGACGCCTCGACGCAAGGCGTCGGCCGCGACGAGCCGATTCCGGTCGAAGATGTCGTCGACACTGTCCGTGCAGCGTTCGCCGACGGCGCGATCGAGTTCGTGTACCTGCACATCGGCTACGTCGACAGTGAGGACTCGGGCGTCCGCTTCATCGAACCCTATGTCAGAGCGATCAAGCGACACTTCGACACCCTGGTCGCGGTGCAGCTACACCCCCCCCGCGACGACCGCTGGATCGACTACACCTACGCCATTGGTGTCGACGCGATCAGCTACAGCATCGAGATTCACAATGAGGAAATCCTTGAGAAAGTCTGCAGCGGCCGCGTCGAGCTGGTCGGTCGCCAGCGATACTACGATGCCCTGACGCATGCCGCTCAGGTCTTTCCCAACGGAACCGTTTGGAGCGACCTGATCCTCGGGCTGGAACCGACTGAGTCGACGATCGAGGGTGTCGACGCGCTGGTCGCCATCGGGGTACTCCCGGTCCTGTCGCTGTTCCGTCCGCTCAGCGATACCGACCTGCGGGATCATCCGATGCCCAATGCGGTCGATGTCGCGCCCGTATTCGCGCACCTCTTCGACCGCGTCAGCAGCGCTGGAATCAACATGAACTGGGTGCGCGACCTCAGCTTCGCCGTCACCCCCTTCGAAGCCAGATTTTTCTCCGGTGCGGCGGCCGCCGCACCGGGCGGTCTGGGGACACTGTACCGCTCAAAACTGGGCAACCTGGCCATCCGAAACCTGTCGCGGCTGCGCCGCCGGCTTCGTGTTCGCCAAGTCAGCGACTCCTACGGTTCGTCGAATCTTTGACTCGGCCCGCCGCAGCCTCTACCAGAGACCATGGCCCAGCCGAACAGCTTCGTCGTCGACACACGACCGATCTGGATCCTACTGCTGCAAAGCGGCCGCCAGCCGCTGCTGCTGCTGACGGGGATCGGCATCTACTTCGCCGTGCGCAGCGTCGGCACCCCGGTCGATCTCGACCCGGCCGGCCATCGCGCCCTGGCCGTCTTCGCGCTTTGCGTCTTCTACTGGGTGTTCGACGTCTTGCCCCTGATGATCACCAGTATCCTGGCCATCATCCTGCTGCCACTGACCGGGGTTCTGCCAGCCAAAGAGGCCTACGCTCTGTTCGGCAGCGAAGCGGTGTTCTTCATCCTCGGCGCCTTCATTCTGGCAGCCGCGATGATGAAGTCGGGCCTGTCAGCACGCCTGGCCCTGCTGATCTTGAGTCGCTTCGGTCACGACCCCATCGCGCTCTTGCGCGGGATCTTCGTTCTCAATGCAACCATGTCGTTCTTCATGTCGGAACACGCCGTGGCGGCGATGACCTTCCCCATCCTGGTCGAGTTGATCGCCGCCCTGCATCTGCCGGCGAGCCGGGACAACTACGGCCGCGCGTTGTTTCTGGCGATGGCCTGGGGCTCTACCATCGGCGGCGTCGCCACCCTACTCGGTGGCGCGCGCGCGCCTCTGGCCTTGGGGATCCTGCGCGAGGTCACCGGCGATAGCTATTCCTTCACCGAATGGGCGGCGCTCAACGTTCCGCTGACCCTCAGCCTGTCCGCCGCCGCCTGGATCGTCCTCCGCACGTTCTTTCCGATCGGCGTACAGGACGTTTCCAAGGCCGAACAAGCGGTCGAGGAGCGACTCCTCAAGATCGGCCACATGACCCTGCAGGAACGACTGATAGCGGTCGTGATGGTGGCGACCATCGCCACCTGGATTACCCTCGGAGAAGAGCTTGGCCTCGCCAACATCGCGCTGGCGGCGGTGGTGGTTCTGTTCGCCATCGGCGCCGTGAAGTGGCGCGACGTGGAAGGTTACGTCAACTGGGGTCTGATTCTGATGTACGGTGGCGCCATCAGCCTCGGCTCGGCGATGCACCAGAGCGGAGCCGCCGAGTGGCTGGCCAACCACACCATCGCGAGTTGGGCCGACGGCCCCGTCACCGTCGTCTTTCTGATCACCGCCGCAGCCGTCCTCCTGACCGAGATGATGAGCAACTCGGCAGCCGTCGCCATCCTGATGCCGTTGAGTATCGCAGTCGCCGCGCAATTCAATCTCGACCCGCGGCTCATGGCACCCGTGGTTGCGATACCCGCCGGGCTCTCGTTCATCTTACCGATCGGCACCCCGGCCAACGCCATGGCCTATTCGTCGGGCTATCTGCGGGTACGCGACCTCATCATTCCGGGCCTGATCCTGCACGCCGTCGCCCTGGTGATTTTCAACTGCCTGGTCTGGTTCTACTGGCCGTTGCTCGGCCTGTGACATGCACCCGTGCGGTTCAGGGAAGGTCACTCATGAATAGTCAGGGCTCGCGTTTCGAGGGAGTTACATGAACAACAACATACTGCTCGTCATCCCACCGGGGGTTCGCCCGCGCGCGGGATCTCGACACGCCCTTGCCCGCGCCCTGGAGACCAACAGCAAGCTGGTCGCGCTCGCGATCCTCGACCCGACCGAAACGGCGCGCATCGCCGCGCGACTCGACAGCGCCTTCATGGGCGAGCGCGTCGGCGACCGGGTCGCGGCTGCACTGTCGCGCGAGCATACCGTGCGGGCCGAGGGAGTACTCGACGGAATCTCGAAATGTGCCGACAAGGCGGGCGTCGAAATGGTTCCCTTGATCGAAAGCGGTGACACCAGTGAAGTCTGCGACCGGGTGATCCGCGAACACGCGATCGGCTACGTCGTTCTCCTCGCCGAGCGCCGATCGTGGCTGACCCGCTTGCTCTCGCGCTCGTCGTCGGTCCAGATCCAGGCGTTCGAAGGTTGCGAAATCAAGGTGATCGAAGAAGCCGAAGACGACGGTATCGACCCCGACCAGGACTGATCGGCGGCGAATCGACTCAGACGGCGAGTTCGAGGTTGATGCCGAACACCTGATCGAGCACCAAGTACGCCAGCAACAATGCCGCGATCAGTACGCCGAGCGACCCGACCGCCACGCCGCTGAGAACGACCAGTGAAAGCAGCGCGCCGAGGGCTACCGACGGCGCCGTCCAAGCAGGTAGCTCGAGGATTCCGGACAACAGTGGCACCGGCTGCCAAAAGCCGATCGTGTCCTGCACGCGCAGCAGGGCCTCCGCCATGTCGAGGACCAGGCGAACGTTTTCGATCATCGAGATCGTCCCACAGCGTGCGTGGAAGCGCCGCGGCCATCCACCCTGGCACCGATCGAAAGGAACAAAACCCCATCCTCGTGACGCGGGCCAGCGACGATGAATTCTCCGCGGTTGCGGAGCTTGAGGACCGTGTTGACCAGGGTTCGCTGCCCGTGCATCAGCATGACGTAAAGCGACACCCGTCCATTCTCGTACCCGGTCGGCTGCACCAACAGATGGCGCCCACCCGGAATCGGAAACTCCGCCATCTTCTCCATCAACACCGGCCGACTTTCCGATTGAATCAGCCGAAACGATTTGTACGGAAACTGTCGCAGCGAGCGTCCGAGGGAAACGAGATCCGCCCCACGCAGCTGAGCACTGCCGTGGTTCGAAGCCATCACAATACGCGTGGTGACGATAACGCTCCGCTCGCCGGCCTGGGCCGACACGACCGTCAGCGGAGCGCCCAGCAGAAGGCCCGCCACCAACAACAGCCTCGGCATCCCCGGCATCCCCGGCTTGGTCACCCGCGGGTGCCCGGCGCGCGGATCGCTATCGATGCACACGGAGATCGGGGTACCAGCAGCGGCGCGATCCCCGATCGGCGACGACGCGACCGCTGCCAGCTCCGGACTCACCGAAACCCTCCGCTATCGTTGACCCAGAGCACCGCCGTGTGGGTATCCGGATCGACCACCAAACTATCCACCGAACCGATGATCGACTCGAACTCGACGGAGTTGTTGACCTCGTTCATCACGCCCTCTTCTCGGGCGATCGCCGCAATCCGCCGCGCAACTTCCACAGTCTGGACGACCTTTGGATCGCCCCCCGCCGGCAGGAAGTACACTCCCGCCAGGACCGCAGCCGCGGCAGCCGCGACCTGCCAACCGGCCATCGGGGATGCCATCTCGAGATCCTTCCACCAAGCGCGCAGGCGCTGCGGCCACGGCGTGGAGACTTCTCCGATCTGCCTGGATACCGACTCCCATACACCACTGAAATCGATACCGTCGACAGCGCCGGCAACGTCCGCGGCGACCAGACTCTGCAGCTTCTCGAGCAAGCGAAGCTCGCTTTCGCAATCGACGCAGCGCGTGATGTGGAGCGCCACCGAACGCATCTGACGCCCGCTCAGCTCGCCGTCGAAGAACCGCGGCACCAACGGGCTGATCTCGGGGCAGCTCACCGGGAACCTCCCGGAACTCGGTCGGACCGGTCCCATGCAAACGCAGTCGGGTCTCCGGAGATCACAGGCAGTCTCTCAACTTGTCCTGCAACGCTTGGCGGGCGTAATGCAGTCGACTCATCACGGTACCTTTCGGGCACTGCATTACTTGGCTGATCTCGTCGTAAGACAATCCTTCGACTTCGCGCAAAAGTATTACGGCTTTCTGGTCGGGGGTCAACTCGTCGATTGCCTCGCGAATGCGCCCCCCCAACTCGCGCGATTTCGCTTGTTGGTACGGGTCGCTCAGGCGTTGCGAAGGTAAGTCGGCTTCGAGATCCTCGCCACCGCCGGGTCGATCCTCCAAGGAAACCGTGCCGCGGCGCCGCTCGCGGCGTTTGCGGTCGATCGCCAGATTTACGACGATTCTGTACAGCCATGTGTAAAAACTCGATTCGCCCTTGAAGCGGTCCAGACTCCCATACGCCTTGACGAATGCCTCCTGCGTGACCTCGAGAGCATCGTCCTGGTTGTGCAGCATCCCGACTGCCACCGCCAGGACTTTGCGCTGGTATCGCTCGACAAGCTCCCGAAAGGCATCCTTTTTCCCTCGACGGCTCTCCCGTACCAACTCGCGGTCGCTACGCTGCACGGGAAAGTCCTGTGGCTATCGACGGGATCCATACGGGAATATTCATGACCTGTGGGGAGAATTTCGCGCTATTCCAACAAACTAATGGGCCTCCGCCCAACTACGGCCCAGCCCGACATCGACCACCAAGGGCACAGAAAGCTCTATCGCAGACGCCATTTTCTCCTCCACCAAGTGGCAAACGTCGTCCTGGTCGGCGACAGCCGACTCGACGAGGAGCTCATCGTGGATCTGGAGTACCATGAAAGCATCCAGTCCGCTGTCGATCAGGGATCGTTCGACCGCCACCATGGCCAGCTTGATGATATCCGCCGCCGATCCCTGGAGCGGCGTATTGGTGGCAATTCGTTCGGCCGCCTGGATCGCGCCGCGCCGCCCGCTGAGCAGTTCCGGAACCGGCCGCCGCCGGCCGAGGATCGTCGAAACGAACCCGCGCTCACGCGCTCCCGCGAGCACCGACTCCATGAACTCGCGAACCTTGCCATAGCGCTCGAAGTAACTGTCGATATACTTGCGCGCCTCGGGCAGCGCGATGCCGAGCTCGCGCGCCAGCCGCTGCGGCCCCATCCCGTAGAGAATACCAAAGTTGATCACCTTGGCCGCGCGACGCATCTCCGAACTCACCGTACCTGGTATGACGCCGAAAACCTCCGCCGCGGTTCGCGTGTGAATGTCCTCACCGTGGTGGAACGACTCGCGCAACACCGGATCTCCAGACAGGTGCGCCAACACTCTCAGCTCGATCTGAGAATAGTCCGCGGCGATCAAAACCCGGCCGGCGGGAGCGATAAACGCCTCGCGCACACGTCGCCCGTCCTCGCCGCGAATGGGAATGTTCTGCAGGTTGGGATCGCTCGAGCTGAGCCGGCCGGTCGCGGCGACCGTCTGATGCAGGGTCGTGTGCAAACGCCCGGTTTCGGGGTTCACTGCCGCCGGCAGCGCATCGACGTACGTCGACTCGAGCTTCGACAGCGCGCGGTACTCGAGGATCTTCGCCGGCAGCGGGTGATCTACCGACAACTTCGTCAAAACGTCGACGTCGGTCGAATAACCGGTCTTGCCCTTCTTGACGCCACGCGTAGACAGGCCGAGCTCTGTAAACAGAATCTCGCGCAACTGCGGCGGTGAGTTGATGTTGAACTCACGCCCGGCGAGAGCGTGGATCTCCGACATGAGCGCGTCGAGACGGCCTCGAAACTCCTCGCTCATGCGCGCCAGGTGCTCGACGTCGAGCGCCATGCCACGGCTCTCGATACGCGACAGAATATCGACCAGGGGTGTTTCCACCTCTTCGAAAAGCTCATTCTGGTCGGCGGCGGCGATCTGTTGCGCGAGTCGATCGGCGATTGTCGCGACGCCGACCAACCCCGCCGCCGTCGACTTCGCATCCTCGCCAAACCCGCTCACCGAGCGCCCCAGCTGGTTGCTCGAGATCGATTCGAAGCTGTGCGAAGCCGTCGGATCGACGATGTAGGAAGCTACCATGATATCGAATCCAGCAGCGGGCAGATCGACACCGGCTGCAGCCAGCCCCTGGCGCACGCGCTTCAGGTCATAACCCAGCATCCGCGCGGAGGCGGCCGAAAACGCCTGGCGCACAGCCTCGACTGTCGCCGGATCAGAGAGCGACAGCGACAGCACTGCGCCAGCGCCGTCAGCAACCAGCAACCGTTCGGCAGGGGTCGTCACCATCCCCCCAGCCGGCCTGATTGTCGCGATCGGTAATGACATCGCGCCGTCGCACAGCAGCACCAGGCGCTCACGCGCGGTGGCGCCGGTGACCTCCGCCACCTCGACCTGCGGCTGCGCCCTGGGCAGCGCAAGCTGATCGAGCAGCCTGTGAAATCCAAGCTCCTGAAAGATCTCGCGTAAGCGCTCCACATCCGGTTTGCCAACCTCGAGATCGGAGGGAGCCACATCGATCTTCACGCCGGCCTCGAGCGACACCAGCTGGCGACTCAGCCGCGCGTCCGCAACACCGTGGATCAGGCGCTCGGCGACCTTGGCGGCACCGCGCAAGTCCAGATCCGGCACCTCGTCGAGGTGTGCTAGCAAGTTCTCCAAACTGCCGAAGCGGGCGATCAACGCGGTTGCCGTCTTCGGCCCGATCCCCTTGACCCCGGGGACGTTATCAACCGCATCACCCATCAGCGCCATGACGTCGGTGACCTGCCCGGGATCGACGCCGAACTTCTCGCGCACGCCCCCGGCATCGGTCCAGCGGTCGCGCATGGTGTCCCACAAGCGCACTCCAGGCCCAACCAGCTGCATCAGGTCTTTATCACCGGTGACGACGACAATATCGTACTCGCTCGCATGGCGCGCGACCAACGTCGCGATGACATCGTCCGCTTCGACCCCGGGTGCGGCGATCTTGCAGATCCGAAACCCGTCGACGATGTCGTGGATCAGCGGTATCTGCGACTTCAGGTCATCCGGCGCTGGCGGACGATTCGCCTTGTAGTCCGCATAGAGTTCGTCGCGGAAGGTCTTGCCCGGCGCATCGAACACCACCGCCAGATACTGCGGGCTCACCTCGTTGACCAGCTTCAGCAACATCGTCGTGAAACCGTAGGCAGCCTGGGTCGGCACGCCGCGCGGGCTGGTCAGCGGCGGCAGCGCGTGGAATGCCCTGTACACGTAGGAGCTACCGTCGATCAAATAGAGGAGCGGTCTGGCACCGGGCATAGAGTTTCCGCAAGCTACCAAATGCGGGCGCCATCGGCAATCAACGCACAGCCTCTTGACTAAGATTCGCGAGCGGATTTAATCAGCTGCTGAGCCCAGCTCCGCCAACACCGGGCACCGCACCTCATGATCCAAGTCGAACACCTGACCAAGCGCTTCGGCGACCTGCTCGCGGTTGAGAACGTCTCGTTCGCCGCAGACAAGGGCCAGATCCTCGGATTCCTCGGCCCCAACGGCGCAGGCAAGACGACCACGATGCGGATCATCACCGGCTTTCTTCCAGCGACCAGCGGCACTGTGCGGGTGGCGGGTTTCGACATCTTCGAGCAGGCACAAGAGGTCCGCCGACGTATCGGCTATCTGCCGGAGAACCCGCCGCTCTACGACGACATGACGGTGTCGTCCTACCTCTCCTTCGTCGGGCGGATCAAAGGCATCCCGCGCCTGGACCTCCCCGAGGCGGCGGAACGGGTCATCGAGTGCTGCGCGCTCACCGAGGTCGTCGACCGGGTTCTCGGCCACCTTTCGAAGGGCTTTCGCCAACGCGTCGGCTTGGCACAGGCGCTCATCCACGACCCCAGCGTCCTGATTCTCGACGAGCCGACGATCGGCCTCGACCCGCGCCAGATCATCGACATCCGCAGCCTGATCCGCAATCTGTCCGGAGAACGAACGGTCATCCTCTCCACCCATATCCTCCCCGAAGTAGCACAGCTCTGCGACAAGGTTGTCATCATCGACCGCGGCCGGGTCGCCGTCGAGAATTCAATCGAAGCACTCACCGAGGAGATGTCACTGGAGGAGGTGTTCTTGAAGTACATCTCGAGCGATCGAGCGATCGTCGATCCGAGCGAGTCTGCCGGGGCGACATCGTGAGAAACACCCTCGCCATCGCCGGCAAGGACCTGCGATCGTACTTCACGTCACCGGTCGCCTACGTGGTACTGACCGGTTTTCTCCTGCTCGGCGGCTGGTTCTTTTTCAACCTCCTGGCGCAGTTCAACCAGCTTCTCATGGCCTACATGAGCTTCCGCAATCCCGAGATCCTGGACAGCATGAACCTGAACGAGTGGGTGGTCGCGCCCCTCCTCCACAATCTGGCGATCGTACTGGTCATCCTGGTACCGATGATCACCATGCGCAGCTTCGCCGAAGAGAAGAAGAGCGGGACCTACGAGCTGCTCATGACCTCGCCGATCACGGTTACCGAAATCGTCGTCGGCAAGTTCCTCGGCGGCTTCGTGTTCATCTTCCTCATGGTGCTGCTGACGTCACTGTACCCGGCCATTTTGATGTGGTTTGGAAACCCGGAAGGCGGCATCATTCTGAGCGGCCTGCTCGGACTATTCCTGCTCGGGTCGTCGTTCGTCGCGGTCGGCATCTTCACGTCATCGCTCACCGACAATCAGATCATCGCCGCCGTCAGTTGCCTGGTGACGCTGCTGCTGTTCTATATCATCTCCTGGCCAGCCGATTCCGCCGGTGAGACCCTCGGACCGATTCTTCGCTACGTCTCCCTCACCGAACACTTCGACGAGTTGGTCAAGGGCGTCATCGATACTCGGGACATCGTGTACTTCGTCAGCGTCATCGTCCTCGCCCTGTTCCTCACCCTGCGCTCGGTCGAGTCACTCCGCTGGAGGTAAAGGTGCGACGGTCGAGCGGATTTTTCGGACTCATCGGCATGGCGCTGCTGCTCTTCGCGGCGGTGCTCATGGTATTCACCCAGGGCACGGGACCGATCGACATCATTGCGATCCTGCTGCATCTGATCGGCGGCGTCGCCTGCATCATTGTCTACCTGAGTAGCGGCTTCGACAACCTGCGTGAATTCCTCAGCGAGCGCTCGACCAAGTACGGGACCAGCACCATCCTCGCATCGGTGTTCTTCATCGGTATCCTGACCGCGCTGAACTTCCTGTCGACGCGCTACCATACCCGCTGGGACATGACCGAAGGACGGGCGTACTCGCTGTCGGCGCAGACGACCCACATTCTCGAAGGCCTCGACCACGACCTCAGCATGGAGGCGTTTGCCGAGCGCGGCGAGAACCCATCCCTCGAAGATCTCGTGCGCCGTTATGCCGATGTCTCGGAGAGCGTCAGCTACCGGATGATCGACCCCAACAGCCACCCCGAGCTCGCCGAAAAGTATGGTATCCGGCAGTTCAACTCGGTTCGACTCGCCTACGATGACGACGCGACGGTGGTCGCCGATCCGAGCGAGGAGAGCTTGACCAATGCGATCATCAAACTGACCCGCGATACCGCGATCACCGTGTGCACGGTGGAAGGCCACGCCGAGCCGTCCACCGACGACAAGGAGACCGCGACCGGGATGGCCCTGGCTGCCGAGGCGATCAAGAACGAAAACTACGAGATCCAGAGTCTGCTTCTGCCCAGTGTACAAGACGTCGCCGATGCCTGTGGCGTGGTAATCATCGCCGGCCCGGCACGCCCGTTCCTGAAACACGAGATCGGCGCCCTCGATCGCTACGTGCGCGGTGGCGGCGCAGTGCTGGCGCTGGTCGCGCCACGGCAGGCGGCCGCGCTGGTCAAATTCCTCGCCGGCTGGGGCGTGGTCGTCGGCAACGACGTGGTGGTCGACCAGGTCGTGCGACTCTTCGAAGGGCCGAGTCTCGGCCTCTCGCCACTGGTCGATGAGTACGACCCCGAGCACGAGATCACGCGTGACCTGCACGACCGTTCGCTGTTTCCAATGGTGCGCTCGGTATCGGCTGCCGACGAGCCGCCGCACGGTGTGAGCGTCACCGAGTTGGTGAAAACCAGCCCGTCGAGCTGGGCGGAGAGCGATGTCGCCGATGTGTTCGATCTCGGCACCGCCACCCTCGACACCGAGGACCGCCGCGGGCCGATCCCGATTGCGGCGGCAGCCCAGATCGATCTCACCCGCATCGACCGGCCGGGAGACGGCGAAGCGCGCATCGTGGTTATCGGCTCGGTCGAGTTCGCCGACAACCAGAACCTCGAAGGAACCTTCTTCAACCGCGATCTCTTCCTCAACTCGGTCGGCTGGCTGGCCGACCAGGGCGATCTCCTGTCGATCCGGCCTCGCGCCGTCCGTGCCTCGCGGATCAGCTTTACCCAGAACGAAGGCACTCTGATCTTCTATCTCTCGGTATTGGTTCTGCCCGAGATGCTGCTCATCCTCGGCCTGTTCATCTGGTGGCGGCGAAACTGACCGAACGATATTGCCACACCAGACAACGAATTCCCTATCATGCAACTGCGCAGCACTCTGATCCTCGCGCTTCTGTTCGCCGCTCTCGGCGCATACCTCTACCTCGTCGAGATGCCGCGCGACCCCGCGGCATCGACGAATGAAAAGCTCGCCGCCTTTGACTCCACGGCGGTTTCGCGTATCGAGCTCGAACACCCCGGCCGCAAGATCGTCATCGAGCGCCGGGGAGACACATGGCGGATGACCGAGCCGGTCGACGCCCCCGCCGACCAGCGCGGTGCCGAGAACCTCATCGACGCGGTCGAGCAAGTCGAGATTACGCGACGCCTCGACGGCATCGATAGCCCGGCGATCTACGGTCTCGACGCGCCGGCGGCGACGATCCGCCTCGACACTCCGGAGAAAACCGTGACCAGAGTCCGGGTCGGCAAGAAGGCGCCGGTCGGCAACTCCGCATACGTCCAGCGCGACGGTGATTCCGACGTCCTCCTCGTCGACGCATCGTTTTTACAGCGGATCGACAAAAAGGCCCGTGATCTGCGCGACAAGCGAGTGCTCATCTTCGACGAGGGCGCGCTGCGCGAGCTGACCATCGAAGGGCCGCAGGGTCCGATCACACTGAGCAACGACGACGGATCGTGGAGCATCACCGCCCCGGTCCGCTACGCAGCGGATCAAGCGAGCGTTCGCGGCGTCGTCTCCACACTGCGCTCGATGCGGGCGACCGACTTCGTCGACGAAACGTCGGACCACCTGGAGCGCTACGGGCTCGACGCTCCGACACGCCGCGTGATCCTCGGTCTCGAAGGCGGGAAGCAGATGGAACTCCGGATCGGAACCGTGCGCGACGGCGTACTGCGAGTGCAGAGCAGCCTTCGGCCGACCGTCTATGCAGTGCCGAGCTGGGTCGGCGACAGCTTGGATAGGGACGTTTCCTACTTCCGGGACAAGACGATTTCACACTTCGCAGCCGAGGACGCCGCGGCGATCACAATCGCAGACGGCGCGAACGTCCTTTCGCTCGAGCGGCAGGCCGAGAACTGGGTCGACTCCGCAGGCACAGCCGCGGTCGACTCGGGTGCGGTCGACGAGTTGGTCCGCGAGATGGCATCGCTGCAAGGCTTCGAGATCGCAGCGGACACGGCCGACTCTCTCGCCAGCTACGGTCTCGACCCGCCGGCGCGGACAATCCGGGTCAGCGACGGTGACGCAGTGGAGCTCGGCGCGGTGAGTGTCGGCACCCACGCGGGAGACGGTGCCACCACCGAGTACGCGGCGGTCCGGCCGGGAACGCAAACCGTCTTCCACCTCCGCGAGGCCGGCTACGCTCGTCTCACCAAGTCGGTAACCGTACCCGCGCCCGTTGCCGAGGAGAGCGAATAGCTCCGGCCGCAAGTTGTCGTCAGCACCGGGATTCCGCTATGACCGGGAACATGGGGCGGTGGCAGCCAAGGATGTTTCGCGGCGGGTTGGGACTTCTGAGCCTTGTAGCTCTTCTGGCTGTGGGCTGCGCGGCGCGCGACGCGACGCCGCAGATGGTAGCGCGCCAGCTCACCGACCAGGAGCTCGACCTGCTCCAGGTTCGCGTCAGCGAGGTCGCCTCGGTCGGCCGGGTAGTCCGAGTGCGCGGCCACATCGTCAACTCGCATCCCGAGGAAGTGCACGGTGTGATCTACCGTGTCAGGTTCTACCATAGCAAAATCGCCGAGTCGCGAATCCTGCAGACCGAAAAGATCCCGCGCCCGCAGCTTCGCATCAAGCCCGGCGAGAGGAGGATCGTCAACTTCAACGTCGAATCGATGTACATCAACCTCAAGGTCGGCACCAACTTCGGCGTCGACGCCATCCCGATGAACCTGGGCGGCCAGCCCATCACCCCACCCGACGGCTGGTAGGACCTCTGTCAAAATGTGCGATGCTCTCGGTAACCTGGGAATACAGCCAAGGCCGGGTTTCTCTGAGCAAGTCGTTGCGATAACTTCGTGCAACCGTGACAGCTCGTGAGATTCCGTCGGACACCGTGATCGCCGATCTATTGATCGACGTGCTCACGTAGGCCGACATCGACGGACGCATCGAGGCTCTCTACGTTTTCGGATCTACGGCGGCCGGCCGAACGCGCGACGACAGCGACGTGGATTTGGCCTTCCTCGCCGAGCGCGAGGCCGATCCTGTCACCGTATTTGATGCTGCTCAGACGCTCGCGGGCCACCTCGGCCGAGAGGTAGACCTCATCGATTTGCGTAGGGCTTCCACCGTGATGCGACTGCAGGTCCTTGCCAACGGGCGTCGGATCTTTGCTGGCGACATCGTCGCGGCCGATACGTTCGAGATGTACGCATTCAGCGACTACGCAAGACTGCAAGAAGAACGCGCCGAAACGATCCGCAGTTTCGAGGCGGCCTACGATGACTGACGACGTCGTACGCAATAAGGCGCTGTCCATCGAGCGATGCCTGGACCGTGTTCGCGACGAATTCGGCGACGATCGCAGCAGACTCGAGAATCAGACCGTCGAGGATGCAATCGTCCTCAACCTGCAACGCGCCTGCGAGTCGGCAATCGATCTGGCAATGCATGTCGTTGCGAGCAAACGCCTGGGGGTGCCACAAGAATCGCGAGAGGCGTTCACGATGCTCGAACAAGCTGGCCGCATCGACGCCGCCACGGCAACCGCGATGCGGCGAATGGTCGGCTTCCGAAACATCGCTGTGCACGAGTACCGGGCTCTCAGCCGCCCGATACTGACTAGTATCCTCGAGAACAACCTCGAAGATTTCGAAACCCTCTTGAAGGCTCTGCTCCGTTAGGCGGGTAACCGGGCAGAAGTCCCCCACGATGGCGTCTTCCCCCATGCTGGTCTGACCATCGCAACTAGTCGAGCTTCGCAAAACGCGCGCAGGAGCAACTCGGGAAGATCGGGCGCTACCGGAAGATCGAGCCGGGCGAAGCGGGCTGGGTGCTGCGTGAAACTGCTGCTTCGTACGGCCCCGATTCGGATACCAAAATGCGCAGATTAAGCGGGCGGCCTCAGATTCGTGATGAAGTCGTTTGATTGCAGCGGCTCGCGTTGGTCCGACTCCGGTGAATAGATCCGACCCTCATATCGAGGCTATCGGCTCGATTTCACCCCTCGAACGGGCATTGTAGGGATCGCGCGGAACGCGGCAGATCTCGCCCGTTGCGGGTGACAGCTGATGGGCGGACGCCCTAGCGCGTGCACGCGCTAGGCTCCAATAATTTCATTGATTCCGTTCAGGGGATAGTCGATTTCGTCGGGCGCTGCGCGACTGGTCTTCTTGCCCAACCGTCGAGTGGAAAGCGTACCACTTGGCTAACCCTTACCCAGTGTACAGCGACAGCGTACGATCGTCGTATCGACAACCCCGGTCAGAACGTGCCGCGGCCCCAGTACCATACGGCCATGCCGACCACTACATAGACCAGGACGCCCTCGACGATCGAGCAACCGCCGGCAAAGAGGGATAGCGCCAACACCAGCACGGTCGAGATCACGGCGACGACCTTCTCGATCCGCTCTTCGCGGCCTCGCTCGTCCTTCACGTGCTCACGGACGTCGGCACCGCACGCGGGACATTTCCCTCCCGGGCGCCGCTTCATCTCAGCACCACAGTCGGGGCAGCGGAATTTTTGAGGGATAGGCATCGCCGATGTTGTACCGCTCGATCGCAGCCTACCTGATGCGGAAATCGAAGGGCAACAGTGCCCACACGCGATCACGGGTCAGCGCCCGAGCCCACTCGGGAACCTGCGGCACGGATCCGAGGATCCCGCTGCCGCGCATCGCCGCTCGACCGCCGCGACGACCGCCTAACGCGGCGCGCCAGAAGCTCTGCGGCTTCGGGTATCGGTCGACCGTGACCGCCGCCCCGCTATCCAAGCCGATGGACCGTTTGGCGTCATCGAGCGCTTCTTCGACCCCACCGAGCTCATCGACGAGGCCGCGACTCCACGCCTGGCGGCCGGTCCAAACCCTGCCCTGCGCCACCGCCTCGATCTCACGCGTGGTCATCTTACGCCCGGCGGCCACCTTGGCAACGAAGTCGTCGTAAAACGCCTGCGCCTCCGTCTGGATACGCTCGCGTTCGCTCTCTCCCAACGGCACATAGTCCGAGTAGAGTGCCGCATGACGGCCGCGACTGATCGTCTCCTTGCGAACCCCCAACTTCTCGTAGAGGCCCTTGAGATTGGCCTTGCCGGCGATGACGCCGATCGATCCAGTGATTGTCCCCGGCTCGGCGAAAACCTTGCGGCCAGCCATCGCCACATAGTACCCACCCGACGCCGCGACATCGCCAAACGACACGAACAGCGGCTTGTCTTGCGCGGTTCGGGTCAGCTCGCGCCAGATCAGGTCGGAGGCGAGCCCCGATCCGCCCGGGCTGGCAACGCGGACGACGACCGCCTCGATGTCTTTGCGCTCGCGAACCTGTTCGAGACATTTCTTCAGCCCCGCCGAGCTCGCGCCGCGGCCGCGCGACAGCGGCGCAGGTGCCCCCTCTTCCATGTTGATCGTCCCGTTGATGTGCACGATCGCCACACGGTGGGGTGCCGAACGCAGCAACCGGCGGCGCATCGCGCGCGAGCGACGCTTCGCGTAGTGACCCGCCTCGATTCGAGCCGCACCGTCGAGGGTCTCCTCCAGCGCACTCTCGGTTTCGTCACCGTATTCGACAGCATCGATCAGGCCACGGTCGAGCGCCTCGCCGGCGAGAAACGGCCCGCCGTCGAAAATCGTCCGCAACGCCGCAACGTCCAGGTCGCGTGCCGCGGCGACATCTTCGACAACCTGCCCGTAGAGGTCGTCGATCAACGATTCCATCATCTCGCGGTGCGCCACCGACATCTCGCGGCGGGTGAACATCTCGCCGGCTGCCTTGTACGCGCCGACATGCACGATGTCGGCCCGCACACCGACTGTTTCGAGGGCATCGAGGAGAAACATCGATTCCGACGAGAGTCCGACGATTTCGAGCGATCCCGCCGACGTCACACTGATGCGATCGGCGGCGGTCGCCAGGTAGTATTCCGGCAGACCAGCGGATTCTAAATGGACCCAAACTTTTTTGCCCGCTGCGCGCAGCGCCAACAGCGAACGACGCAGACCCTGAATCCGCGCCCAGCTGGCGCCGAGGTGCCCGCAGCGGATCATCACCGCGCCCAGACGCTCGTCCTCACGGGCCCATCGCAGAGTACCGACGAGCGAGAGATAGTCCGTCGACGGACGCCTCAGCCACGGCGGAAAGCGACCGTCACGGCCATCCTCCGCAAGATCACCGGCAAGCTCGAGGAACAGGACTCCGTAGTCTGGCACTCGGCCCAACCGACCCAGAATCCACTCATAGGATACCAGGAAAGCGAGCGTCACCCGTCTGCGCAACGATCTCCACACGGCTGAGAGCCTATGTTGGCGCGGCCAGCCGGGCAACACCGCCCGGGCGGCCAGATCGGCCGCCCGGGCATCCTACGGGGGGGAGGAGGTTTGTCAGAACACGGTCGCGGCGACCGACAGTTCACCAGAGTCTACTTACTGCCGCCCGTCGCTACTTCCTCAGGAGACAGCCGCAGCGACCAGCGCGTCGTCGAAGTCTGCGGAAAAATCGGGCAGCGGCAGGTCTGCGACCTTGGGTGGCTCGAGCGCGGCGACCTGCTGCCGCTCCCACCGCTGCAGCCCCTCGCGCAGGAAATCCGGGTCGATCGCTAAAATCATGCACACATTTTCGAACGAGAACGGCCACGTGCGGTCGCTCGATTCGATCCACTCGCGAGCCTCGTCATACAGCTCGCGCGCGCTCGGCGCATCCGCGAAACGATACTTCTTGAAGCAATGAACCGCGTCGTCGAGCAGAGCAAACACCAGGTTGTACTCGCCCTCCTGCGCCACTCGACCGTGGGCTCTCGTCGAGTACTGCGCCGGTAACATGACGTCCGGTTGGAAGAGCTTCCCCTCGCCTACTAGAAAATCTCTCATGGTGCCCCGGTAGACGAATGCTCTTGGCGGATTATTCGGGGGCGATCGGTGAAATTTTCCGGCGGACCGAAAAATTTTCGTGTTTACACGAATGTAGAGAGCCGGCCGCGCATCGCGTGCGGGCCGATCAGCGGCCGGCGCAGGCGCTCAAACGCTGAACGATTGACCGCAGCCGCAGCTGCGTTTGACGTTCGGATTGTTCAGCGTGAAACCGGTGTTCATAAGCGAGTCCTCGAAATCCAATACGGTTCCATTGAGATATAGAAAGGACTTGCGATCGACGACAACCCGGGCGCCATCCTTTTCGAAGACCTTGTCGCCCTTCTTCGGAGCGTCGATATCCATCTTGTACTGCAGGCCCGAGCAGCCACCGCCGACCACCTTCACCCGCAGACCCTTGGCAGGCTCGCTTCCCGTGAGATTCAGGATCCTGAAAACTGCGCCGTCTGTAAGCTCGATTGCCACCGTCGTCCTCCTCGAACCGCTGTATCCTAACAGACCGGCGCCCGCATCCGAAACTCGGGGGACAGGGCGCGCAATCGCGGCACTTCGGCACCGATTCTGTCGACGACGTAGTCGATCTCCGCCGCGGTGTTGCCTCGGCCGATGCCGAAACGGATCGAGCTCTGGGCCAGCCCGTCCGGCAGCCCCAACGCCTTGAGTACGTGCGAAGGCTCCAGACTCGACGTGGTGCAGGCCGAACCCGACGAAACCGCCACCTCGTCAAGGGACATCAGCAGGGACTCGCCGTCGACGAAGGCGAAACTGACGTTGAGATTGCCGGGGTGTCGCTTGCTCGGGTGACCGTTCAAGCGCAACTCCTCGAGCCCTTCGAACAATCCCGTCCGCAAGCGCTCGCGCAAACCCGCAACGTGCAGGACATCGCTATCGCGCTGGGCCGGCACCAGGTGACACGCCATCCCCATGCCGACGATTCCCGGAACATTGAGAGTACCCGATCTCATCCCCCGCTCGTGACCGCCGCCGTGGAGGATCGGGCGCAGGCGGGCGCGCGGTTTTTGCCCGCGCACATAGAGGGCGCCGACCCCCTTCGGGCCATAGATCTTGTGTGCGCTCAACGACAGCAGATCGATGTTCATCGCCTCCACGTCGATCGGCAGAACTCCCGCACTCTGCACCGCGTCGGTATGGAACAGCACCCCGCGCTCGCGCGCCAGCGCTCCGATCTCGGCGATCGGTTGCACGGTTCCGATCTCGTTGTTGACGTGCATGATCGAGACCAGCACGGTGCGGTCGGTGATCGCTGCGCCCACCTGCCCGGGATCTACCAGGCCGTTCTCGTCGACCGGCAGATACGTCACCCGCGCCCGACCGGCGCGTTCGAGCGCCCTGCAACAATCGAGAACCGCTTTGTGCTCAGTGGTGGCGGTGATGATGTGATCGCCGCGCTCGCGATAAAACTCGATGACCCCCTGGATCGCCAGGTTGTCCGATTCCGTGGCGCCGCTGGTCCAGACGATGTCGCGACCGCGACCGCCGATCAGCGCTGCGACGCGACCCCGCGCGACCTCGACCGCTTCCGCCGCCTCCCATCCCCACGGGTGAGTCTTGCTCGCCGCGTTGCCGAAATGCTCCGAAAAATACGGCAGCATCTCCTCCACGACCCTGGGGTCGACCGGGGTGGTCGCGTGATGATCGAGGTAGACGCGCACGGATTTCCTCCCATCGAATACCCGGCTGGCACGCCGCCGGGCCAACCTGGAGACTGCATGTTTCGCCCGCTTGCCACAAGGTACAGCCGCCCGCGGCGCCGCACGTCTCGTCTCACCCGGCCGGCAAGCCCGCCCAGCGAGCGGAGCCGGAAGATCCGACCTCGCCCGGCCGCGAGCACGAGGTCGCGGCTCGCCCTCGACAGCACCCTGAAATCAGGCTGCGACGCCCGGCAGCAGGGGACGCAAGAAACGCCCGGTGTACGACTCGCCACTCTGGGCGATCTCCTCCGGGCTACCCGTGACGACGATCGTGCCGCCGCCGGCACCACCCTCGGGTCCCATATCGATCACGTGGTCAGCTGTCTTGACGACATCCAGGTTGTGCTCGATGACCACCACCGTATTGCCGCTCTCGACCAGTCGGTCGAGTACTTCGAGGAGTTTCCTGATGTCGTGGAAATGGAGCCCCGTGGTCGGCTCGTCGAGGATGTACATCGTCTTGCCGGTGGCGCGCTTGCTCAGTTCCTTGGCGAGCTTGATGCGCTGGGCCTCGCCGCCCGAGAGAGTGGTCGCAGCCTGGCCCAGTCGAACGTACTCCAAACCGACCCCCGACAGGGTCTCCAGCTTCTGGCGCGCCGGTGGGACGTTGGTCAGGAAGTCGAGCCCCTCACCGACGGTCATGTCGAGAACGTCCGCGATGTTCTTGCCGCGGTACCGGACTTCCAGCGTCTCGCGGTTGTAGCGGCTGCCTTTGCACACTTCACACGTAACGAAGACGTCCGGCAGGAAATGCATTTCGATGCGGTTTACGCCATCGCCCGAGCAAGCCTCACAGCGGCCCCCTTTGACATTGAAAGAAAAGCGCCCGGCCCCGTAGCCGCGCGCACGGGCCTCCGGCAGCTGAGCGAAGAGCTCGCGGATGTGGGTGAACAGCCCGCAATAGGTCGCCGGATTCGAGCGTGGCGTCCGACCTATCGGCGCCTGGTTGATATCGATCACCTTGTCGAGAAGCTGCCAGCCGACCATCTCGCGGTGAACCCCCGCCGTTTCTTTGGAGTTGTTCAGCCGCTGCGCCAGCCCACGGTAGATCGTATCGTTGACCAGCGAGCTCTTACCCGAACCCGAGACACCTGTGACACAGGTCATCGTTCCGAGCGGAATCGCGACATCGATATCCTTCAGATTGTTGTGGCGCGCGCCCTTGATTTCGAGCCTCCAGCCGTTGCCGGCGCGGCGTCGTTCGGGAACGGCAATCTCGAGCGCTCCGCAGAGATAACGACCGGTCAGCGAGCTCTCATTCTTCTCGATCTCCTGTGCCGTCCCCTCGGCGACGATCCGGCCACCGTGTACGCCGGCACCCGGCCCCATGTCGATGACGTGGTCGGCCGAGACGATCGTGTCGCGATCGTGCTCGACGACGATCACGGTGTTGCCGAGTTTGCGCAGCCGTTGCAACGTCTCCAATAGACGAGCGTTATCGCGCTGGTGGAGTCCAATCGACGGCTCGTCGAGGACATAGAGAACTCCGGTCAACCGCGACCCGATCTGCGTCGCCAACCTGATTCTCTGAGCTTCGCCGCCCGACAGAGAACCGGCGCGGCGATCGAGTGTCACGTAATCGAGCCCGACGCTGACCAGAAAACCGAGCCGCTCACGGATCTCGCGCAACAGTCGATCGCCGATCGCCATCTGGGTCGCGCTGAGCTGAAGATTCTCGAACAGCTCACGCGCTGCGCCGACCGAGAGAGCTGACACCTCCGCGATGTTCCTGGCACCGATGCGAACCGCGAGCGATTCCGGCCGCAGCCGCGCCCCGCGGCAGTCCGGACAAGTGCTCATGCTCATGTAGCGCCCGAGTTCCTCGCGTACCCAATCCGATTCCGTCTCCTTGTAGCGGCGATCGAGGTTGCCGATGACACCTTCGAATTTGCGTGCGAACTCGTAACGGCGCCGTCCCTTCTTGTAGACGAAGGTGATCTCTTCGTCGCCCGTGCCAAAGAGAATCGCCTTGCGCACCCGCACCGGCAGCTTGTCGAACGACGTCGTCTGCGAAACCTCGAAGTGATCGGCGACACCGGCGAGCACCTGCTCGCGATAACCCGCCGAGCCCTTGCTCGACCACGCGGCGATCGCCCCCTCGGCGAGCGACTTGCTGCCGTCGGGAACCACCAGTTCGGGGTCGAAGTAGTTGATCACACCCAGTCCACTACACTTGCCGCACGCCCCCTGCGGGTTGTTGAACGAGAACATGCGCGGCGCCATGTCGGCGTACGAAACGCCGCACTCGGTACACGCGAAACGCTGGCTGAAGAGGAACTCTTCTCGCATCGAGTCGCCGTCGCCGAGCACCGCGATCTGCACCACATCGTCGCCGCGCTCGAAAGCCACTCCCAGCGAGTCGGCCAGGCGGGTCTCGATCCCCTGGCGAAGGACCAACCGGTCGACCACCACCTCGATGGTGTGTTTGCGTTTGCGATCGAGCGCGATGTCCTCTGACAGGTCGCGCAGCACGCCGTCCACGCGCACCCGAACAAACCCCGACTTGCGCAGGTCGGCGAGTTCCTTGCGGTACTCACCTTTGCGCTGACGCACGATCGGCGCGAGGACGTAGATCCGGCTGCGGTCGGGCAGATCGCGAATCCGATCGACGATCTGCTGGATCGTCTGCGGCCGAATCTCGCGGCCACACTTCGGGCAGAATGCGGTGCCGACGCGCGCGAAGAGCAATCGCAGATAGTCGTAGATCTCGGTCACCGTCCCCACCGTGGAACGCGGGTTGCGGGAGGTCGACTTCTGTTCGATCGCAATCGCCGGCGAAAGCCCCTCGATCGAGTCGACGTCGGGCTTCTCCATCTGCTCGAGGAACTGGCGGGCGTATGCCGAGAGGGACTCGACGTAGCGACGCTGGCCCTCAGCATAGATGGTATCGAAGGCCAGCGACGACTTACCCGACCCCGACGGCCCGGTGATAACGACCAGTTTTCCGCGTGGAATCGAGACCGTGAGGTTCTTCAAGTTGTGCTCGCGCGCACCGTTGACGACCAACACGTCCGACGTCGGCTCCGATAACTTTTCTACCGTGCGTGGAATGGCTCCGCTTCCCCGTTTCCCGCCTTCGCATTGTCGGAGGGCCATTGTGCTATAGCATGAAGATGAAGTTTGGGATCGTCACCCCCGTGGTGACCCTGTCGCAGCGAAGCCACGCGGACTGGGAGCGCGGCGCCGGGCCGGTGGAGATCAGGCGGATCGCCGGCGCGGCGGACCGGCTCGGCTACGCGTACCTGACCTGCAGCGAGCACATCGCCATCCCCGAATCCGCAGTGGCGACCCGTGGCGGTAGGTACTACGACCCAGCCGCCACGCTCGGCTTCATCGCCGCATTCACCCAGCGCATCCGCCTCCTGACCCACGTCATCGTCCTGCCCTACCACCACCCGCTGACCCTGGCCAAGCGCTACGGAACTCTCGACATGCTGTCCGACGGGCGCCTGACGCTCGGCGTCGGAGTCGGCAGCCTGGAAGAAGAGTTCGATCTCCTCGGCGTGCCGTTCGCGGACCGCGGTCCGCGCTTCGAAGACGCCCTGCGAGCCCTGCGCGCGTCCTTCGGCCATGCGACGCCCGAGTACAGCGGCAGCCACTACGCGTTCTCCGGCTTTCGCGTCGATCCACACTCGCTGCAGAGCCGCCCGCCGATCTGGCTCGGCGGACGTTCCCCCCGCTCCCTGCGCCGCGCCCTCGAGTTCGCCGACGGCTGGAATCCGTTCCTCCTGCACAGCGAAGAGCTGCGCCGGATCCTCGACAAAGCCCGCGGCAGCGCAGCATGGGCAACGCGCCACGCCGCGCCAGCCGACTTCGACATCGCCCTCACACCGGAACAACCATTCGCACTCGAGACCGAACCCGACTTCGAAACGGCACGATCGATTGTTCGCACCTTCCGAGCGATCGGGGCCACCGCGCTCAACGTCCGATTTCAACACCATAGCGCCGACCACTACGTCGACCTGCTCCGCCGATTCGCAGAACGCGTCATGCCAGAGTTCCCCTGACCGTTTGGACACCCAGTATCAAATCGACGCCTCTCGGAAATTACTTATTGCCATCCCCGAGCGGGTTCGCTATATCGTCACGGGTACCCTGAAAAATTCACTAGATAGCTTGATCGGGGAGTCTGCCGCACGGTCAATAAAGGCAGTCCACGCGGTCGGTTTCTGACGTGTGAGTAAATTAAGAACATAAGTACTGGTTCAAACTAAAACGGCGTTGCGTGCGTTCATATCGCCGGGGGGGTGTGTGAGTGTGGGGTTCGCGTTGCCGCCGGTGTGGGGTGTGTTCGTAGTTGCGGGGCAATTTGGGGGAGATTCTCGGTAAACTTCCGGCTCGGCGGAAAATTTCCGCAGTGACGGTCATAAAGGATTGACGCGTCTCGACCCGCCGGCGAGGTGGGCGAGGACGGTCAGGGAGGGAAGGCAGATATGACGGATCGTGGCCTCTTCGAACCAGACGTACTATTGCGGGACCAGTTCGGTGTGCGCAGTGGAGCGACGGTGAGCCGTGAGAAGCGCCTGATGCTGGCGGTTCTCGAGAACGCTCTCGACTCCTACCAGAAGTACGTCTTCTCGGGAGACAGCCAGGGCCGTCAGATGTACGACGAAGCCGTCGAATGGCTCGAGTCCGGCAATACCGACTGGCTGTTCTCGTACCGCAATATCTGCGAGACCCTCGACATCAACCCCGACTACCTGCGACGCGGTCTCGAAGGTTGGCGCCAGCGAGCGGCGGTCGCGCGGGAAGCAGAGATCCAAGCGGCAAGCGTGCCGCCCGAGATTGCCAGCGCCGTGCTGGGTTGAGTTCGCACGACATAGCAGCAACTCGAGCCGGGCCGCGCGATCAACGCGCGGCCCGGCTTTTCATTGCCGGCAGTCGATGACGACTCTCAACTCGGCCCTCGAAGGCCAGTTCCGCAACAGTCCGCGCGCGGCGGCGGTCGTCTGGAACGATGCGCCCATCGCCTTCGCCGAGCTCGACGATCGGAGTGCCGCGCTGGCCGCGACCTTGCGCGAGGCTGGGGTCACGCCCGGGGACCGGGTAGCGGTGGCGCTACCGAACAGTCCAGCCCTGGTCGCCGCGGTACTGGCGGTTCTGCGCAGCGGCGCCATTCTCGTTCCGATCAACCCGGCTGCTCCAGTGGCCGACGCCATCTACGCCACCGAACACTCGGGATCGGCCTTCGCCTTGCTCGGCGAAAAGCAGGCCCGCGACTGGGCGGATCTGACCGTTCCGACACACGTCCCAACGGCCGCCGGGCCGGCCAGCGCGCCGACCGGGACACCACTCAGCGAGCGCGACTGGTTCGCGGCCAAGCCGACCGACCCGGCGATGCTCATCTACACCTCCGGCACAACGGGACGACCGAAGGGGGTGGTGCTGTCGCACCGGGCACTCGCGGGAAATCTGGCAACCGTCGCACGGCAGTGGCGGTGGACCCGAGACGACCGACTGCTGCTGACCCTGCCGTGTTTTCACTTGCACGGCCTCGCCCTCGGAATCCTCGGATCGCTGCTGGTCGGCTCGACCATCGTGCTGCGACCGCGGTTCGTCGCGACTGACGTACCGCGCCTGCTCGAAGCCCACCGCTGCACACTCTTTTTCGGAGTTCCGACCATGTACAATCGCCTGGTCCAGCTCAGCGAGGAGAAACTGGAAGCCGACCTCGGAACCATGCGCTTGTGGGTATCCGGTTCGGCGCCACTCACGCCGGCGACCTTCGAGCAGTTCCGCCGTCGCTTCGGGCACGAGATCTTGGAGCGTTACGGCATGAGCGAAGGCGGCTTCATGATCGCGACCCCCTTCGAGGGGCCGCGCCGCCCCGGGGTCGTCGGCTACCCCCTGCCGGGAATCGACGTTCGCATCGTCGAGCCCCGAGCGGAAACCCACGGCACGACCGGCCCGACGAGCGGCGACGTCGTCCAGGTCTCCGACGGCGACGTCATCCGGGTCTCCGACGGCGACGTCGGGGAAATCGCTATCCGCGGCGCCAATTTGTTCTCGGGCTATTGGCGCGACCGGGCCGCCACCGAGCGCGCCTTTACGGGCCCCTACTTTCGCTCCGGGGACCTGGCGTTGCGAGAAGGCGACGGAATGATTCGCATCGTCGGCAGACTGTCGGTCGACATCATCAAGTGTCGCGGGTTCAAGGTCAGCGCCATCGAGATCGAGAACTGCCTGCAGAACCACGCCGATGTCGACGAAGTAGCGGTGGTAGGAGTGCCGCACGCCGACCTGGGCGAGGAGATCGTCGCGGTGGTCACGCCGCGCGACGGTGCGGCAGGTGACATCGCTCGGCGGATTCTCGAACACGCAGAGTCGCACCTCGCGCGCCACAAGGTGCCAGCGCGGATCGCGCTCATGGCAGAGATCCCGCGCACCGGGCCGGGCAAGTTCAAGAAACGCGATCTCATCGAGTGCCTGTCGGGGGTTGCCATCGAGCGAGCTCCCGCGTGATACGAGATACGGTGCGCCTGTGAACCTCGGCGGCGGAAACTTTGCGGGATGATGGAGCTCAAGCTCGGTCGGGAGGCCGCGTGGAGCTTCGTCGGGTTCGCCGTCGTCACGTACTTCGTGTTCTGGCCCGTCTTCCTGCACCCCGGCCTGGACGTCTTTCAACCGTTCACGTTCCGAACCCGGGTCGACGTCGACCTCGTTTTGTGGATCCTCTCGACGGTCGCAGAGAACCTCGTTTCGAATCCGCTCCACCTGTTCGCCGGCAACACGCTCTACCCGGCGCCGGCGCCCGTGATGTTCTCGGAGCACCTGCTGAGCCAGCAGGTGTCCTTCGCACCCATCTACCTGGCGACCGGCAACGCGGTACTGGGCATGCAGGTAACACTTCTCTTCAACATCGCCATGTGCGGGACCGCGATGTATCTGCTGCTCCGGCACTGGGGCTGCTCGGTCGCGGCCGCAGTCCTCGGCGGAATCTTCTACGCGTTCACTCCGACTCGGTACCATGCGGCATTCGCACCACATACCAGCGCCGTGCAGTACCTGCCCCTCGCCATTCTCTTCCTCGACCGCAGCCTCGATCACGGACGCTGGCGCGACGCTCTGGCTTTCGCGCTGTCTCTCGCCCTGCAGATGTTGACATCGTTCTACCTCGCCTACGTGACAGTGTTCGTCATCGCCCCATACCTGCTGGCAAAACTCGCTCTGCGGCGCAATCTGGCACGCGGCGGCTTGGCGCGCGCCGCGCTCGCCGCCCTTGCGGCAGGCGTCGTCTTCGGTGTCGTATCGTATCCATACTTCAGCCTCTCGGCCGCCGGTTCGCTGACGGCGGACGCCGCACCGGGCGCCAACTTGATGTCCGCCGTCGGTTGGCGCAGCTACCTCTATCCATCGATCGTCGCGCGGGAGTGGCCTGGCTGGTGGATCCCTGGGATGAGCCTCTATCTCGGGATATTCCCGATCGCCTTCGCCATCGTCGGGCTCTTCGGACGATCGCGCCCTTTCACCAGAACACCCGCCGTCCCTTTGTTGGCAGCCATGTTCGTCACCTACGTGTTGTCACTGGGAGTACCGCGCGTTCCCGAGGACCAGCCACTGCGAGTGATCTTCGCGTGGATTTCTTCTACCTTGCCGGGTTTTTCGGCCATGCGGGCACCTGGACGTTTCGCCATGGGGGTGTTCCTCTGCGTCGCGGCATTCGCCGGATTCGGGGTAGACGTGGCGGTACAACGAGCACGCCGCCGCGGCATCAACACGGCAGCGATCTACGCCAGCCTTTCGTTGGTCGCGGTGCTGGCGGGGCTGGACTTCGGCATCGCGCACTTCCGCTTCGAAACCCGGCGAATCCCCTGGGGGATCTGGACTGCCCCCATCTATCAAGCGCTTCGTGACGCGCCACCGGGGCCGGTGCTCGAGGTCCCGGGCGGTGTTCTCGAGCCGGCGATGTACCGCTTTGCGGAGAGCGAGGCCGGCCTCTACAGCCTGTATCATCGGCACCCCACGCTGAACGGATACACCGGACATTTTCCCAACTCCTACCTGCTCTTGATGTCCCTGGCGCGGGCCCTGCCCGATCCCCGCGCAGTCGACTTGCTGGGCGAGCTTTGCGGACTTCGCTACCTCGTGGTGCACGAGAGTAAGCTCTCGGCGATCGATCGGAAACTCTGGCGCCGTTCGGACCTGATCGCACAGGCTCGCTTCGGCAACGACGTCCTGTACGAGCTACCGGCGATCGAACCGGTGCTACTGCCCGGTCTCATGGGGCGTGGAGACGGCGCCTCGACTTTGGTCGGCACGCCGCTGAGACCGTTGGCGCCCGAGGAAATGCAGATGTCGATCGGAATTTCACCCGCGGAGGAACCGGCGGCAGATCTCGAAAAACGCAAGGCCCAGTTCATGATGCGGATTCGGGTGCGGGTCGCGAACAGGTCGCCGGCTACCTGGCCGGTGTTGTCGCTCGACGCCTCGCAGGCCGTGCATTGGGTGTACCGATGGGAAGACTCGGACGGCCGGCAGGTCGGACGCGAGCGCAGTCGGCGAATGGCGTTCGACCTCGGTCCCGGCGAAAGCGTTTCCACCACGCTCCATCTCTTTATTCCCAAGGACGGCAATCGCCTCGACCTGGTGATCGGGCTGCGCCAGGGGGACACATGGTTTCCGGAGACGATCAGGCTACCCGCACGCCAGGCCAAGGGCTGACGACAGTGCTCGAGCGAGCCAGTGTCGCCAGCTCGACCGGGTTCCGGTTGTAGGGATCGCGCGGCGTCGAGTAGTCCCTACGACTTAGGTCGTATAGGGTTACTGGCCAAACCGCCAATTCATACATTCCCTCGATTCGATGTCCTATACGGATGTTCGATGATCTGGCT